>FZPS01000069.1_pt255 | contig 62476 bp, 69 predicted proteins | sample 1817821 | NCBI WGS metagenome assembly FZPS01 (sample SAMEA104158645, study PRJEB21678) | metagenome | place: Germany | collected 2015-04-21 | reverse complement strand
CGGACTTAGGATGTAATTCTTTAGGAAAAGCTCCCTAAGAAATGTTTTGGATACCTTGATACCTTCATGTCGCTTCAGCAACTCTGCAAGATGAGTGAAGTTTGCCTCGTAGTACTTGTTGTCGTATAAGGTAAAGATCTCATTCACTGTTGTTTCGCCAATGGCATTTGCTGGTTGCGGCCCTTGTTCCCGTGTTCAAAAAAGACTTTTCCTTCTTGATGATAACCCTTAATCATACGGTTGACATAACGAACTGTGCAGCCCAGCTTAAGGCCAGCAGCTTTCTCCTTTCTCACTAGATTCACCTCGTACCATGCTTTTCAGAACGAGGTTGTTTTCTGGACCCGGGACATTTTCCCTCTTCTTCTAGTGAGACATTATCGCTTTTCCACTAGGGTTGATACTATCTCATCGTTGATGTGCATTGACAAAACTTGAGTTTGGGAGTATACTATCAGCGTAAGCAGCGGGGCGTGGCTCAGTTTGGTAGAGCGTCGCGTTCGGGACGCGAAGGTCGCAAGTTCAAATCTTGTCGCCCCGACCAGTTAAGCTTTCAACACTAGATGAGCAATCATCTAGTTTTTTTTAATATATGCTCCAGGTTGTCCAGATCAAGTACTTCGCTGCCGAAATTGAAAAACTTGCGCAGTGTTTTGCGAAGGCGGTCTTGGTAAGAGGCTGTTTTGGCAGATTGATTGATGAAATTGGCCACATCTATCTCAGTAATATTTGCCAGCAAGAACCTGATAAATCGGCTGGCATCACCAACATAGTATTCTTCGGAACGAATACCTTTGTTCAGAAGGTATTCAACGTAGGCGGTGAGGAAATGGACTTTGCTGCTTTTGTGCATCGTGATCACCTCAAGTTTTAGCTTGTCCCTGCAGTATGGTTCTATCCCCGCGGCTTGACGAAGGAAAAATAGTGCAAGAATAGGGCAAACTAGGGATCAAGAGCCTCACACTGAGTGCAGGGGAGATAATACATGAAGATTCTTGATCGGATTGAGGGCATGTTTGAAAGCGTGTTTGAGGGAATATTCGCAAAGCGGCACATAAGGACCCAACCTGTGGAAATAGGGAAAAAGCTGTTGAAAGCCATGGAAGCCCACAGCCGGGTCAGCATTGCCAAAACCTATGCGCCGAACATTTACGCAATCAAGCTCAATCCTGATCATCTAGGCGAGCTGGAATCACTGCAGCGCACTCTGATCAGGGAATTAAAAGGGTTTTTGCTGCAAAAAGCCGAAGAGAAAAAATTAAGCTTCATTGGCGATCTTGATATTGCCTTTGTTTCCAGTCCCGATCTGGGCCCGGGCAGTATTGAGATTGAAGCATCGTTTTTGGAGTCAAATCATTCATCGACAGGTAAGTTGACTGCTAAAGCACCGGTATCCAGCAATCCGGAACAAACTCAGGTTTTTGCTGCACAGAGCGAAGCCAAGGGCTTGCCGTCACTCCATGTCTACGGAGAAAGCCAGGAAATGACCTATCAGGTTGTTCCGCAGCGGCAGAGTATCGGGCGCAGCCTTCAGTGCGATTTGGTGCTCAAGGATTTAAATGCCAGCAGAGTGCATGCCTGGTTGGAACCATTTTCGGGCAAATGGAGACTGGTTGACAACAACAGTACCAATGGTACCTATCTCAATAATCGGCGGATCAGCGAACAGGTACTCAATGATGGTGATCAAATCCGAGTCGGCACCACAATCCTGATTTTTAGAGAAGGTGAAGGCTGATGATTCTTCGCCATCTGATCAAGGCTTTGATCGTGGTATGGTTGTTCCGGTTCTGTTACCGAATGGTGCAGGGCATGCTGAAGCAGTTTGACTGATAAGAGGTGAGGAACATGCGGGTGGGAGCTACCACAAGCAATGGGCGCGTGCGTGAGCATAATGAAGATGCTTTTTGGGTGTCGGAACAAGTTTTTGTGGTTTGTGACGGCATGGGAGGGCATCAGGCGGGCGAAGTGGCATCCGCCATTGCTGTAGACGTGTTTAAGAACTATGACTATACAGCCAGGCAACCGCTGGAGGCTGTTCTGGATGCGATCATGGCCGCTCACAGGGCAATTCAGGCTCAGGCAGGCGCACCCCATTTGCATGGAATGGGGACAACCGCTACTTTGGCTTACATTGTCCAGGATGGGGCCAGTTATCATTTGTTCCTGGGCCATGTCGGTGACAGCCGTGCCTACATGCTCCATAACGGTAGATTGACCCAAATCACTTCGGATCATTCTCTTGTCGGTGAATTGGTACGAAATGGAAGCCTGTCGAAGGACGAGGCTTTCAACCATCCCCACCGCCATGTGGTGACCCAGGCTCTGGGAATTGGTGAAATTGAGGTCGAAACATTTACAACCAAACTGGATTCTGCCGATCGGATCCTGCTGTGTACTGACGGGCTTACGGATGTCGTTGCAGATCAACAGATTCAAGAAGTATTGGTAGAAACCGATCCTGAAAGCGCCGCTCACAAGCTGATTGACATTGCGAATACCCAAGGTGGCCCTGACAATATTACTGTTATTTTGATAGAAATCCCCTAAGGGGTGACTTAATGCTTAGCTGGCCGACTCGAGTGTTACTTGAGCTTGGAGGTTTAAGCCTTGCGGCTTTCCTGTGGCTTTCCCAGACTGTATCGCTGGTTTACTGGTGGCAGTTGGCGCTGATCTGGCTGAGCTTGGCGGCTGCTGTAATGCTGATGCCCAAGTTCAGAATGCCGACAGCAGCTTTGCTAAATACCGGTGCTTTGCTGGTGATTGGATGGCTGTTGATGCTTCGCATGGATCCACAGTATGGATTCGAGCACTGGCGAGGCATCATGCTTGGGTTCTTGGTCTTTGTATTATCACTGCTGATTGATTGGGGCAGCTTCCGGCACAAATACATCGTCGGTGTTTCGGTATTGCTGCTGTTGGGGTTGACAATTGCCTTTGGAGAAGAAGTAGGCGGGGCCAGGGCTTGGTTAAGAATTGGTGCCCTCAGGTTTCAACCTGTAGAACTGGCCAGAGTGGGCTTGCTTTTGTTCGCTGCTGCCTATTTTGATGATCATCACCTGATGTGCTGCAGCAAGCGCCGGCTGCATTTTAACTCATGGAGCCCGCTAGTGCTGCTGCTAGGTATAGTGTCCCTGTTCTTGGTGGTTCAGAGAGATTTGGGGCCCATGCTGCTGTTCTTTGTTACGTTTATCAGCCTTGTGTTTTATTTCAGCTTGAACTGGCGTACCGCTGCTGCTGTTCTGGCAGCCGCATGCAGCGGTGGTATCTTTTGTTGGTTAGGTTTCAGCCATGTTCAGCAAAGAATCATGATTTGGCTTAATCCCTGGGCTGAACCTACAGGCATTGGTTTTCAGGTTGTTCAGGGATTGTTTGCAGTCCATAATGGCGGCGTTTTTGGAACGGGCTTGGGTTTCGGCCTAGGTGCCGGCATACCGGCAGCCCATACCGATTATGCATTTGCCCTGATCTGCGAAGAAATGGGTTTGGTAGGCGCCACGGCCGTTCTCGGCTTTTATCTGGGATTGTTGTTTTTTGGTTTGCAAACAGCCATGAATTTAACAGGCCGAAGTCAAGTTCTTGTGCTGGGAATTGTACTGTCCTGGGCATATCAGGTTTTTATGGTTGCAGGCGGGAACTTGGGATTGATACCCCTAAGTGGTATTACGCTGCCGTTTGTGAGTTATGGTTCGACATCAATCACAGCTAACATGTGTCTGTTGGGGATTGTGACAAGGCTTGGCATGTCAGGGGCTGCAGTGGGTGAAGGCTTGCCTGATGCAGCGAAAATAAAGCGAGTTTTTGGATTAGTAATCCTATTGTTTGCGCTTTTGTGGGGTGGGATCATCTATTGGCAGCTGATTCGCTCAGATCTTGCAGATAGCCCCTACAATCCTCGGACGATGTTGGTATACAAGAGTGAACGGGGCAGCATCTACGATCGCAGCGGCAGGCTTCTGGCGAGCACAGATTTCGAATCAGGGAGCTATGTTCGCAAGTACCATGGGCATCCCAGCCTGTCGCATGTCCTCGGTTACTTCCATCCACGCTATGGCATGGCAGGGCTGGAAGCGGCTTATAACAGACAGCTCGCCAATAAGCAGGATCTTTATCTTACCATTGACGCAGGCCTGCAGTCAGCGATAGCTCAGCATATGTACTCTTATCAAGGGGCGGTTGTGGTGACTGATCCACATACCGGTAAAATCCTGGCTTTGTATTCCACGCCTTATGTTGATCCCAATAACCTCGAACAGTATTGGGATCAGTACCGGGAGGATCCCGGCAGCCCGTTTTACAACCGGGCTGTCAACGGGGTCTATCCGCCGGGTTCTACGCTCAAACCCTTGATTTTGGCGGCTGCCTACCAGGCGGGGCTGGCCGGCCCGGAAACATATTGGTGTGACGAGGGGTACGTCAGTTTTGAAGGCAAGTCCATCCAGAATTTCCAAGCCCAAGCTTTTGGACAAATTACGACTGAGGAAGCGCTGGCCTTGTCTTCCAACGTAGTTTTTGCCCAGTTGGCAGCTTTGTTGAAGGAAGATGGATTGACATATCTGGAAAAATTTGGCCTGGGAGATGCCCCGGGAAAGCTGCCCGGGGCGCCGTTAAGCGAGTTCGGCTGGGCTCAGCTCGGTATCGGCCAGGGTGAGATCCTGGTTACACCTCTGCAAATGGCAGGGGCAATTGGAGCAATAGCCAACTTTGGAATGCGCATGGCTACCTATCTGGCCCAATCTGTCGGCAATTGGCCTGCCCGCCCATTTATGCAAGAAAAAGCCACCAGCCAAGTGATTACGCAGCGTACAGCATCGCAGGTCCGGAAAGGCATGATTGAAGTGGTATTGCATGGAACGGGACAGTCTGCGCAAATTCCCGGTGTTGCAGTAGCAGGTAAAACCGGGACTGCAGAGAATGCTCATGGTGAGGACCATTCATGGTTTGTTGGGTTTGCCCCTGCCGAAGATCCGCTGGTCGTAGTGGTGGTCATAGTTGAACAAGGAGGTTATGGCGGAGGAGCAGCTGCACAGATCGGCAGGCAAGTGATCATTGAAGCGCTGGACAGGTTGCAATGAGAGGTTGGTATCATGGTCGGTAGAGTATTATCAAACAGATATGAAATCATGGAGAAGATCGGCGACGGCGGAATGGCTTTGGTTTATAGTGCCAAAGACACCTTGCTGAACCGGCTGGTTGCCGTAAAAATTTTACGAGAGCAGTACGCCAATGACAGCGAGTTTATTGACCGGTTTTACCGTGAGGCTCAAGCAGCGGCGAGCCTATCGCATCCAAATGTAGTCACTGTCTATGATGTTGGGACCTTTGACAAGACACCTTTCATTGTCATGGAATATATTCAGGGTAACAATTTAAGTGAGATAATCAAGGAACAAGGCCGGCTTGATCCTAGATACGCAGTCAAGATTTCAATCCAAATCTGCTCGGCATTGGCCCATGCTCATCGCCATAGTATTGTGCACCGGGACATTAAGCCCCACAATATCTTGATTACCAAAGACGATCAGGTAAAGGTGACCGACTTTGGCATTGCAGCGGTTTCTTCCATGAGTATCACGCAAACAGGTGTTGTGTTGGGATCAGTGCTGTATTTCTCTCCGGAGCAGGCGCGCGGCAACAAGGTTGACCATCTGTCGGACCTCTATTCCTTGGGTGTGGTAATGTACGAAATGCTGTGTGGCACAGTGCCATTTCGAGGTGATACTCCCATTTCCATTGCATTGAAGCATATTCAGGATCAACCGCTGCCTCTAACTGGCGTCAATCCTTCTGTTCCGCCGTTGCTGGAAAAGATAGTGCTTAAGTTGTTGGCCAAACGGCCTGGGGAACGCATTCAATCGGCTCTGGAATTGAGCGCGGCATTAGAAAACCTAAAGTTCAACACCGAAGTTGACATCGATCAAACTCAAAGGTTAGCGATAGATTCGATAGAGGGCATGGATGAACGACAGCTGGAAGAGGGTGAGACGGAATTGTCTGCGGTGAGTAGAAAGAAGTCTGCAAGGAGTACGCAGAAAAAAAGATCGAGCATACCGGTTCTTTTCTTGATCGTGCTGCTGCTTACCGGTTTGGTTTACGGATTTATGGTATTCATAACTGAACTTCTGTTTCCCGATGATGTCCCGGTTCCCAATGTGACTGGCTTAAGTGTGGAGGAAGCTGAGCGTATGCTTGCGGAAAGCAGATTGAAAATGGCAGTCGAGATCGAAGTCTTTGACAATGAAGTCCCCAAAGGGCATGTAATCAGTCAAGATCCGAAGGCCGACCGCATGAAAAAGGAAAACCAGGTTGTTTTTGTCAGAGTAAGCAAAGGGCCTGAATATGTATACATGCCAAGCGTGATCGGGCTATCCCACCGTGAGGCCCAGTTATATTTAACCCAGGCAGGCTTTACGCTTGGGGAAGCGAAGTTTGTTCAGACAGGCGATCACCCGGTTAACACAGTGATTGGCCAAGAGCCGCAGCCCGAAGAATATGTGGCCTTGGGATCCCCTGTGGTACTTGTTGTCAGTCAAGGCTTGGATACTATTCCCATTGTTGCTTTGCCCAATTTCCGCGGCAAAGAACTTGAGGCTGTCCGGGAAGAGATTGCCGAATTGGGGCTGGAAGAGGGAAGGCTGATTCCTGAATTCAACATCACGATTCCCAAGAACCATATCGTTGATCAGAATCCTCCGCCATTTACAGAAGTTGAGATAGGCTGGCAGGTCGATCTTGTTTATTCCGAAGGGCCGCCATCCAGCGGCAGAACAGATACGGAAGGCATTCAACGCTGGACGACAAACGATGACTGGCACGACAAGAAAGTAAGGATTGAAGTCCCTGAAGGCCGGGATCAGGAGATTGCCATTATTGTTGTCGATGATTTCGGTGCCCGGGAAGTATACCGTGAAACTCATCCAGGTGGTAGTGGCTTCGATTTTATTGCCCAGGGCAGAGGAGATCAGGCCCGCATTCAAGTATATATTGGAGGCAGATTGTTTATTGATCGTGATTTTGTCGAATGAGTAAACTGACAAACCCAATCGTTGTCCGAGGTGTAGGCGGGTTTTATGATGTGCTGATGCCCGATGGCAGTCTGGTCCGATGCCAACCCAGGGGTAAACTACGGCTCAGTCTTGATCGCATCTTGGTTGGAGATTGGGTTAAGGTGGGCATTGTTGCGGCGAGCCAGGGCATCATTGAGGATGTGCTTAAGCGCAAGAACCAGCTTGTACGCCCGGCTGTCGCCAATATCGATCAAGCGGTGGTGGTTTTGGCTTTTTCGGATCCAGAGCCTGATTGGCTGTTCCTCGATCGCCTGCTGGTTTTGATTGAGGCAAGCAGCCTTAAGATTGTGATCTGTATCAATAAGCGGGATTTGCTGGAACAGCCGGATCAGTTTCAACAAATGATCAATGTATATCGGAATATTGGTTACCATGTGATCATAACCAGTACCGTCGACAATCAGGGCGTTGATGAACTAAGGGAACTGCTCAAGGGTAAAGTAAGCGCGTTTGCCGGCCCTTCGGGTGTCGGCAAATCATCATTGTTGAATAGAATTGAAGAGGGGTTGGAATTGCCTGTTGGCTCGATCAGCAGAAAATTGGGGCGGGGCAGGCATACAACCAGGCAAGTGGAGCTGATTCGCCTGTCAAACGGCGGCCTGGTTGCAGATACTCCCGGCTTTTCCCAATTGTCATTATCGGGTATGGCTCAAGACAGATTACACGCTTTTTTCCCTGAAATGGCGAAGTCAGCTTTGCTTTGCAGGTTTAGCGGGTGCCTGCACGATAAAGAACCGGACTGCGCAGTAATACAGATGGTGGATGCGGGTCAGATTGCACCTTCGCGGTATCAGAACTACCTTACGCTTCTTGCGGAAATCCAACGGATGAGGTGAATCCATGTGGACAAACTGTTGATCTGTCCTTCGATTCTGGCTGCCGATTTTCGGAATCTGGCGGCGGAATTGGGGCGAGTGGCCAATGCTGACTATATTCATGTCGACGTCATGGACGGTCATTATGTTCCTAATCTTACTTTTGGCCCCATGGTTGCCAGAGCGGTTCAAGATGTGGCGGACATTCCCCTTGATGTCCATTTAATGGTAACCAATCCCGATGAATGCTTGGAATTGTTTGTCCCGCTTCGCCCAGGATTCCTTACCGTGCATTATGAGGCATGCACCCATCTGCAGAGAACATTAGCCCGGATCAGAGAAGCGGGAATCAAGGCCGGAGTGGCCTTAAACCCCCATACCCCCTTGGCCGGATTGGAATATGTGTTGGATGATTTGGACTTGATTCTGGTTATGACAGTCAATCCAGGGTATGGTGGGCAGGAGTTCATCCCCAGTATGGAGCAGAAGATCGCTGCAGCCAGGAGGCTGATTGGCAGCCGGCGTATCCGGCTACAGGTAGATGGTGGAATCAGCCTGGATAACTTGAACCGGGTTGTTTCTCTGGGAGCGGATACTATTGTTGCAGGTTCTGCTGTGTTTCAGGCAGCGGATCCAATGGCATACATCGACAAAATGCGAGCTATAGGGTAGTGCGAACATTTTTTGTCATATTTATTGAGAAATTTTCATTTTAAGTATTGACATGTCAGAAAATTGGATCTATAATAGCAGCAAAGGAACACTAACAGAGTCATCGAAAGGGGTTGTGACTGAAAGGTGGGTGATAACCGCAAAGAATTGACAGAAGAGAAGGGAATACAAACATGATTTACAAAGGATTATCACATAATCAAAAAAATAAACCGTCTCCCTTGGGACTACAATGTCGATTCCAAAAACTGCAGAGGCACCCTGCTTTGGAATAAACGGTAAATTGCACAGGGCCGTAAAAGGCGAGGCAAAGGCATACGGCCGGATCCCAATAATGTGATAGGCTACCATGTGCGGTGAGAGGGGCATCACTACCATACGTTAAAGTATTATCACCCTAGGACTGCCGGCCATTGTTAATCAACATAGATGTTCATTGCCAAAGCAGGCCTCAATATACAGCAAGGCAAATCCCGGTTTGCTGCGGGATACTGGCCTGAAACATAGTCACAATCTCTTTTGATGGATAAAAAAGGAATTTCTCATCTTATGGCGAATATGTTGTCAACAGAATACAATCCGCTAGGGGAGCCTGCGGAAGGCTGAGATCAGTGTGGACTGAAACCCTTGGAACCTGTCAAGGTAATGCTTGCGGAGGGAAGCGGTGATGCCTGGAGATAATATACCGCCAAGAAAACTGTGGCATCCACGCCACAGTTTTTTAATGTTGCATTCTGGAATCGGCAATGTATTCGTAGGTTAGGAAGTACAGAGGAGGTATGTTCCGTGAGACGCATAGATGTGAATACTATGGTTGATGTGGGCCTTGCTGTTGCATTGGCAGCAGTGCTGGCGTTTTGGAGCATCTATTCCATGCCTCAGGGTGGATCGGTTACCCTAAACATGATTCCCCTAATCGTGCTGGCGGTAAGAAGAGGCCCTGTGATTGGGTTTTTGGGCGGTTTGTTGTTTTCGCCCTTCAAGTACCTGAGCGAACCGTTTTTCGTCCACCCGGCCCAGGTTATTCTCGACTATCCACTGGCCAATGCCGTTTTGGGATTTGCCGGATTATGGGTAAAATATGGAAGGGCCCCCGGGGATTATCTCCGCAATGGGCTGTCGGTCTGCTTTGCCATGGCTTTGAGGTTCCTCAGCCATGTAATTGCCGGCAGGATCTTCTTTAGCGAATTTGCGCTGGAGCAAGGCATGAACGAATGGTGGTATTCCATAACCTACAACGCGTCCTGGTTCGGGCCCAAGATGGTTGTCACATTAATCCTCGTCATGTTCCTGCTTACCCGGAGGGAGATTGTAGAAGTTGAGCAAGCAAGAGCGTAAGTGGGTCCGATGTTTAATCATCGGCCATAGTGACGACATTCCCGCCAAGCCCCCAGTTGTTGACCAACACACAATGATTATTGCCGCTGATGCAGGCTACCTGATTGCCAAACAGTGGGGATTGGTTCCCCATTGGCTGGTGGGGGATTTTGATTCTTTGAATCTTCAGGCTGTTGATGAGCTGCCTGCAACGTGTATTATCCGCCATCCGGTTGAAAAGGATAAGACCGATGTGGAGCTGGCGTTGGACTTTGCTCTTGAACTTGGTGTAAAAGAGGTTGTGATGGTGGGGGTATGGGGAGGGAGAATCGACCACAGCTTGGGAAACATTGAACTGATGTATAATCTGGCCTGTAAGAATATCAAGGCCCGAATACTCACAGGCAGTGCGGAACTGCATTTGGCCAATCAAGCCCTTGAACTGAATCTGCCTATTGGTACCATTGTTTCACTGCTTCCCTTAAGTGCCGAAGTGACGGGTGTAACCACCTGCGGATTGTATTACCCACTGTGCAATGCCATAATCAAAAAGGGCAGCACATGGACAATTAGTAATAAAGCTGTGGCAGAAAGTATAGAGGTCAAGTGCGAAAGTGGTGTACTGCTTGCGGTTGTAATAAAAGACCCCAGGTGAAATACCTGGGGTTTAATCCTCATAGAGGCAAGGGGTTAGACGACTCGCTCGACTTTATTGCCCTTGAGGCATCGAGTACAGACATAAGCACGTTGTGGAACCCCTTTGATTCTTACTCTGACTCTCTGCAAGTTTGGTTTCCATGTGCGGCGAGTCTTGTTCATAGCGTGACTTCTCGTGTTGCCAAACGCGGTACCTTTATCACAGACAATGCACCTTCTAGCCATATAGTTAAACCCCCTTTGCATCATCGTTACCATGTGCATAAATTGCCATTGAACATCATTTTAACACAGCGAATGCTGGTTTGCAAGCCAAAAATGCTTTACATTTACGGTGTAAACGGATAAAATGTACCTGTAATAAAATAGCCTTGGCGAACTTAGGGGGGATCATTTTTGACCCAAAAAATCCAAACCGAACTTGGCAGGATCAATATCAGCGAAGACGTGATTGCCATCATCTGTGGTGTGGCGGCCATGGAATGCTATGGGTTGGTAGGTATGGCCTCCCGCAGCGTACAGGATGGGATCAGCGATTTTCTCCGCAAGGACTACTATGAACGCGGTGTTGATGTTCAATATATAGATGATCACAAAGTGAGTGTCACTTTGTATATCATCGTTGAGTATGGCGTTAAGATATCTGAGGTTGCCCGCAACATTCAAGAAAGGGTTAAATACGCTATAGAGAATACAATCGGCTTGGACGTTGAAAGTATTGATATTCGTGTCCAAGGAGTAAGAGTGACCGATGCGAAACGTAAGTGAGCAGGGGGATATCAAAGTGGATGTACTAAATGGCGTAGAATTCAAGCGGATCATTACAGCGGCAGCCCAGGTTCTGGCAGAATCCAAGGAAGAAATAAACGCACTGAATGTTTTTCCTGTCCCGGACGGTGATACAGGGACCAATATGGCTCTGACTCTTCAATCAGCCGTCAGGGAGTTGGATAGTCTTGATACCGACAGCATATCTAAGGTTGCCCAAGCCATAGCCCGCGGCTCACTTATGGGTGCAAGGGGTAACAGCGGAGTAATCCTGTCCCAATATTTTCGAGGATTTAGCGATGGGTTGGGCAAAATAAAAGCAGCAAATGGCCGCCAACTGGCCAAAGCCTTTGACCAAGCATCAAAGAGAACATACAAAGCGGTTATGAAACCGGTGGAAGGCACGATGTTGACAGTAGGGCGGGCCATAGCCGAGGCTTGTATGGCAGCTTGTGAAGATGAAGATAAAGATAAAGAATTGACACCTGCTGAGCTCTGGAAGGTTGCCATCCAGGCGGGAGCCAAAGCTTTGGAGAATACACCAAACATTCTGCCGGTCTTGAAGCAAGCTGGAGTTGTGGATGCCGGAGGCAAGGGGCTGCTTGTAGCCCTTGAAGGGGCTTACAAAGCCCTGGTTGGGAAGATAGCCTCCGCTGTCACCGAAAAGGCCGAGACAGCCCGGGAACAGGTACAGGAAGCAATCGCCCGCATCGAAGGAGTGCTTGTAAACAAATACTGTACTGAGTTTCTGATTAAGGGTGAAGGGCTCAAGGTGGACAAAATCCGTTCCGCATTGGAACCAAAAGGAGACTCTTTGTTGGTTGTGGGTGATCGCAGGATGGTGAAGGTTCACATTCATACGGATCATCCAGGCCAAGTGCTGGATTATTGTACCAGAATCGGCAATTTGACCGACATCAAGATTGACAATATGCAGTTCCAGAATGAGACGATCGCCGAGAGTTCAGAGAAACCGAATCAGGATGGGCTGCCTAATTCGAACAATACAATCATATCCCGCAATGCTTCAGCGGAGAAGAAGCCCGTTGGCGTGGTTGCGGTTGTCCCGGGAAATGGATTGGCTGACATTTTTACCAGCCTCGGGGTGGATGTCGCCTCATACGGCGGCCAAACCATGAACCCCAGTACCGAAGAGCTTGTACGGGCTGTGGAAGAAGTAAATGCGGATGCTGTGATCATTTTGCCTAACAACAAGAACGTTGTTTTCTCAGCCCAACAAGTGAAGGAGTTTGTTGACAAGAGGGTTGAAGTAGTTGCCACCACTACTGTACCGCAGGGTATTGCTGCGATGGTAGGCTTTGCGGAGCATTTGGACTTGGAAACCAATATAAAGGCTATGGAGGAAGAAGTGACGCATGTCCGCTCCGGCGAGATTACCTTCGCGGTCCGTTCCAGTACAGCCGGTGAATTGAACATTGAAGAACAGGACTATATCGGCCTCGCCGATGGCAAAATTGTTGCAGCCGGCCAGTCTTTAACCGATGTGGGGTTAGAGGTCATGGCGAACCTGGTTGATGAAAACTCATCATTAATCAGCATCTACTTTGGTGAAGATTTGGACATGGAAGCGGCGGAGCTCTTCAAAGAAGAAGTTGCCAGGCGCTTCAGCAATTGTGAAGTGGAGTTGTACCAAGGCGGTCAACCGCTGTATTTCTACATTATTTCAGTAGAATAACGGAAAGCGAGGTGCGCAGTGATGCCCAAGGTTCATGTTGTGACGGACAGCGGCAGTGATTTGCCCGATTCGCTAAAGAGCACGCACCAGATTCATCTGGTGCCGATGAGCATTCAATTTGGTGAAGAGATCTATCTGGACGGTGTTGAGTTGAGTCCGGAACAGTTCTATCAACGCCTGGGCGAGTCCAGTGTTCTGCCAAGTACCTGCCAGCCTTCACCGGCTGACTTTGTAAAGCGTTATGAGCAGATTTCCGAGCCGGGCGACCATATCATTTCGGTTCACCTCAGCAGCAGGTTAAGCGGTACTTACCAATCAGCGGTATTGGCATCAACTATGGTTGAACACCGCAGCATTCACATTGTTGATACCAAATCTGCCTCGATAGGAATCGGCATGGTGGCACTGGCAGTTGCTGAAGCTGTTCAAAATGGTGCATCCGTTGAGGAAGCGCTGGCTGCTGGGGAGCGGGTCATGGATGAGCTGCAGGTGTACTTTGTCGTCGACACACTGGAATACTTAAGGCGCAACGGGCGTATTGGCGCGGCATCTGCCATGGTTGGTTCGCTGCTCAATATCAAACCGGTGCTGACATTGGCCAACGGGATTGTGACACCCTTTGAGAAAGTGAGGGGCAAATCAAGAGCTGTTAAAAGAATCTACGAGATGCTCAGCGCCTATGTCAAAAATAACCCCGGACGAAAAATCAGGCTTGGAGTGGTCCACAGCAACTGTGAAACCGCGGCCCAAGAGCTCGCTGAAACTATCAGATCGGAATTGGCTATTGAGGATTCGATCATTGCATATATCGGGGCTACCATTGGGGTACACTGTGGGCCGGGTACGATTGCGCTGATTTGGCATCCGATGTAAACATCTGACCCCCGGGGGAACCTGGGGGTTTAGTTGTAGATGGAGGTGTGGGATGTTAGCGCAGCCAATCACCGTCATTCCGCGAGTCGGCAAAAGGAAAGCGCAGTTAGGAGAAAAGCTAGAACTTTATACTCTTCGCGATGTGCTGTTCAGCTTTCCCCGGGCATATAAAGATTTCACAGCAGTGCTCAGACCTGATCAGGCAGAAACCGGCCAGGAAGGATTGTTCCACGGCAGAATTGCAGATCTGTCCGAGCGGGCATTGACCCATAACCGGCGCCTGATTCAGGCAAGGCTGGTGGGAAACAGGCGCGTATTGAACTTAAGCTGGTTTACCGCCTCGTACAGGCGTGGTTACAGCTATCAGTACCAGCAATTGGCAAAGGCGCAGGAACTGTGGGTTTACGGTTCAGTCAAGGCCGGCTTTTATGGCCCGGAAATAGTTGGCGGCGAGTTTTTTACTACCATGCCGAAACACCATGGTTTGGTTCCGATCTATCCTTTAGTGGCAGGCATTACCAATCGGATGCGGATTGAGTGGATTGAATATGCCCTCAAATACTTGGATCAGATCAAGGAGTGCTTGCCGACGCATCTTTTTAGCCAGTTTATCGGCCGCCGGCAAGCCCTGAGGGCTATCCATTTTCCCCGCAGCGGAACCGAGCTGGCTCAGGCCAGGAAAAGGCTTGTTTTTGAAGAGTTTTTCCTGTTCCAGGTTAGTCTCGGCGCTGTAAGCAGGATCCGGGAATCGGTGCGGCACAATCCCGACGGGCCGCTTACCACCAGGTTTTTGGAGCAGATGCCGTTTGAATTGACACGCGGCCAGTTAGAGGCCATTGCCGATGTCCGCCGGGATATGGAATCAAAAGGGCAAATGCGGCGGTTAATCCAAGGCGATGTAGGCTGCGGCAAAACTGTAATTGCAGCCTATGCCTGCCTTAAGGCTGTTGATTCCGGGGGGCAAGTGGCAGTGATGGTGCCGACTGAGATCCTGGCACGGCAGATGTACGATCGGATGCAGACAGATTTTGCCCCCTTGGGTGTGAAAACGGCCCTTTTTATTGGAAAAACGTCCCCAAAGCAGCGTGAAGAGATTCTCAAGAAGATTGCCAGCCAAGAAGTATCAGTCGTGATCGGAACTCATGCCTTGATTTCCGAGCAGGTAGAGTTCGGGAATCTTACTTTGGCCATCATTGATGAACAACACCGGTTTGGCGTCAGGCAGCGGCTGGCATTGAGTGACAAAGGCAATGCCGACTTGTTGGTCATGTCGGCAACACCGATTCCCCGCTCCCTGGCATTGACCTTGTATGGCGATCTGAACACAACTATCATCCGGGAATTGCCTGCCGGCCGCAAACCCGTCGATACGCGGTTGATTCATCCAAGGCAAAGAGATGATGTCTATCGGTTTGTCGTACAGCGCGTCAAGCAAGGGGAACAGGCGTTTGTTGTTTTTCCTCTCGTGGAGGAGTCGGATAAGCTTGATGCCCGGGCAGCCATACAAGAAATGGAATACCTATCCAAAAACCAATTGGCCCAGGCCAGGGTTGGACTGGTGCACGGTCAGATGGGAAAGGCAAAAGATCAGATAATGCAGGACTTCTACGAGGGGAAGCTCGATGTGCTGGTCTCCACAACGGTCATTGAAGTTGGCATGAATGTACTTACAGCTACGGTAATGGTGATTGAAAATGCCGATCGGTTTGGTTTGGCTCAGCTGCATCAACTGCGCGGTAGAGTAGGCCGGACACGAAAACAAGCCTATTGCTTCCTGATAGCTGATCCCAAGTCTGAACTTGCCAGGAAAAGGCTGGAGATTATCAGGCATACTAATGATGGGTTGAGAATTGCTGAAGAGGACCTCAAACTAAGAGGCCCAGGGGATCTCTTAGGCACCCGCCAATCCGGCGAACCATGGTTCAACCTGGCAGATCTGGTCCGGGATCAGGCTCTGCTGGAACAGGCAAGAAGAGAGGCGCAGCAGTTGATCCGAACCGATCCTGGGTTAGAACAGCACCCTGATTTGCGGGCAGAAATAAAAAGACAGCAACCGCAAACAGCTGCTGTCTCTGGGAGAGGAGAAACCGGAGGAAGAATAGAACCAAATTAATGGTTGCACTTCCTGTGCCTTTTGGGGAGGGTCAATCTCTTCATTGCTATTATGTGGCAGCAGCCCCATAGATTATTCAAGCAGATGCCAGGTATTTTTTTCCAGACAATGGGAGGTATTTCTGTGCGTATAATCGCAGGAAACGCCCGCGGCCGAAGGCTTCAGAGTGTGCCGGGCAGGCATACCCGGCCGACTACAGATCGTGTCAAAGAGAACTTGTTTAACATTATGGGCAATACTGTAGTTGGGGCACAGGTCCTGGATCTGTTTGCCGGCAGCGGCGGAATCGGAATAGAAGCCCTAAGCCGCGGCGCAAGCAAAGCAGTTTTTGTCGATAATGAGCGGCAGTGCACAGCGGTGATTCGCACCAATCTGACTGCTGCAAGTCTGCTGCCGCAGGCAGAGATTTATACGGCCGACGTTTTTCGTGCCGTAAGGATTCTAGGCCAAAACCAGCGTAAGTTCGATTTCATCTACCTTGATCCACCGTATGGGAGGAGCTTGGCAGCCAAAACCTTGAAGGAAATAGCAGCCAATGGTCTGCTTACCGCCAATGGAGTGGCAGTGGCTGAGCACAGCAGTAAAGAGGAGATTGCTCAAGCTTCGTTGAACTTGATCCGAGTAAGGCAGGTTTGCTACGGCGATACAGCTCTTTCATTTTACCGCATTGAGGAGGATAAGCTTGAAGATATGCGTATGTCCCGGGAGCTTTGATCCAGTGACTTACGGTCACGTAGACATCATTCAAAGGGTATCGGAGCTTTTTGATCATGTATATGTGGCAGTTTTGCGGAATCGGGAAAAGCAGTCTTTTTTTTCAATAGACGAACGTTTGGAGATGCTGCATCTTTCGGTAAAGGAACTGGACAATGTCTCTGTCGAGAGTTTTGACGGACTGGTTGTGGAATATGCCCGCAAAAAAGGAGCTACAGCCATTGTGCGGGGCTTAAGGGCTGTGACTGACTTTGAATACGAGTTCAAACTGGCTACCATGAACCGCAATCTCGACCCGGAGATTGAAACGATCTTTATGATGACCAGCAGCCAGTATTCTTTTTTGAGTTCGTCAGCTGTTAAGGAGGTTGCCAGTTTCGGTGGCGATGTGTCGCAGTGGGTTTCACCCGAGGTCGCCAAACGCCTCTATGCTAAGTACCAGATCAACGAAAGGGGTAAGCAAGATTGAACAGGATCAATTTAATCATGCTTCTGGACAAACTGGAAGAGATCATCGACAGAGCGCCTGAAATTCCTTTAACAGGGCGGGTTTTGTTGGATTCGGATGAATTATTGGAGTTGATTGAGAAGATCCGTAATGCTGTTCCCGAAGAAGTGAAGCGGGCTGAGATTGTATCTACGGAAAAAGACCGCCTGATTTCTGAGGGGCAGCAGCGGGCAGAGCGGATTATTGCTCAAGCCAAGGAACAGGCTGCGCGGATGTTGAAAGAAAGCGAGATTTACCGCCAAGCCCAACAGGAAGCGAAACAGATCTTGACTGAAGCCCACCAGAGAGCTCAGGAGTTGATAAAAGGATCCGAGGAGTATGCGTTCAATGTCCTGTCGGAACTTGAGGAAACCTTGAACAAGACCTTGAAAGTAGTGGTTAGGGGACAGGAAGAACTAAAAAAGGACAAAAGCACAAACAATGCTGCAGCCGGCAGCCAATAGATTTACGGCTTGATCCGCAGCACAACAATCCGGTTGATGATCCAGGCAAAAAGGCCGAGAAAAACCAAGATGCCCCCAAGCAAGGCCGCCATGCCGAGTGACATTGACAAAACAGTGGTTATTGAGGGACGGGTGAAGCTGATGTTGGCAATGACAGGTAAGGAATATCCAAACTGTTCCCAAAAATAACGGACCGGATTGTAAAGCAGGGCTGCTGTAATCCCTGCACACACAGCATGCAAAGCCCTGGCAATGATATAAGGTTTAATCCTGATATCAGTACCTTGGATCATGGCAGCTACTTGCGCATGGACAGATAGGCCACTCCAACCGATAATTGCGCTGATAGTTACCAGTTTTTGTAGTAAAGCAGCTTGAGTCAGGGTGATTGCTTGGATGCCGATGTCTATTTCCAGAAGCCCTGTTACCACCGCTCCCGTCAGTTCTCTGTTGATGTTGACGAAGGCCAGTGCTGACGTGAAGAGATCCGATATGGCGGGAATGATCCCTACAAGGTCAAGGATTCGGGCCAACACAGAGAAGACCATAATGCAGCCCCCTACGAAGGCGAGAGACTTAAAGCTTTGGATGACTGCATCATATAATAAAGACCCAATCTGGGTTATGTCGGCCGCAGCATATGCAAGTGGGGTTTTGCTCAGGTTTATCGGAGGTACCGTGTTCGTCATTATTGCCGTTTCCTGCCTGCCGCTGCCGTGGCACCGCATCAGGAAACCCACCATGATTGTGGATAGATAATGGGCCAAGAGCAGGAGAATCGCCGTCTCCGGCAGCCCCAGCATTCCTACGGAAACTGCTCCAGCAATAAACAGTGGGCCAGCGGTATTTGCAAAGCACACCAACCGCTCCGCCTCTATGCGGCTGATTAGTCTGCGGCGGCGCAAATCAGCAGTAATCTTTGCCCCTAGTGGATATCCTGATGCCAGACCCAGGGCTACGGCAAAGGCGCCGGCACCGGGTATCCGGAATAGCGGGTACATTACAGGTTCCAAAAGAGTGCCGAGGAACTGAATCACTCCCAGATTTATCAACAACTCGGCCATCACGAAAAAGGGCAAAAGCGCCGGTAGGACGACTTCAAACCAAAGCCTCAGCCCATCCAGTGATGCTTGAAAAGTGGTTTTCGGGAAAACTACCAAAGCCAGGGCAAGAGAAAAACCAAGCGCAGCTGTAGCATAGACTTTAAAGTGCAGCCGGTTTTTAACACCCATAGTGAACACCTCTGATTTCTGTTTCTGGGTAATAATATGGAAAGCAGACACTCGTTTATGCCAATGTCTATGTGAAACCTGCAGAACATTGTGCTGGCGGGTAGCTTGACAGTGCCAAACGCTCTATGTATAATTTATGAGGTGACTTATATGCGGATAAAGATCGCTGCACTAAGCAAAGTAGGCAGTACGCTGGAGTTTGATGAGGTTGCTGCAGCAAATAGGTTCCCTGATTTGACCCAACTTGGCGAATCGCTGTCGCCGCTGAAAGTCAAAGGGGTAGTGCTGAAGACTGAACAAGGCTTCTTGGTGTCGGGAACGGTACACATGAGTATGACTTTGACATGCTCCCGCTGCCTGACACCTTTCGAACAGCAGATCAGTGCAGATTTCAGCGATGAGTATTTGCCGCAGGGGCAGACAGTTGAAGGCGAAGGAACCAGTCAATTACAAGATGAAGTGCCTACATTCCAAGGAGATTACCTGGACATATCGGGGTTGATTACCGAATCAGTGATCCTGGAGATACCCATGAAGGCAGTTTGCCGTACGGATTGCAAGGGAATTTGCCCTGCATGTGGCCAGGTGTTAAATGAAAAGGGATGTCAGTGCGATCCAGTTCAGCCAGATCCTCGCCTGGCGGTGCTGGCTGATTTGCTAAAGGATCAATGAACAATTATTGACAGCATGAGAGGGGGATGAAGCATATGGCCGTGCCTAAGCGAAAAGTTTCCAAAGCTAAAGGGCGGAGCCGGCGGACACACTGGAAACTGAAAGCGGCAAGCGTGATGGAGTGTCCTCAGTGCCACGAACCCTAAACTGCCGCACCGAATCTGTTCCAAGTGCGGTTACTATAAGGGTCGTAAGGTTATGGAAGTGAAGAAAGCTGAATAGGCGGTACATCAATGATGATAGGGAGCAATTCTCTATCATTTTTTTTGCTTTACAAAAACTGTAAGTTCACTTATACTGAGATCATATTAACACCAGGTGTTAATAGGAGGTCAAAAGAATGACATCCAAGCGTATAGAGCGGCGCAGACAACTCAAAGCCCTCCTCGATGAGGAACCGTTTCTCACTGACCGGCTGATTGCTCGGCGGTTTCAGGTCAGTGTAGCGACTGTACGCTTGGACCGGATGGCTCTTGGTATTCCCGAGCTGCGGGAACGGATTAAGGCTGTGGCGGAAGAAAACTATGCGAAGCTGCGCGCCTTAGAAGGCCATGAGGTGATTGGCGAGCTAATTGACCTAAGTATAGGGCAGGAAGCTCTGTCTGTATTGACCACCACTAATGAGATGACTTTTAAACGCACTGATGTCCTTAGAGGCCATTACTTGTTTGCTCAAGCAAACTCACTGGCAGTCGCGCTGGTAGATGCAGAAATTGCCTTGACGGCTTCCGCAAAAGTTCGATTTCTCCATCCTGTAAAAAGCAACAAACGGATCATCGCCAAGGCGATACTGAAGGACAAGACAGGATCGCGCCATACTATTACAGTTGAGAGCCGGGTAGACCAAATGAAGGTCTTTGAAGGCGAGTTTGTGGTTGTTGCGCTCAAAAAAGGAGGGTGATTCCCATTAAGATTGCAGTCGATGGTTTCGGAGGAGATTTTGCCCCTGAGCAAATTGTTGCCGGATGTCTTTTGGCAGCAAGCGAGGATCAAATCCCGATAATCCTCACAGGTGACCAACAAGATCTTGCACCGATGATTGCCGGTAAACCGGGCAGCAATTTGATCGAGATTATCCATGCGCCTGAGCGGATTGGGATGGAAGAAGCGCCTATCGATGCGGTGCGGACCAAGAAAGACTCTTCCTTGAATGCGGCTGCCCGCCTTGTCAAAGAAGGGAAGGCTTTGGGAATGGTCAGTGCAGGCAATACGGGAGCTTGTATGGCTTCCGCATTGTTTACAATCGGCAGAATTAAAGGTATCGAACGGCCAGCGATTACCACACTGATGCCCACTGTCAAAGGAGTCTGTCTCATGGTTGACGTGGGCGCCAATGTGGACTGCCGTCCCAGTCAATTGGCTCAATTCGCTCACATGGGGTCCATCTATGCTGAGCGGGTCCTGGGTAGGCCGGATCCCCGAGTCGGGCTGCTGAATATCGGGGAAGAACCGTCAAAAGGCAATGATGCTGCCCAAAAAGCTTATCAACTTTTGAGCAACGCAAAGATCAACTTCATCGGCAACGTCGAAGGAAGAGATATCTCCGGTGGAACAGTGGATGTTGTTGTTTGCGACGGATTCGTAGGCAATATCGTTCTCAAATTCGGGGAAGGTCTGGGAACCGGGTTGTTTACAATGTTAAAACAGGAACTGACGGCATCTTGGCCGCGTAAGCTGGCAGCCCTGGCATTGCGCCCAGGATTTGACAAGATCAAAAAGAAAATGGATTATGCAGAATATGGAGGGGCACCGCTTCTGGGAGTCAAGGGAACTGTAATTATTGCCCATGGAAGTTCGAACGCCAAGGCTATTCACAACGCCATTCGCGTGGCCAGAGAAGCGGCTGCCAGCCAAGTGGTGGAATCAATAGCAGAACTGATTGCAGGTGAAATAAGTGGCTAGCAATGTGGGAATCTATGGATTAGGCAAGGCAGTGCCCGGGAGAGTATTGACGAACAAAGATCTGGAATCTTTGGTAGATACCAGCGATCAATGGATTACAACCCGGACTGGCATCAAACAGCGTTACATCGCTGAGCCGGAGACGGCCGCGTCTGATCTAGGCTACGCGGCTGCCCTGCAGGCTTTGGCCGATGCTAAGGTGCCGGCAGCTGAAATCGATCTGATCATTGTGGCCACTACTACGCCGGACATGCCGTTTCCCGCAACTGCGTGCATAATTCAGGATAGACTAAACGCACGGAATGCCGCAGCGTTTGATGTTTCCGCTGCCTGTTCAGGGTTTATGTACGGGATCGAAATCGGGCAGGCCATGATGGCGCTGGGATACAAGAGAGTGTTGGTGATTGGTGTTGATGTCATCAGCCGGCTCATAGATTATGAAGATCGCTCCACATGTGTTCTTTTCGGTGATGGGGCGGGTGCTGTTGTTTTGGGCCCTGTGAAGCCGGAATACGGCTTTGTGGCTTCGGAAATAGGTGCGGACGGGTCCGGCGCAATGCTTCTGCATGTTCCCGCCGGCGGGTCCCGGATCCCGGCCCAAATCGCAAGCATCGAAGCCAAGCAGCACTACGTGAGGATGTATGGCCGTGAAGTGTACAAATTTGCGGTGCGGATTGTTTGCGAGTCCGCAGAACGCGTTTTGAACAAAGCTGGAATCACTGCAGATGCTGTCCGCTGGTTCGTACCGCACCAAGCCAATGTGCGGATTATCGAGGCTGCGGCGCAGCGTCTGGGCATTGAACCGGGCAGAGTCTATATCAATGTTGATCGTTACGGGAACACTTCTGCAGCGAGTGTGCCCATTGCCCTGGCGGAATTGGCCGAAGCTGGCTTGGCTGAAGAGGGCGCTCTGATCTTGCTGGTAGGGTTTGGTGCCGGATTGACCTGGGGTTCGGCGGTTTTACGCTGGGGGGGATACAGTAAATGATTGCAGCTGCATTTCCCGGCCAAGGTGTACAGCATATCGGCATGGCGGGAGAACTGAACGCCACCCGGTGTGAGTATTTTGACAGGGCAAGCGAGATCTTGGGGTATAACCTGCTGGAGCTGTGCCAAAGCGGCCCAATAGAACAGCTTTCCAACACTCGGTTCGCTCAAGTTGCGATAATGGTCACCTGTATCAGCCATTGGGCAATCCTCAGCAAAACGGTAACACCGCAAGTGCTGCTCGGACACAGCCTTGGTGAAGTTACGGCATTGATAGCGTCTGGTGCGATTGGGTTTGACGATGGTGTACGAATAACCGCCAAGCGCGGAGAACTGATGGCTGCTTGTGCCAAGGTTGGCAAGATGGTGGCTGTGTTGGGTTTGGATTGTACTGTTGTTGAGAGTATTGCAGCGCAGGCAGCCGCCTGCGGTTCGATTACCATTGCCAATTATAACAGTCCCGAGCAGTGTGTGCTAAGTGGTGAAGTGGAAGCAATTGACTACGCATGCGATCTTTCGGTACAGCGAGGAGCCAGAAGAGTTGTCCGTTTGAAGGTCAGCGGACCGTTTCATTCTCCCTTGATGCAGGAAGCCGCTGAAGGGTTTGAGGCATACCTTAAGGATTTTTCCTTTTCCGATCCAAAAGTTCCGGTGATCAGTAATATAAACAGCGGCTTGATTACTGGCAGCGAACAGGTTAAAATGGAACTGGTCGGTCAGATTACCAGTTCGGTGCAGTGGATTAATAACATTCACGCCATAGAACGCTTGGGGGTAGCCAAGTTGGTCGAGATTGGCCCTGGAAAAGTTTTGACAGGCCTTACCAGACGGATTGCTAAGACCATGGAAGTGATTTCCTATCCTTAAAGAGGTGGATGCTTTGAGTCAACAGGCGAAAACGGCTGTCGTTACTGGCGCTTCTCGGGGCATTGGCAAAGCCATCGCCATGCGGTTGGCGCAGGCTGGGATGAATGTGGCGGCATGCGCCCGCAGTGAAAATCTTATAACCGAGTATGCCCATTCCAGAATTATGCCGGTAAAGGCAGATGTGAGTGATCCAACGCAGGTTAACGAACTTGTTAATAGAGTTGTAGAACGGTTTGGCAGAATCGATGTGGTTGTGAACAACGCCGGGATCACCAGAGACAATCTGCTGATGCGCATGAGCGATGAGGACTGGGAGCAGGTGCTGCAGGTGAATTTGACCGGTACATTTTATGTTTGCCGAGCTGTCATCCGCCAGATGCTGAAACAGCGCTCTGGACGTATCGTCAATATTGCATCTGTTGTGGGCGTGGCGGGAAATCCGGGGCAGGTTAACTACTCGGCGGCAAAAGCTGGTATTATCGGATTGACCAAGTCGTTAGCCAAAGAGGTGGCATCGCGGCAGATATTAGTAAATGCCGTAGCTCCCGGGTATATTGATACTGATATGACTCGAGTGATGAATGAACAGCAGAAGCAGTCCATTGTGAATCTAATTCCCCTCGGCCGGATCGGCCGTGTGGATGATGTGGCAGAACTGGTGTATTTTTTGGCATCCGATGCAAATCAGTACATTACAGGCCAAGTCTTCCATGTAGACGGCGGCCTTGTAATATAATCAGTTGGCGCAAGGAGGTGACTTCAAGTGGAAGTTCTAGACAGGATCAGAGACATTTTGGTTGAGCAGTTAGGGGCGAAACCTGAGGAGGTGACGCTGGAAGCATCGTTTCAGGATGATCTTGGCGCCGACTCCTTGGATGTTGTGGAGTTGGTGATGGCTTTTGAGGAGGAATTTGACATTAAAATTCCGGATGAAGATGCCGAAACCATAAATACTGTTGCCGACGCTGTCAAATATATCAAGAATCATACAAGCTAGTACAGATTGAGACCCCTAGGTAAGCTAGGGTCTCATTTTTCATATCCTGTGAGGTGGAATCATGGAACGGAGAGTCGTTGTGACGGGAATAGGCGTCATCTCTCCTTTGGGGAAAAAAGATCAACTATGGGAGAATCTGCTTAAAGGTGTCAGTGGTGTCGGGAGGGTAACGCGTTTTGATGCGTCCGATTACCCAGTCCAGATTGCTGCCGAGGTAAAGGATTTTGACCCTGCCGAGTATCTTGAGCCGAAAGAAATCAGGCGGATGGACCTGTTCTGTCAATATGCGGTTGCTGCAGCCGTACAGAGCTTGAGTGATGCCAGACTAAAGATCACAGGGGCAAATGCGCCTCGCATAGGTGTGTTGATTGGTTCAGGGATCGGCGGCGTAAGCACTATTGAAAAGCAGGCACAGGTTCTAAGGGAGAAAGGCGTAGGCAAAGTGAGCCCTTTTCTGGTACCCATGTTGATTCCCGATATGGCCAGCGGGCAGACGGCAATAATCACTGGAGCCAAAGGCCCGAATTCTTGTACAGTTACTGCCTGTGCCTCAGGGACCCATTCCATTGGTGATGCCTATAGAATAATCGCCCGCGGTAATGCTGATGCAATGCTGGCTGGAGGAGCGGAAGCAGGAGTCACCCCTTTGTCCATGGCTGGATTCATTGCCGCTAGGGCTTTGTCGGCCCGCAATGATGAACCTGAGCGGGCCAGCCGACCGTTTGATCAGCAGAGGGACGGCTTTGTAATGGGCGAAGGGGCCTGTGTATTAGTGCTGGAAGAATTGGGCAATGCTCAGGCCCGCAGTGCAGACATCTACTGCGAAATAATTGGCTATGGCGTCAGCGGCGATGCTTATCACATCACTTCGCCTGCACCGGAACATGAAGGGGCTCAGCGGGCAATCAAGGAAGCCTTGGCGGATGCACGAATCACTGTCAATGATGTGGGTTATATCAACGCCCATGGTACCGGCACCAGGTACAACGACTACTATGAAACCTTGGCAATCAAGAAGGTTTTTGGTGAGCGGGCGTATCAAATTCCGGTCAGCAGTACAAAATCGTTGACAGGGCATCTCCTGGGGGCGTCAGGAGCGTTGGAAGCAGGAATCTGTGCCCTCGCCCTGAAACATCAAACCATTCCCGGTACTTATAATTATGAATACCCTGATCCAGATTGCGATCTTGATTATGTTCCCAATCAAGCGCGCAAGGTTGATCTGGAAGTGGCAATAAACAACTCATTTGGTTTTGGCGGCCATAATGCGGTACTGGCAATGCGGCGGTGGGGTAGTTCCAATGAATAAGGAGTATTCCTTATCCGAACTCGAGAATAACCTGGACTACCGGTTTAAGGACCGGACTCTGCTGAAGCTGGCATTAACCCACAAATCACTTTGTCCGGGAGAGCCGCAGAAGAACAACGAACGGCTGGAGTTTCTTGGGGATGCCGTCCTGCAGATTATAGTCAGTGATCATTTGTATCATCAGTATCTAGGTTTTGAAGAAGGCAGGCTTGCAAAAATCAGGGCATTCTTGGTCAGCCAGCCCACCTTGGCTTCCCATGCCCGTACGCTTGGATTGGACAAATATTTACGAGTTGCCAAAAGCGCAGCCGCCACCCGTGCGTTTGAGAGGGATTCGCTTCTGTGTGACGTCTATGAGGCAGTGATCGGCGCGGTTTACCTTGACTCTGGCCTGGATGCGGCAAGGCCCATAATCCTCAGGCACCTGTCATGGTTGGAGGGGAAAGATTTGGAGGAGCAGCTGCCGATTATCGATGCCAAAAGCACTCTGCAGGAACGCTTGCAACAGTACGGGCAGGATTTGCCAACGTATCACACGACACGCGAACATGGTCCGGATCATGCCAAAGAATTCGTGATCGAGGTCGTATTCAAAAACAAAGTCTTGGGTAGGGGTACAGGGAGGACAAAAAAAGAAGCTGCTCAAAATGCAGCCAGGGAAGCTTTGGTCAACCTTGACTTTCAGTCCTAAGACCAAATGCGCCAGAGTTGGACAATCTCTCCTATTTCTGTAAGGCCGGTGCGGGGGATGGGGTTGAGAGTATTGACATGCAAAAGCCTGCTGCCGGCATAGCGCCGCCCAATCAGATATGCCCGGCCTTTTTTCAACAAAACCCAACCGGAGCCAACTTTGCCAATTGCGGAATTAACAACAATCAAGTCCCCCTCGATAAACCATGGGCTGAATTCGTTGGTTTCGACATTAACCGCAAACAACCCTTCCGGATTGGGGGCTTCATAAAACAAGTAAACCCAGGTTTGTGCCGGATCTGTCTTTTTTTGGTTCCATGGCTTTACCGGGACTTTGACCAGAAACTTGGTGACCCCGTTCTGCAGTACTGACAAACCGTCAAGGCGGTCGGCATGTTCTTTCAAGACCGCCTGTTTAAAATCACCAATGCCCTGGTAGTTTGCCTTACTTAGCCAATAGTAAACCGATTTGTTATCGGCAAACTTAAGATGATTGGCGATTTCCCGAACTGTGATGCTCGGATTTTCCCGGATAAGTGCTGCCATATATGCAAGGGTTTCATTGAGCTGCAACGCATTCCCCACCAATCTATGAGCCACGGCCCATGTTAAATGTAAAATTATGATCTTAAGGTGGAATACCTTTACATAAAACATGGATATATTTGTACAGATAAGGCTGCCACCACCGAAATTTCCATGAATTATGGAAAACTGGTGCAAGCAGCACAGCAAAATTAGGCATATACGGAGTTTCTCCTCATATAGATAATACTGAAACGCTGACAGACATGCCATCAACAGCCGGGGGAGGAGAAACAATGGAGAGGGCTCAACGCCGTGGCGATCTAAATCAGCAAAGAGATTTCAACCTGATTGCCAGAATTCGTTTAGGTGACCAGGATGCTAAAGAGAAACTGGTGCTCAAGTATGTACCCATGGTTAAGCACATTGTCCGTAATTTCTACGCCAGTTTCCTTGACTTTGATGACTTGCTTCAAGAAGGGGTTATCGGCTTGCTGAGTGCCATTGATGAGTATAAACCGGATCAGTATGATGTCAAGTTCAGTTCATTTGCCTACATTTGCATCATTCGCAAAATCTATAATGTAATCAAACAGACCAACGGCAACAAACACAAGGCACTGAACGAGGCGCTGTCGCTGCAGGCGCAGCTTGGTGGAGACGATTCCAGGATTGTGCTTGATCTGGTGAGCGCTGGAGATTCGACGATCGATCCGGAACGGATGATCGAAGAGAAATTCGTCTCCCAGTATCTTAACCGGCTCCTGGTCAATCATCTATCCCTGTTGGAGTACTCTGTGATTATGATGCTCTTGAGTGGTTATACCAGCGGTGAGATTGAGGAAACGATCGGGGTGGGGGCAAAAGTGATCGACAATGCCCGTACAAGGGTAAAAACTAAACTGCGCAGGTTGATTTCTGAATACGGTTCGTTGTTAAGCCCGCAGGTACCGTTGGTGGTCCGCAAGCGGAAGGATTTATATCTAAAACTGGGGGGGTAATCCTCCAGTTTTTATCAAATATTGAGCAGTTTATGGTACAATATTTAAGGCGATCAATTTACTTCACTGGAGGTTATCATGCGTCTCAAGCGGTTGGAGCTGGTTGGATTCAAGTCTTTTGCAAATAAAGTTGTACTGGATTTCGACGAGGGGATCACCGCCATTGTCGGGCCGAATGGCGCAGGCAAAAGCAACATTTACGATGCCATCCGGTGGGTATTGGGCGAGCAGAGTATCAAAAGCCTGCGGGGAGCCAAGCTGGAGGACGTGATTTTTGCGGGAAGCGATGGCAAGAAGCCTCTCGGCATGGCTGAAGTGCAGCTAACTTTGGATAACAGTGATGGGTTTCTTCCCGTTGATTATAGTGAAGTCACAATTACCAGGCGGGTTTACCGTTCAGGCGAAAGTGATTTTCTGATCAACCGCCAGCCCTGCCGTTTGCGTGATATTCAAGACTTGTTTACTGACACAGGTTTGGGCCGGGAAGGCTATGCCATTATCGGGCAGGGCCAGGTTGATGCAATTCTGAGTATCAATCCACTGGACAGGCGTTTCATTCTGGAGGAAACCGCTGGCATCATCAAGTACCGCCAGCGCAAGGAACAGGCCCAGAAAAAAATCGCTCAAACAGAATTCGATTTGGTACGCGTATCAGATCTTTTATCTGAACTAAAAGAGCAGTTGGTGCCTTTGGAAACTCAGGCCAAAAAAGCAAGAGAATATCAGAACCTCTCTGCTGAACTGGAGAGGGTTGTTCTCGACAAAATCGCACTTAAACTCGGCGAGTTAAGCCGCAAACAGCAGCAACACACCGAGGCTTTGCATACATGTGAGAACGATGCTGAACGGTTGACCGCTGAGTACCAAGGCGTGGAACAGGCTTCCTTGACTGATCAGGAACAGCTGTCCCAGCTTGAATACACTATCGAACTACTCCAGGATGAGCTTGCTGGTTTAAATGAGCAGATAAACCAGGCAATGCAGGCAGCGGGGCTGATTGAAGAACGATTGGCACACAACCAGCTTAGCCAGGAACTGCGCCTTAAGGCAAAAGACAGTCACATCGAACAGATCAGGAACCTCGAAGTCCAGCTGAAAGAACTAGGCGATGTATTAAGTCTTAAACATGAGCAATACCATAAGCTGGAAGAAAGTGTATCCGATGCTGAGCAAACCTTAAGCCGGAAAAGGGAAGCTTTGCAGCAGCAGCGTCAGCAGCTCGAGCTGGAAAAAAGCGCTTTTATCGAGTTTGTCCGCGAGTTGGCAGATGCCCGGAATTATGGTCTCAGCTATCAGCAGCAGATGCAGCAGCTTAAGCAGCAGATTCAGTTTATCAGTGAGGAAGCTCAGCAGCTTGAACAAGCATTGGAAGAGCAGCGCCGCCTGAATGCAGAACTGGTCAAAAACCAGAAATCCTTGCGCCGGCAGGAGTCGGAGTCCGAACAGCAGCTGTTGGAATCGGACAGGGAATACGATAGGATTGTGCAGGAACTGGAACAGGTGGCCCGTCAAGAGAAGGAACATACCGGCCAGTTCGGACGCACTGTCAGCCGGCTCCAGGCATTAAGGGAGTTGGAGAAGGAATACGAAGGTTATAGTACTAGTGTGCGGCGTTTGATGCAGGCCGGCGAAGCAGACTTCCGGATCCTGGGTACAGTTGCGGATGTGATTTGCGTCCCTCAAGGTTTGGAAACTGCGATTGAAGTTGCCCTAGGCTCCGGGCTGCAGTATCTGATCACCCCAGATGAAAAAGATGCGAAATTGGCGATTGAGTGGTTGAAAAGGCACCAAGCTGGCCGCTGTACTTTTTTGCCTTTGAGCAATATCAAAGGAAGCCAGTTTCCCAAGGATTATCAGCGATTTTGGCAAGATGAAGATTGTATAGGCCCGGCATTGGATCTCGTGCAATTCGACCCAATATACACACCTGCCCTGTCAGCGCTGCTGGGTAGAATTGTGGTAGTGAAGGATTTGGATGCCGCACTTAACATGCAGCGTAAGCTGAAAAGCTTCAACCGGATAGTCACCCTGGCAGGAGAGGTTGTGATGCCCAGCGGTTCTCTGACTGGAGGCAGTATCAGCCAAAAGTCTTCAGGATTGCTGGCCCGCAAGAATGAAATTGCCCGCCTGGAACAGAACCAGGAAGAACTCCGCAGCCGAATTGAAATTCTCATTGAAGCGAAGGCCAGCCTGGAAGAGGAGCTTTCCCGAACAAAGGATCAACAGGTGCAAACCCAAGCAAGGCTTTATCAAATCAGGCTGGAGATCAAAGCCGCCGCATCAGAATTGGCAAAACATCAAGCAGAACATCAGCACCTTACCCAGCTTCTGGATGCCAGGCATAAGCAGGTAGAGGATCATCTGGCCACCATCAGGGAACTGGAACAACAGGCTGCGGCTGCAAGTGACAGCATTGCCTCTATGGAGCAGGCAGAAGCCAGCAAACGTGAACAGATTCACGGTTTGGAGCAGGCCATTGCAATTCTTGACCAAGAATTGGAGCAGGAATCGACGGCACTAACCAACTCAAAAGTTGCCTTGACTGGCGCGGCGGCTGAAGTAAAGCAGCTTGAGGCCCAAAAACGGGCCGTGACGGAGCAGGTCCGTACGGACCAGAATGCCATCGCTGAAATTGACCAGGCTGTTGCCGAACTTCAATCGCAGCAGTCCCGGCTGCGTATCGAAGCGGCTGAATATCAGGAACGGCAAGTAAAGCTCCGAGAAGGAAAACAAAGATTAATGGAGCAGATAGCTGCCTGTAAGGAAGCCCGTTTGGGGCTTCAGGAAAAGACAAAACAATATAACCAGCAGTTGAAGTCCCTGCAGTCGCGTATTAGGCGCATTGACAAAAAAATCTACAACCATCGCCTTGAGCTGGACCGCATTGAACTGGAGCTAAGGCGTATAGATGAAGAATTGCTGGAAAGACAACTGGATCGGAGCGATGTTGCTGCCCGGGAACCGAGATCAAGCCTGGAAGAACTGCAGGCGATGGAAATCCGCCTGAAGAACTCCATTCGGGAGCTTGGCGTAGTCAATCTTGCAGCCCTTCAGGATTATGAGGCTGTGAAGGAAAGGGTGTTCTTTTTACAGACTCAATACGATGACTTGATCCAAGCGAAAGAAACACTGCATCAGACTATTGCTGAGATCGATGCTACCAGTGCCGAACGTCTCTTGGAAACTTACCAGAAACTGCGGCAGGAGTTTCAATTGATGTTCAAACAGCTGTTCAAAGGCGGTAAAGCCGATTTGGAACTTACGGATCCCGACAGCATCCTGGACAGTGGTGTCGATATTATTGCACAGCCACCGGGGAAAAAGCCGCAAAACCTCCTGTTGTTATCCGGGGGAGAAAGGGCTTTGACGGCTATAGCACTATTATTGGCAATTAGAAAAGTAAAGCCAACTCCATTTGTTGTACTTGATGAGATTGACGCCAGCTTGGACGAGGTTAATTTAAGGCGGTTTGCAGAACAGATGCGGTTTCTCGCTCAGGCTGCGCAATTTTTGGTGATTACACACCGCCCAGGTACGATGGAAGTAGCGGATCGCCTTTATGGCGTTACCATGGCTGACGATGCAACTTCCCAATTAATATCGGTGCAATTATCAGAGGAATAGGAGTCGATTAAGTGATGTTACGCAAGTTGTTTTCCAGGAACAAGCGCGACGAAAAAGGAACCGCGCAGGGTGTAACAGCCCAGGAGGGTAGTGACAGGGAAACTGCCAATAAAACAGAAATACCCGCAGATAATTCTGTTGATGTTCCTACGCAAGCAGGATTGTTTGCCCGTTTGAAGCAGGGCTTGGCTAAAACGCGCACTGGGTTTGTTGATCGGATTGGCCAATTATTGACGGGCCGGAATATAGATGACAGTCTCTTCGATGAGCTTGAAGAGATCTTGATTCAAGCTGACGTAGGTGTAACTACTACCCTGGAATTGATCGGTCGAATCAGACAGAAGGTGGAAACGGAGCGGATTACTGATAGCAGCCAGGTCCGTGAACTCTTGAGAGCAGAAATCACGGCTTTACTGTCCCGGGATCACCGGCCTTTGGCTTTGCCTGATCATACTCCGGCCGTAATCATGGTTGTAGGTGTCAATGGTGTCGGCAAGACTACCACAATCGGCAAACTGGCCTACCGTTTTAAACAGGGCCATGCCAAAGTGGTCTTGGGCGCCGGTGATACATTTCGAGCGGCGGCGGTTGATCAGTTGAGAGTGTGGGCTGACCGGGTGGGGGCAGACTTGATTGCCCACCAGGAGGGTTCGGACCCGAGTGCGGTTGCCTTTGATTCTGTGGCTGCGGCAAAAGCTCGCCAGGCTGAGTTCCTGATTGTTGACACCGCCGGGCGTTTGCATACCAAGGCTAACCTCATGGTCGAGTTGGGCAAAGTGTACCGTGTCGCAAAGAGGGAACTTGGCCGTGAGTTGGATGAAGTGCTGCTGGTTGTGGATGCCACAACAGGGCAAAATGCTCTGTCACAGGCAAAACTTTTCAAAGAGGCAGTACCCCTGACCGGTATCGTATTGACGAAGCTTGATGGTACAGCGAAAGGTGGAATTATTTTGGCGCTTGCCAACGAGCTGAGACTTCCCGTGAAGCTGATTGGTGTCGGAGAGCAGATGTGGGACCTGCAGGATTTCGATCCCGCCAGTTTTACAGATGCTCTGTTCAATTAGGAAACATCAGGCTTGTCACAGCGTTGGTTGGCAAGGAAAAACGCTTGACAGCAATGGCATAATCGTGTATACTACCTCTGTAAAGTTAATATACTTAACAGGGGTATTATTATGGAAGATGCAGTGCGGAAAGCCTTAATGTACGATTTTTACGGCCCGTTGTTGACCGCCAGGCAGCGGGATATTTACGAAATGTACTATGGCCAGGATTTGAGCCTGGGTGAAATTGCCGAGCAATTGCGGATTTCGCGCCAAGCGGTCTGGGATATCGTGAAACGGGCTGCTGTTGTTCTGGAGGAGTACGAGCAGAAATTAGGCTTAATCAGCAAGCACCTCACTGGGCATAAACTCCTGGCTGAAATGGAAACTCGTGTCGCAGATTCACGCAGGTTGATTGCTGCCCGAGATACAACTGCATTGATTCTAGTCCTCGAAGAGATTGAACAGTTGATTCACCAAATTCGTTCTGAAGTCTAGGAGGCGATACAATGCCTTTTTCAACCTTATCCAGCCGCCTGCAGGAAACATTCCGCAAGCTCAGGGCAAGGGGCAAACTGACTGAAAAGGATGTTGATGAGGCCCTGCGAGAAGTTAGGCTGGCTTTATTGGAAGCGGACGTCAATTATCTGGTTGTGAAGGACTTTATTGCCAAAATAAAGGAACGGGCAGTAGGTCATCAGGTCTTGGCGAGCCTCTCCCCAGGGCAGCAGGTGGTTAAGATCGTCAATGAAGAGCTGACCAGCTTGATGGGTGGGGCCCAAAGCAGAATCAGCCTGGCGTCAAAGCCTCCCACAGTGATCATGATGGTGGGATTGCAGGGGTCAGGCAAGACGACAACCAGCGGCAAGCTGGCGCTGCATTTTAAGAACAAGGGACACCGCCCATTATTGGCAGCAGCTGATATTTACCGCCCTGCGGCGATTAAGCAATTGATGGTAGTTGGCGAGCAAGTGAATGTACCGGTATTCAGCATGGGGGAGAACAAACCGGTGGACATTGCCAAAGCCGCAGTTGCACATGGCAGTGTTCACGGCAATGACATTCTGATCATCGATACTGCGGGACGGCTGCACATTGATCCAGAACTGATGCATGAGCTGGAAGAGATCAAAAACAGTGTAAATCCTCATGAAATTCTGCTGGTTGTCGATTCCATGACAGGGCAGGAAGCAGTTAACGTTGCGGCCGGCTTTGATCAGCAGCTTGGCATCGACGGTGTGATTCTCACCAAACTCGATGGAGACGCCCGTGGCGGCGCAGCCTTATCCATTAAGGCAGTAACCGGCAAGCCGATCAAGTTTGCCGCCATGAGTGAGAAAATGGACGGGTTGGAGGTGTTTCACCCGGACCGGATGGCGTCACGCATTTTGGGGATGGGCGATGTCTTGAGCCTGATCGAAAAAGCTGAGGCCACATTTAGTGAGCAGAGAGCCAAAGAACTAACGGAAAAAATGCGGAGAGATGCATTTACCTTGGAGGATTTCCGGGAACAGTTGGCGCAGATTAAAAAGATGGGGCCATTGGACCAACTGTTGGGAATGATCCCGGGAATGGGCAGATCAAACCAGATGCGCGACCTGGCAGTGGATGACAGCCACCTAAAGCGGATTGAAGCAATTATAAGTTCCATGACTGTCGAAGAAAGGCGCAATCCTGACATCATCGGTGGTTCGCGCAAGCGCAGGATAGCGGCGGGTTCAGGTACCAGAGTGCAGGAAGTAAATCGTTTGCTTAAGCAGTTCAACCAGACGCGGCAGATGATGAAGCAGTTTTCCGAAATGGAAAAAAGAGGGAGAAAAGGCAAGGGCGGATTCAATCTGTTTCGCTAACTCTCTCAGGCAAGAGTGATATAGATGATGGGGCAAGTAGAGGAGGTGACATGATGGCAGTTAGAATCAGGCTAAAAAGGATGGGGGCAAAGAAACGTCCGTTTTACAGATTGGTTGTGGCTGACGCTAGGGCAGCACGGGACGGCAGGTTCATCGATACCCTGGGATACTACAATCCCATTACCGATCCCGCCCAAATAGAAATTGATAAGGAAAAAGCGCTGAGCTGGCTGAAAAAGGGCGCTCAACCTTCTGACACAGCCAGAGCCCTTTTGAAAAAAAGCGGTGTACTGGATTAGGCTGATTGAAGCTGTTAACACTATTAACACTATTAACATTTAGGATAGGAGGCAATACTTTGAAGGAATTACTAGAATTCATGACTAAGTCTCTGGTGGAAAATGCAGATGAAGTAACAGTCTCTGCTGTCGAGTCTGATGGTGAAACAATTTATCAAATCCAAACTGCAGATAGTGATATTGGTAGAGTAATCGGCAAACAGGGCAGGATCATCAAAGCGATCCGTACTGTTGCGAAGGCTGCAGCTGTTAAGGAAGGAATCAGGATCCGGGTTGATGTTGTAGAATAATGAAAGTGCGATGGGTCCTCATCGGTGAAGTTGTTGCTGCGCACGGCAGCAAAGGCGAGGTACGGGCAATCCCGCAGACAGAGTTTCCCGACCGGTTCTTGGGCATGGATCATGTACTGCTTTTCCGCAAGGCGGATTCAGAACCCTGTTTGCAGATAAAAATTGAAGAGTGCCGTTTGCACAAGGGGTTTGTCTTGCTTAAGCTGCAAGGCATTGACACTATTGAGCAGGCGGAAACTCTTAAGGGAATGCGGATCAAAGTGGATTACCGCGATGTAGTGCCGCTGCCTCCAGGGCGCCATTATATTTTCGAATTGATTGGGTTGAGAGTGGTTACAACAGACGGCTTGGATTTGGGTGTTATCGCTGATGTGATTCAAACAGGCGCCAATGATGTCTATGTGGTCAATCCAAATCCCGGTATTACCAGGCAGCGTCAGATTCTGATTCCTGTAATTGATTCTGTAGTGCTGGATATCAATCTGGATACACAAACTGTATCAGTAAATCTGCTTGAGGGATTAATCGATTGAGGATTGAAATCATGCGAATAGATATCTTGACTCTGTTTCCGGGAATGTTTGGCGAAGTTTTGGACAGCAGCATTCTCGGAAGAGCACAGGCGAACAATTTGCTCTCAATCCATGTTTGGAACATTCGCGGCTTCGCCGAGGATAAGCACCGCAGCGTTGATGATATACCCTATGGCGGTGGCCCCGGAATGGTAATGAAACCGGATGTGGCTGTGGCCTGTATTGAGCATGTCAAAGAGTTCAACCCTGGAAAAGTGATCTATCTGACACCCCAAGGTACAGTATTTGATCAAGCCAAAGCAGAAAGCCTTGCCAAGGAGCAGAGCCTGGTATTGCTATGCGGACATTACGAGGGTATTGATCAGCGCATTCGCGATGGTTGGGTTGATGATGAAATCTCGATTGGAGATTACGTCCTCACCGGTGGTGAACTCCCGGCTATGGTAGTTGTTGATGCCATCGCCCGTTTGATACCCGGGGTATTGGGTGATCAAGCCTCCGCCTGTGAGGATTCATTTGTCAATGGGTTGTTAGAGTATCCCCAATATACCCGGCCATCTCAGTATAGGGGCCGAAAGGTACCCCAGGTCTTGTTAAGTGGGAACCATGAGTTAATCCGGAAATGGCGTCTCAAGGAAGCATTGCGCATAACTTTGACCAGGCGCCCCGATTTGCTGAAGAAACGGCCGCTTACTGAAGAAGAGCAGCATCTGCTGCAAGAGGTAATGCTTGAGGAATGCGATGAAAGGAGGTAATCGATGTGAATCTGATAGAAACACTTGAAAAAGAACAGCTGAAGCAGGAGCTTCCGGATTTTCGGCCGGGAGACACAGTTCGAGTCCATGCCAAGGTTGTTGAGGGACCAAATGAACGGATTCAAGTCTTCGAAGGCGTGGTGCTGCGCCGGATGGGATCAGGGATCAACGAGATGTTTACTGTAAGAAAAGTGACTCAGGGTGTTGGCGTGGAAAGGACTTTTCCACTCCACTCGCCGCGGGTCGCCAGAATAGAGGTAATCCGCCGCGGCAGAGTACGCCGCGCCCGCTTGTATTATCTGCGGGAACGCTCTGGTAAAGCCGCCCGGATCAAAGAACGGAGTTTTTCCTAGGATGTTGGGGAGTGAGTCCAAACACTCCCTATCCTTTTTTGAATTAAGCGATACTTTTGAGATGGGGTGCGATGATGACAAGAGCTGAGATTCGGGAATATGTGGAAGCTTTTGTGATTGCAGTCCTTTTGGCTTTATTCATAATTACGTTCATCGCTCAGTCATTTCGTGTGGAAGGTTCATCAATGGAGCCGACACTCCATGATGGGCAGCGGCTGATTGTAGATAAACTATCATACCGCTTTAGCAGTCCAAAGGTTGGCGATGTTGTTGTTTTTCGCTATCCTACTGATGTGAACCGGATGTTTATAAAAAGGGTGATCGGCATTCCGGGTGATGAAATCCTCATCGAAGGCGGCATCGTCTACCGCAATGGACGGGCGTTGGTCGAAAACTACATTAACGGGCCCACCCACGGGGCGTTTACCCGCAATTACGGCCCCATAATAGTTCCTCCCGACAGCTATTTCGTGTTGGGTGACAACAGGCTTAACAGTGATGACAGCCGGTACCCTGATGTCGGATTTGTGCCCAAGAATCACTTGGTGGGGAGAGCGGTTTTTGCGTATTGGCCTTTGAATGCGATTGGAATAATCAGCGTACCTGATTCGCTGAAACACGAAAGGTGAAAACGGAGGTTGTTCATGAACATTCAATGGTATCCCGGGCACATGGCCAAGGCGAAACGCCAGATTCAGGAACTTATGAAACAGATTGACGTCGTCATAGAGGTAACCGATGCCCGTGTCCCCCACAGTGCCCGTAATCCGGACATTCTCGAAATTTACCGCAAACCTCGAATTTTGGCCGTGACAAAATGTGATCTTGCTGATCCAGCCCGTACACAGGTTTGGCTTCAGTATTGGGAATTGCAGCAGGAAGATGTAGTTTTGCTTGAACTGCTAAATGGAAAAGGAATTTATGTTTTGCGCAAAGAAATAAGAAAATATCTGACAAGACAGAAACGTGAACCACGAGTCTTGGTAGTGGGAATACCTAACGTTGGCAAGTCTACGTTGATCAACCGTTTAGCAGGCCGAAGCTGCGCCAAAGTGGGAGCAAAGCCGGGTGTGACTAAAGGCAAGCAGTGGATCAGCGCAAGGGGGTTTAAGCTGTTAGATACTCCAGGCCTGTTACGGCCTAAACTTGAGGACCAAGAAACTGCAAGAAGACTCGCTGCTGTAGCAGCCATTAAGGAAGAAGTTTTCGACTCTGAAGAGATTACATATTGGCTGTTGAGGTTTTTGCAGAAAGAATATCCGCACCTGCTCGAGAGACGATACAATTTAGAGGATCCGGCCGCAGACATTGATCAGGTGTTTTCTGTAATTGGTGTCCAGCGTGGTTGTTTGTTGAGTGGAGGCGAGATTAACCGATTGCAGACTGCACGATTGATCCTCAAGGATTTTCGTCAGGGCTTGATCGGACCAATCACACTTGAATTACCACAAAGGAATGACCTGAATGAGGGATCTTGAAAGAGAACTATTGAGTAAGGGCTTCCATCGGATCGCTGGAGTAGATGAGGCGGGGAGGGGGCCATTGGCGGGCCCGGTTGTTGCAGCGGCTGTAGTTATGCCAACAGGAGCTCAAATAACTGAGATCAAAGATTCGAAGCGATTAAGCGCCAGGCAGCGGACTAGATTATACCAGGAGATTTTGGAGGTTGGCACCGTTGGCATTGGTACAGCAACCTCCGGCGAGATCGACAAGCTTAACATCCTGCAAGCTACCTTTCTGGCAATGCGCCGGGCAGTAACGGAGTTGGCCAAGCAGATCAAGATTGATTATTGTATTGTTGATGGCAACCAGCCCATACCCCATCTGGATATTGCGCAGTCAGAAGTTGTCAAGGCAGACGCAAGCTGTTATTTGGTCGCAGCCGCCAGCATCATTGCCAAAGTTTACCGGGACTCGTTGATGGAACACTACGATCGTTATTACCCCCAGTATGGATTTGCCAAGCACAAAGGCTATCCTACAAAAAGCCATATCGAAGCCTTAGGTCGATACGGACCGTCTCCAATCCATAGACATTCCTTTGCCCGAGTCAAGGGAGGCCTGATTTCATGAAATATGTGTCGAACAAGGAACTGCAGCCTGGTATGTGTGTGGCTCGTCCGATTTACGGTGAGGATGGCCAAGTGTTGCTCAACAGTGGTGTTATCCTCAATGAGAGCTATATCGCACGCTTGTACAGCAACGGTGTCCCAGGTGCCTTTATCTTAACGGATCACGATGAAGAAGTGGAAATTCCAGAAGTCGTTACTCAAAGGACCCGTCAAAATGTGATTGGCCACGTCAGGAACGTGTTTGAATCAATCGAACTGGGGAAGACTTTTGATATGGGGTACCTCACTGATAGTGTAACTGCCATCATCGATGAAGTCACTGCCAATCCCAATGTCCTGATCAACTTGACTGACATTCGCACATTCGACGGAACAATATTTGCCCACTGTGTTAATGTCTGCATTTTATCCATTATTATCGGGATTAAATGCAGCCTTAATGAGCTGGAATTACGGGAACTTGCCATTGGCTCCATTCTGCATGATATAGGCAAAATCTGCATTCCAACGCAAATATTGCAGAAACAGGGGCCTCTGACCCAGAATGAATTCGATTTGGTCAAAAAGCACACGGTCAATGGTTGGAACATATTAAGGAACAATCATGGCATCCCTCTATTAAGCGCCCATATCGCCTATCAACACCACGAACAACCTAATGGAAAGGGATATCCCCGAGAGCTACTGGACGAACAGATATACTTGTTTGCCAAGATTGTTGCCGTGGCCGACGCTTATGATGCAATGACTTCTGCCAGAGTCTACCGCCAAGGAATGATGCCTTTTCAGGCCCTACGTGTGATCAGGCAATTGCGGGAAATACAGTTTAACGCCGCAGTGGCTGATCTTTTGATTAGTTCAGTAGCGCCCTACCCCATAGGGGCCCGGGTCCTGCTCAGCAATGCTGAGATCGGCGTCGTGGTTGATGTCAATGCCGCGGAGCGCGAACGTCCTGTTGTACGCCTGCTTTTCCGGGCTGATGGTAGCAAGTATCAATTGCCCCGGGAAGTGAACTTGATGAATGAACACTCTTTGAGAATTATCAGGAGCCTGCCGTGAAGAAATCCAAAGGTTGTCTTGGTGAAGAAATTGCCCGTGTTTATTTGGAAGAGCAAGGTTTAATCACAAAGGCGCAAAACTTCCATACTGAATACGGGGAAATTGATTTAATTATGCAGGACCAAGATGTCTTGGTCTTTGTGGAGGTCAAATACCGCAGTACTGATCGATACGGGAATCCTTTGGAAGCTGTAAATTGGCATAAACAGAGGAAAATCAAGCAGATGGCGCAGCGATACATAGCTCAGTTAGGTTACGAACCAGTATGCCGCTTTGACGTGCTAGGCATTTTGGAAACAGAAATCTATTGGGTGAAGGGAGCATTTTCATGAAATCCAGATTAGTCTCACTAGTGATTGCAGTAGTTTTGATTGCAGGCTGGATCAGCCCAGCGTTTGCACAGAATTTTGCGGTTGATGCTCAAGTCGGGCTTTTATATGACTTTGATTCGGATCAAGTTCTGTTTGCCCAAGCAGCGGATACACCTTGGATTCCTGCCAGCCTGGTGAAGGTAATGACGTTGTTCGTAGCTTTTGATCGGATTGCAGCTGAAAAGATTGATCTTAACAGCGAAGTGACAGTGAGCGAACGGGCATGGCAAATTGGTGGCTCCCAGATGTTTTTGGAAGTCGGTGACAAGGTCACATTTGAAGATCTAATTCGCGGCACAGCGGTTGTCTCCGGTAATGATGCGTGCGTAGCCATTGCTGAAGCCTTGGCCGGGACTGAGGAATTGTTTGTCCAGTGGATGAATAACAAAGCTGGAGAGCTGGGCCTCAATCTCCATTTTGTTGATGTACACGGGTTATCTGATGAAAACCGGATCACCGCCATTGATTTTGCAAAACTGGTCAAGTATTATTTGTCGGCACATCCTCAGGCTTTGCAGTACCACAGCCAGCTTTCTTTCGCCTACCAACCCCGTTCCAGCAGGAATCCAATTGTGCAGGGGAACCGCAATGGTTTGCTGCGGAGTTATGAAGGGGCTGACGGACTGAAAACCGGCCATCTGAGCCAAGCAGGGTATAATCTGGTGGCAACGGCTCAAAAGGATGGCAGACGGCTCGTGGTTGTTATCCTGGGAGCTGCCAGTGAAGCAAAACGTGAACAGGAGGCGGCTAAAGCCCTGGATTATGGGTTTCGCAGTTTTGAATCAGTGAGTGTCGACCAGTTGCTGCCCATACGGCAAGCCCGGGTTTATAAAGGGCGGAGTGACTATGTGGATCTGACCACGAATGATGCACGGGTAAGCGTGGTCAGGGGGAACCGGGACAGGCTCAGTGTTGAGGTGTCCCAGCATGTGCTTCAAGCTCCGATTGCCGCTGGAGAGGAAGTCGGTACGCTTACGGTTTACTTGGATGGGGAAGTGTCGAAGGAAACACCCTTATTGGCCGCGGGCTCGGTTGAACGGGGCAGTTGGTTTACAGTACTCATCGATTCGATCGTTTTATTGTTTAGAAAGTTGTTTGGATCTGCATAAGAAGGACCTCTAATTCGGTCCTTCTCTTTAGCTAGATACAAAAAAGATGATCGCCGATAAGATAGACTATTTCACGAGTGCGGATCCAGTTGGTCGGGCTGACTTTACTCGGATTGTAGAAGAAGAGAGCTCCACCTGTGGGATCTGCACCGGACATTGCCATTTCAGCTGCTTTAATACAGTCCTGATCGGCATTAGTGATCCTGAATAACCTGCCGTCACTTACTGGTGAGAACTGCTGCGGTTGAAAAATGATCTCAGATATAGTATTGGGAAAGCGCGGATCCTTAAGACGATTCATTATTACCGCACCGACTGCCACCTTGCCGATAAAAGGCTCGCCTTCAGCCTCAGCATGAATCAACCTGGCCAACAGGTTAAGATCGTCGTTCATGTTATTCACCTCCACTATACAATACTCACCGGAATTTTTCTTGTCACCTGCTTTTTTCCAACAGGGATACTACGATTTTCGTGGAATTCATTAAAAGGAATCGCAAAATCAGGATTACTCCGTGCGATAAAGGAGGGAATACGTTTGCAGATAGATGATCTGGATCGGAAGATCCTGCAGCATCTGCGTGCTGACGGCAGGGTGAGTTATGTTGCCCTGGCCAATAAGTTCAATGTTTCCGAAGGAACCATTCGCAAGCGTGTACGCAAACTGGACGAAAACCAGATCTTACAAATCATCGGCGTTACTGATCCGCTTAAAGTTGGCCTGGATACAGTGGCTTTCATTTGGCTTAAGGTTGAGAGGCGCCGGCTTGAATCTGTAATAAAAGAGCTTAAGAGTATAAAAGATATTCGCTACCTTGTAATCACTACCGGTTCCTATGATGTGGTGGCCATGGCTGTACTGCCCGATCGTGAGCGCCTGATCCAACTGCTGAACAAACAGCTTGGGCAAATACCCGGCGTACATAGTACTGAAACCTCGATTGTGCTTGAAATCCATAAGCAGATCTATCATTGGAGTCCCTTCGATCAAGCCGTAAACTCAGGGGGTGAAGTCGGTGCCAAGAGTTGAAATCGATGAAATTGATCGTAAGATTATTGATTTGCTCCAAAACGATGGCCGCGTACCATTTTTGACGATTGCCAACCAATTAGGCCTCGCCGAAGGAACCATCCGCCGCAGGGTTGCCCGCTTACTTGATGAAAAGGTGCTGGAAATAGTTGGGGTGACTGATCCCCTAAAGGTAGGCATGCAGACTGTGGCTATTGTCGGACTGAACGTTGAACGGCGCCGGATTGATGACACCATTGAACGTTTGAAGAAAATGCCTGAAGTCCGTTATGTTGCAGTTGCCACGGGAATGTATGATGTTATTATTGAAATCGTAGTTCCCAGCAATGATGCTTTGTTGGAGTTTTTAATCACCAAATTGAACAACATTCCGTGGATCTTAAGCACTGGCACTTCTTTGGTCTTGAAAATTGTCAAACAGGACTTTGCGTGGGGGCCGGATGATTAGGTCCAAATACTTGCTGCCTCCCAGCGATAGCGCAGGGCTTCCGCTACATGCTGAGGTTGGATCTCTGTTTTACCTTCGAGTTCGGCGACGGTCTTCGCTATCCGAATTGTCTTGTAATATCCGCGGCCTGACAGCTTTAGTTTCTGAAAAGCCTTCTTAAGGAGAATCTGCACGTTTGGGGCAAGCTTAAGTGCTTGCACCTCTTCATCCGACAGCAGGCCGTTGCGGTGGCACAAGCTGGCATCAACCTTGATCGGTTCCGGTTCATGTTGGTAATCCTCAGCTGTCACCGGTTCCAGAAATGCAAACAAATCAATCCTATCCAGCAAAGGCCCAATCAGTTTCTTTTGATACTTGCGGATTTCCGAGAGGGTGCAGCGGCATTCATGATGCGGATCACCAAGGTATCCACAAGGGCAGGCATTGGTCGTGGCGATCAACAAAAAATTCGTTGGATAACTGATTCGTTCGTGAGCCCTGACAATCGTAATCTGCCGTGACTCAAGAGGTTCACGTAAACCCTGGAGTACATCATGACGGAATTCCAGCAGCTCATTCAGGATCAAAATACCATTGTGGGCAAGAGAAACCTCACCTGGCCTAATCTGGCTGCCGCCGCCTAATAGTCCAGCTTTGGTAATATTGTGGTGGGGTATGCGCAGTGGCCGAGAGGCCACTAATCCCGAACTGGGCGGCAGCAGGCCCGCGCAGCTGAAGATTTTCGTCGTTTCCAGTGCTTCTCTCCGAGTCAACGGCGGCAGTAAACCATGCACCGACTGGGCCAGCAAGGTTTTGCCTGTACCGGGAGGGCCGATCAATAATGCGTGGTGATGTCCTGCGGCGGCTATTGTCAACATCCGCTTGGCAATGGTTTGGCCTTTGATGATGGTATGGTGCAAAGGTTTGGTTTTCTGAGGGGAAAATTTTGGTTGCTTAATTGGCAGAATATTGATATTATTGGATAAAAGGCCGTATGCCATGGCTAAGCTCTTTAATGCGTAGGCTCGCCTTGTGACTTCCGCTGCTTCAGGGCCGTTATCCTCTGGGATCAGGAGCAGTTTTCCATTCCGAGCCGCAAGTTCAGCGATGCTGATCATGCCAGGGACACCCCTCAGTTCGCCATTGAGAGATAGCTCTCCAACAATGACGTAACGCTTTAACTGCTCTGTGGAAATACAGCCCATACCTGCCAGAATTCCCAGAGCGATTGGCAGGTCATAAAGGGTGCCGTTCTTTTTCAAATCAGCAGGTGCCAGATTGACCACTATTTTCTGCAGTGGGTAGTTGAAACCAGAGTTTTTAAGGGCTGAGCGGACCCGCTCGCGGCTTTCCTTGACAGCCTGGCCTGCCAGGCCAACTATTTCAAATCCAGGCAGACCCGGGCGTATATCGACTTCCACATCAACTGCAGCTGCTTCAATACCAATAACAGCAGCGCTGGAAACTTTGATCATCACTGAACCTCCTTTTAAACTCCTAATATTAGGAATACTCCGAAATTAGGAAAATTCCTGCACAAACATAGAAGTACTGGGAAAATGGAATCCTAACAGAGAGACCTTACGGGAAGGAGTTCAGAATGGATTTTGAGATCGGTAGTACACGGATATTCAATTGTCCAATCTGTGGCGTAGATACACCACACAGCATCCGGGCCCATAAAGATGTCAATTACGGAATTGTGTGTACTAACTGCAACTCCGGGGCAATTGTCCATGAACTTGATTTGAGGATTTACCAATTGAAATGGGAGGAAGAACTGCGGGAAATCTTGGACAATCTTGTTGAACAGTCTTTAGGCAAGGATGATGATTGAATGAAATATTGAAGGGAGGGAGCCGAGGTGAACTGGGAACTGCAGGATTACCTGGTCGCCTTTAACATGGTAGAGGGGATCGGCTCAAGAAGGCTTACAGCATTGGTTGCAGCTTTTGGCAGCTTGGAAAAGGCATGGCATGCGCCCTACAAGGAATTGATTCAGGTTGGGGGTATTGGAACCAAACTGGCAGGGCAGTTTGTGGACCAAAGGGGACATATCGATCCAATCCAAGAGCGAAAATGGGCTGAGAGCCACTCAGCAAGAGTAGTTACGATCCTTGATAAAACAGATTATCCCCAGTGTCTGCGCAATTTGAGCAATCCCCCTCTGGTCCTGTATATTCAAGGGAAACTCCCTACACAACCTGGGGTAGCCGTTATCGGTTCTCGTAAGGCTACGCGAACCGGCAAAACCCAAGCCTACAACTTTGTCTACAGGCTGGCCAGTCACGGGCTGCCGATAATCAGCGGGTTGGCCCAGGGGATAGACACCCATGCGCACCTCGGTGCCTTGGCTGCCAACGGCTCTACAGTTGCAGTAATGGCCACTCCGATCAATGTCGTTTACCCTACCGAAAACCGCAGGCTTGCACAGGAAATAGCGGCATGCGGCTGTATTATTACGGAATTTTCCAGCCGCAGCCGGACCACACCCGGCCTTTTCCCTCTGCGCAACCGTGTGATTGCTGCTCTTGCCAAGGCAATTCTGGTTGTGGAGGCAGGGCAGAAGTCTGGAACGCTGTCGACGGTGGATGCAGGACTGGAACTCGGCCGTGATGTGTGGGCAATCCCCGGCGACATTGCCCATCCCCTCAGAAAAGGCACTCACGCACTGATCAAGCAGGGCGCAGGCCTGGCAGATTCACCGGAAGACATCCTCACTGCTTTTCCCGAAATCTCCACAGGAATTGCGGATTATCTTGACCATGCTGATCAACTTGTGTTTAAATATTACCTGCAAGGATACTCAGCTCAGAGGATCGTTGAATTGACAGGCCTGCCGATCCAGCAGGTGCAGAACACAATTACATTGATGGAAATCGAAGGTGTATCAGAGCAAGGGTGCAATCATAGACTATAACAAAGATTTGCATTATCAAAATAAAACTACTACAATAGTATAGAATCATGGTATCCCTCGGCAACCATAGAAGTAGGAGGTGAAGACGTGGCAACATCCCTGGTCATAGTTGAATCACCGGCCAAGGCAAGAACCATCAAGAGGTTTTTGGGCAGTAGATACACAGTCAAGGCAACCATGGGGCATCTTAGGGATTTGCCCCGCAGTCAATTTGGTGTAGATGTCGAAAACAATTATGAGCCAAAGTATATTACAATCCGGGGCAAAGGGAGTATCCTGCAGGAGTTAAAGAAGACTGCAAAAAAAAGCGCTCGTGTCCTTTTGGCAACTGACCCGGATCGAGAGGGCGAAGCGATAGCCTGGCATGTGGCTCAGGCTTTGGAACTTGACGGCGAGAAATGCCGGGTCGAGTTCAGAGAGATAACCAAGCAGGCAGTGGTCAATGCAATCAAAAATCCCCGCCATATTTCTGAGAATCTGGTAGCAGCGCAGCAGGGAAGGCGGGTTTTGGACAGAATTGTCGGCTATAAACTTTCTCCACTGTTGTGGGCCAAAGTAAAGCGAGGCCTTAGTGCCGGCCGCGTGCAATCAGTCGCCGTCCGGTTAATCTGTGATCGGGAAGCGGAAATCGAGGGTTTTGTACCAGAGGAATACTGGTCAGTCATTGGTGTGCTCCAAACTTTGGCCGGATCCAAGTTCGAAGCAAAACTAGTCAAATGGAACAACAAAAAGATTGAGCTCAAGACCGAAGCAGATGCCGTAAGGGTTAGAGAAGACATCGAAGGGCTGCCTTGGGTGGTGACCAAGGTTTCCCGTAAAGATCGAAAACGGCATCCCTCACCACCGTTTACCACCAGTACGCTGCAGCAGGAAGCTGCACGGAAGCTGAACTTTGCACCTAGGAAGACGATGAGGCTTGCCCAACAACTTTATGAAGGCCTTGACATTGGAAAAGAAGGCACAGTCGGGTTAATTACATACATGCGCACCGACGCTGTCCGAGTGGCTGACGAGGCGCTGAACGAGGCCAGGCGGCTGATTGAAGAGATATATGGCAAACCATATGTCCCTGCAAAACCCAATTTTTACAAGTCCAAGTCACAGGCCCAGGATGCACATGAGGCGATTCGGCCTACTGATGTGTGGCGGACACCTGACAGTTTGAAAACCTATCTTAACCGGGATCAGCTGAGATTGTACCGTTTAATATGGGAACGTTTTGTTGCCAGCCAAACGGAATCTGCTGTCATAGACAGTGTTTCAGCAGATATTCAGGTGGACGGCTACACTTTTAGGGCAACAGGATCGCAGCTAAAGTTTCCCGGTTTTATCAAGATTTATATCGAAGGTAGTGATGATAAGGAAGAACAGACAGGCATGCTGCCTGAATTGGCTGAAGGCGAAGCCGTTGCCTGTCAAGAACTGCAGTTAAACCAGCACTTTACACAGCCGCCTCCCCGGTATACCGAGGCGATGCTCGTTAAAGCGTTGGAAGAAAAGGGTATTGGCAGGCCCAGTACTTTTGCCCCAACCATTGATACAATCCAGCACCGAGGCTATGTCGTGCTTACGGAAAAGCGTTTTGTCCCCACGGAACTGGGTAGAGTGGTCATCGACATTCTGAAAGAAAACTTTGCAGAGTTGATTGACGTGGACTTCACGGCATCGATGGAGCAAAAACTTGATGAAATCGAGGCAGGCCGGGCGGAATGGATCGAAGTGATCGATCACTTCTACCAAGAATTCGTGCAGCTGTTGGACAAAGCAAACCGCAATTTGGAAAAAATTGATTTGCCGGACGAGGTTTCAGATCAACAGTGCGACAAGTGCGGCAGTTATATGGTGGTGAAGCATGGAAGGTTTGGCAAGTTTCTGGCTTGCCCGAACTACCCGGAATGCAAAAACACGAAGCCGCTGCTGAAGACAATCGGAATACCTTGCTCTTACTGCAAAGATGGTGAGATCGTCGAACGCAGAACCAAAAAGGGCAGAGTATTCTATGGGTGCTCGAACTATCCCGATTGTGAGTTTACAAGCTGGTACAGGCCGGTTCAAGAAAAGTGCCCCAGCTGTGGCCATAACCTTGTCATCAAGACAAGGAAGTCAAGACCTGTCTGCAGCAACAAAGCATGCCCGGGAAAAGACGGAGAATAGGGGTAGAAAAGATGAAACAGCTTCTGGATCGTTACTTTCAATATCTGCGCGTCCAGCGGAATTTGTCTGATAATACCCTCATGGCATACCAGCGCGACCTCACAGCGTTTTCAGACTTTGTAAGCCAGTATTGGCAAAAGTGCCTTACGGAAGTGGACCGCCACTTGATTCGGGACTACTTGGCCGTTTTGCACCGCAAAGGGTTGAAAAGCACAAGTGTCGCGCGGAATTTGGCCGCACTGCGAAGCTTTTACGGTTTTTTGAAAAGATTCGGCTATATCAAGGCCGATCCCACGCAGTCTATCCGGATTCCCAAGCAAGGCAAGCGGCTGCCTCAGATCCTGACCGTGGATGAAACTGATCTGCTGCTGTCCAGCATTGATCCGTCCACGCCTTTGGGAATGAGGGACCGGGCGATTTTCGAGCTGCTTTACGCCACAGGAATCCGCCTCAGTGAGTTGGTAGGTTTGAACGTTGACGGAGTGGATTTGGACATGGGTTATGTCCGTGTCTATGGGAAAGGGCGCAGGGAGAGGATCGTCCCGCTTGGTGAATATGCTGTGGCAGCAATTGGGTCTTATCTTGCTGAAGCGCGGCCACAATTGTGTAAATCAGGTGAAAATGCACTGTTTGTCAACCATCGGGGCAGACGCCTGACTCCAAGAGGAGTCCAGTATCTCTTAAACAAACATATTGATCAATGCGCAATCTCAAAAATGATTTCTCCTCACAGCTTGCGGCACAGTTTTGCGACTCACCTGATTGATGCCGGGGCAGACTTGCGGGTGGTTCAGGAATTATTGGGACATGTCAATCTGTCTACTACCCAAATTTACACGCGAATAAGCCAAAGCAAACTGAAATCAGTCTATAACCGCGCCCACCCCCGGGCGTAACGCGGCGCATAGAGGAGGGGAAGAATGGAACCATTTAAAGCCACAACCATTATTGCCGTACGCAGAGATGGGAAAACTGCCATGGCCGGCGACGGGCAAGTTACATTCGGTGAAAACACAATAATCAAGCATCGGGCGAAAAAGATACGCAAGCTGTACAACAACTCTGTCCTGGTAGGGTTCGCGGGAGCGGCCGCAGATGCCTTTACTTTGTTTCAAAGGTTTGAAGGCAAGCTGGAGGAATTTCACGGGCATTTGGAAAGGGCAGCGGTGGAATTGGTCAAAGAATGGCGTACTGACCGGGCTATTCGCAATCTTGAGGCCTTGATTATCGCTGCCGATGCGGAAAAAATCCTGCTCATTTCCGGTTCTGGGGATATCATCGAACCTGATCAGGATGTGATTGCCATTGGTTCAGGCGGCGGTTATGCTTTGGCGGCTGCAAAAGCGCTGCTGGCGTATTCTGGTCTACCGGCCGCAGAAATAGCCAGAGAGGCGTTGGGAATAGCAGCCGGTATCTGCGTTTATACAAACGATCAAATCTATGTTGTGGAACTCACAAGCGAGAAGGAGGCAGCCGGTGATGGAGTTGACTCCTAAGGAAATTGTCGAGCACCTCGACAAGTATATAGTAGGACAGGAAGAAGCAAAGAGGGCTGTAGCAATTGCCTTGCGCAACCGGTATCGCCGCAGCAGGCTGCCGGATGAACTCCGTGATGAAATCATCCCAAAAAACATTCTGATGATCGGCCCTACCGGCGTAGGCAAGACTGAGATTGCCAGGCGTTTGGCGAAGCTGGCGAACGCACCGTTTATCAAGGTTGAAGCTACTAAGTTCACTGAGGTCGGATATGTCGGCAGAGATGTGGAGTCCATCGTGCGCGATTTGGTCGAATCAGCAATCAGGATGGTTAAAGCTGAGAAATTCACAGCGGTTGAGAATAGGGCACGGGCTGCCGCTAAAGAACGGATTCTTAGTATCCTGGTACCTATACCGGGAAGTGAGAAACGTGCCAATCCCTTCGGGGTGATGTTTGGTATGGGCCAGCGCCAGCCTGCGGGTGATCTGGCTGAAATATCTGAGGAAAGGCTTCAGGAGTTGAAGAATGAACGGCTGCGTTACCGCAAGCTTCTAGAACTAGGAGAATTGGACAATACTATGGTTGAGATTGAAGTGGAAGACCAGCCCGGCCAATTCTTTGAAGTCTTTTCCAGTATGGGAATGGAAGACTTGACCATGAGTATTCAGGACGCTCTCGGCGGTATGCTGCCGAAACGGAGGCACAGACGGCGTACAACTGTAAAAGAAGCATTGAGGATTCTCACTCAAGAGGAAGCGGATAAGCTGATCGATATTGACTCAATTGCTGCTGAAGCCGTTACCAGGTGTGAACAGATGGGCATCGTATTTATTGATGAAATTGACAAAATTGCAGGGAAATCCAGTCAAATGGGCCCTGATGTTTCCCGAGAGGGTGTGCAGCGGGATATTCTACCCATTGTTGAAGGTGGAACGGTAATGACAAAATACGGGCCCGTTAGAACCGATCACATTCTCTTTATTGCAGCGGGGGCATTTCATATCGCCAAGCCGTCAGATTTGATTCCGGAACTGCAGGGGAGGTTCCCAATCAGGGTTGAACTGTCCAGTTTGAAACGGGAGGATTTCAAACGGATTCTGACTGAGCCGGAGAATGCACTAATTAAACAGTATTCTGCATTACTGAAAACCGAAAGTGTCGAGCTGGAATTCACCAGCGATGGCATTGATGCAATAGCCCAGTTTGCAGAGGAAGTCAATGGGAATACGGAAGATATTGGTGCGCGCAGATTACATACGATCATGGAACGCTTGCTGGAAAGCTTGATGTTTGAAGCGGATCAAACTCCCAGAAGCGTTGTGATTGACCAGGAATATATCCACAGAGAGCTTGGCCCAATTGTAGCTGACAGGGATTTAAGTAGGTATATTCTGTAGCAAAATTCGAAATCAAAATTGGAGGTTGTTTTGACATGACTAATTTATTGGAGAAAACCAGAATGATCAGTAGATCTATTCAACAATCTGTAGGTTATGAGGTGGATCTCAATCATATAGCTGAAGTGCTGTCTGATGCCGTTGAAACGAATGTTTATGTTTTTGACAGAAAAGGCAAGCTGTTAGGTTCCGCCGTCTATGAGCCGCATGGAACCAGTGTCATGGAAGATGAAATGCTCGCTATTGGCACTTTGGCTTCTGATTACAATCAGGAATTGCTTAAAGTTGATGTAACCAGCGCCAATCAAAAAGGGCAGCAAGTTGTCCATACCTCGGAAGCAATCAGCCCTTTTGCTGATAAAACCATCACCATCGTACCGCTTGCCGGCGGCAGCGAGCGGCTGGGGACTCTGATCCTGGCTAAACTGGACAGCGAATTTTCCGATGATGATTTGATCCTTGCGGAATACGGCGCAACTGTTGTAGGAATGGAAATCGTCAGGGCAAGATCAGATCAGATTGAGGACGAAGTTCGCAAGAAAGCAGCTTGCCAGATTGCAATTGGCACCTTGTCGTTTTCAGAGCAAGAAGCAGTTGAACACATTTTTGACGAACTTGACGGTGAAGAGGGTCTTTTGGTAGCGAGCAAAATTGCGGACAGTGTAGGGATAACCCGTTCAGTGATCGTTAATGCATTGCGCAAACTGGAAAGTGCGGGAGTGATCGAGTCCAGATCGCTCGGCATGAAAGGGACATATATTCGGGTACTCAATGAGTATTTCCTGGAAGAGCTAGCCAAACATCGGGCCCGTTAGTACCTTTTTGGATACGACAGAGCACCTGTTTGAGTGGAGCAGCCCAATTTTGTGCGGCTCTTTTTTTTGATCTTGTAATAATAATTGTTCGTGTTTTTAAAGGATTCTTGATGCAATTGTAGAACTATATGCCATAAATATCCATTTTGTTGGAGGATGAAGGTTATGTTCAAGTTTGTTGATCTGGTCACCAATGGCCTGGACGCAGCCAATTTACGTCACAAGGTCTTAAGCAATAACCTTGCGAATGCCAACACACCACATTTTCAACGCAGTGATGTAGATTTTTCGAACCTCTTTCAGCAATCCTCATCCATGCCCATTGCTGCAACCCATCCGAGACACATTGCCGTAACCCGGAGGCGCAGTGGAGGGCTCCGGATTGTTCAGGACAATTCCACTTCTATTCGTAATGATGGCAGCAATGTCGATGTTGACCGGGAAATGGTCATGCTTTTGGAAAATCAGCTGCATTACCAGGCGATGGCCGATGTCATCAGCAGAAACTTGGGTTACTTGAGACTCGTAATCGGAGAAGGGAGATGACAGGTATGGGTCTGTTTGATTCATTTAGAATCAGTGGTTCTGGTTTGACTGCAGAGCGAGTTCGTATGGATACCATAGCCAATAATTTGGCAAATGCCAACACAGTCCGTACAGAGCAAGGCGGTCCGTATCGCAGGCAGATGGTAGTCTTTTCTTCTGTGGAACCCGATCGCCGGCAGCGATTCAAGATTGGCGGCGGCGTTAGGGTTGCGGGAATTGTCGAAGACCCATCTGCGCCAAGGTTGGTATACGATCCACAGCATCCGGATGCAGACAGTGACGGTTACGTGCAAATGCCCAATGTGAATGTGATTTCAGAAATGGTGGACCTGATCAGTGCCACCAGAGCGTACGAAGCCAATATCACAGCCATCAATGCCGCAAAATCGATGGCTATGAAAGCCCTTGACATCGGGCGCGGGTAGGGGAGGGGGTATGACAAGTGAGGATTGAGAGTGAGGTCGGCCGCATCAGTCAAATGCCCAAGTCATCTGCGAGGAAGCTTGACCAACCGGGTTTTGGCGAACTGATCAAGTCTGCGTTGGTGTCGGTAAACGATCAGCTTAATCAGGCAGAACAAGCTGGCTTGTTGTTGGCAAAGGGAGAAATTGACATTCATAATGCAGTCATTATTGCCGAGAAGGCCAATCTGGCACTGCAGCTTACCATAGCAATCAGGAAAAAGATCATTGAGGCTTATCAGGAAATTATGAGGATGCAAGTCTAAGAAAACTTATGTACTTTAGAGCATAGGGAGATTCGTATGGAGACTTTATTCACCTCATTAAAAGAAACCTGGAACAAATTATCAGTACGAACACGTATTGCAGGCGGTGTCGCTGCCGGTATCGTTTTTCTCGCGTTATCGCTGATTGCCATTTTTTCCGGCGACGACTATCAACCGCTGTACACCAATCTTGATCTTAGTGATGCGGCAAGCATAACCACAGCCTTGAGTGAAAACAACATTCCTTACCGCTTGGCTGACAACGGCAGTTCGATTTTGGTTCCGGCTGACAGAGTCTATCAAACCCGGCTTACTTTAGCGGCACAGGGATTGCCCGCGGGCGGTGTGGTTGGCTTTGAAACCTTCAATACCACCAGGCTCGGTGAAACCGAAGCAGACCGCCAGCTTCGCTACCGCATTGCCCTTGAGGGGGAACTGACGCGGACGATTCGTTCACTGGATGAAGTTGAAGATGCCCGGGTACATTTGGTAATTCCCCCGAACAGCCTTTTTATTAGGGATACACAGCCCTCGACGGCATCGGTATTGCTCCGCCTAAAACCTGGTGCCGTTTTGTCCCAGCAGCAAGTCCGTGGGATCACACACCTTTTGGCCACCAGTGTGGAGCGCCTGGCACCTGAGAATATTACCATCATGGACACCAGCGGCACGATCTTAAACGATCACGCCAGTGTTGACGGTTTTGACGGCAGTGCAGTCAGCCAGCGCCTGGAATTGACTGTCATGTATGAGCAGCGTCTGGCGGCAAACCTGCGGGCGATGCTGGAAAGGGTATATGGATATGGCAAAGTTGTCTGTTTGGTCAGTGTCCAGCTTGACTTTGACACTGTGGAACAGTATCAGGAGATCTATTCTGCGCCCAGCCGTGATGGAGGGTTAGTCCGCAGCCAGCAATCCTTCAGTGAATTCTATACCGATAATGTGGCAGCTTTTGGCGTTCCCGGTGTTAGTGCAAATATTCCCGGTTATGTAGAACTTGATCCGGAAGAGATGGGTGCTTACCGTCAAGAGTCAACCGTCAACTATGAATTGAATCGTACGGAGATTCACCAGATGACTCCTCCGGGAGGTGTCGAACAGATCAGTGTCTCCATCTGGATTGACGGGGACGTTGGCCAATCAGAATTGGATGCGGTTGAGGCATCTGTTGTTGGTGCCTTGGGCCTCAATTTTGATCGCGGTGATCACATCTCAATTTCAGCAATGCCATTTCAATCAGACTTTACCTTTGTGGCAAGCGATGAGTCAATTCCTTCAGGGTTTTCGCCGATATGGCTGTTTATGATTATCACCGGTTTGATACTGGTTTTGATTGTTAGTGTGCTGGTGCGCAAAACCAGACAGAAAACCACTCTTGAAATTGAGCCGGGTATTGAGATAGCTGTCGGTGCCGAAGAAGAAATGTCTCCTGAAGATGCCGCCAGGCTTGATGTTATCCAGCGCTTGAAACGCTATTCTGCTGAAAGACCAAAAGAGTTTGCTCAAATGCTCAAAAGCTGGCTATTAGAAGAATGAGGAGATGGGCTGAATTGAAGGGAAGATTGACTGGTAAAGAAAAAGCTGCCATTCTATTGATTGCACTAGGCCCTGAGGCTTCTGCTCAAGTGTTCAAGCATTTGTCGGATGAGGAGATTGAGGATCTCACTCTGCAAATAGCTAGTATGCGCAGGATCGAACCGGAGGCCCGTGAGCGTGTGTTAAACGAATTTGACGGAATGATGCAGGCGCAAGAGTACATAGAACAAGGTGGAATTGCCTATGCCAGAGAAGTTCTGGAAGCGGCTCTGGGTAAAGAAAGAGCTCGTGTAATCATAGAAAGGCTTACGGCTACGCTTCAGGTAAGGCCGTTTGATTTTGCCCGTAAAACAGAACCTACCCAGATTCTGAATTTCATTCAGAATGAGCACCCTCAGACCATTGCCTTGGTTTTGGCATACTTGAAGCCCGAGCAAGCAAGCTTGGTACTGTCGGCACTCCCTCCGGAGCGGCAGGTCGATGTGGCCAAGCGTTTGGCAACGCTGGATAGAACCACGCCGGAGGTGTTGGAAGATATTGAAAGCACCCTCGAACAGAGATTATCAGCGTATGAAGTACATGATTACACAGTTGCAGGCGGAATTGATGCCGCTGTAGAGATTCTCAATCATGTTGATCGGAGCACGGAAAAGACAATCATGGAAGCGCTGGAAGAGGACGATCCTGAATTGGCTGAAGAAATCCGCAAAAGGATGTTTGTCTTTGAAGATATCATCAATCTCGACGACCGTGCCATTCAGCTTATTATTAGAGAAGTGGAATCAAAGGATTTGGCTCTGGCATTGAAGACCGCTTCTGAAGAAGTTTCGGATCGGATCTATCGCAATATGTCCAAGAGAGCAGCCACTCTTCTCAAAGAAGACATAGATTTTATGGGGCCGGTAAGGCTTCGCGATATCGATGAGGCTCAGACACGCATAGTCGCTGTTGTAAGACGGCTTGAGGAAGCCGGTGATTTGGTGATTTCACGCGGTGGGGAGGATGAACTGATTGTCTAAGATCATCAAAGCTGCTCAACTGCAGATTTTGGTTCCCAGCAGTCAGGATCAGATCTTTCGGCCGGAAGCTGAAATCGATAACGTTAAGGTCAAAGAGTCGCAAAAGGCGGATTGCACCATTTTTCAAGCAACTCAGTTGATTGACGACGCTAACGCAAAGGCTGCTGCAATTATTGAAGCAGCCCAGGCCAAAGCCAATGAAATAGTCAGCAAGGCTGAGGCAGAGAAAGCCCGAATCGAAAGTGAACTGGACGCAGTAATCAGTAAAGCGCAGCAGGATGGTTTTGCCGAGGGATATCACAAGGGACGGGAAACCGGATATCAGGAGATTCAACAAAAGGCTGCTCAGTTTCTTGACAGTATGGCTGCAATTGCCGAGAGTGCTGCAGAGCAACGCAGCGCTGCCCTTGCAAAGCTGGAGGAAGACTATCTAAAGCTTAGCCTCTACATAGCCGAAAAGATAATTAAGAAAGAAATTGCATCGGATCCAACTTTGCTGCTGCCCAGCATCAAAGCTGGATTGGAACGTTTGTCAGGCTGTGAGCAGGTTATCATCCGCGTTAGCCCTCAAACTTGTCAAGTGCTTAAGGATGCGGCATCACTAGCGGACGTATTCAATGGAAAAATCCGTTGGGAGAGTGATCCCGCCTTGCGGGACGGTGATTGTCTGCTTGAGACCGAGTATGGCGCTATTGATGCCGGCTTTGAGCAGCGCTTTGCTAAACTAAGCACTGAATTGCAGGAGCAGATCTATGCTAAGTAAGGAACGCCTTGATCATTACTTCAGTATGATTGATGATTTCAACGATCTTGAGCCTACGGGCAAAGTTGCCAAAGTCGTCGGGCTGACGATTGAATCAAACGGGCCGGCAGCCAATATTGGAGATTTGTGTGTGATCACCGCGCAAGATGGCAGCCGCGTCTATGCCGAAGCAGTAGGGTTTCATGACCGTTCAATAGTGCTTATGCCGCTTTCGGACATGACAGGAGTGGGGCCGGGTTGTTATGTAAGCAGTTTGGGGCATCCGCTGCGAGTGGGTGTAGGGCCTAAGCTTTTGGGCAGGGTTCTCGATGCATTTGGAAACCCCATCGATGGAAAAGGCCCTATCGAAGTTGAGCAGTACCGCCCACTGCACAACAGCAGTGTGCAGCCTTTGCACCGCCAGATGATCCGCAAGCCTATCTCAGTGGGAGTGAGGGCTATTGATGGGCTGCTGACTTGCGGAAAGGGTCAAAGGGTTGGGATTTTTTCCGGTAGTGGTGTTGGAAAAAGTACATTGCTGGGAATGATGGCCCGCAACACCTCGGCAGAGGTAAACGTGATTGGCCTCATTGGTGAACGGGGCCGTGAAGTCCGGGAGTTTATTGAATCAGATCTTGGGCCGGAAGGCCTGAAACGCTCGGTTGTTGTCGTTGCCACTTCAGATCAGTTGGCCATGATCCGGTTGAAAGGTGCGTTAACTGCTACTACTATTGCGGAGTATTTCCGGGATTGTGGCAAAGATGTGTTGTTTTTGATGGATTCTGTGACCAGGTTTGCATTTGCTCAACGTGAAGTAGGTTTGGCATCAGGTGAACCACCGGCCACCCGTGGTTATCCCCCATCGGTTTTTGCTCTTTTGCCTAAGCTGATGGAAAGGACAGGCCCGGGGCAGAATGGAACGATTACAGCGTTTTATACTGTCCTGGTGGATGGGGATGACTTCAATGAGCCGATTGCCGATACAGTCCGCAGCATTTTGGACGGGCACATTGTCTTGTCTCGTAGATTGTCCAATGCCCAGCATTATCCCGCCATAGATGTCCTGGCAAGCGTCAGCAGGGTAATGCCTGATGTAGTCGATGAAGATCATAACCAGTTGGCAGTCAGGTTTAAGACTCGGCTGGCAACCTATCGGGAAGCCGAAGATCTGATTAATATCGGTGCCTATGTCAGTGGAGCCAACCCACAAATTGACGATGCCATCCAATATATTGACGCTATCAACGATTACCTAAGGCAGCCGGCAGACCAAGGGTCAAGCTGGTCAGAGGCGCTGGAGTTGTTGGAGCGGGCAATGGGAAGTCAGAAAGGCGAAGAGTGATATGGCCAGGTTTGTGTTTCGGCTGCAAAGAGTAAAGCAGGTTCGTATCATCCAGGAAGCTGTCCAGAAACAAAAGTGGGCTCAGGCTCAAAGAGCTTTGCTCCTGGCTCAGCAGAAACTTGCACAGCTAAAGGAAGAAGAGGCGGATGTAGCAGCGTATTGTCATAAACTGACCGATATCCGGATTCGGCCTTGGGCTTATCGGTATCTTGCGAAACTGGACCGCATGATCACCCGCCAGGCAGAAGCTGTGCATGAAGCCGCCTTGGTTGAAGCAGCCGCCCGTCAGGACTGGAATCGGGCGAGAACCGAAAAGGAAAAACTCGAGCGTTTGGAAGCAAGGCATTATGAAGCGTTTATGTACGAGGAACTCCGTAAGGAACAGCACATCCTGGATGATATGAAAAATCATGTGGGGCAGGTTTAAGGGGGATCTCCGTGGTTAGATGGTTAGCTGCAGTTTATACGTTGATTATTTCTGTAATTATAGCATTTGTGCTTCTTACCATTACCGGTTTGATCCAACCGCAGGACAAGCTTATTGAGTATGCGCAATCTATTCAGGCGTTTGCTCCGTATGTTGAAACCTATTATGTAGGTGCGCAATGGCAGGACTGGCATGCCGAGAAGCAGGCAGAATTTGATGCAATTCATCAGGAGATTGAAGCGCAGCACCAGAGCCTGAATGCCAAAGAACAGCAGCTGCATGTGTTAAGCCAGAGCCTGGCCCGTCAAGAGCAAACCCTGAACGAACAGCGGGCCAAAAGCCAATCAGCTGCCAATCTGGCCAGATTATACTCTCAAATGCGGCCTGAAGAAGCTGTGGAAATACTGCAATTAATGGATCAAGAGCTGATTCTCGAGGTCTTGTTGGCAATGGATGAAGAAACCGCAGCTTTGGTTTTAGCTGCCCTGCCCCGGAGTTTGGCAGCAGAATTGAGTACAAGATTTCAGGAAGGGAGGTGAGGGGGATAAGAATTGGAATTGGATATCTATATCCGATTCAGTCCGGTAGCGGTGAGCAGTCCGATCCCAAGGCAGCAGGCGGAGGTTTTCAGGATCTGTTGACTCAGATACTAGCGACAGCTTCTGAGGCGGTAAACAATTTGCCAAACGCAATGAAACCAGAAGTGACCGTTATGGATTTCCTTGCTAAGATCACGGATCAGGAATCTGAGCCGGCTGGCCAGGATGAACCAAAAGCTGACGATACCCTGCTGCAGCAGCTGGTGATGCTGTTGGCATTGAATGTCGATTATAGCGGCACCGCCCAGACTGGTCCCAGTATTGGTGAGGATGCACAAGAAACCGCAAGTGTGCTGGAGACTTTTACTAAAGCTGCTCAAGAGCAGCATGAGAGCACAACGAGACCACAACTCATCAATCTGTTTGAGGGTTTTAAGGCATGGCAGGCTCAACAAGCAGCAAGTGCCGATCGGCAGGAAGGAACTGGCCAATCCGGGATGGAGCAAGGGTCAAATCCGGCCGGGCCGGGGCCACCGGTACAGGCTGGTGCACTGGATGACGGCAGCAGCAGCTATCCCACTGGAGATCTCGCATTAATGCCGGAAAGGAACGAACTGGATCCATTGTTTGGCATCCGGACAAACAGTCCAGAATACCAGGAACCGGACAGGCCGGATCCAGAAGTATCGTCTTTCGACAGGCCTGCACTGGAGATTGAGCAACCAACTGCCCATATCGCTGCACAAGTCGCTGAGGTGCGTTACGGCCAGGAACAGCAGCTTCTTGAGGATATCCCGCTGAGCAGAGAAAATAGCTCAATTTTCATCGGCAGTTTTGAACCAGTGATTGAGCAAGCTGGTCAGTTACAGGAGGACATTGCTGACAATGAGTTGGACCCAGGTATTCCAGATCTCGAAACAGATCAACTGCCAACAGGCGGATTGACCTTTGCTGGCCGAGAGTCACCGCGAATTGAACCTGAGCATATGGTTCAAGAACGAGAAATTGGGTTTCAGCTGGTTCAAACAACAGGCAAAAGTGAGGCCGAGCGCCAGGGTGATAATAAGGCCGGCCTGGATCTGGCCGATGGGCAGTCTCAGCTCGAGGATTTGTCGCCGGAGGCCGAGAAGCTGCCGGCAGGCGATTCCGGAATCGAATTTGCGCAGATGGAAACACAGGAAACTAATCACAGTCATGATCCAAACCAACGCCAGAGCAATTTCCAACAAAGGAGAGTTGATGAAGGGACAGGTTTGAACCAGAGTCCGGGTATCTTGACCAGCCAGGAGATCAATGAGCCGCGGCAGGCTGGCACAGTTGAGAGCAATTCTAACATAGGCCTATTGCGGGAAACGGTTTTGACTCAGATCGTAGAACATGTCAGAATTCAAATTGACGCCCATCAGCAGCAAGTACAGATTAGGCTGAAGCCGGAGCATCTTGGCGATGTCCGGATTATGCTCACAATCAAAGACGGGCTGGTCAATGCCGAGTTCACTACCGAAAATCCTCTTACGGGAGAAATCATCCAGGCGGCTATTCCGGAACTACGCCTTAGTATGCAGCATCTGGGAGTTAACCTGGGCGAAGTGAATGTTGGCTGTAGTTTTCAGGACAAGCAATCCAGCTTTAACGGTGAAAGGCGGCATCACTCCCAAAGGAGCCGATTTGAGCCAAAAGTGACAGCTGGTTTTCAACTGGGGGCAGATTACGACAGCTTCCTCAGGGTGGACTTGCGTGCTTAGAAGGAGGTGGACGAGTGCAGGTAAATACCAATTACGCCTATCAGGCCAATGACACCCAGAACAAGGATGGGGTAAGTAACAGCAACAAGACACTTAATGCTGTTGCGCTGGGTAAAGATGATTTTCTGAAATTGCTCATCACTCAACTGCGTTACCAGGATCCCACAAGCCCAGTAGATGATAAGGAGTTCATTGCTCAGCTGGCCCAGTTCAGCAGCTTGGAACAGATGCAGAATTTGAACGAGACGATTAAGATGATGATGGAATCACAGCAGAAACTGACAGCTTTGGGGCAGGCTACGGCCATGATCGGCAAAGTTGTTGAAATCTATACCGTTGAAGGTGAAAGCCTGTATGGCAAGGTTACCGGTATTCAATTTAAGAATGAATGGCCGGAAATCGTTGTTGACGGCAAGCTGTACAGTTTTTCCGAAATTGTCTCCATCATGGAGGAGGGGACTAGTGTTGGAAACTAAATTTCAGATTCCCAATACAAACCCTGTCATACCGTTAAGTAAACCGGCTCCACCCCAAGCAAAGCCAAAAGCCGGTGCAGCTGCTGCCAGTTTCCAGGAAGTTTTACAAAAGAAGCTGGATCAATCTTGGCTGAAGTTTTCCGCTCATGCCCAAAAAAGGATGGCGGCCAATGGGATCAATCTCAGCGAATCGGAAATGGCAAAGCTTACAGAAGCAGTTGACAAGGTGGAAGCCAAGGGTGGTAGGGAATCATTGATCCTCATGCGTGATATGGCTTTCGTAGTCAGTGTCAAAAACAGGACAGTGATTACAGCCATAAACCACGAGAGGCTGAGAGACAATGTCTTTACCAATATTGACAGTGCGGTGATATCATAGGGCTGGACCTGCAAAGGGAGCCCTTACCTTACTAACCGACTGCAGTAAGGATTAAAGGGAGGTAGAAGCACAAATGATGCGTTCGTTGTTTGCAGGTGTTTCCGGATTGCAGAATCATCAAGTCCGGATGGATGTAATTGGAAACAATATTGCAAACGTAAATACTGTTGGCTTCAAGTATTCACGGGCAACCTTCAAGGAAGCCCTTTACCAAACACTGGCTGCTGCCACCGCGGCCCAAGGAGGGCGGGGGTCTGTCAATGCGCAGCAGGTTGGCTTAGGCTCTAGATTAGGTTCAATTGATGTAATTCATACCCAAGGAGGAACCCAATCATCCAGCAGCGATACCGATTTGGCCATTGAAGGAAATGGTTTCTTCATACTCAGCGATGGCACGAAGCAGTACTACACGAGGGCAGGGATGTTTGGGTTTGACGAGAACAATGCCTTGGTATCCAGGCTGAACGGATTGCCGGTAATGGGTTACCTGGCTGATGTAAACGGGAACATTTCCACAGATGTTGAACTGAAGGCAATCGAAATCACTGAAAGCGTGAGTTCAATCAATGCAACGGCTACGAGCGAAGTTGTTCTCAGCGGTAATATCTCATCGGCCACGGAAGAGGGTGGACAAGTTGTACGGATTGCCACTGTGTATGACGCCAATGGTGATACTCATCGGGTGTTGATCACATTCACCAAGAATGATGGGAACGAGTGGCAGTGGACCGCCCGGTTGGAGGAAGATGATCCGTCAACTGAGTGGGGCAGTGGTACAATCACCTTTAACGATGATGGCACAGTTCAGTCCGTAACAGATGTAGAAGTGGAGATCCCCGCAGCTGCACTGCCTTTGGTGGAAAACACCAATCTCGAGTTCACCCTTGACTTCAGCGGTGTCAGGCAATATGCCGATGAGACTTCCGTTGTAGTCCTGCGGCAGAATGGATTGCCTCCCGGTGAATTGGATGGAGTATCCATTGACCGCTCCGGAATACTGATCGGGAGCTACTCGAATGGTTTGATCAGGCAATTGGGGCAAATAGCCCTTGCCCAATTCAAGAACCCGCCGGGTCTGCTCAAGGTGGGAGACACAATGTTCGAGGCGACCGTTGCTTCAGGCGATGCGGTTAGAGGGCCGGCCAATTCCAAAGGGTTCGGGGCGATCATGTCCAACTCACTGGAGATGTCCAACGTGGATTTAAGTAACGAATTCACAGAGATGATTATTACCCAGAGAGGCTTTCAGGCCAACTCAAGGATCATCACTTCTGCTGATGAGATGCTGCAGGAGCTGGTAAACCTGAAACGATAAACTATTGTAACAAGTGGTAAGGGGCTGGAGAGCCCCTTACCATGAACGAAATGGGGTCTGAAAATGGATCTTTCGCTGCTGTTAGGTCTAGTGCTGGGTTTCGGTTTGATTATTGGTTCCATAGCATTAAGCGGCCACATTGGAGCTTATTGGGATGTACAGAGTATTATGATTACTCTGGGCGGCTCCTTTGCCGCGACAATGGTTAACTTCTCCATCAAGGAATTGGCCAGTCTTGGGCATGTTCTGAAAGTGGCCTTGACCCATAAGGAGCCGAATC
>FZPS01000197.1_pt151 | contig 62584 bp, 52 predicted proteins | sample 1817821 | NCBI WGS metagenome assembly FZPS01 (sample SAMEA104158645, study PRJEB21678) | metagenome | place: Germany | collected 2015-04-21 | reverse complement strand
TTTTCTTCTTTTGTAATTTATAAATTTTTTTCTTTTGTAGTTAAATTATTTTTTTCTTTTGTTTTTTTTGATTTTTTCTTTTGTTTTGTTTTATTTCTACCCTCAGAAATTTTTCTAAGGATGGTCAATCATATTTTTTCAACTACTCTTAGTTTGGCACTTCTAGCTCTTGGATTTTCTTCAAGCTCCTTTTTTGATGGTGTAATGGGTTTTCTTTCTATAAGCTTTACTAAAGGCTTTTTCCCACATATACATACCGGAAACTCTTTAGGGCATGTACATGGATTTGCTTTTTTATAAAAAGCATTTTTTACTATTCTATCCTCTAGTGAATGGAAGGATATGATACAAAACCTTCCTCCCGGGCTTAAAAGCTCAATCCCATCGGCAACCGCTTTTTCAAGTACACCTAATTCATCATTGACAGCTATTCTTAAAGCTTGAAAAGTACGTTTAGCTGGGTGGGGTCCTTCTCTTCTTGCCCCACTTGGTATTGCCGCTTTAATAACATCTACAAGTTCTCCTGTTGTCTCAATTGGTTTTTTAACTCTTGCTTCAACAATAAATTCTGCAATTCTTTTAGCCCATCTTTCTTCACCATAATTTTGTATTATTTCTTTTAGCTGCTCTTTAGTATACTCATTTACCACCATCTTTGCTGTCAAAGTTCCTCTTCTGTCCATTCTCATATCTAAAGGAGCATCCTTTTTATAGCTAAATCCTCTTTCTGTCTCATCTAATTGATGAGATGAAACTCCAATATCTAAAAGTATCCCATCTACCCTTGAAATATTATTTTTAAAGCAAACTTCTTTCATGTTTTTAAAATTTGTATTTGCAAGTATAATATTAGCCTGTCCATCTGCATTTTTCAGTCTGCTTTCTGAGGTCTTTATAGCAAATTCATCTTGATCTAATCCAATTAAAGTTCCCACACTATTAAGCCTTTTATATATCTGTAGAGAATGTCCTGCACCACCTAAAGTTCCATCTATGTAAGTCCCATCAGGCTTAATATTAAGTTTTTCTATTACCTCTTCTAGTAACACAGGGCTGTGATGAAAATCCATTAAACTAATCCTCTCAAAAACTCATTTTTTAAATTCCTAACATGGACATTTTTTCAGCAATGCTTTCTGTACTAATATTGTCATCCCCACAGTAACTTTCCCATTCAGATTTATCCCATATTTCAACTCTGGTAGATACTCCAATTATATATACATCTTTTTCCAATTTTGCATGCTGTCTTAAATTGTTAGGTATTAGTATTCTACCCTGTTTGTCCAATCCACATTCAGTAGCTCCTGCAAAGAAAAATCTCACAAAAGCTCTAACATCTTTATCGGTGAAAGGAAGTGCCCTAAGTTTTGCTTCAAGTTCAGCCCACTCTTTTGCTGAATACGCAAACAAACAGTTATCTAGACCTTTGGTTAAAATAAAATTTTCTCCAAGTCCGTCTCTAAACTTTGATGGTATGATAACCCGGCCTTTTGTATCAACTGAGTGTTGGTATTCACCATAAAACAACTATTTCACCTCACATCTTGTCACATTTCACCACTTCACTCCACTTCCCACCACTTATATTTTAATTTTAGTCTATAAACGCATAATAATCAAGAGGAAATTTAAAATTTTTTCTAAAAAAAATAAAAGATAGGACTTCCGTCCTACCTTTTATGGAAATGTTTGCTAGTATTTTTAGCTTTTATTTTTCTGAGCGTCATTTAATAATTCATTGTAATACTTAGCAATGAGTAAATCTAATTTCACACTCATTTCATATATCTTTGCATAATCATCTCCACAGTCAATCATGCTGTTTAACTTATCTTGCAGCAGCCTAATCTCACTTTGGGCCATTTTAACACCACCATTATCTTTTGTAAAAATTATTTGAATTTTTTAAAACTTAAATACATCTTTTTTTCAGCAAGTTTTTTTGCTTTTTTGACATAAATAATACTTTTTATTAGCTAATGAGTTGTTTTTCTTTTAATATTATAGAAAATTACCATTAGTATGTCAATATTGATAAAAATTTGTAACACTGTTGTAACATTATCTGCTAACAACTGCATATTTTTTACGTCTTATTATAAAAATAGCACTAAATACGACAACAAAAGAAATTGCAAGTAATTGTGACACTCTAAAAGGTCCTATATAAAGACTGTCTATTCTTAAATCTTCTATCCAAAATCTTCCTGCACCATAGAAAATCATGTAAAGAAAAAATAATTCTCCCTTTACTTTATATCTCTTTCTATACCACATAAGAAAGAAAAAAGCTGCAAGATTCCATAAAGATTCATATAAAAAAGTAGGATGAACAGGTAAATTTGGATCTATGCCTGGAATGTTAGACATCTCCAATCTTTTTTGTATAATCTCACTTGTCATTCCCCAAGGTAAATTTGTGTTGGTACCAAAAGACTCATTATTAGTAAAATTCCCCCATCTTCCAATTGCCTGAGCCAGTAGAAAATATGGACCTCCAAAATCTAATAGATTTAAATAATCCACTTTTTTCACCCTACAGTATATGTAAGAAGACAATAGTGCTCCTATAAGCCCTCCATAAATTGCCAACCCCCCTGTTCTAATATTAATTATCTTTAATATATCTCCTCCAAATTCATCCCAATTAAATATAACATAATAAAGCCTAGCTCCAATTATTCCTGCAGGTGCTCCCCATAATACAATATCTAGAATTTGCTCCTCATTTATTCCAAATCTTTCACGATTTCTCATTCCCAAAAAAACAGCCATAATAAATCCAAAAGAAATAATTATTCCATACCACAGAACTTCTATCCCAAATATTTCAAAAGCTACACTGTCAACTGGTATTTTAAAATCCCATAATTTAGGAAATCTTACGTAATTCATTTCGCCCTCCTGTTAATTCTTTATTTATACCCCTTTGTATCTGGTTTTAACATTTTTCATTTATTACACAGGTTTTATTACAGAAACAGCTAATCTTTGTGTGTCAAAATGCTCACTAAACACTTTTTCAACATAGTCAAAAGATATCTGGTCATATACATCTAAATAATCAAAAATATTTACTTCTTTAAAGTATACTGACATAAACATATGAGCTGTTCTGTCAACAGAATTTAACTGTTTAACAAATCTTCCTCTCATTGCCTTTTTAATACGCTGATAATCTTTTTTATTAATACCTTTTTGATATAAATCTTTTATTCTGTTAACAACTTTTTCTTTCACCAAAAGAGGATCTTTTGATTCTCCGCCAAAAGAAGAAAAAGCATAATTTTCTTCAATACTGTAATCAAAATCAAAAGTGTTGTTAATAAGTCCTTCATTATAAAGCTCTGTATATAGACTTGAACTTCTTCCTAAAATAATTTCAAGAAGAATTTTTACTGCAATTTCCCTATTTAAACACTTAATACCTTTAGTTTCAAAATTAATATCTTTAAAACCCATTTGAAATAGTGGCATTGAAACAGCAAGTTTTTGCTCTATATAAGGCTTGTTAATTGCTACAGGCTCCTCTGGAAAAATCCTTTGGATTTTAATATCCTTTTTTCCTTTTATAATATTTTTTTCTACCATCTCAAACACCTTTTCAGGCTCTACATCTCCAACTACTATAATTACCATGTTTGAAGGGTGGTAAAAGGTATTGTAACATTTATATAAAATTTCCCTGTCTATTTTTGATATGCTTTCAACAGTTCCTGCTATATCAATTTTTACAGTGTTTTTCTCATAAAAGGCATCTAAAAGATTGAAAAATACTCTCCAGTTGGCATTATCATCATACATCCTTATTTCCTGCCCAATAATGGATTTTTCTTTTTCAACACTTTCTTCTGTAATATATGGATTTTGCACATAATCTAATAAAAGATTAAAATTTTCAAAAAACTTATCAGTACATGAAAAAAGATAAACTGTCTGAGAAAAACTGGTGTAAGCATTGGGACTAGAACCAAGCTTTGAAAATTTATCCATAACGCTTCCATCCTTTTGTTCAAAAAGCTTATGTTCTAAAAAATGAGCTATTCCATCTGGCACTTTTATTTTTTCTCCATCTACTATAAACTCATTATTAATAGAGCCATAATGTGTCCCAAAAGCTGCATATTTTTTAGAATACCCCTTCTTAGGTATTACAAAGGCTTTAAGCCCGCTTTCATGCTGATACAAATACATAGTTTCATCTATTTTATCATAATTTATTGTTTTTATTTCCACTAATAAATCCTCCCTTTTAATTGTGTTTTAAAACTCCATATTTATATCTAATTTCCTCGTTCCTTGTTTGTAATAAAATAAATTGTATCAAGCTTAATCTTTGAAGCAATATCAGCTACATCTTTTACTGAAACATTTTTAACTTTTTCAATAACCATATCCGGACTGTCATCTGATTTTGTAATAAATTGACTTAAGTAAAAATCAACCAATTGAAGCTGACTATCTTTTATGGATTTAATTCCTGTTTCGATACTTTTTTGTGCCGCTTCATACTCATATTCTGTAATATTTCCTTTGACAATCTCTTCTAATTGCTCATTTATTATTTTAATTGTTTTATCCTTATTTGCAATTTCAATACCGCTGCTTATCACCATAAGCCCTTTAAACTTTTCAAGGCGGGAAAAAACATAATAAGCTAGGCCCTCTTTTTCCCTCACATTTTGAAAGAGTTTTGACTGCACCCCTCCTCCTAAAATGCTATTATATAAAATTAATTTATAATATTCTTCATCATTAGGATAGGTATTTGTTCTAAACCCTAATGAAAGTTTTCCCTGATTTACATCAAAAGTTTCTATTACATTTTTTACTTTGTCTACAGCAACCTCTATTTCTGCTTCTTTTATATCTATTTCCACATCTCTTTTTATTTTAAACAAATTATCTTTAATATACTCTATTTGTTCAGGTTTTAAATCCCCAGATACAAAAACGTACATAGGGAGAGTTTTTATAAATTTTAAATAGTACTCATATAAGTCTTTATTATTTATTGATTTTAAATTTTCTAAACTCCCATAATCATATATGCCAAAAGGTTCATTAATACACATCTCTTCTAGACACCTGTCTATGGCATAGTGCATTTTATCATTTACACGCCCTTTAATTAACTCCTTCATTTTGTCAATTTCCTGAATAACATATTCATTTTTAAAACATCCATTTTCCATAACAGGTTCTGTTATAATTTCCATTAAAAAGTCAAAGGCTTTTTTAGTTAAATCAATATCTTCGCTAATATATTTATCTGAAATACATTCAATATAAAATTGAATTATCTGATTCTCTCCTTTTTTTGTCACACCACAGTCAAATGAAGTCCCATATAGTTCATCTAAATAAAGAGAAATATCTCGGATTGAAGGATGTTTAGAACATCCCCTTCTTAAAACTGCAGGAATCAATGCATTTTTTGATGCATTTTCATTTGTTAAATTGTCATGAAAAAAAATATTTATAGAATTAGTTTTAAACTTTTGTGTTTGTATCCAAAACAGGGTTATTCCATTGGCAGATGCTATTTTTTTTACCTGATTGTCTTTAAACATTAAATGAATTCCTCCCTTTTTGAGCTATGTATTTTCTAACATTTAAAATAAACTTCCTTATTAACTATTCTCTCAAAAATACTGTAATATAACAATGTTTTTTTTAGAAAAAAACATAAAACTTGTATTTTTAGTAGCTTTAAGAAATGTTGTTTTATAATTTTTTTATAATATTTATCATAAATAAAAAAGTTTTATATTGAAATAATAGTAGTAATGGAGGGATTTTATGAATGAAATAAGGTATTACAGAAAATATCCGCGGACACATGATAAACAAGATGCAACTGACAGTAATTATACATTTAACTTAAATATACCAAGTGCTTTAGGAGTTCTTGCTTTTACTTTAGTCCAAGGTATATTTTTAGGATACATGGCAAAAAAAGTTATGTCTCGCTAATTTTAGTTGGGGTAATCCCCAACTAAAATTTTATTATCGTTAATTAGATGCTTTAAAATTCATTATCCTTGGCATTATACCTAATTTATCTATCATTAAATTGTAGTCACTTTCTTTTAAATCAAGCCATTTCTTTTTAAGATTGCTTAATATTATTGCCTCTATTACATTGGTTCCAAAGGACCTTCCATCCCAATTTGGAGTGGTTGTAACAAGGGTGTCGACTCCTAAATTTCTAAGAAAATTAACATCATCAGCTGTCACTGTGTTTGTAATAATTATTTTTCCTTCTAAGGATTTTGGCATATATTTTTTTATATAGTGAAAATCCCCTGCTATAATATCTGCATTTTCATAAAACTTTTTAAACTTTTCATGATTATTCTCACTTTGTTTGTCCCCTGTTGGATACAGTACCTCAAAAGGCAATTTTGATATAATAGGCATAAAAATCTTAAGAAGTCTTTTTAAAACATTTATTCTTTTTATGGTTATAGGAATACCTAATGCAAAAATCAAATCTCCCATTAGAACTTGGCAATTATTTTCTATAAATGCTTCTGTCATCCTAAATCTGTCTGTAGCACATGTTACCAACACTTTTTTATCTTTAAGGGTTATTATATTATTATCGTTAAGGTAATTTATAACTCTGTATTCAAGTGTATTTTTAACTCCACTTCCATCACATATTGGTGTGATTTTTGCTGCATTAATTATTGGAATGGCCTCTTTTACTACATATTTTTTGTTTGCAACTCCAGTAAGATATAAATCTATTCCTCCTACGCCAATTGCATCAACTTTTCCATCCAATTCATTTATCATTGAAATTGCTTTTTTTATATCTCCATCTGTTCCAATTCTTTGTATTAGATACTTTTCCCCTAAAATATCTATTTCTACCAAGTGGTCACGCAGTGAAGAACCAATGCTTACACTTACAATTCTTTTCATGTACAATATTCACTCCCAAAATAATTCTTGGTCTTTAATAAATCTTTTTTCATTTCTGCAACAAGTTCTTCTACAGTGCTAAACTTCTTTTCATTTCTAATTTTTTTAATAAAAAAGACCTCTATTTCTTTTCCATAAATATCCTTGTCAAAATCCAATATAAAAGTTTCAATGCTTATATCATCATTATCCCCAAAAGTAGGGTTGTTTCCAATGTTGGTTAAACTAGAGTAAATACAGCCTTCAATTTTTACTTTAGTTATGTACACTCCTTTTTTAGGAAAAACTAAATAGCTTTTAGTACTAATATTTGCTGTTGGAAATCCTAAATCTCTTCCAATTCCTTTTCCTTTTTCCACCAATCCTTTTACAGAATAATGTCTTCCTAAAAGCAAAAATGCTTTATGCATATCCCCTCTTTTTATGTATTTTCTGACATTAGTACTGCTTACTATTTCATCTTCTAATTTGACAGGTGGTATAATAATAACTTTAAAACCAAGTTTTTTCCCTAGTTCTTTTAAAAGTTCTATATCCCCCTCACCCTTATAACCAAATCTATAGTCATAACCTGCCACCGCAAGCTTTATATTAAGCTTTTTTACAAGAATGTCTTTTACAAAATCCTCTGGTTTAATTCTTGAATATTTCTCGTCAAATTTTTCAAAATATATGTAATTAAGTCCCTTTTCATTTAAAAGCTCTATTTTTTTTTCTACTGTAGTTATTAAGGGTGTAAAAAGTTTTTTTCTTATTATATTTTCTGGATGCTTCATAAATGTATACACCACAGATTCTAATGAATTTAAAGCCGATTCATTTATCAAAGTATTTATTAATGCCATATGTCCTAAATGTAAGCCATCAAAATTTCCCAAACCTACCCCTGTTGGTTTTTTAAATTTGTAATCTGAATTTGAAGCATATATTGTTTTCATACTTTCATCCCTAACTTAAAATCATATAAACATCTTTCTTGATTTTAATATAATATCATCATTAACTTTAATCACTTGGCCTAACGCCAAAAACTTGCCATCCCATCCGTAAACTCTTAGATTTTTTTCTTTTTTAAATTCATCATCTATTTTTATTTTTACTCCATTTTTAAATTTCTTTGTATCTTTTGAGCTTAGCATTATTTTATTATAGTTTTTAAATATTTCATCTACTGAAATTATTTTTTCCTGCAATGTGCCACAAGCTGCAAATTCTTTTATTTCTTCTAATGTTAATGTGGTGGAAAGATCAAAAATCCCTGCTTTTTTTCGCAGTAAAAAAGACATATGCCCTCCACAACCTAACTTATTGCCTATATCATCACAAAGAGTTCTAATATAAGTTCCCTTTGAGCACTCTACATCAAAAATAACTATATTTTTTTTAATTTGCAAAATATCAATGGAATATATCTCCACTTCCCTTGGTTTCCTGTCTATAACCTTTCCTTCTCTTGCAATATCACATAATTTCTTTCCATTAACCTTCAAAGCAGAATACATAGGAGGCACCTGGCTGTATTTTCCAACAAAAGACTTTATAACCCACTCTATTTCATTCTCTAAAACATTAACAGGACTTTTTTTTATTATTTCACCTGCAGCATCCTGTGTATCAGTAGAAACACCTAAAGTTAACTGGGCTCTATAAGTTTTGTCTTTATCTATTAAAAATTCAACAGCCTTGGTTGCCCTGCCTAAACAAACTGGCAAAACCCCTGCTGCACATGGGTCCAATGTTCCAGTATGTCCTATTTTTTTTGTTTTAAGTGTTTTTCTTAAATAGGCAACCACATCAAAGGAAGTCATGCCCATTGGCTTTAGTACATTAATTATACCGTCCATTATAAAACTTCTCTTATCTCCTTTAAAAGCATTTGTTTTATATCTTCCATATTCCCTTCTATTGTACATCCAGCTGCATTTTTATGCCCACCACCACCAAGTTTATTGGCTATAATGGATACATCTACATACTTTTTTGACCTTAAATTTATTTTAAAACTTTCATTTCCATTCTCTTTCATAAGAACTGCAACTTCCACACCTTTTATATTTCTTCCTATATTGACAATACCATCACAATCTTCTTCTTTTGCATTTGTATCTTTAATCATGTTCTCGGTAACAGTTATAAATGCAGCTTTACCATCTTCCATTATTTCAAGGGTTTGTATTGCCATTCCCATAAGTTTTGTCTTAGATAAAGACATTGTTTCAAATAAAAGCTGTGATACTTTTGCCACATCAACACCATTATTTATTAAATCTGATACTATCTGATGTGTAATAGATGTGGTATTGCTATATCTAAATCCACCTGTATCTGTAGTTATAGCAACATAAATACAGGTAGATATTTCTTTTGTCAATGGAATACCCATCATTTTTATTAACTGGTATATTATTTCTCCTGTAGCTGATGAACTTGTTTTTATATAATTTAATTTGGCAAACTCAGTATTTGTCGTATGGTGATCTATATTAACTGTATCAGATGCAGCATTAAAAATTTCAACCCGTCTTCCAAGCCGCTCAATATCTCCTGTATCTAGCGCCAATACAAGTTCATAGCTCTCTGATTGTCCCTGATATACTTTCACAAATTCTGTACCAGGCAAAAACTCATAGTTTGATGGAATTTCTTCCTCAATGTAAATTACCGGTTCAACCCCCAGTGCCTTTACCGCATAAGCAAGGGCTATACTTGAACCAAGTGCATCTCCATCTATAGAGACATGTGGTAAAATGGCAAGGGTTTTCACTCCTTTTATTTTAGAAATAATGCTATTTTTAGTCATCATTACAACTCCCCAATCCTTTCAATTACTAATTAAAGTGCACCCTTTTGCCCCAAAAGCCTTGATGTCTTTACTAGTTTCTATATCTTTTTTAATTATTTCTCTTTCTCTTTTATATCCCTTATAATCTTGGAAATCTTGGCACCATATTCAATAGAATCATCAATTTCAAAAATAATTTCTGGTGAATAACGTATCTGAAGCCTGCTGCCTATTTCCCGCCTTATAAAGCCTGCTGCACTTTCTAAGCCTTTTAACACTTCTTTTTTTTCCTCATCATCTGCCATAATACTGACAAACACTTTAGCATAGCGCAAGTCCTTTGTTACATTTACATGTGTAACACTAATAAGCTTTGAGAGCCTTGGGTCTTTAAGTTCAGTGTGTATAATACCACTAATTTCTCTTTTTATCCCTTCTGAAATCCGCATAGTTCTGTCCATTAAAAACACTCCTAAAAATAGTTATAATGTTATTTTTTAACTTCTTCCATAATGTAAGCCTCAACGATGTCTCCTTCTTTAATATCATTGTATCTTTCCAGGGACAATCCACATTCATAACCTTGGACAACTTCTTTCACATCATCTTTAAATCTTTTTAAAGACGCAAGTTTTCCCTCATGAACTACAATTCCATCCCTTAACAATCTTATTCCACTATTTCTAATAACTTTTCCGTCAGTTACATATCCTCCGCCAATAGTACCAACACCGGAAGCCTTAAATATCTGTCTTATTTCAATATGACCTGTGATAACTTCTTTATAAGTTGGGTCAAGCAATCCTTTCATAGCTGCCTCAACATCTTCTATTGCATCGTAAATAACAGTATACAGCCTTATATCTACTCCTGTATCCTTTGCGACTCCTGAAACATTTCCTGCAGTTCCCACATTAAAACCAATTATAATTGCATTTGATACTTGAGCTAAAATTACATCTGATTCTGTAACAGCTCCTACTCCACCATGGATTATTTTAATTGCAACTTCCTCATTTGAAAGTTTTTCCAAAGATTGTTTAACAGCTTCAACAGAACCTTGAACATCTGCTTTTACAATTATATTCAGTTCTTTTACTTCACCAGCTTTAATTTGTTCAAATAAATCATCCAATGAAACTCTGGCAGTAGGATTTAAATACTCTTCTCTTTGCTTTTGTTTTCTCTTTTCAACAAGCTGTTTTGCAACTTTCTCATCAGTTATTGCATAAAATGTTTCTCCAGCTTCTGGTACTTCTGGAAGTCCAAGTATTTCAACAGGTGTTGATGGTCCGGCTTTTTTAATTCTTTGACCTTTATCATCTGTCATTGCTCTTACCCTACCAACCAATGTTCCTGTAACAATTGAATCACCGTGATTTAACGTTCCTCTTTGAACAAGAATGGTAGCTATAGGTCCTCTGTCTTTATCAAGTTTTGCCTCAATTACAGTTCCTTTTGCCTGCCTGTTTGGATTTGCTTTTAGTTCAAGCATATCTGCAACTAAAAGTACCATTTCAAGTAAATTATCTATATTCATTCTCTTTTTAGCTGAAACTTCTACGCAAATGGTGTCTCCACCCCATTCTTCAATAACCAGACCATGCTCAGTCAACTCCTGCTTAACCCTGTCAGGATTAGCTTCAGGTCTGTCTATCTTGTTGATTGCAACAATTATTGAAACATTTGCCGCCTTAGCATGGTTAATTGCTTCTATAGTCTGAGGCATAACACCATCATCAGCTGCAACTACAAGTATTGCCACGTCCGTTACCTGTGCACCTCTTGCCCGCATAGCTGTAAAAGCTTCATGCCCGGGTGTATCAAGAAATGTTATATTTCTATCATTCACATTAACTGTATATGCACCAATATGCTGAGTAATTCCACCTGCTTCTTTTTCAATAGTATTTGTTTCTTTTATAGCATCTAAAAGTGAAGTTTTACCATGGTCAACATGGCCCATCACAACAACAACAGGAGGTCTTGGTTCTAATTCATCCTCATTGTCATCCTCAGAATCATCAAAAAGAATATCTTCTTCAGTTATAACTACTTCTTTTTCAGCAGTAATTCCATATTCATCAGCTATTATTGCTGCAGTATCAAAATCTATTTCCTGATTTACTGTTACCATTACACCTAATTTCATCAAGCGTTTAATTACATCTGCAGATGTTTTCTTAATGGCTTCTGCAAACTCTTTAACCGTCATTGTCTCACTTAATTTTACAGAGGTAAGGACAGCTTTTGGTGGAATGTGCTTTTCTTTTTTGTTTTCTTTTTTATTTTCTTTCTTTGCTTTTCTTGGTTTCTTTATATTATCATCATATAATTCCTCTAAAATAGCATCATCAGATAAAACTTCTGCCACCTCTTTTTTGGCTACAAAAATATTTTTATTTGGTTTGTTCTTATTTTTACTAAAAGCTTTTTTAGGCTTAACAGTATCCTTTTTATCCTCTTTAAAATCACGTTTTTCTCCACGCTGCTGGATATCCATTTCTACTTTTTTAGCAGGTTTTAAATCAGTTTTTGGCACTTCCAAAATATTATTTTCTAAAGCCTTATTTGTCTCTTTGCCAGCATCTTTGCCTTTTCCACCATCATCTTTATTTTTGGTATCTTTTTCCTTTGTCACCTGCGAAACTAAAACATCATTTTTATCTGTACCCTTTATTTTAGGATCAGTCTTTTGTCTTTCACTTTGTTTACTGATTTTTTGTTCTCTGGTCTTTTCAGCCTTTTTGTCAGGTTTTTTACTTTTGTCAGGTTTTTTACTTTTGTCAGCTTTTTTAGCTGCAGTTTCTTCTTTTTTATTTCCACTTTCCTTTGCTTTTTTATCTTTTTTTGTTTGCTTTTCTTCTTTGGAATTTTCAATAGATTTTACAACATTCAACTGTTTATCCCCATCCTGTTTCATTTGTTTTGAATCTTTATCAGAAACAGCTATTTCATTAGCTTCATTTTTTACTTTAATAGTTTCACTCTTCCTTTCATTTAGCATATTGTCCTTAATATTTTTATCAGTTTTGTTTTTTTCTGACAATGCTGCTTTTTCTTTTTCAGAAGTCTTACCTAAAGGTCTTTTTAACTCTGGCTTTGTTTCTCTGACAAAACCTGGTCTTAAACCTGAGGTAGATGTAGCCACTTTTACATATTGATTTTTTTTGTTATTGCCAGCTCTTCCATCTCTTTTTTTGCCCTTGTTGCCAGTTTTGCCAAAATCCTCTTCATCTTTTTCCGAATCCAGATTTATCTCTACCTTTCTAATTATTCTAGGTGCTTTTTTAGCTTCCTTTTTTAAATCTTCATTGACTAGAGGAATAGGTTTATTTTTATCACTAGAAACATCTTTTTCTTCATCATGTCTTATAACTCCGATATAATCATATAGGGAATCTATTTCATCACCTTCTAGAAGACTCATATGATTTTTGACAACTATGTTTATTTCAGACAGTTTTTCTATTAGCCTTTTACTAGTAGTATTAAGTTCTTTGGCAATTTCATAAACTCTTTTTCTTGTCAATATCTTCACCCCCGTAAGCATTATTTTCATTGTCTATCATTTTCATTAAATTATTGGAAAATCCTATGTCCAGTATAGCTACCACTGAACTTATTCTTTTGCCGATAAATTTTCCCAATAATTCTTTTGTTCCAAACATTCTTATTTCTACATTCCTGTGAAAACAAGCATTTTCATACTTCTTTTTTGTGTTTAATGAAGCATCTTTTGCCACAATAATCAATTTAACTTTGCCTTTTTTTAAAAGCCTTTCACATGTTTCATAGCCAAAAGCTAATTTATCAGCTTTTCTGGCCAGCCCCATAAAAGAATATATTTTATTTGTCATTTTCCGTCTCCAATTCTTTTTTTAATGCTTCATATATATCACTATCAATAGAAGTTTCAAATGCTCTTTCAAACCCGTTATTCCTCCTTGCTTTATCAAAACACTCAACTTCTTTGCAAATATAGGCACCTCTGCCAGGTTTCTTCCCAACAAAGTCAATTGATATTTCATTTTCTTTGTTTTTCACTACTCTTAATAATTCTTTTTTAGGCTTCATTTCCTGACATCCAATACACATTCTCATTGGAATCTTTTTTTTCTTCATAAATATCACTTCCCTAAACCAACATGTTCATTTTCATCAGTAAAAGGTCAGAAAATTCAAACCTTTTTTAAATATTCAAACGATATTTTCATCCATATTATCTTCTTCAAAGTTTTCTTCTGTATCTTTCTCAGAGTCTACATCTTCTTTTGATTCTACTTCGGAAATTTCTTCAAAGTTTTCTTCAAAGTTTTCTTCTTCATCATCCTCTTTAAAATCTTCATCATATACACTGTTGTTAATATTAAAAAACTTCTGTTCAATATCTGCCCTAAGTTGGGATTCGCTTTTTATATCAATTTTCCAACCAGTTAATTTAGCAGCAAGCCTTGCATTTTGACCTTCTTTTCCTATTGCTAAGGACAATTGAAAATCTGGCACTGTTACTTTTGCGCTTTTTTCCTCTTCATCCACATCCACCCTGATTACTTTTGCAGGACTTAAACTACTTGAAATATATTCTTTTGGGTCACTGCTCCAATTTATTATGTCTATTTTTTCTCCACGAAGTTCATCAACAATAGCCTGAACCCTCGTTCCCTTTTGTCCTACACAAGCTCCAACAGGGTCAACATTATCGTCCCTTGAATATACTGCAATCTTTGTTCTAGAACCTGGTTCTCTTGAAATACTTTTAAGTTCAACTATCCCTTCATATATTTCAGGTACTTCAAGTTCAAACAATCTTTTTATAAGCCCCGGATGTGTCCTAGATACCATAATTTGAGGACCTTTAGTAGTCTTTTTAACTTCTATTATATATGTCTTTATTCTGTCATTAAATTTATATTCCTCACCTGGCACCTGCTCTGACGGCGCTAATATTGCTTCAGCTTTTCCTAAGTCTATAATTACATTTTTCCTTTCAGTCCTTTGAACAATTCCAGTAACTATTTCACCTTCCTTGTTGGAGAATTCATCAAAAATAATTCCCCTTTCCGCCTCCCTTATTCGTTGTACAACAACTTGTTTAGCTGTTTGTGCTGCTATTCTTCCAAATTTTCTTGGAGTTACTTCTACCTCTACAACATCGTCCTCCTCTAAGTCAGCATTTACCTTTTTGGCTTCCTCAATTGATATATCAGAATGAATGTTCTTTGGAGTATCAGTTACTTTTTTTAATGCATATACTTTAAATTCCCCACTCTCCCGATCAATTGAAACCCTGACATTCTGAGATGAACCAAAATTTCTTTTATATGCTGATATAAGAGCCGCTTCTATAGCTTCAATTAGTATTTCTTTATCAATACCTTTCTCTTTTTCTAATTGTTCTAATGCATGAATTAAATCCGCACTCATTTTAGAACCTCCTCGTTTTATTTCATATAACAACTTAAAATATTATACTTCTTCTTACTAATGAAACTTTTTCTTTTTCAAACTCAATTGTTTCCCCGCTGTCTAGAGTTATAACTATTTTATTGTCTATTAAACCAATAAGTTCACCTATATATATTTTTTTGCCGTTAATTGCTTTAAACAGCCTTACTTCAACTAATTCTCCTTTAAATTTTTCAAAATCAGAGTCTTTTTTTAGTGGTCTTTCAAGTCCTGGGGATGAAACCTCCAAAAAATACCTTTGAGGAATAGGATCTTCCTTATCAAGTAAATCACTTACTTCTTCGCTAACAATTTTACAATCATCAATGGTTATTCCACCAGGCTTATCTATGTAAATTCTCAAGTACCAATTTGGTCCTTCTTTTACATATTCAACATCCACTAATTCAAATAAATGTTTTTTTACCACAGGCTCTGCCAATTTACTGGTAATTTCTTCTATTCTCCTTTTAGACATATCTACCTCCATACTAGGTTCATCTCTAAAACTTAAGGGTTTAGATAATACGAAAGAGTGGGCGCTTCCCCACTCTTTGCATTTACGCTACTACCTATTATGCTTTAGTCCAAGTGTATTATACCATTATTATTTGTATTTATCAACATTTTTATTATATTTATTTTTTGCTGCCCTTTTTTTAGGAAAATAAACTTATCTGATTGCTTTCAGGTAAGCCTTTTAAACACCCGTTATTTTGAAGTATTTCTATAACAGCTTTACTTATTTTAGCTCTTATCCTCAAATCATCAATAGAAATAAACTCCCCTTCATTTCTTGCCTCAACAATATTTTGGGCAGCTGCGTTGCCAAGACCCTGAAGAGAATTTAATGGTGGTCTTATCCCATCTGCAACTATCTGAAATTTTGTTGCATCAGATTGATATAAATCAATGGGTAAAAAATTAATACCTCTTGCATACATTTCATTAACAACTTCTAAAATTGTCAAAACATTTTTTTCTTTTTGAGTAAGGGTATTTCCCCTTTGTTCAAGCTCTTTTATTTTGTTTCGCACCTTATCCTGTCCATTACACATAAGCTCAGCATCAAAATCATCTGCCCTGACTGTAAAATAAGTTACATAAAACTCTTTAGGATAATTTACTTTAAACCATGCAATTCTAAAAGCCATCATTACATAAGCTGCTGCGTGAGCCTTAGGAAACATATACTTTATTTTTTTACAAGAATCTATATACCAGGCAGGTACATTTTTTTCCTTCATTTCTTTTTCATACTCTTCCTTTAATCCTTTTCCCTTCCTCACATCTTCCATTATTTTAAAAGCAGTTTTAGGTTCTAGTCCTGCCTGAATTAGATACAGCATTATATCATCCCTTGTACTTATAACATTAGGCAGTGTGGTAATATTATCTCTAATAAGGTCTTGAGCATTATTTAGCCACACATCAGTTCCATGGGATAAACCTGATATCCTAATAAGCTCTGCAAAAGTGGTTGGTTTAGTATCTACAAGCATTTGTCTTACAAATTTTGTCCCAAACTCAGGAATTGCAAAAGTCCCCACTTGGCTGTTTATATCTTCTGGTTTTATTCCTAATGGCTCTGTACTTCTAAAAATACCCATTGTGTTTTTTTCACCAATGGTTATGGTTGTAGCTTTTATTCCTGTTAAATCTTCCAGCATTTTTATAACTGTTGGGTCATCATGCCCTAATATATCAAGCTTTAAAAGACATCCACTTATTGAATGGTAATCAAAATGGGTTGTTATAATACTTGATGTAGTATCATCTGCTGGTCTTTGAATAGGACAAAAATCATATATATCTTTATCCTCTGGTACAATCATAACTCCCCCTGGATGCTGTCCTGTTGTTCTTTTAACTCCTGTACAGCCTTTTACAAGCCTGTTTATCTCTGCATTTGTAGTTACAATCTCTCTATCGTCAAGGTAATTTTTTACAAATCCAAAGGCTGTTTTTTCAGCAATGGTTCCAATTGTACCTGCTCTAAAAACGTGCCCTTCTCCAAAAAGCTCTTCTGTATATTTATGAGCTCTAGGCTGATATTCTCCTGAAAAGTTTAAGTCTATATCCGGCTCTTTATCCCCATCAAATCCTAAAAAGGTTTCAAAAGGAATGTCATACCCGTCTTTTTTCAAAGAGTTTCCACAATCTGGACAGTTTTTGTCTGGAAGGTCAAATCCACACCCATAACTCCCATCTTGAATAAACTCAGAATATTTGCATTTTTCACAAATATAATGAGGCGGCAGTGAATTAACTTCAGTAATTCCAGTTAAGTATGCAACAAAAGATGAACCTACTGACCCTCTTGAACCAACAAGATATCCATCTTCTAGTGACTTTGATACCAGCTTTTGAGAAATAATATACATCACCGAAAAACCATTTTTTATAATTGAATTTAATTCTTTTTCCATCCGCTTTTTTACTATCTCTGGAAGCTCTTCACCGTAAATCTCCCTTGCTTTAGCTTCAGAAAGAGTTTTTATCTCTTCTTCTGCCCCTTCAATTTTAGGTGGAAATGTTCCCTCTGGTATAGGAAGTATTTCTTCACACATATCAGCTATTTTATTGGTGTTGGTAACAACCACCTCATAGCTTTTTTCTTCTCCTAAGTAGCTAAATTCTTCAAGCATTTCATCTGTTGTCCTAAAGTATAAGGGAGCTTGGTTATCTGCATCAGCAAAACCCTGACCTGCCATAAGAATCCTTCTAAAAACTTCATCTTTTGGATCTAAAAAGTGAACATCACAAGTGGCAACCACAGGCTTTTTATACTTCTCTCCTAGTTCAACAATTTTTTTATTTATATTTTTAAGTTCTTCCTGGCTTTCTACACTGCCATTGTTTATAAGAAATTGGTTGTTCCCTAAAGGTTGAATTTCTAAATAATCATAAAACTTTACAATTTTTGAAATGTCCTTTTCGCTTTTTCCTTCTAAAATAGCTCTATAAAGTTCTCCTGCTTCACATGCACTTCCTAATATAAGCCCCTCCTTATATTCCATCAAAAGTTTTTTAGGCACCCTAGGTCTTTTATAAAAATATTCAAGATGGGACTTGGATACAATTTTGTATAAATTTTTAAGACCTATTTGATTTTTTGCAAGTATTATTGCATGGTATGTCTTTGATTTTTTATAATCCATACCATCCCCTAAAGCTTTTCCTATATCATTTATTTTTTCTATACCCTTTTCTTTTAATAATTCAATACATTTTATAAGAATACCGCCACAAGCTTTTGCATCATCTAAAGCTCTATGGTGATTTTCAAGGGATACTCCTAAATGCTTTGCAACATCATTTAGTCTATGTCTTTTTAATTGTGAAAACATTTGCCTTGACAGTTCTAATGTATCAATTACAGTAAAATCTGGTTTATAGCCAAGTACCCTGCAATTATGCCTTATAAAGCCTAAGTCAAAAGAAGCATTGTGTGCTACAACCACCGAATCTTTTACAAACTCTAAAAATTCAGGAAGTACCTTCTCAATATCAGGTGCATCCTTTACCATTTCATCTGTAATTCCAGTTAACTCAACAATCTTTTTGGGAATAGGTTTTCCTGGATTTACAAAAGAACTATACTCATCAATTACCTTTCCATTTCTTATTTTAACAGCTCCTATTTCTGTAATTTTTTCAGTATATGCATTAAGTCCTGTGGTCTCTATGTCAAAAACAACAAAATCCCCATCTAAAGACTGCCCTTTTACGTTGTAGGCAACAGGTACATTATCATCAAGCAAATACGCTTCCACACCATATAATATTTTTATATTGTTTTTCTTTCCAGCATAATATGCATCAGGATACGCCTGAACCACCCCATGGTCGGTAATAGCTATAGCCTTATGCCCCCACTTAGCTGCCCTTTGTATAATATCTTTTGCTGAAATCACTGCATCTAAAGCACTCATCTGGGTATGAAGATGCAGTTCAACTCTTTTTTCTTTTGCATTATCACACTTTTCTTCTTTAGGAATATTTATAATATCCGATGCTAGCACAGTAAGTTCTTTTGAAAATTTATCATACTGAGCCTCCCCACGTACCTTTAAACATGCTCCCTCTTTTATTGAGCTCTTTATATCTTCCAACTTGTCCTTTTGCAAGAAAATTTTCACAGTAATAGAGGATGTGTAGTCTGTTATATCAAATATGTAAAGAATCTTGCCACTTTTTAATTCCCTCTCTTCTGTTCTGAAAACCTCACCAGATATAACAACTCTTCCTGAATCCTGAGTTACCTCTGACATGGCAACAGAAATTTCATTAAATACTTTTCCAAATATTGCACCATCAGAAGTTCTGGCTGCATTTGCCCCTTTAGCTTTATAATTATTTTTATTATTTTCAATGGTTCTTTCAGAAACAGCAACACTTACAACCTTATTCTCTTCTTTTTCTTTGCGTTTCATATACTCTATTTTTTCTTCCTCGTCCATTTTAAAGTCTTCAAACTCCACCTTTACATCTACATTAAAACACTCTTTTATTATTTTTTCTAAAATTTTATCGCAATTTCTATGTTTAAGTATTTTTGTTCCCTTTGTTTTAAGCTTAATTGTTAAAACCTTCCCATCTAGCTTCCACTCACAGTCTTTTAGCATTCCTTTGCACATGGCTACATATTTATTTAAAAAATATAAAATATCATCCCAATAGGAAGTTAGAATTTCTTCTAAAGTTAAATTTAAATTAAACACAGGCTTAACCCAAATCTCCTCAAGGGAAAAACAGGTTTTTAAGCTTTGTTCTAATTTATCAATATCAAAAGCAGAAATATATTTATCTGAAATAATAAAAATTTCTAATTTTCTGGATTTTTTATATGCATTTATTTTTTCTATTTTAACATCTTTAAAAGAAATATCTATTTCCTCATCATTAAAGACCTCAGGAAACAGTGTTTTAAGTTTTTGCATCCATTCTCTACCCCTCTTTTAAAATTAAGCAGCAAAATATAAGCTAAAATCATTCTAGCATAAATACATAAAACATAAAAGAAATATACTTACAATAATTTAAGCTAACTTTCGTATTTTCATCACCATAACTAAAATAACTGGCAAAACCAAACCGTGAGTTATAATATAAGGAATCCAGACCACAGACGCCCAAAAACCTTGATATATTACATTAGGGAAAATTACTTCTGTCATAATAAATATAATAAAAGCAAAGGGTATTGCTATTTTTTTATGATCCTTGATACCAATAAGCTGGGAAAAGCCAATTAAAGCAGAATAATAATAAAGAATGGTAACTACAAATTGGGTTGCAAACCATATAACTGCAACAATAAATTCAAGTCTGGTTAATATGGTACCAATATTTATTTCCTTTCCTAAAAGATATGTAGGATATTGTGTGGAAGCTGTTATAGCATAACCTAACACTAGTATTGTCATAAACAATGTAATAAATATAATAAAGGCTGACAATAAATAACCTTTTATAATGGCTTTTTTGCCTGTCTTTATATCATATACATTTTTAGGATATATCATTAAAATGTTAACAAGAGGCAAAGTAATAAAACTAGACAAAAATATAGAGCCTTCAAATACAGGTACAATACCATATTCTAATACAGGCTGTATATTTTCTATTTTTACATTAGGCAGCAGAAGTAAAACAACAATAATAATGAATCCACTTACAAAATACAATATTAATTCTGAAACACGTCCGATGGTTTCAATACCATATAAAACAGCTATTACAACTGCAATAATTAAAAGGGCATTTATGGCATAGGAGGGTACCTCAGTCATTGCATGAGTGGTAAGAAAATTACTAACATACCAAGGTATGTTGATAGATAGCATAAAAGATAAAAACACCAAACTTCCTGCTACAATACTTCCAATCCACTTTCCAAACACTTTTTTTATCATATCAATAATTGTCATGTTTGGGAATTTAGACCCTATATAACAATATAACGATACTACAAGTACACCCCATAAAGGTGTCATCAATCCAACAAGCCAAGCATCTTGTTTTGCTACAATTGATAAAACCGAACTTACAACAAGTATTGAACCTCCTATTGATGATAGTGTTGTAAAAGAAAGCAGTTGATTATTTGTTATTTTTATTTCCATAACTTTTCCCTCATTTCAACATAGATTTAAAAACATCTGCAACAGGAGAATAAACCCAAGCTATCCAATCAGACGGATTTGGTATGTTAGCATCAATACTTTTTAGTATTGCAAGCAGTGTCCCTAAAAACACCAAAACACAAAAGACACATAACTCTTTAAAAAGTTTTTCTTGAATCATTTTAGGAATTTCAATAATACACAATATAATGTTAAATAACAAAGCTAATGTAATGTATAGTACTCGCATCTCAATTTCCCTTCATAAATACAGGTTTTGTAATTTGTCCTAACTGATTTATCTTAACATTAACATCTACATAAACATCTAAATCAGAAAATTTTGAGTCCCAGTCATCTTTTAATTCTTTCCAAAGCTTTGGATATTTTCTGTATATAACCTCTCCAAAACCAAAAATATCTGTTTTAAATTCATTTTGAACTTTATTAAGTGTGTCTTCACAAATATTTTTTATTCTTTTTTCCGCCTCTTCCACTAATACTTTTATGTTTTTTACATCTGTTACGTCTAATTCACCAAATATGTTTCTAATATTAGCTAAAACATTAAGTTTTACATTTATTACAGGTTTACCATCAATTAAATCAGCTGTTATTTTTGAATCTAGCTTTATAATTTGGTAAGCAATTCTAGAACCACCTTCACAGTGTGAATGAATTACTGCTCTGTATACATTTCCAGTAATATAATTAAATCCTTTTGATTCTTCTTCATTAAGCCATCCAATAAGCTTGTCTTCTTTTAAAACTCCTATACCATAATGTGCTAATTTTTTTATATTGCTGCTTTTTTGCAATTCTTCTATAGAATCAGGTATAATTTCTTCTTCTTCATCTATTTTAATTCCTGTTAAAGTGGGGTTTTTTCCCTCTGAAATTATTGCATTTGCCAATTCAATAATTTTTACCGGCTTTGTTGTGGCCTCTCTTTCACCTGACAATTCAAGGGATTCATACATATCAATAGCGGGTATTAGCTCTGTTGGAGATAATACTTTTAAAATGTCTCTAGCAGTAGCATCTTTAGCTATAACTATATAAAAATCCGTGCGATATTCATTATTTCTAAAAAAGTACTCTATTATGTTTTTGATACCATGTTTTGCCGCTTCTTCACTTATTACAAGCATTCTTAGGTGCAAATTAAACAACTTTCTAGAAGATTTTGATGTCATTTTTAGTATTGCCTCATCAAGATCTGTTCCTTCTTTTTCAAATATAATAACAGGAGATTCGTTAGCATTTTCACCAACAGCTATAACACGAGGATTTATAATTTGGCTAGTTATTTTGCATTTATCTCCATCTTTGTCTATACCTATAGCTACATTAATAGCTAAAGTATCTATTTCATTACTACCCCAACATCCTGTAAGAAATAAAGAAAATGTGATAACCACTATAAAAAGCAATCTCATATTACATCACTCCAACTCTCTCTTTCCTAAATCTATCTTTTTTTCATTGATTTTGGTTTTCCAATTCCAACTGACTTGTTTTTTATTTTCCACAAAGGAAATCTTATAAATCCATCTCTATTTTCTTGGGGTATCAATGGAGTTAATGGTGTCACATAGGGCACTGTAACAGATTTAATTTTACAAAGATGGAGCCACAAAATAATTATCCCCATAAATAGGCCATATAGACCTAATGCCCCTGCTAAAATCAAAAAAGCAAATCTTACTGCCCTTAAAGAACTTGACATTTCATAATTGGGTATAGAAAAGCTTGATATTGCAGTAAATGAAACAACTATAACAACAGCTGCAGACATTATGCCTGCTTCCACAGCAACTTGTCCTATTACCACTCCACCCACTACTGAAATTGCAGGTCCAATAGCCCTTGGTATTCTTATACCTGCCTCACGCAATATTTCAAATGTAAACTCCATTAAAAATGTTTCAAATAATACTGGAAACGGAACATCTTCCCGCTGTGCCGCAATGTTTATAAGCAATGCAGTAGGAAGTATTTCCTGATGATATGTGGTTATCGCCACATATGTAGATGGTACTAAAAGAACAAAATAAAAAGTTATAAACCTGATTAGGCGCATCATAGAAGCAACTATATAGTGATGATAATAATCTTCACTACTTTGCAAAAAATCAAAAAAAACTGCAGGAACAGTTAATACAAAAGGAGTCCCGTCTACTAATATTGCTAACTTTCCTTGTAATAATGCAGATGAAACTGAATCAGATTTTTCCAAACTTAAAAAAGTTGGAAACACTGAATAGGGGTCATCTTTAGTTAACTCTTCTATATAGCTGCTGTCATGTATTGCATCAACTTTAATTTTTGCAATTCTCTTTTTTACTTCATTAACAATATCATTTTTTGCAATTCCATCAATATACATTATAGCAACTTTTGTTTTGTATACTTTTCCCACCTTTAAACTTATCATTCTTAGTGAATTATTGTTAATTCTTTTTTTGATAAGTAAAATGTTCTTTCCTATATCCTCAGAAAAACCTTCCCTTGGACCTCTTACAACAGTTTGAGTAGCAGGTTCTTCAATACTTCTTCTTTCTATACGGCTTGTATAAATGGAATAAAACTTATTATCCCCTTCAGCTAAAAAGACACAATTTCCCAATAACAACTCTGAATATAAGTCATCAAAGCTGTTTCCTTCTTTTCTCCAACTAAAACCCACAATAAATTCTTTAATTGTCTCACCCTTTACTTTAACTTTATTTTTAGAAATTTCATTTTTTGCATTGGTAATTTTTAAAGATATATTATTGATAGCTTTTTTGTCTACTAAATCTTTAAAATATATACTAACACAGGGAAGCTCATTTTCTCCCCTTATTGTAAAGTATGTTATTTCTATATCTTCCTCACAACCATAATATTTCTTTATAATATCTACGTTTTTTTTTATAGATTCACATATCCCTTTGTCAACTTTCATTTTGTCCTTCTCCATTTACATATGTAGTAATATTTTCATTTAATATTGTTGCCACAAAATCACAAAAAAATACCGGGTTAAACTTATATAACTTAATTATTATATAAGCCTAACCCGGTGCTAAAACTAATATTTTATCTTAAATGTCTAATTTTCCTCCAATCAAATCCTAAAAGTTCAGATGCCTTTCTATCCACTTCTTTAGCATCAAACCCAGCTATTATTTTATTTACCGGGGGATTGCACCTAGCACCCCCTAAATGAAACTCTGCCATTCCTACAGTTGCATCTAAAACAGTAAGATGGGGACTTACATATTCATTTAAATCAACAATTGACTCATGAATTTTATTGTGAAAAATGGATTTATTCCAAATACCATATTTACCTTTGTAATGTTTAGGTGGAAGCAGTCCCATCATATTTTTCATAGACCCTGTTATTTCGGCCAAAGAATGTGCTTTTAAAACAGGTACTGAAATGATAAAATGGGTTTCTATTAGTTGAGGCAAATACATTTCTTTGTGAACCATGCAATTGGGATTGGTGTATTTTTTTAAAGGTACATTGTTTAAATCCACCAGCTTAGCATCATATTTATCTGAAATTTCTTTATATCCTAAGTGATTAAAGGCATCTAATGTAGTATAGTCCGGCTCCCCACACCCATCACCAATCATTATAGAGGCACTGCTGTGCTTTTTTATATATTTAATAATTTCACCACATATTTTAGGGGAAGTTGTTATTGGAAAGGGTGACATGTTTACAATATTAGGTTTTATAAGAATGTTTTTTTGTTTTTTTAAAACTTCATATGCCTTTATATTGTCTAAAATTTCAGGAATTGTTTTTTCATAAGATACAAATTCTAATACAGTCATAAAAAGCCTCCCTGTCTAAATAAATTAAATACCCCTTCATGAACTTATATTAAACATTCGCCACGAAGGGGTTATTTTTTATTTATTAACCCTTTATAGAGTTTTTAAACCTATTTTTATCATTGTGCTTTTAAAATATTGTCTAATACAGTGAATGACTCTGCTCTAGTTACATTTCTCTTAGGCTTAAATGTATTGTCTAAATAGCCTGAAACAATATTTAACTTAACAGATTTAGCTACAAAATTTAATGCCCATGAGCCTATTTCATCCACATCTGTAAATGTTGGTGGCGTTAAATCTTCTTCAATTTCAATACCAAATGCTTTAATAATTAACACAACCATTTCTTCTCTGGTTAAATTTTTAGAGGGTTTAAATGTATTATCTTCATAGCCTGTTATTATTCCGCTATCCACAGCTGTTTGAATATATCCAGCAGCCCAGTTAGGAATTTCATCCTTATCTTTAAAGTCTAAATTTATTTCCTTAGCTGGCTCTAGAGAAACAGCTTTTACAACAATTACCGCCATTTCTGCTCTTGTTATATTGTCATTTGGCTTTATGCTGCCATCTGTATAACCGCTTACAATACCTAGTTTTGCTAGCTCCATTACGTGTTCTTTTGCCCAGTGACCTTCAATATCGGTAAATGTAACGGTACCTGGCAATGTATCTTCTGACTCCTCCACATCTTCAGGCTTTGGTGTGGAAATTGGTGATTTATCATCACCTTTATCATTACCTTCTCCATCATCCTTTTCATCCTCCCCATTGCCTTCAGAAGGATCTTTTGAAGGTGATGGGTCTACCGGATCATCCCCTGAATCAGTATTAGGAACTGGCAAATTACCACTATATACATTTTTATATTCATCATTTAAAAATTTCTTAAAGTTGTAAATCTCAGCTTCATCATGTTTATTTATAAGTTCTTCTATTTCCAAAAGCAAATCATCAAGAGTATCTATATCTTTTCCCATTATAGCAGTTGTCTTAAGCTCTCTGTCTATGGCATTTCTCATACTTGTAGGTATTTCCATGCTAAGTTTTACATTGTAAACATTTCCATCTTTGTCATGTACTACAGATGTTACACCAACACTTGAAAAGTATTCAAGCATACTTAAAAGTATCTTTGTACCAAGATTATCATATTCACAATTCATTACCATTTTATTAATATCTCGTTCAATGGATTGAAATCCAGTTATTTCAACATCAGAATATTCCTGATTTAAAATCATTATAATGCTAGAAACCCCTTCTTTTTGGGACTCTTCAAGATTAGAATACTCTAAAAAAGCATCTTTTATTTCATCTTCACTCATACCTAGAAAAATACCCTTTACTTTTTCAACATATTCTAAATATGTATCTTCATTTACTTTTATAAGATCATTTACAACAAACCTTATAACATCTTTACTTTTTTCATTAACGGATGTTAGGAAGATAGCTTCTTTTACAAATTTTTCAAGATTGCTTTTTACTCTGTTTTCTAATTTATAAATAATATCTCCTATAATTAACTGTTTTCCTTCATCTGCAAGCAATATATTTCTCATAACAACATCAAAATCATCATTTCTATTTAACTTCCCTAAAAGTGAGTTTTTTTGACCTTTAGTTAAATTCTTCACTTCATTTCTTAGTGCATCTAATTCACTTTGTTTTAGACTATATACAAATTCATTTCTTTGGGCTAAAGAAAAATTTTGTGCCTCATTTACAAGACTTTCAATTCCATCCCCTATAGATAAAGAACTGCTGCCAAACACTCCAGTTGTTAAAATCGTTGTAAAAATGGTGAATACAATTGCTAGTGAAAGGATACTTTTAAATGATTGATTAAAATTATTCTTCATTGTTATCCTCCTGTTTTTAAAATAAAATAGTGGAACTTTTTAAGGGCTTTTTTTTAAAAAAACTCTTAATAAAATAGTATCATAATTGGCATTATGTTGCAATAGGACCGCATCAAACTTGAATATTTTACATATTCAAATCTATTAGATTTCTATCTTTGTTTTACATATTTCGTATAATAAAACTCAACATCATCATAAGTATGTAAATCACTTTTATATACCAACTCCCAGCTTTCACTTTCATCTAAGTTTATAAAATGCCTGTCCGCAGTATATGTATTTTGTATTTTTGTTATATAAGCTTCAGTACAATAGGGAAGAAGCTGGCTGTACACTGATTCTCCCCCTATTACAAATACATCATCAGTATTATACTTTAAAAGCTCATTAAATAATTGGTTAAGGCAGCTGCAGACAACAACTCTTTCATCACTAATTAACCCACTTTTACTAAGTACAATATTTACTCTGTCTTTTAAAGGCTGTTTTTTAGGTAATGATTCAAATGTTTCTCGCCCCATAACCACCACTTTATTTATTGTAAGCTCTTTAAAACGCTTTAAATCAGGAGGAATAGACTTTAAAAGATTCCCCTTATAACCAATCCCCCAATTTAAATCAACAGCAACTATTGCCTTCATATCTAACCTCCATTATACTGAGCCTGCTATATTGCCACAGGAATATTTTTAATTTGAGGTCCTGCTAAATACCCTTCTAAAACAAAGTCCTCAACTTTAAAATGATAAAAATCTTTTACATCAGGTTTAATTATTAGTTTTGGTGCATCATAAGGAGTCCTTCTGATTAACTCCTCAACTAATGGAATGTGTCTGTCATATATGTGGGCATCGGCAATAACATGGACAAGTTCCCCGACTTTTAAGCCACTTACCTGTGCAAACATGTGCACTAAAATAGCATATTGGGATACATTCCAGTTATTGGCAACTAGAATATCTTGAGACCTCTGATTTAAAATAGCATTGAGTTTATTTCCTGTAACATTAAAAGTTACACTATATGCACATGGGTATAAATTCATTTCATTTAAATCCGCATGATTGTACATATTAACTATAATTCTTCTACTATATGGATTGTTTTTTAAATCATAAATCACTCTGTCAACTTGATCAAACTCACCTTCAGAATATTTATGCTTTATCCCTAGCTGATAACCATAGGCCTTCCCTATAGAACCACTTTCATCCGCCCAACTATCCCATATCTTACTGTTTAAGTCTTTTATATTGTTGGACTTTTTTTGCCATATCCACAAAAGTTCATCAATAGCTGCTTTTAAATTGGTGGGTCTTAGTGTTAAAATAGGAAATTCACTGGCCAAGTCATATCTATTAACAACCCCAAATTTTTTAATTGTGTGGGCTGGCGTACCATCAGCCCACTTAGCTCTAACTTTTTCACCTTCGGAAGAAATTCCATTTTGAAGAATATCTTTGCACATAGAAATAAAAATTTCGTCAGCCCTACTCACATTAATCCCTCGACTTCCTTTAATATTTTATCAATAAATTCAGACACCAGGATAGCTCCAATATCTCCATCCTTTCTAGACCTTACTGCTACAGCGTTATTTTCAAGCTCTTTATCACCTATTATAAGCATATAAGGCACTTTTTCAAGACGGGCTTCTCTTATCTTATACCCTATTTTTTCGTTCCTTGCATCAACTTCAACTCTTATTCCCTTATCTTCAAGTTCTTTTTGAACTTTTAAAGCATATTCAACATGTTTGTCAATTAAAGGAAGTATTTTCACTTGAACAGGAGACAACCAAGTAGGAAAAGCTCCTGCATAATGCTCTGTTAAAATAGCAATAAATCTTTCAATACTTCCAAAAACAACTCTGTGTATCATAACAGGCCTGTGTCTTTCTCCATCCGGTCCCACATAAGTTAAATCAAATCTTTCTGGCATTTGAAAATCAAGCTGTATTGTCCCGCACTGCCATGTACGTCCAATAGAATCTTCTAGATGAAAATCTATCTTAGGACCATAAAAAGCCCCATCACCTTCATTTACTTTATACTCCATTCCTTTTGTATCTAATGCGTCCTTTAATGAATTTATAGCCAAATCCCATTGTTCATCTGAACCCATTGAATCTTCAGGTCTTGTTGAAAGTTCCACATGATATTTAAAACCAAAAACTTTATAAAAACTATCTATCATGTTTATTACACCTAAAACCTCATCTTTTACCTGGTCAGGAGTCATAAAAATATGTGCATCATCCTGGGTAAAGCATCTTACACGCATTAATCCATGCAGTGCTCCTGATAATTCGTGCCTGTGAACCAAACCAAGTTCTGCAATTCTTTGAGGTAAATCTCTGTATGAATGAAGCTTTCTCTTGTAAGCAAGCATTCCCCCCGGACAATTCATAGGCTTTATTGCAAAATCACCTTCATCAATCTTTGTAAAATACATATTTTCTTTATAGTGATCCCAGTGTCCTGAACGGTGCCATAAATCTTCATTTAAAATAATAGGGGTTTTTATTTCCTGATAATTATTTTTCTTATGTTCTTTTCTCCAATAGTCCTCAAGTATGTTTCTTAATACCATTCCCTTTGGCAGGAAAAATGGAAATCCTGGACCTTCTTCGTATATGTCAAATAAATCCAGCTCCCTTCCAAGTTTTCTATGGTCCCTCTTCTTTGCTTCTTCTAACCTATGAAGATATTCATCCAATTCGCTCTTTTTTGCAAAGGAAGTTCCATAAATTCTTTGAAGCATTTTATTTTTTTCGCTTCCTCTCCAATAAGCCCCTGCAACAGACAATAATTTATAAGCCTTAACTTTTCCAGTTGACTCAACATGAGGTCCTGCACAAAGGTCAACAAAGTCCCCTTGCTTATAAAAAGAAATTGTCGCACCTTCAGGCAAATCATTAATTAATTCTACTTTATAAGATTCTCCTTTTTCCTCCATAAACTTTATTGCCTCATCCCTAGAAAGTGTAAATCTTTCAAGCTTTAAATCATCTTTAATTATCTTTTTCATTTCACTTTCTATTTTTTCTAAGTCTTCAACTGTAAATGGCTTATCCACATCAAAATCATAATAAAATCCATTATCTATTGCCGGACCTATTGCAAGTTTTGCATCAGGATAAAGTCTTTTTACAGCTTGGGCTAGAATGTGGGAAGATGTATGCCTGTATGCCTCTTTTCCTCCTTCACTATCAAATGTAAGAATGTTTAGATTAGTGTCTTCATTTATCTCATAGCTTAAATCTTTTACCTCCCCATTAATTTCAGCTGCAAGAGCAACTCTTGCAAGCCCGGGACTTATGCTCTCAGCTACTTCCTTTACTGTAATTCCTTTATTATATTCTTTAACGCTGCCGTCTTTAAGTGTAACTTTAATCATAAACTATACCTCCTACAATAATAATAGATATTTTAGACATTTAATTTTTCTTATTTTTTATAACAATTACAGATAGAAAAATAAAAAGCCACATCCCAAAGCAAGGGACGAGACTTTACCCGTGGTTCCACCCTAATTGTTACTCATTGTGATTATAACGTAATCAACGCTTTAGCTCAGAGGTGGTCTTCAATTGCATTTCTTAAAAAGCACTTTCAGCCTAAGGTGCTTTCTCTCTTTGTAAGAATCCCTGCAATCTACTCTTCTCATCATTGCCGAATAAAATATATATTAAAATTATATATCTATACACAACCCATGTCAACTCTAAGAGGATGTCTTATTCTTTTTAATTTAACATGGTTATTGATAAATACTTGAAAATACCGTAAAATGGACCATAGAAGATAATTTTGCTCCAAAAAAGGAAATTCAGTTATAAAAATAATATTGCAAATACTATAATTTCGCCTGAGCTATAAATTCTTTAATACTTTTCTTTTTTAAAACTACATTTTTAAAAAGCAAAACAACCAAAGGACCTGCTATCAAGCCCAAATATCCAAATACCAAAAAACCAATATACAAAGACATTAAAGCAACCAATGGATGTAAGCCTATTTCCTTTGAAAGAACTTTAGGCTCCATTACCTGCCTGACAGTTGATACTATACCATATAACACCAGAACTATTACAGATCTTTTTAAATTCCCAACAAAAAATTCATATATTGCCCAGGGAATCATCACACTGCCAGGTCCTAAAATCGGCAGTACGTCCAACAATGACAGAATTGAAGCTAATAAAACTGAGTGTTTTATTCCCATTATCAAAAACCCGGCTAAAAGCTGTAAAAAAGTTATTATCATCAATATTATCTGGGCTCTTACATACCCCCACAATGTCATAAATATATCTTTTTTAATTTTTAATAAAATATCCATACAACCTTTTGGCAGGTTTCTTCTGACAAAGTTATATATTTGTGTTCTGTCACTTGAGAAAAAATATGTGGATAAAATTGTGGCAGATAAAAATATAATAGCCTGGGGCAGCATAACAGCAACACCTAAAATACCCTTAACTATAGAATTTAAAAAAAATGTGAAAGTTTCTACAAAATTTTTGAACATGTTTTTTGCAGATATGGCTATTTCTTCTGGAAGGACGGTATAAAAAATTAAAAACTTTTCAATAAATTTATTTATATTGCCATACAAAATATTTGCATACTCCGGCAGTATTTGTGACAAGCTTACAGCTTCTTTATATAGTCTTATTATCAATAAAATCAAAATCACCGCTACAACTGTAATAACGGAAAACACCGTTATAATTGCAGACATTTTTCTGGATGCTTTGGTTTTTTTCATTAAAATTCTTATTATTGGCTCAATGAAAGTTGATATAATAAAAGCTATAATAAATGGTGCTAAATAAACTGATATTTTAAAAAGCAAAAAAATCCCCAAGAATGCCATTAAAAAAATTGCAGCAGCCATAAAAGCTAATTTAATATTTTGGGTAATCCTCATAAAATTGCACCTTTTATTTTAAAAAAATATAACAAAAATTTTTCTTTGAATTAAAGTGTTATAATAACAACATATGCCTTAAGGAGGAAATTTATCACTTATCCCTTAAGTTCAACAATTGTTACACCGGATTCCCCTTCCCCATATCTTCCAAGCCTAAATGATTTTAAGCGTGGATTGGATTTTAAATATTTTTGTATTCCACTTCTTAAAACTCCTGTTCCTTTACCATGTATTATTGAAACTTCCCTAAGCCCTGCAATAATTGCATCGTCTAAATATTTGTCAACTTTATCTAATGCTTCATCTAAATTATAGCCTCGAAGATCTATTTCTGTAGATATATTTTTAGCTTTCGATGCACCTATTTCACTCATACCTGATCTTCTCATCTCGCTTTTTTGCTCATCCACCAACTCTAAAGTTGATATATGAACATTTATCTTCATTATACCAGCCTGTACCAACACTTCTCCATCCTTGTCAGGAGGTGCAATTACAGTTGCTTTTTTATTAAGATTAACAATTAAAACTGTATCGCCGGGTTTTAAATTCTTAGGCGGTTTAGATGATTTATTTCTTTTAATCAATTCACTTGAAAGCTTCTCTTCTACGTCATCAACTTTATTTTTAAGTTTTAGCCTCATTTCTTCAGCCTTTTTTTGTCTTAAATCATTTTGACTTTCTTTTTCAAGTCTTTTCATCTCTGAAATTATTTCTTCTGATTCTCTTTTAGCTTCAAGAAGAATCTTTCTTGCCTCTTCTCTTGCTTCTTTTATTAGCTGTTCTCTACTTTTATTTAATTTTTCTTTCTTTTCTTCAATTTCTTTTTTAAGTTTTTCTGCTTCAAGCCTGTACCTTTGGGCCATCTGCTTTTCGCTTTCTGTCTGGTTTAAATTTTTCTCAATGGACTGGAGCATATCTTCAAACTTAATATCTTCTCTTGTTAAAAATTCCTTTGCCCTTTCAATAACATCTTCTCTAAGTCCTAGTCTTTTAGATATGGCAAAAGCATTACTCTTTCCAGGTACTCCTATTAGCAGTCTGTATGTAGGCTGCAGTGTTTCAACATTAAATTCACAGCAGGCATTTTCCACATACTTTGTAGTTAAAGCATACACTTTAAGTTGACTATAGTGAGTGGTAGCAACAGTAATAGCTCCCCTGTTTCTTATGTTTTCAAGTATTGACATTGCCAGAGCTGCTCCTTCTGTAGGATCAGTTCCTGCTCCTAATTCATCAAATAAAACAAGGGAATTGTCATCAACATTGTCTAATATATTTACTATATTTTTCATATGGGATGAAAAAGTACTAAGACTTTGCTCAATACTCTGTTCATCCCCTATATCTGCATAAACTTTATTAAAAACACTAAGGCTGGTCCCCTCATTTGCTGGAACATGAAGCCCTGCCTGCATCATAAGGGTAAAAAGTCCTACCGTCTTTAATGTAACAGTTTTTCCCCCTGTATTAGGTCCTGTTACAACTAAGGTATCAAAATCCTCCCCTATCCAAAAATCTATGGGTACTACAGTTTTAACATCAAGGAGGGGATGACGTCCTTTTTTTATAACTATTTTGCGTTCATTATTAATCCTAGGGCATATGCATTTGTAATCTAAACTAAGTTTTGCCTTTGCAAAAATAAAATCTAGTTTTGTCAAAAGAGAGACATTGGATTTTAGCCCTTCTCCCATTCCCGCTACTTCTTCTGTTATTTCCCTTAATATTCTTTCAATTTCAGCCTGTTCCTTAATCCTCAATTCTTTTATACTATTATTTGCTTCAACAACTGCCATTGGCTCGATAAAAATTGTAGCACCACTTGCAGATGAATCATGTACAAGTCCCGGAAATTCACTTCTATATTCCTGCTTTACTGGAATAACGTACCTGTCTCCTCTCATTGTAACTATTGATTCTTGCATGTATTTTTGATATTTTGAAGACTTTATAATTTCGTTTAGTTTGTTTTTTATAGATTCCTGAGCATTCCTTATCTGTCTTCTTATATTGTTTAATGTGGGGCTTGCTGTATCTGCAATTTCTTCCTCACTTATAATTGACATATTTATTCTGTCCTCTAGCGGTCTATTGGTTTCTAAAAGACTTATAAGTTCCCTTACTATATTGTCTTCTTCTGTCTCAATTCTGTCTTTAGAAACATAATTTTTCATATTTCTAACAGCTCTAAGTACCCCAGATATTTTTAATAGCTCTCCTGGATTTAATACAGAACCTACTTCTGCCCTTTTTATACTGTCTCTTATATCACAAATTCCACCTAAAGGGGGGTTTCCTCTTCTTAAAATAAAACTTACCCCATCAGATGTCTCCTTTAAAAGCTCTTTCACCCTGTTAAAGTCAGTATCAGGCATCAAATCTTTTGCCAAGTCTTTTCCAAGGTTAGATGACGCTAAACTTACTAATTTACTTATTATTTTATCAAACTCTAGTATTTTAATGGTTTTTTCATTCATAAATAGTACCTCTTTTTATTGATACATTTTTAAAATTATTATATTATTATAACACTTTAATCTACAGATTCCTCTTCGGATTCTTCTTCGGATTCTTCGTCTTCATGTCCAAGAACCATATTTATCAACCTTTCAGTATCCTCAACTATTTCTTTTGTTTTGCTAAAACTATAAGCACTCTCTTTACTATCTAACACATTATCCCATATCTTTTTAAATGCATCGTTTAAACAAGTTTTTACAGGCTCCCATAACTGTATTGCCGGGTATGTTCTTGCATATTCTAACTGCTCTCTAAACACTCCCCGCATGGGATGCTCTTTTATAAATGAATTTTCACATGCCTTTTTTAAAGCTGGCATCTTTCCTGTAGCCTTAGCATATTCAACTTGGGCATCTTCACTTATTAAAAATTTCAAAAGTTCAGTTGCTTCATCCATATTCCCTGAGGATTTAGACACAGCCAAAAAGCTTCCTTCTATAAATGATACCCTACCTTTAGCACCTGCCGGAACCATGGTAACACCAATATTTTCAGCTAAAGAATCTTCTTGTTCCTCCTCCTCATCATCTTCTTCCTTTGCAAGACTTTCTATTTTGTTTATTGCAGATAATCCTAAAAATGCAGTGACGAATTTCCCTTCTATAAACATATCCTCTACTTCTTCATATTTTTTTTCTAATGACTCCCCGTCAATTAATCCTTCTAAGGCAAGTTCACTGTAAAACTTTATCCCTTCTAATACTTCTGGAGTGTTAAATTCTGATTTAGTTCCATCTGAATTTAAAAAATTCCCTCCAGCACTATAAATCCACCATGAAAAATCATCTATGACATCTGAATCCTTTCTCCCTGAAGCACCTAAAGCTGCTATTTCTTCATCTTCTATTTCCAACTTATTAAGTTTTTTTAATGATTCTTTAAAAGTATTCCATGTAGCAAAATCTTTTGAAACATCCACTTCTGCCTTTTCACATGCATCTTTTCTGTAAAAAAGGACTTTTGTATCTAAAAACCATGGTACTGCCGTTATTGTCTGTTCACCTTTTATACCTGCCGCATCTAAAGATACCTTTATAAAATCATCTGTATTAATTATCTCAGACATATCAGCTAAAACATCCAAAGATGATATAGCCGCCACCCATTCCATATCAAGCTGGACAATATCAGGCATTTTGTCATTTTTAGCAGCATCGGTTATTTTCAGTAATGCCTGATTCCATTCCACTGTTGTAGTGTTAACTTTAATATGAGGATTTTTGCTTAAAAAGGGTTTTATTAAATTCATAAAATCTTTTTGTGAATTTTTATTAGTTTGCATAATCCAAACTTCAAGACTTGCATCTTCTTCTATTTTTAAAGAATCTTCTCCATCATTCTCATTATTCTTCTTAGCAATATCATCATTACATGCTGTGAAATTAAAAATTAATAATCCAACTATTAAAAACAAAATTACCTTTTTTAGCATTGCTTAATTAGCTCCCTTCATTGAAATTAATGCGTCCAATAAATAATATTATATACTTTATCTAAAAAAAACAACAGAGGATATTTATTTTTTCATAAATAAAATGCAAACAGACTATATAACTCCCAACAAGTTATACAGTCTGCCTGCATCAATCATGTTACTTAAAAAATTTATACCGTTCTCTCCCCTATGTAACTAAACTTCATAATACATTTTTTCCAGCTAAGTTTTTCTATTTTCTCTTCATTTCAATTATATCCTTTTACTTCTAAATATAAAAGGGTTATTTTTTATCACCCTACAAAACTTATTCGTTATTGCTTTTGTATTTGTCTTTTTTTAAAATTCCCCTGGTTTGAACTTTTCTTACTGCCTCTTTGGTGTTTTTAACCCCTAGTTTTTTTAATATGTTTTTTATCTGTGTTTTTATTGTATTTTCTGTTTTTATAAGTTTTTCCTGTATTTCAGATCTGGAATAACCTTTTTCAAGAAGTTCAAACAAATCCTTTTCTGCATTTGTTAAATCTTTTAACTGTTCTTGTTTCTTTAACTTGTTGAAATCATCAATTAACAATTTATACGCTTTATAAGATGACTTTCCATTATATACTTCTCTTATTTCATCTGCTATCGTTGTATAATCAGTTTTCTTTACATATTTATCTGCACCTGCTGTAAATGAATCTATAATTAATTCTCTATTCTCAAAAGATGTCAACATAATAATTTTAGCATCTTCCTTAAGTTCTTTTATCTCTAGCGCTGTCTCTATTCCATCATATTTATTGCTGCTTAAACTTATATCCATTAATATTACATCAAAACTTAAATTTTCTTTAATTAAATTTATTACAGACTCTTTATTGTTAGCAGTTCCAACCACACTGATATCATCTTCTTTATTCAATAATTTTGATATTGCAATTAACCAATTTTGTTCATCATCAACAACAATTACCTTTATCATGCCATCTCCTCCTTATAGGAAATGTTAGAAATACTGTTGTTCCAATATCTTCTTTGCTTTTTATAAAAATGTTACCACCATGTTTTTGCATAACATGTGCACAATAGGTAAGTCCTAGCCCTAAATTACTTTTAAGCTTTTTGGTGGTATAAAAGGGCTTATAAATATAATTTATTTCACTTTTACTAATCCCTTTACCATTATCAGATATAGAAACTGTTATGGTTTTTTTATCCTTAAAAACATTAATTTCAATTTTTCCTTTTTCATTGTTCTCAATAGATTCAACAGCATTTTTAATTATATTATAAACCACTTCCTTAGTATGTATATCATCACAATAAATGAAAATATCCTCATCACAATCTAAGCTTATGTTTACTTTATTATAATTACTAATTTCATTATTCACAAGGAAAATAATACCATGTAGAATTTCCTTTAAATTATTATTTTTCATAACCAACTTAAAATCTTCTGTTTTTTCTTTTATTCTATTTATAATTTCCAACATGTTTTGGGAGGTTTCTTCAATAACCTCTATTTCTTCAGGCGCCTTTTTGTTTGATTTTTCATAATCACTTTTTAGACTGTGAAGGCAGGTGGAAATAATTAAAACATTATTTTTTAGTGCATGATTAAGAATCATCGTCCCAGATGACATTACTTTTAAAGAGTAATCTCTTTGAATTTTTTCAAGTTTAAGCCTTACATCTAATACTCCTGAACTTATTAAAAAATAGACAAAAAAAGGCAACATAATAACAAAGAAAAACATATTAAATCTAAAATTTTCTATATATCCCATAAGTCTGGACAAATAAACTGAAAACATTTGAAACAGAACTGGACTTGCAAAAAGCAAAACTATTGAATACCGCTTTCTTTCATTTGGAGTTTTTTGTTCAATCATTCTTTTTGCAATAATGAAAAACCCAATTAAAATATATGGTATTGCATATAAATTAATAATAATATAATTGTACTTTGGCCTTGGCAGCAATTCTCCATTATTTATTGTATTTATCAAGGCAAAAACAGGGGGCAAAACAAAGAAGTATTTTAGAAAATTTTTTATTTTGTTTTCTTTTATTATATATGTAAAGCTAAATCTTAAAAAGGCATATGGCAAAAATAAAATGTTTAATAAAGTGCAACACACGTATATCCAGCTGGATACAGCCAGCACATTTTTATGTATATTTATGTAATTTTGAAAGTAAGGAATAAAGTTTTCAATAAGTGCTCTTCCAAAAGCTCCTGAACCACCTATAAAAGCAGTCATGGAAGCCCATCTCATTTCTTCATTTTTAGGGTCTTGCAATATTAAAAATATTGCAAGCGTCCATAAAGATATAAATATTATAGTCATAATCACCCATCCCTTACAAATGCCAGGCTGTTTATTTTGTTCATCCACTTTTTTGTTCTTTTATTTACAATTATAGCATATTTAGAATACATAAGAACTTTTTTATCATGTTTTGAATCTGCGATTGAAATAATTTCATCTTTATTAAACATTTTTATATAATTTTCTTTAAAATTTTTTAAATGAGTTAAATCCACAAAGGCTCTGCCGCCAGATTCAAATACCTCTAAGCATTTATATTTGATATTAAAATATTTTCCATATTCTTTTATCACCGGTTCTATAGATGTAGATAATAAAATAACTTCTATACCCTTATCTTTTAAATAAAATATTAAATCATGAATATCCTGTATAAACCTGTTTTTAAGTATTTCATTAAAAAGCTCCCTTCCCCCTTTATTTAAATCATTAAGGGTGTATTTATTATAATTTTTATAAAAGGCTTTTTGAAATAATTCTCTATTAAAAAAATCCAGTAAAAGATATATTGGAACTTTTGTGAGGCAAAAAAATACAGCCCATAGCTTGTATAAGGATTTTAGTCTCTTTTTTTGCAAAAATAAAAACAAATCTAATACATTTGACTTTGTTATTGTGTTGTCCACATCAACAATTGCATATTTTATTCCCTCTTTTGCAATCCTATCTACCATTTTACTATACTTATACATAGTTTCCCCCAAAAAAATTGTGCATATATATTTTATATCATATTTTATACTTTTTTGTAACCCTCACACCTTCTGTAATTTATCAGATAAAAAAGAAGACACTGCCATTTTATTTGACAGTGCCTTATGTTTATTTTTATATTTAAAGTATTATGCAAATAAGTCCTCCACTTCCTTCATTAATTATTTTTTGAAGAGTTTCTTGAAGTTTTAGCTGTGCATCTTCCGGCATTCTGCCTAATTTATTTTGAAGACCTTCACTTACAAGTTCATGAAGGGATTTTCCAAAAATATTTGACTGCCATAATTTCTCCGGCTCTCCCTCAAATTCTTTCAATAGATAATTTACAAGCTCTTCAGACTGTTTTTCTGTACCTACCAAAGGCGCTATCTCAGTTTCAATATCAGCTCTTATCATATGTATAGACGGTGCACTTGCCCTAAGCTTTACTCCAAATCTGCTGCCCTGCTTTACTATTTCAGGCTGCTCTAATGTCAGTTCAGTAATTTGTGGTGTCACTATTCCATAGCCTTTTAGTTTTACATCATTAAGTGCAAATTCAATTTTGTCATACTCTTTTTTCACTCTAGCCAAATCTTTAATAATGCTTATTAGTTCATGCTCACCGCTTATTTCAATTTCAGTCATTTCAGTTAGCACACGGTAAAGAAGCCCATCTTCAACATTAATCTCTATTATAGCATTTCCGCTTCCTAAGTTTATATTGTCAACATATGCCTTTTTAATAAACTCATACTCATCAAATTTTTCTACTGCCCCTTTTATCTCACGTATTCTTCCAATTCCTCTAAATACATCCTTTACGGCATTAATCATATCAACTTTAAGCCAGTGATTATCTTCTAAAGACTCTATCCATTTTGAAAAGTTAATGCCAATTTCTCTAATAGGAAATTCAAGAAGTACCCCCTCCATTATACTATTTAAGTCCTCTATCTTAAGCTGTGCACAATTTGCAGCAATCACAGGGACTTGATATTTTTCCTCAAGCTCTTGTCTTAAACTTTCAGTTTCTGCATCCCCCGGACTTGTTGAATTTAAAAGAACTACAAAAGGCTTGTTTATTCCTTTTAATTCATTTATAACCCGCTCCTCCGCTTCAATATAATCATCCCTTCCGATATCAGTTATACTTCCATCTGTTGTCACTACCAATCCTATTGTAGAATGGTCATTTATAACTTTCTTTGTGCCAACTTCAGCAGCCTCAACAAATGGTACCTGATGGTCAAACCAAGGAGTGGAAACCATTCTTGGAGCATCATTTTCCATATGTCCTACTGCACCCTTTACCATATAACCCACACAGTCAACCAATCTTACCTTAAATTTTATATTTTCATCAAGGAAAATTTCCACTGCCTCATTTGGAACAAATTTAGGTTCAGTAGTCATTATTGTACGGCCTGAAGCGCTTTGGGGCAGTTCATCCTTTGCTCTTCCCTTTGAATATTCATTTTCAATATTTGGTATAACCAATAAGTCCATAAATCTTTTAATAAATGTGGACTTTCCCGTTCTAACTGGTCCTACAACCCCGATATATATGTCACCCTGCGTTCTTTCCGATATTTGCTGGTATATATTATACTTTTCCAACCCATAGAACCCCCTTACCTTTATTTTGAATCTAAAACAATGTGATTTTCTACCTAAAACTTAAGAACCGTAAAATAAAGTAAAATACAAAAAGTAACTTAAGGTTTAAGTACTAGTACCCTTATCAATATAAATATATTGTGCATATCCATTTATTATTACAAAAAGGATAAAAAAAGAAGACAGTTTTTCTCTGCCTTCTTTTAAATATATTATATTTACAACGGGTATTTTTAAAAATTAAAACATCTCATCCTTTTTATTTCTCATCATAAGGGCATTTACAGTGCTCCTAGGATCTTTTCCATTAAACAAAACTTCATATGCCTCAAAAGTTATAGGCATTGTTACATTTCTTTTTTTAGCAAGATTATATGCAGCTTTTGTTGTAGTTACTCCTTCTACTACCATTTTAACTTCTTCCATAGCTTCTTTAGGTGTTTTTCCCTGTCCTATAAGTATACCAGCTCTCCTGTTTCTGCTATGCATACTGGTACATGTAACAATAAGATCCCCTATTCCTGAAAGCCCTGCAAATGTTTGAGGATTTGCCCCCATGGAAATTCCCAGTCTTGATATTTCAGCCAATCCCCTTGTCATTAAAGCTGCCTTTGTATTATCCCCAAATCCCAATCCATCAGAAATACCGGCACATAGGGCTATGACATTTTTTAATGCTCCTCCAATTTCCACTCCAACAACATCAGAATTTGTATATACCCTAAATGAAGGATTCATAAATATATCCTGTATAGATTCTGCTGCACCAATATCACAAGATGCTGCCACCACCGTAGTAGGGATACCATTTGCAACTTCCTCTGCATGACTTGGTCCTGATAAAGTAACTACATTGGCATCAGGTATCTCTTCACATATTACCTGGGATAATCTCAATCCTGTTTCCGTTTCAATTCCTTTAGAGCAGTTTACAATTATGGTATCTTTTTTTATGTAATTTGATATATTTTTTGCATTTTCCCGTACTGTATGAGATGGTACAACCATCACCACTGCTTTAGAATCATATAAAGACTCTTCTATATCACCTGTACAAAATACTCCTTCAGGAATTTTAATTCCTGGAAGTTTCTCCTTGTGTTCTCTTAAATTATTTATCATCTCTATTTCATTTTCAAAACAAGACCACATTTTAACTTTACAACCTGACTTTGCAAGAAGAATTGCAAGTGCAGTCCCCCAACTTCCCGCACCTATCATAGATATATTTTTATTCATTTATAAAAACCTCCCTGCCAAAAATCCTTATGCTTTTTTTGTACCTAATTTTGACTCTTTTCCATTTATAAGTCTTTCAATATTTGATTTATGCCTTACAATAACAAGTAAACCTATTGCACCTGCAAATATGATAAAAATAATTTCTTTCTCCATTAAAAATGAAGCTACTGGAAAAAGTACTGCTGCTATTATTGAACCTAATGAAACATATCTGGTTATAAATACTATTAAAATAAAAACTCCCAAAAGTATAAGTCCAATTAAAGGCTTTATCGTCATAATAACTGCAAATGTTGTAAGAACACCTTTCCCGCCTTTAAAATCAAAATATACTGGCCAGTTATGTCCTAATATTGCTCCTAGTCCTCCAACCATAGCCCCAAAGTTATTATGTATTCCAGCTGCATCTGCCAATATGATATTACCAATTATACATGCCAAAATACCTTTTAAAATATCTCCCACTATAACAAGTATTGCTGGAAATTTTCCAAGAGTCCTTAATGTATTTGTCATACCAGCATTTCCACTTCCATGTTGTCTTACATCCACTTTATAAAACTTTCCTACAATTAAAGATGTATTTATACTTCCAAGAAAATAACCTATTAAAAAAGTTAAAATAATTCTTATAACCATAAAATTACCTCTCACCCTTTTGTCTTAATTTAAATTTTATAGGGGTTCCTTCAAATCCAAAACTTTTTCTAAGTTGATTTTCTAAATATCGTTGATAGGAGTAGTGCATAAGTTCTATTTTGTTTATAAAAAGAATAAATGTTGGTGGCTTTATAGAAGATTGAGTCATGTAGTATACCTTAAGTCTCCTGCCCTTATCTGAAGGAGGTTGTACCATTGCAACAGCTTCATTTAAAATATCGTTTAAAACTCCTGTAGATATTTTTAATGCTGCCTGGTCATTAACATATTCAATTAAATCATATAATTTATTAATTCTCAAACCAGTTTTTGCTGATATAAACAAAACAGGTGCATATGGCATAAAACTTAGCTTATTACGAATTTTGCTGGTGTATTCTTCTAAAGTACCAGTTTCTTTATCAATTAAATCCCACTTGTTCACTACAATTATTGATGCTTTACCCTGGTCATGGGCATAACCTGCTATCTTTGTATCTTGTTCTGTAACCCCTTCTTGAGCATCTATCATAATAACACAAACATCTGACCTTTCCACAGCAGTCCATGATCTTATAACACTATATTTTTCTATATTTTCTTGTATTTTGCTTTTTCTTCTTATTCCTGCAGTGTCAATAAACATAAATTTACTTTTTTCATTTTCCACATATACATCTATGGCATCCCTTGTAGTCCCTGGGACATCACTTACAATAACTCTATCTTCCCCTGTTATTTTATTTAGAAGGGAGGATTTGCCCACATTAGGCTTTCCAATTATAGCAACTTTAATGGTATCATCATCAAAATCTTCCTCTTTCTCTTCAGGAAAATTTTCATATATCTCATCTAGTAAATCCCCCATACCCAATCCATGAATTGAAGATATAGCTGTAAACTCACCAAGCCCTAAATTATAAAACTCATAAATTTCTGGTGGAGGCTCTCCTACATTGTCAACTTTATTTACTGCTAAAATCACAGGCTTATTTGTCTTCCTTAACATAGATGCCACTTCCTTATCTGAAGGGGTAACACCGTCTTTGAAATCAACTAAAAATACAATTACATCAGCTGTTTCAATAGCTATTTCAGCCTGATTTCTCATCTGCTGCATTATCTTGTCCTGTGTATAAGGCTCTATACCCCCAGTATCAATAAGGGTAAATACTCTGCTTCTCCACTCTACCTCTGTGTATATCCTGTCTCGGGTAACTCCTGGAGTATCTTCAACTATAGAAATTCTTTTTCCAGCCAAATAATTAAAAAAAGTAGATTTACCCACATTGGGTCTTCCAATAATTGCAACAATAGGTTTTGCCAACTTCCTTACCTCCCTCAAATAACACACCATGCTGTATAAATCCTGCTACAGTTACATTTTATCCACAAAAAGCATTTTTTATTTTATATAATACTACAAAAACACTTCTAATCCTTTTAACCTAAGAAAAAAGCAGCAGTTTTGTCTGCCGCTTTCTTTCTATTCAACTATAACCTCAATTGATTTCTTTTCACCTTTATTCTTTACTGTATAGTGTCCACACGCTTTACATACTCTGTGAAGTAATTTTAATTCGTTGCAATGCGGGCATTCTACTAAACTAGGTGCAGATAATTTCCACTGAGATCTTCTTTTCCCTGTTCTTGCCTTAGACCACTTACGCTTTTGAACTGCCATTTGTTACACCTCCTCATAATCATACAATTGGCACTTGTACATAAAATTAATTGTTTTCTTGATTTTTAAAATATTGTTTTAAAACTTCCAAAGGCGAATCTATTTCCTCATTTTTACAATCACAAGTTTCTTCATTAAGATTAACCCCACAGTAAAAACAAAGCCCCTTGCAATCTTCACTACATATCAGCTTTGTTGGAAGGTTTAATATTATATTATCTTTAAAGACCTTTTCAAGCTCAACATACTTACCTTTATATGTATAAGCTTCTTCTTCACCTTTTCCCTCTTCAAAAAAGTCTTCTATAATGTCTGTACTTATTTCAGTTTCCACTTCATTTAAACATCTTGAGCACTTTGATTTATACAAAGTACTTAATTTACCCTTAAGCTTTATAACCCCGCCATTATTTAAAATACTACCTTTAAACATAACAGGTGATTCAAAGCTTAAATCATCTAAGATGGTGTTTAGACCCTCCATTAATTGATTTATTTCAATTGGCAACTGGGCACCATCAGTTTTTAATATACTGCTTATATCAAATTTCATAGCTTCACCTCATAAACCAACAGAGAATATTATACTAACAAATACATCCCGTGTCAAGAATTAAAAAATTAAAAAAAGCTGCCTACTAATCTATTAGTGCAGCAGCTCTCCTTAAAATATTACCGGTAATTTATGCGTTTTCGTGCACCTTATTCTAAACATTAAATATCAATGCTTCTACTTATACTCTAACTCTATAATATAATTTTCTAATTCATCAGAAGATTCTATGGATTTATTAGATGACAATAAAACCTTAGTACCGTTACCGTTCCATAGAACTGTCCACCATACTAAAGTCTTACTCTCTTCTGCCTTTGTCAAATTCCCAAAAATTAAAACTCCAAAAGTTGTACATATTAATGTAACAGCCACTAAAATTATGGTTTTCTGATATTTTCTTTTTTAATTCATTTCACACCTCTCCTTTTTTATAATTCATACTTTAAAGAGAGTATATTGTATAGTTGTTTCATTTTTATTAAAAATTGTTTCAAAAATGTTAACTTTTTATGGGCAATGTTATTTCTACACAGGTACCTTTGTTTGGAAGGCTGTCAATTAAAATTGCCCCGTTGTGATTTTTAATTGTATTGCCTCTAGGATATAAATTAATTTTATACTATAGACGTTTCAAATTTGTTAACATTAATTAATAAAGAACCACCACTTTATAAAAATGGTGGTGTTATAACACTTTAATTTAAATAAAATTCTCTACTTTTGTAAAATGTCCATTAAAAGTTTTAATTTAGGTTCCACAGTTCCCGGGATGTATTCATGACCAAAATATTTAAATATACAAATATCTTTTTTGCAATTAAGATGATTATATGCTGCAAACACTGTAGAAGGAGGTGTAATTTCATCAACTAAGCCTATGCACACCCATGTATGACATTTAATCCACGGTGCCAAATTCATTACATCAAAATATGTCAAAGTCTTCATGGCTTTTTCCTCTATTTCAGGAGCGCTGTTTCTTCTAAAGTATTCTGGTATTTCAAGGTAAGGTCCTGTAGGGGTAATTTCAACTGCCCTTTCAAAATTAGAAAGAAAAGGGTATTCTGCTAAAGCTACTTTTGGTATATCTGAAAGAGCTGATACAGCCAACGTTATCGCTCCTCCCTGGCTAGAGCCCATAACCCCAATCCTTGTACTGTCAACACCCTCCATTGATGCTAATACTTCTACAGCTCTCACTGCATCTAAATAAACCCCTCTGTAATAGTACTCATTTTTATCTAATATACCTTTTGTAAGCCATCCGGCAGCAAATCCGGAACTTGATATTACATTGTCGGCACTTCTTCCTTGCTGTCCTCTTACAAGCATATGCAGCACCGCATATCCTTTTAATGCAAAGTCAACTGTGTCATGAAGATTTCCATCAAGAGCCCAGTTGTATCCATGATAGGTGACAACACCCGGGTATTTCCCATCTCCTTCTGGAATTACAAACCATCCGTCTATATCTGCATTATTAAATCCTTTATATAATATTTTATATACTTTTACTCCCTTAACAGGGTATTGATATTCAAAAAGTCGGAAATCCAACTTAGTTTTTCCAAGTTCATTCAAACTACTTTTCCAAAATTCTTCAAAGTCTTCCTGCCTTGTCAAATCTGGTTTGTATTTTTTTAACTCACTAAGAGGCAAATCGTACTGGGGCATATTTTTCCCATCCTTTCTCCATTTTGTACTTTTAAATTGACTTTTTTTATTTGCTTAATTTATATTTAGATTTTAAATCTTTTACTCTTCTATGTCAAATATGAAAAAAGCCCTACCTTTTTATAAAGGCAGGGCATCAATAATAAAATATAGGTGTGTTTTTATGTCCATTATATTAGTTTATGTCAATTTCAAATACGCTATTTACAATCATGTCTTCAAAATGTTCTTCAAGAATTTCTAGTTGTTCATTCCCTTTTCCATCAATATAATTGATCATATATGTCATTTTTGCATCTGAACCTTCGTATAATATTTCTCCAACTTCAGTATATTTTACTCTTACTTTAAATCCCATATTACTTAAAATGTATTTAGAACCATCAAAACTAAATAAAATATTGTTAATTGTTCCCGTAAGTTTCTGTCTGACTTCCCCATCAACTATTACTTCCTCTAAAACCATATTCTCCGGTATTTCTGTAACTAAAACACCACTTGGAAACACTTTTTCAAAAGTAACACTATTTAAACTTGTATCAAAAATTGTCTTCATATAAATGTTATCATATATCCCTGAAAGTTTGGATATTGAATCGGCTTTATAAAAATGCTTACCTGTAGAGCTTACAAGTTTAGCGCCACTGGATGTTGCAACTGCATCCAGTTGATTTTCTATGTCATTATCTTCTGATGAGAAGTCAATAAATGTAGGAATAATATTTTCATCTGTTAAATTTTCTGCCACCGTCTTTGCATATTCTAAAGCCTTTCCATCACTATCTATAGTTCCATCTCCTTTTAAAAATAATGCTCTCCCATCTTCTAACATAAATCTTTCTTCATGCAGATTGTTACTTGTCCACTTATTTGGCGCTGAACCTACAAGGACAACCATATGTTTTGAAGCATATGGAAGTGTCTGGTGTGGGTCATTTAAAAGATACTTCGCCCTTCTTATGCCATCTCCCATATTACTTTCTCCTGTAACAGTAGATTCTATCTTATCAATTTTGCGCTTTAATTTTTCTGCATTTTCCGGTAAAGACAAATCATATAATTTAAAGTCGTTATTGTTGGCAGAGTCTGAATACTGTATTATACCTATTTTAGTTTTAGTTCCTACAAATCTGTCAACAAAGCTTTTTGCTGCATTTTTGATGGCATAAAGATAGTTTACACCTTGGAAATATTCCTCCTTAATTCCTTCATATTTATTCTTAGGATTATTAACCTGCAGATTAGAGGCGGTAAAATTAAAGTTTCTAGCAGCCAAGCTTCCATTTATAATATTGTTATTCCCCAAAAAACTAATTCTCCCTGTTTCAGGTTTTTTAGGATCTCCAGGAGCGTACATTATTCCGTTTATCTGTGAATTAGTTGTTTCAATACTTATATTCCCCTTTTTTGAATACATAAATAATTTATCATCAGGACCTGAAGGTCTAAAGTTAGTTCCTTGAACAATAATATCACCATCAGCAAGCAAGAAACTGTCATTGATATTTTTTGTTTCAATTAAAGATATTAAAAGTCCTCCTTTAAAATACATTGAAGAGTCAATATTAAAAGTAGTGCTAGTATCTGCAAGAATTTCAAACTGTTTCTTGTCTTTATCATATCTTATAGTAATACCTTCTTGCCCTGGCATGGGTTTTTCCCTTTCGTCCATATAGTCCCTAGGCTCAAATACTATAACATCCCTCATTAATTCAGCATCAAAATGTGGCATCTCTACAGGAATAGTAAGATTTTCAAATTCTCCTACATCAATTATCGGGCTTGTAATATGAGTGGAAAATGATGAGCATTTTTCAGTAATTCTAAGACTGTTGGATGTACTTATAAAATCTCTTGAATATGTGCTTCCATCTATATTTACTTCATATCCTTCTATAGATAATGTTTCATGGGCATAAATTCCAAAATCCAATGGCCAAGGAACATTTTTTATATAGGAGTTAAATGTACCTGAATTATCTAAAACCATTACTATTTCTTTTGGTGCCTCAATTGTTCCCTCCACTGATAAACTCCCTTCCTGTACAAACTCCATATTCACTATTCTTCCAAAGTCAACGGTACTTAGAGTATTTCTTGATAAATTAATACTTGACTGTATATTATCAGATTCAGCTGGCTGTGTTGGCAAAGGATAAGGAGGCCAAGGATAAGGAGGCCAATGTGTTGGTATTGGCTCTACTGTTGGCTCTGGTGTTGACGTTGGTATTGGTTCACTATCTAACATTATTAAACTAACGTTGTCAATGTAAATATTATGAAACTGTTCTTCTAAACTATTTGTATGCCCAAAATTAAATGCCAACTGGCTTGTCAAATCTGTAGGATGATTCATAACAAATTCAAATGAATACTCTTTCTTTGAAGTTTCTAAATTAAGAGTTCTTTCAAAATAGGTTGTATAGTTTGTACCACCTTCAATCCTAATCTTTATTTCCCTATTTACTGAGCTCCACGCATCAAAAGAAAGTATATATTTTTTTGAGTTTTCAATTGTAATATCTTTTTGATATAATTTAACTGACCAGTCATAATCCCCCAGATGCGTTACACCTGTTCGTGAAATACTATTACCTTCTGTATCTGCAGTAACAATATTATATGCACTAGCATTAGCAGCCCAGTCTACAAAAAGTAACCATTGAGAAGAACCACCACTAAAATCCCCATTTCTTATAATTTCATTATCTGCACCATCAGCATATATTCTATTTAGAGACATACCCCCTAAATCAAAACTTAATTGCATCAATACTACAACCATAAGTAAATAAAATATACATATCTTTTTAAATTTCTTATTCATTTAAAGCACAACTCCCTTTTTAAAACATTGTTTATTCTTTATTGATTGGTATAAAGATTATGTTAATTATTTTCTATAGATTATTTTCTGTTATATTCTGTTGTATTCCGTAGATCACAAACTGTATTTAGCAATTCTTACAAGATTCCTATTGCTGTTTAATGTTTTTACTACAATTAATTCAGGCTTAAAATCATATGATGTAAATATAGATGCTTTAAACTCTCTTCCATCTCCCTCCTTTATCTCGCTGGTAATCCCGCTTGCTATTCTTTTTGATTTGTCGTACGCTTCAATTATCATCATTTTTCCTGGCTGATTACTTTTTCCTTTGACGGTTATAACACCTCCTTCTTTGGCAATTTCTACACTTTCCAGAGAAAATTCTAAATCTTCAAAATATACTGTATCTCCTAAGCTGTATTTGTTAAATGCGTAAGTAATATAAACATTTCTTGTGTCTGCATCCCATTTAACTTCTCCCCCAGAATTTTCAGCAACAAATCTTAATGGTACAAAAGTTCTGCCATTAATAATTTCAGCAGGCACATCTAAACTTCTTTTAAATCCATTTACATAGGAATAATCCTGCCCAATTCCAATAATAATTTCTGTTGTATCATTTTTTGCATAAACTGTCTTGTTTGCGGCATTCCAGCTAACTTCCAATTCCATAGCCTCAAATATTACTCTAAAAGGCACCATTGTTCTTCCGTTTTTTATATAGGGGGCAACATCAAACTCAAGTACTTCTTGGTTTAAATAAACACCTATTTCACTTTTTGCATATGTATCTGGCTTTATTGCACCATATAAAAATACTACTGCAATTATTGTTACTATTGCTACTATTTTTTTCATAATCCACCCTCACTTTATTTTATTTTTAATGTCTTTTCACGTAAATCAGCTTATATCAATAGTCATAATTACATTTACAATTAAATCGCCAAAAGTCTCTTCAACAGTTTTTGTTGTATCTTCTCCATTGATACCTGTCACCTTAAATATGTATCTTAGCACTTCATCATCACCTGAAAACACAATTTCACCAGGCTTTGAAAATCTCACCTTTAAATTAAATGAATGTTCTGGAACGGTATACTCTATTCCATCAGGGGATGATAATTCAACATTCTTGATTGTTCCTTTTACTTTACTTCTTTGTACCCCGCCTATTTCTACAATGGTAACTTCCATATCTTCAGGAGCTTCCAGTACAAAAACTCCTTCAGGCAAAACAGCCTCATATTCAATATCTGCTAATAATAAGCCTGATACTTCTTCTGAAACTGAAAATGCTATTATTTCAAAAATATCTTCTATTTCAGATGCTGAGCTGGCTGAATAAAAATGCTTGCCTGTATTTAAAACCTCTTTTGCACCGCTGAATATGGCAACTTGCTCTAATTTCTCTTCAATATTGTCTTGTGAAAAATTTACAAAAACAGTTTCTATATTGTTTTCATTTGCCATTTTTCCAACAGTCTTTGCATATGCCAATGAACTGCCATCACTATCTGCCGTACCATCTCCTGCTAAATAAATAGCAGATCCATCGTCAAGCTTAGGCATTGTTTTTTCTGCATTACTGCTAGTCCATTTATTTGGTGCAGAACCTGAAAGCATTATTATTTGTTTTAGACTATCCTCTCCACTTCCTGGTCCCTTTAGCATATAATTTGCTCTTCTTAAAGCATCGCCCATATTGCTTTCTCCTGATGCTCCGAAATCAAATGCGTCAATTTTATCCTTTAATAACTGTGAGTTAGATTCTACACTTAAGTCATACAGTGTAAAATCATTATCATTGGCAGAATCCGCATACTGAATAATTCCCATTTTTGTATTTGTACCTGTTAGATTATCTACAAGGTCTTTAGCTGTTTTACGAATTAAATTGGCATTATAAAAACTTTGAAAATGTTCTTCTATAACTTCAGCTATCCCTTCAAGACCATAATTAAATTGAGTAGCATGTCCTTCAAAACTAAAGTTTTTAGCTGCTAAACTGCCATATATGGAATTATTAATTCCCTGGAAAATAACATTTCCACCATAAGGATTTGTTGCATTTCCTGGTGCATATGCTATACCATTTAATGTTGAATAAGTTGTTTGAAATCTTATGTTTCCTCCTATTGAATACACAAATATCTTGTCATCTGGTCCTGCAGGTGAAAGATTATTTCCTTGTATAGAAATATCACCATCAGCAACTAAAAAACCCCCACTGGTATTTTTTATAACAATATCATCTAAAGAAATTACAAGATTTCCTTTAAAATACATTGAAGAATCTATATAAAATGTACTCTTTTTATTTGCCACTATTCTAAAATTATTTTGTGACGGCTCATACCTTATATGCACTTCTGGCTGCCCTGGCATTGGCACAGCTGCATCTTTTGGAAAATCCTCCGGATCAAACACCTGAGCGTTAGCTTCTGCCTCTGCAACCAAACTTCCATAAAATTGTGGCATCTCAACAGGTTCTGTAATGGTTTTTATCTCATTTATATCATATTTCCCTTCTATATAGTGTGTAAAAGAAGCACAAGTACCAGTAATAGTAATTTCACTTGTACGATCAATGAAATCCTTAGAATAAGTACTTCCATTTATGTATGCATCTAATCCCTGAAAATTAAGCCTTTCACTTGCATAAATACCATAGTTAAAAGGTGAATTAACTTTTTCAGAATATGAATTAAAAGCTCCTGAATTATCTAATGCTAGTACTATTTCTCTTGATTTTTTACTTTTACTAGAAAAAGGGATCAAGAAACTGCCTTCTTGAGCAATTTTCATATTTTCTGTTTTCCCATATTCCACCTGTTCTTTTACAGTTCGTGACAAAACCAAGTTAGATTGAATTTCTACATCTTCATCTGTTTCTTTTGGCTTACTTTTATCCATTTCTTTTAAGCTAACTTTAGATATTAAAATCTCATGAAAATTATCAATTATTTGATTCTCCACACTTCCCATATTAAATACCAATTGTGCCTTAGAATCATCCGCACTTTCCATTATAAATTCAAGTCTGTACTTTTTATTTTTAGTGTCAAGACTTTCAACTTTGCTAAAATACTCTTCATTAGTTACAGGATTTCTTAATTCAACTACTATTTTTCTTGGAACTGTGGAAGACGCATCAAAAGTCAAAACATATTTATATGATTTTTTTAAAGGAATATCATCCTGAATGAGTTGAACTGCCCAATGGTAGAACCCTGTATTTTTAATACCTATAACTGTGGATGTGGCAAAGTTTTTAGAATGAACTATATTATATGCATCTGCACCAGATACACTGTTATATTTGAAACGCCAATAGTCGGATTGAAAAATAAAATCCCCATTTTTTATCAGCTCAATTCCTGGAGCTGCATGTACTTTTTCCACACTAAATAAGGAAATTCCCAAAAAAGATTGTAATATAATACATATTACCAATTGTATTACAAACCAAAAAGATATTTTTTTGCACATAAAATTACCTCCTCAAACTTCATATAAATTGATTAGTTTATAGAAACTGCATTGCTTACAACATCGAAATAGTACATAGAAAAAGTCATCGTTTGATGAAGTACCAAGGAAGCATATACCTATATAATAATTATACATGATTTTCTATATAAAAGTCAAGAAACACCAAGATTTTTAACCAAATCCTGTTAAAACACTTCTTTATTTAGATAAGCACTAATTCGCTAATTATTTTTACTCAATAGTTCATATATGTCTAAAGCATGTTTTTTTATGTTCAAAGGTTTTAAATTTCTATCAGTCCATACATGCATGGTTTCTCCAACAGTCAACAATTCCCCATCATTTTTTCTTATTACTTCATAATAAAAGGTAGCCCTTGTATATGTAAGTTTTTTTAATTTGGTTTTTATCACTACTTCATCTTCATACCTAGCAGCACCTTTGTATTTACAGTTTAGCTCTATTAAAGGAAGTAAAAAACCCCTTTCTTCTATTTTAGAATAGGGAAGACCTATTTTTTTTATATAATCTGTCCTGGCTGCCTCAAACCAAATGGGATAATTAGAATGATGCACTATCCCCATTTGATCTGTTTCAGCATACCTTACAATTAAATTAGTTTCAGTAGTCAAGTAATTTCACCATCCCGTCAGTACAAATCCTTATGTAAAAAACTCACTACAGAGATAGAATTTTACATATTTTTATCATTTCCTCATCTAAGGATTTTTTCATCTCTAAAGCTTCATCTATGTCTATATCAAGTAGTTTTCCATTTTGTATTGCCATTACTCTGTTTTTCCCACCATTCATTAAAACCTCTACTGCTTTTACCCCCATAGTGCTAGCAGTAACCCTGTCATGTACAGTAGGGCTTCCTCCCCTTTGGATATGACCTAATATTGTTGCTCTGGCTTCTAAACCTGTTTTTTCCATTACTGCTCTTTCTATTTCAATTGCCTTTCCTTCAGCTCCTTCTGCTACAATAACTATATAGTGTTTTTTGCCTCTGTTTCTTGCTTCAACTATAGGCTTTATTACATCTTTATTAATATCAAGAGAACCTGCTATTTCCGGTAAAATAACAGCTTCTGCCCCTCCAGATATACCAACATTTAGTGCAATATATCCTGCATGTCTTCCCATAACTTCTAAAATACTGCATCTTTCATGGGAATATGCAGTGTCGCGTATCTTGTCCAATGCATCTTGTACAGTGTTTAAAGCAGTATCAAATCCAATGGTATAATCAGTTGAACCAATATCATTATCAATTGTACCTGGAATACCTATTACGTTCATGCCATGCTTACTAAGGTCTCTTGCACCCCTGTGTGAACCATCCCCTCCAATTACAACAACGGCATCTAATCCAAAAACATTAGCCATGGAAACAGCTTTTTTCTGCCCTTCTTCAGTTTGAAATTGCGGAGACCTGGCAGTCTGTAAAATAGTACCTCCTTTATGAAGTATATCTCCCACAGACCTGGCATTTAGCTCTTCAATATCACCGTTAATAAGCCCTTCATATCCTTTTCTTATTCCATATACTCTAAACCCATAATAAAGTCCAGCCCTGACAACAGATCTTATTGCTGCATTCATACCAGGTGCGTCTCCCCCACTGGTTAAAACACCTATTTTATTTATCTGACTCATAAACGGCACCTCCATATAAATATTTAACCCGTGTTAATAAACTTAATAACACGGGATACGAGAAAAAAACATTTATAAAATTTTAATATCCCTTTTCAATAATCACACTATGTGCCTCTTCTACTTCCGATTCAGGCACCAGCACTTCATAATAATCATCATTGGTTTCACGGTTTTTGTTTATAGGTCTTAACTTTACCAAAATACCTTCATTTGATAATAAATCCTGCATACTATTGGCAATTTCCTTACTTTGAGCCATATACACTACTGTCCACATATAAACACGCCCCTTTTTCATTATTCACCGGAACTAATTTCTCCATGTCGACATAATATTTTAGCTTTTCCTCTTATTTTTATCGCAGAGGTATTCTCGGTAAACTGGGCTATAAGCAATTCACCCTTATCCAACTTTTCTGTATGATGAAATCTCGTATCTCTGCCTCTTGTAAGACCAATAATGCTAACTCCGTCTTCTTCAGCTTTTATAACAACATAATCTCCTAATATTTTATCTAATTCTTTATCCAAATAGAACCACCTCGTCATAACTATATATTAATTTCAACTAAAAATCAATATTAATTTAAGTAAAGTTTTTTATAGATGTCAATTTACCAACTTAACATTTTCATCTCCAAGCCTTTCTTTTAATTCAGATATAACTGTATCACTTAAGTTTATCCAACAATCTCTTTCTAAAACTTTTGTTTTTTTCTCATCTTCATTGTATAAAATTACTGGAACTCTGCCACTGAAAAATTTTAATAAACTAATAGTGGATTTCATAGTCTCATCATCTAAACTGTTATTTATTCTTAAATATAGCTTTTTAACTTTCTTTTTTCTCAATGTGCTTACTTCTTCACATATTATCTTAGGGTGTTCTTCCTCCTTCATACTTATTCGCCCTTTTACAAGGACAATATTTTCCACATCTATTAAACTGGCATATCTTTCTAATGTTGATGGAAAAACAATTATTTCCATAGTGCCAAATAAATCTTCTAACATAACAAAGGCCATTAAATTGCCATTTTTAGTGGTTTTGGTAATCTTTGATGCGATTATCCCACCTACATATACATTTTTTCCATCAGTTATTTTTTTGTAGTCACTCAAAGGTATATCGGCATCTCTCTCTTCATTATTTATAGTAAAATCAGAACTAAAAAGTGTTACTCTTTCTTTTATTTCCTTCTCAAAATCTTTAAGAGGATGACCTGAAATGTATAGTCCAAGCATTTCCTTTTCCATGGAAAGCAAATCCTTTGTTGAATACTCCTCTATATCAGGATATATATCTTCTTCTTTTAATGTGACAGGCAAAATATTATTTTTATCTGAATTTTCTTTTGAAAAATCAAATAGGGAAAGTTGACCCTCTATGCTTTTTCTCTTTCTTTGAGCTATCCCGTCTATTATTTTTTCATAAACAGCCAAAAGTTTTGATCTATAAACTTTTGTGCAGTCAAAAGCCCCACTTTTAATTAAACTTTCTATGCACCTTTTATTTACATCTTTCCCCTCAATTCTTTCCAAAAAATCCACTAGATTTTCATAATTTCCTCCTGTTTTCCTTTCGTCAATTATAGCCTTTGCAGGGTTTTCTCCCACATTCTTAACAGCTGTAAGACCAAATCTGATTTTGCCATTTATAACTGTAAATTTTAAATTGCTTTCATTAATATCAGGAGGTAAAATTTCTATTTTTAAGTTTTTACATTCATGAACATATTGGGATATTTTTTCACTGCTTCCTAAAAAGCTGTTTAAAAGTGCTGCCATAAATTCAACAGGATAATAGCATTTTAACCATGCTGTCTGATATGCAACAACGGCATAAGCTGCGGCATGGGATTTATTAAAGGCATAACTTGCAAAATCCATCATCTCATCAAATATTTTGTTGGCAATACCTTCATCAACCCCATTTGCAACTGCACCTTTTACTATTACTTTTCCATCCTCATCCCTTATGCCGTATATAAAATTCTTTCTCTCCTGCTCCATTATATCCACCTTTTTTTTGGACATTGCACGGCGCACCAAATCTGACCTTCCCATGGAATATCCTGCCAAATCACGTACTATTTGCATTACCTGTTCTTGATATACCATACATCCATAAGTAACATTGAGGATATTTTCCAAAAGAGGGTGATGATATTTTATTTCATTGGTATTATTTTTATTTTTTAAATATCTTGGAATCTGATCCATAGGTCCTGGTCTGTAAAGAGATATACCAGCTATAATATCCTCTAGGGAAGTTGGTTTAAGCTCTTTCATAAACTGAGTCATTCCAGAACTCTCAAGCTGGAAAACCCCAGCTGTCTTCCCCTCTCCTATTAGTTTATATACATTGGGATCATTCATGTCTAAAGCATCTATATCTATTTTTTTATTATAATTTTCATATATTAAATTCACTGCATCCCTTATTACTGTAAGAGTTCTAAGACCTAAAAAATCCATTTTTAAAAGTCCTAATTCCTCTAAAAGCCCCATGCTAAATTGAGTAGTGATACAGTCATCATTTTTTTGAAGAGGAACATATTCTGTAATAGGTTCTTTTGATATAACAACACCTGCCGCATGAGTAGAGGCATGCCTTGGCATACCTTCTAAAAGTTTTGCAGTATCAATTAATTCTCTGGTTATTTCATCATTATTATAATGGTTCTTAAGATCAGGATTTAATTCTAAAGCCTTTTCTATATTCATTCCTATCTGAAAAGGTATCATCTTTGCAATTTTGTCCACATCTCCATAGGGGATATCCAAAGCCCTTCCAACATCTCTTATAACAGCTCTGGCCGCCATAGTTCCAAATGTGATTATCTGGGCAACCCTGTCTTCTCCGTACTTTTTTACAACATAGTCTATAACTTCCTGCCTTCTCTCATAGCAAAAATCAATATCAATATCTGGCATACTGATTCTTTCCGGATTTAAAAATCTTTCAAATATTAGATTGTATTTTAAAGGATCAATGGTTGTTATACCTAAAGAATAGGAAACAAGGCTGCCTGCTGCAGAGCCTCTTCCCGGGCCAACCATTATATTGTTATCTTTTGCATATCTAATGAAATCTCCTACAATAAGAAAATAATCAATATATCCCATCTGCTTTATTACAGACAGTTCATATTCAAGTCTTTCTATAATTTCTTCTTTATTCCACTCATCTTTATATAGTTTCTTTAAACCGTCATAACAAAGCTTTTTTAAATAATCAAAAGAATCCTGCCCTTCTGGAACCTGAAAATGTGGAAGATGTAGTTTGCCAAACTCCAACTCCACATTACACATATTTGCAACTTTTACAGTATTAGAGATTGCTTCAGGAATATTTTTAAAAGTTTTTATCATCTCTTCAGGAGACTTTAGATAAAAATCATCTGTAGAAAACCTCATGCGATCTTCATCATTTATATTCTTCCCTGTCTGTATACATAAAAGTATTTCATGTGCTTTTGCATCCTGCCTTCTTAAGTAGTGGGCATCATTTGTAGCAATAAGTGGAATATTGGTTTCTTTACTTAATTTTATAAGCTGTGAGTTTACAATGTTTTGCTCTTCTATACCATTACTTTGAAGCTCTAAATAAAAACTATCCTCTTCAAATATACTTTTATACTTTAACGCAATTTCTTTAGCCTTTTCATAATTATTATTCAAAAGGGCCTTTGGTATATCCCCTGAAAGACATCCACTTAACGCTATAAGGCCCTTCCCGTACTTTTCTAAAACTTCCACATCAATTCTAGGTTTGTAATAAAAGCCTTCTACAAACCCTATGGATACAATTTTCATTAAGTTTTTATATCCTAAATTATTTTTAGCCAAAAGAATCAGGTGACCTGGTTCTGAATCTAATCCTGCTTCTTTATCAAACCTAGACCTTTTAGCCGTATAAACTTCGCAGCCTAAAATAGGCTTTATGTCATTTTTAACGGCCTCTTTATAAAAATCCACAACACCATACATGACGCCATGATCTGTAATTGCAATACTATCCATGCCAAGCTCTTTTGTACGCAATATAAGATCTTTTATTCTATTTGCCCCATCAAGAAGGCTGTATTCTGTGTGTGTATGCAAATGCACAAATTTTCCCACAGCTAATCATTCCTTTTAATCAAAAAGCATCCTTTCAATAACAGAAAGCACATTATCCTGTAAGTCTTCCAACTTCTCTTTAGCTTCATTCATGCTATTTCCTGTTACACCAAAGTATACTTTTATTTTAGGTTCAGTACCCGATGGTCTTATACAAAACCATGCATTATTTCCCATTTCGTAGTACAATACATTTGACTGGGGAAGTTGAATTTTTTCACTCACTCCACTTTCCACTTTAATTCTCTGTCCACTGTCATAATCCCTTACAGCTAAAGCTTTATATTTTCCAAATTCTACAATGTTATCTTCTCTTAATTTCTGCATTGCTGAATCTATTTTTTCCAATCCTTCTTTTCCTTTTAAAGTGAAATACTTAATACCCTCAAGGGTATGACCGTACTTATCTAAAACTTCCAAAAGTCCTTCGTATAATGACATATCTCTGGATTTATAATAAGCTGCCATTTCAGCAATAAGCATAGAAGCTAAAACAGCATCCTTATCCCTTACAAATGTCCCAGCTAAATATCCATAACTTTCTTCAAAACCAAATATGAATTTTTTATCACCATTCTCATCTAGCTGTTTAATCTTTTCGCCAATAAATTTAAATCCAGTTAAAACTTCTATCAATTCAACTCCATAAAACTTTGCTATTTCTTTTGCAAGTTCTGTGGTAACAATAGTTTTAACCACAAAAGCATTTTGAGGAAGCTCTCCTTTTTCTTTTTTCTGGGATAGTATGTATTCCAGCATCAAACATCCCACTTGATTACCTGTCAGTGGCACATACTCCCCTTCTTTATTTCTAACTATTACCCCCACCCTGTCAGCATCAGGGTCTGTTCCAAAAATCATATCCACATCTTCTTTTTTTGCCATTTCAATTGCCAGCTTAAAAGCATCTATTTCTTCAGGGTTAGGATATTTAACAGTGGAAAACTTAGGATCAGGAAGTTCCTGTTCCTTTACAATCAACACCTTTTTAAACCCTATCTCATCTAAAATTCTTCTTACAAGCTTATTGCCTGCTCCATGCAAAGGGGTATAAATTACTTTGAAATCTTTTCCTGTTTCCTTTGCCAATTCTGCATTAACACAAAGGGTTTTAAGGCTATTTATGTATGCATCATCTACTTCTTTTCCAATCATTTTAATTAGGCCTTCTTTAATTGCTTTTTTCTCATCCATAAAATTCACTTTTGTAATATCTTTAATTTCATTAATATATGAGATAACTTTGTTAGCACCTTCTACTGCTAACTGTCCTCCGTCTTCACCATATACTTTATAACCATTATACTCTTTTGGATTATGACTTGCAGTTATTACAATTCCACCAGCAGCTTTTAAATATCTTACTGCAAAAGAAAGTTCTGGTGTTGGTCTTAATTCATCAAAAAGATATACTTTTATGCCATTTCCAGCAAAAACTTTAGCCGCCTCCATAGCAAATTCTGATGACTTGTAGCGAGAGTCATATGCAATTACAATTCCCTTATCTTCTACACCAAGGGTTTTTGCATAATTTGCCAAACCTTGAGAAGCCTTTCTTATGGTGTATATATTAATTCTATTGGTACCAGCACCTATAATTCCTCTAAGTCCACCTGTTCCAAACTCTAATTCTCTATAAAACCTTTCTTCAATTTCTTTTGGATCATCTTCAATGGATCTCAATTCCTCTTTTGTATCTTGGTCAAAATATTCATTTTCCAGCCAGAATTTATAAATCTCATTTGCTCTCATGCTTTATCTCTCCTATCTATTACAAGAATAATATTCAGATTCATTTCCATTTTAATTTTGCATCAGTAATTAGTATACCATATTTTATTCATATTACAATAATGTGCGTATATTTATTTTTGTATACATCATCTGCCCCATTGTTCTCTTCTATTTTAAACTATTCTTCATAAAGCTTTAAAATTCTAATACTTTCACAAAACACTACAAGTAGACATAACCAAACAAACATAATTAAATTTTTATAAAAAAATAGACCAATATACCTAATTTTAAAATAGGCACATTGGTCTACTTTTTTTAAAAATCATGAATTCATTATACAAAAATTATACTTAGTTGTGTGATTTGTAATTGGTGTTAGTTTTTGCTTGTTATGTTATTTTTATAAGCATATATTGCAGCTTGTGTCCTATCTGAAACTTTAAGTTTTTTAAATATGTTTGAAACATGATTTTTAACGGTTTTTTCACTAATATAAAGTTTTTTAGCAATTTCTCTGTTAATCAATCCCTCTGCTATCAATTCTAAAACCTCTTTTTCCCTTGATGTCAGATTGTTGGTTTCACTCGTTTCTTTATTGTTGAGGGTAACTTTTTTAAATTCTTTTACCAGCTCTTTTGTCATATTTCCTTGAATATAAGCTTCTCCGGAATTTACACTTCGGATTGCCTCAATTAAAACATTTGGATCTGCATCCTTTAAAACATACCCCTCTGCTCCCATATGTAAAGTCTTAAATAAATACTCCCGATCTTCATGTATAGTTAAAACAATAATCTTTGATGGCATTTTTTCATCTTTTATTTCCTTTATTGCCTGAAGTCCGTTCATCCCTGGCATGTTAATGTCCATTAATATAACATCTGGCTGTTTTTTTCTTGCAATATCCAACGCTTCTTCACCATTTGATGCTTGTGCTATAACTTCAATATCATCTTCTAATTCTAATATTTGTTTAAGTCCTTCCCGCACCATAGCATGGTCATCTGCTATTGCAACATGTATTTTGTCCGCTGTTTTATTCATTTGAGACCTCCTCTTCTGAAATTAAAGGTACAGTAATATTAAGGACAGTTCCTTTTCCAATGGCAGAGGAAATTTCAAATTTTCCTCCTAATAATTCCACCCTTTCTCTCATGCTTAAAAGTCCAAAACCGCTATTTATATCATGGTTTTTGATATTTATTACAGATATATCAAAACCTTTTCCATCATCAGAAATATTAAGTATTAGTTCTTTTTCCAAAAACTCCACATCTATTTTTACATTCTTTGCATCAGCATGTTTTTTTATATTGTTTATTGCTTCTTGAACAAGTCTAAAAATTGTTAAAGAAATTATCGGCTTTAAATCTTTGTAAAAACCTTTGGTTTCAAATAATACTGTGGTGTTAGATTCTTCCTGATATGCGGCAACATGCCTTTGCAGTGTTGGGATTAATCCTAAATCGTCTAATGACATTGGTCTTAAATCATATATTATCCTTCTAACATCTTGAAGTGTACTTCTCATAATAGACTTTAGCATTCTTAATTGTTTTTTTGCCTTATCTGGATCTGTTTCCACTAAACGTTCACATATTTCTGCTTGCATAACTACATTTGATATTAATTGTGCTGGTCCGTCATGTATGTCCCTAGCAACCCTTCGTCTTTCCTCTTCTTGTACCTTTATTATCTTAAGAGCCATTAGCTGTCTTTGGCGTATATCCTCTAACTTTATGCTTACATTCTGTAAATCTCCTGTAAGACACTCTAAAGAAACACTTATATTAGAAATAAGACTATCTGCTTTCTTCACCGTCTTATAGGCATCTTTAAGCCTTATTTCCAACTCATTTCTCCTTTTTATGTAATACTGCTCCATTTCTTTGTTTATAATAAGCTGTACTCTTAATTCATCAGCTTTCTCATAGGCTTTTTTAATTTCTTCCTCTGAATATTTATCGTGATGTTTACTTAAAAACATTAATTCTTTTTTACTTTCTTTTAATTCATCTTCTAAAAAACTTACTTTTGACATGGTTTCTAATACAAGATCTTTTAATCTGTCAAGCTCATCTTCTAAGCGCCCGCACTCTTTCCGCGCCCCTTCTGCAATATCATATATTTCAGATTTGCTTTTATTTATAGCTTTAACAGTTTTTTTAATTATTCTGTCCAGATTTGCAATATCTGATTTAAAGTTTGACACTTTAATACCTCACCATATATTATTTATTAAAATTTATTAGAAAATTTTAAAATTTAGAGAATCAGCTGTAAAGCTTTAAGATTTAAACCATTAACTGATTTTTCAGTTGAAAAACATAGTGGAAAAATACTAGATATTTTTATTCACTTAAGTTAATACTTCTACATATTTTTAAAAAATCCTTCATCACTTTATATTA
>FZPS01000007.1_pt46 | contig 62590 bp, 60 predicted proteins | sample 1817821 | NCBI WGS metagenome assembly FZPS01 (sample SAMEA104158645, study PRJEB21678) | metagenome | place: Germany | collected 2015-04-21 | reverse complement strand
GTATTGTTGTTATTCCCGGAGTGGCCTTCGGCAGCCGGGGGGAGGGATATGTCAGGATTGCCCTGGTTGAGGACGAAAGCATCCTTGTCGAAGCCGTGGAGCGTGTCCGGAAGAACTTTTCATTTAATCCCTAACCCCTCTTTTGCTCAGCTCTATTACCTGCAGGCTCTTTGAAACCAGCCGATGTCTATTAGCGACAACCCCGGCATATACTAGTTCTGAGATGCCTGTGAGGTGATGTATCAGTGGAAGATAGGGTGGATATTACCTATCTGAGGCGGAGGATCCAAGAACTGGAAGAAAAAATCGAGCAACTGCGTTTGAGCCGCAGGGTACTGATGAACCTGATTGAAAAAATTGAGAAAGACAAGTTGGGTTTCTTAAGGCGCCTGGAAAAAGAAAACCGCAAACTTCAATTGAACAATTATCGCTACGCCCAATGGCTGCTGAGGAAAAACCGTCAGATTGTTGAACTGGAGTCGAAGCTGCAGGAAGATACCCCACATAATTCAGCAAAGAATTAGTTATCCACAGATCTATGCACAATGTGCCATAAAATGTTAATATTGGCAAAATACGATATTAGTCACAAAAAAGCGACACCCTGGACCCGGAGTGGGTCTTTTTTTTATGGTCGTTTATGGTATAATGCTCTATGATCTTAGATTCAAACTGTAAAAACTAAATTCTATTACATACTTTGTAATGTTCAAAAAGGCGGTGGATTATGCGAATTGCGATAATTGACGGACAGGGCGGGGGGATTGGCAAGCACATTACCGAAAAACTCCGCCGGGAGTTGCCTGAACATATTGAGTTCCTTGCTCTTGGCACCAATGCACTGGCAACTTCGGTGATGCTGCGGGCCGGGGCTAATGAAGGAGCTACCGGTGAAAGCGCCGTCATTTATAATGCCGCAAAGGTGGACCTAATTGTAGGCCCCATCAGCATTCTTTTGCCAAACGCCATGCTTGGAGAATTATCCCCCCGCATGGCGGAAGCCATCGCCTCAAGTCCCGCCCACAAGATTCTTTTGCCACTGAACCGCTCGGGTATTGAAATTGTTGGATTAAAATCTGAACCGCTGCCTCACTTGATTGAGGAACTGGTAAGAAGGGTAAAAGAATTTATGGTTTGATTTATCATTAAGCGTTTGCTTTTATGGCAGGATTCCTGCTTTAAGTATAGAATATATTACATATTAAGCCACAGGTCCCCGTAGTGAGGGATAATTGGGGAATCAGGTGTAAAACCTGAGCGGTCCCGCCACTGTAACCGGCATAAAGTTTCAACCCCGGAACGGGCTTGTTTTGAGTCCAACTTCATCTGCCGGAAGCCAGGATACCTGCCTGTGGTTTTCGCCCGGTACCTTCGAGGCAAAGGGGTCGGCGGGTAATATTGCCCGGTAACAACCTTCGCTCCCTAAGGAACGGGGGTTGTCTGTTTTTATCCTGGTTAACTGGCTGGTGAAATAATGAAAGGCAAGATGATCCTTGTCCTGGGAGGAGCCAGGAGCGGAAAAAGCGATTTCGCCGAGAGACAGGCGGTCCAGCTGGGAAAACGCGTTGTTTATATTGCAACCTCTGCCGTGAAGGATGGGGAAATGGCGGAACGGGTGCAAAAACACCAAGCGAGGAGGCCTGCTTCCTGGGAAACAGTTGAAGAGGAAAAAAACGTTATAGATGTGATTAGAAGGGGACATAAAGGTGATGTTTACCTCCTGGACTGCGTTACCCTTTGGATTACCAATTTACTTCTGGATGAGTGCACTCCGTTACCGGATGCTCCAGCTTCCTATGAAGATGTTCCGGTTTCCTCAGAAAAAGAAGCATGGATCCTGAAGCAGGCCAACCTTTTGGGAGACTCGGTAAGCAACGGAGCAGACCTGATTGTCGTTTCCAACGAAACCGGGCTGGGTCTTGTCCCAGAGTATCCCCTGGGTAGAGTTTTCCGGGATCTGACCGGAAAGGTCAACCAAATTCTGGCCTCTAAAGCTGAAGAGGTTTATTTTGTTATTGCCGGACTTCCCCTTAGGATTAAACCTTTCGCCGGGTTAAAAATGGAGTGATGGCAGAATGAAAACTAAGTCAATCATGGTTCAGGGAACTGCTTCCCACGTAGGAAAAAGTGTACTGGTTGCTGCGCTGTGCCGTATTTTTGTGCAGGATGGCTATCGTGTAGCCCCTTTTAAATCCCAAAATATGGCACTTAACTCCTATGTTACCAAAGACGGCGGAGAAATGGGCCGTGCCCAGGCTGTCCAGGCTGAAGCAGCCGGGATAGAACCCACCGTTGATATGAATCCGATACTTCTAAAGCCCACAGGAAATGCTTCTTCCCAGGTCGTGGTCCTGGGCCGGCCGGCAGGTAATTTCCCCGCCCAAAAGTATCATACTGAATTTGCGCCCGGCGCCCTGGACATCATTGAAGGGGCGTTGGACCGGCTGAGGATGGAAAACGATCTGATTATCATCGAAGGAGCTGGAAGTCCCGCTGAAGTGAATCTTCAGGAACATGAAATTGTGAACATGCGCATAGCCAGGATGGCCGGCGCACCGGTTCTCCTGGTTGCGGACATTGATAAAGGCGGCGCCCTGGCCTCCCTGGTGGGCACCCTGGAACTTGTTGAACCGGAGGATCGGGACCGGATCGTGGGGTTTATAATTAATAAGTTCCGCGGGGACCTTAATTTATTCCGGCCTGCCGTCGATTTTCTGGAAAAGAAGACGGGCAAGCCGGTTTTGGGTGTGGTCCCGTATTTTCAGGATTTCCGGATCCAGGAGGAAGATACGATACCTGAGGACAGAAGCAGGGGTGAACAGGTGGAGGGGCTGGGAGCAGTTGAGATAGCTGTAATCCGTCTGCCGCATATTTCTAACTTTACAGATTTTGATTCCCTGGAAGATGAGCCTGATGTCCGTCTCCGTTATATTGGCGGCAATGACTCTTTAGGTCGTCCTGATCTGATTATCCTGCCGGGCAGTAAAAACACAATTGAAGACCTGGCCTTTTTAAACCGCTCGGGACTGGCCGGCCAAATCCTGGAGCACCGGCGGGCAGGCACACCCGTAATTGGAATTTGCGGCGGCTTTCAAATGCTTGGCAGGGAATTAAACGATCCCCTTCACACTGAGTCGGAGTTCACCCAAATAAAAGGACTTGGCCTGCTGGACATATCCACCACCTTTACACCCGACAAGATTACCAATCAGGTTGAGGCTGAAGTGGCAGGTTCCGGCTTTTTTTTATACGGGGCGCCCTCATCCAGGGTCACGGGCTATGAAATCCACATGGGCAGAACAGAGTTGGCTCCCGACCTGAGACCTGCCTTTACTATCCTGGCGAGGTCAGGGGAGAAAGTTTATTTCCCCGATGGCGCTGTCAGCCGGGACGGGCTGGTGTTCGGTACATATATTCACGGCATCTTTGACAGCGATGGCTTTCGCAGGCATATAGTCAACATCCTGCGCGGAAAGAAAGGGCTTGAACCCCTTGCGGCCTCCGGAACCACATCCGTACTGGAACAAAGGCGCCAGGATTATGACAAGCTGGCAGCATTGGTTCGCGGCAGCCTTGATTTACAGAAATTATACCAGGTGGTGGGGCTGGCAGGCCCCGCCCCCGGTGGGAAACAAAAATGCCTTTAAATGCAGGTTGCCAGGTTTTCCTGGCCTATTTGCTGGACCTGGCTCTGGGAGACCCGCGGTGGCTACCCCACCCGGTGGTCTTCATCGGCAAGGCCATTGAATTTCTTGAACGCTTGCTCCGTCTTGCAGTTAAAAGCCCGGCTCTCTTACGGGCGGCCGGAGCTTTGACGGCTTTTATGATTGTAGGCGGAAGCTGGCTTTTTATTTTCTTCCTGCTGCAGTGGTCCAGTTCCTTGAACCAGTGGCTGGGGAAGGCACTCTCCATCTGGCTCATTTATACTACACTCGCTGCGCGGGGCCTGGCCGGTGCTGCGAAAGAGGTCTATTCAGCTTTAGTTAAAGGGGACCTGGCCGAAGCCCGGCGAAAAGTAGGCTGGATTGTCGGCAGGGACACGGATAAGATGGATGACAGAAGTGTTACCAGGGCAACCGTAGAAACTGTAGCCGAAAATATTGTAGATGGAATCATATCTCCAATGTTTTACGCGCTAATCGGAGGCGCCCCCCTGGCTATGGCCTACCGGGCCGTGAACACCCTGGACTCCATGCTGGGCTATAAGAATGAGCGTTATATCGACTTTGGAAGGGCTTCAGCACGCCTGGACGACCTGGCCAATTACATCCCGGCGCGCCTGACGGGGCTGCTCTTGCTGGCAGCCGCCTTCCTCTTGAGGATGCGTCCCAAAAGAGCGCTGACGGCCATAATCCGGGATTCCCGGCGCCATCCCAGCCCCAACAGCGGCATTCCGGAAGCAGCGGTAGCCGGCTCCCTGGGGATCCGCTTGGGAGGTTTAAACTATTACCAGGGCCGCGAGTCTTTCCGGGCTTATATGGGCGAAGACCTGGTTCCCCTGAAGCCCGTCCATATTCTCCAGACGGTAAAACTGATGTATCTGACCTCGGTACTTATGGTCCTGGCAGGAATGCTTGTTTTTTGTCTAAGTTTTATAGATTAACAACAGGGAGCGCTCTATATTGAAAAGCATTCTCTTCGCTTTCTACCAGTTGACAAGGCTACCCTTACCCTGCGTGATTTTTGAGGAAAAGTCCTGCGGCCGTTCCACAGCTTTTTTCCCGGCCGTGGGTCTTCTCCTGGGTTTAATCCTGGCAGCGCTTGCCTGGGCGGCACAGTGGTGCTTTCCTGAACAGGTCAGGGCCGCCCTGCTTGTAACAGGCCTGATCGTTTTGACTGGAGGCATTCACCTGGACGGCTTCATGGACAGCATTGACGGCCTCCTCAGCGGCCGCCCCCGGGAAAGAAAGCTTGAAATCATGCGGGATAGCCGGGTGGGCGCTTTCGGTGTCACCGGAGCTGTTTGCCTGCTGCTCACAAAGTACACTCTGATTCTGGGATTGCCCGGCCAGAGCTTAACCTGGGTGCTGATTACAGTGCCCGTTCTGAGCCGGTGGAGCATGGTTTTTGCCATAACTGCCTTTCCCTATGCCAGGCTGGAAGGTCTGGGGAAGGTATACGCAGTCTATGCCGGCAGGAAGGAGCTGCTTATCGCAACCTTGATTGCGGCCCTGGTGGCCGGATTAACCTTAAACCTGCTGGGCGCCTGGCTGATGTTTGCGGGAGCGGCTTTTACCTACCTGGTCTGCAGGAGAATATCCCGCGCCCTGGGCGGACTAACGGGCGACATCTACGGCTTTATCAATGAAATGACAGAGGTTGTTTTGCTCACAGCCGTATATCCTTACCTGCAGTTGAACGCCGGAATCTAAACTATACCAGGGCATCAACCTGTAAATTATTGGAAGGAGTTTTCATCGTGCAGGACCTGGAGCACATTCACGGGGGGAACATCAATCTCGCCTCCCGCAAGTATAATCTCCCCGTTCATAAATTGCTGGATTTCAGCGCCAACATCAATCCCCTGGGACCTTCACCTAAATCAATTACAGCAGTCATGGACAACCTGAACCTGATCAACAGCTATCCTGACCCGGACTGCCGGGAGCTTAAGGCTGTGCTGGCGAGCCACCTGGGCGTGTGGGAAGAACTGCTGCTCATGGGAAACGGGGCCGCAGAGTTAATTTACCTGCTTGTACGTGTACTTGGAGTTAAGAAGGCCTTAATCCCGGTTCCCACTTTCAGTGAGTACGGCCTGGCCGTGCTGAGCCAGGGGGGTGAAGTGCTGAATGTTACGCTGGACGAAAAAAACAGGTTTAGCCTCCCTTTAGATCATCTCGTCAGGTCTTTGGACCAGGTGGACCTTGTTTTCATCTGCAACCCCAATAACCCCACAGGCCGCCTTCTGGACGGTAAAACAGTTGAATACATCCTGGATAAAGCTTTCAGCAAAGGTGTTATGGTCCTTGTAGATGAAGCTTTTATGGACTTCATCCCAGAAAAAGAACGTTTTTCGGTGATGAAAAGGGTGGGGGATTTCCCAAATCTCGCCGTCCTTTACTCCCTGACCAAGTTTTTCGGGATTCCCGGCCTGCGACTCGGGGCAATTGCAGCTTCAGTAAAACTGATCAGACGGATGAATGCTGCCAAAGACCCCTGGAATGTAAATGTGCTGGCTCAGGTGGCCGGTGCCGCCGGCCTGCGCGACCATGACTATATGGAAAGGACGGTCAGGTTGGTGCGTCAGGAAAAACAATTTCTCTTCCGCGAACTGAACCGCTTGCAAGGTTTGCAACCACTGCCCGGCGCCGCCAATTTTTTCCTGGTTAAGATCACAGAGAGCGGGCTGACCTCAGGTAAACTTACGGAACTGCTGGGCAGGCGGGGAATTATGGTCAGAGACTGCGCCGGCTTTTCAGGACTGGAGGAGCGTTACATCCGACTGGCGGTGAAAACACATGCGGAGAATATCAAGTTAATTCATGCTCTTAAGTCGATCCGGGAGGAGATTTGTTAAATGAGCTGCCGTGTTTATCTAGTCAGGCATGGAGAAACAGAGTGGAATACCATCATGAAAGCTCAGGGGCATTCTGATGTACCCCTTTCGGATGCCGGTCGCCGTCAGGCGGATTGCCTCGGTAAGCGTCTGGCCACGGAAAAATTCAAGGGTTTATATGCCAGCGATTTAAAAAGGGCCAGGGAAACTGCCGCAATTATTTCCAAGCATCAGCAGCACAACTGCCCGGCAATAGAAACCCTTCCCGAATTAAGGGAACTTAATTTTGGGGAATGGGAGGGCATGACCATGCAGGAAGTTGCAGCGCTTTTTAATGATGACCTTAAACGGTGGTGGGAAAATCCTGTGTCCGTAAGGATCCCCGGCGGTGAAACCATGGGTGAGCTGGCCGATAGATGTCTGGGCGCCCTTAAACAGATCGTTCGCCGCCACAACGGAGGAAATGTCCTGATCGTAACCCACGGCGGGCCCATCAGAACCATTACAGCCAGCGTCCTGGAAATGGATTTGAACAAATACTGGCGACTCCAGATGGATAACGCCTGTCTCAGTATTATCGACTTCCCCCAGTGGGAAAAGGGCATTCTTATGCTCTTTAACGACTGCAGCCATCTTACCTTTACGGGCAATCAATAATAGGGAACTTCACGGCACCAACTTACGAGCGAAACAGGGGGATTAAACTCTAGAAAACAATATTTGCCCTCCTGCTATTACCAGATGGAGATTATAATCATGGTCCAGCAGTAAAACGTCTGCGTCAAATCCTTCGGCAATCTGCCCCTTACTGGTTAGGCCCAGAATACGGGCAGGGTTCGTAGAAGCGAGGCGCATGGCCTGCGGTAAGGTGAGACCGCATGAACGGGCCATATTTTTCACGGCAGCCAACAAGGGAACGGTGCTCCCCGCCAGCCTGCCACCAGCCATGGTTGCCTTGTTCCTGCTGACTTCAAGATCCCGGCCCCACAGCCTGTAACGCCCTTCCGGCAGGCCTGCCACTGCTACAGCATCGCTGATTAACAACAAATCTTCTCTTTTTAGCTGCCACAGCATTTTTAACAAACAGGGATGAATATGCACACCGTCAGCAATAACATCTACAGAAAAACCATCGGAGAAAATGGCTGCCCCTGCGGGTCCCGGTTTCCTGTGATGCAGCCCGGCCATGGCGTTAAAAATATGGGTGACATGCCTTAAGCCCAGTTGCCCGGCTTTAAGGGTTTCTTCGAAGGTTGCCCCTGAATGGCCCACTGCGGGAATAACCCCACTGGCAGCTAACATTTCTACAACCTCCAGTCCACCCGGCAGCTCAGGGGCCAGGGTTGTGACTTTGACCGTCCCGCACCCTGCGGCCAGTAGCTCTTCAGCAATTTTCAAGTCAGGCTGTTTCAAGGTTTTTTGTTCCATTGCCCCGTTGAAACGCGGGTTTAAAAACGGGCCCTCCAGGTGTGTGCCCAGGACCCGAGCCCCCTTTTCCTGCCCGGCATATCGCGCCACCGCAGCCAGAGCATCAGCCATTTGCTCCAGTGGCGCCGCTGCAACAGCAGCAACAAGCCCGGTGGTACCGCACCTTCCATGGTAAGCAGTGATTTGCTCCAGGGATTCGCGGGTGCCGTCCAATACGTCGGCGCCGTACCCACCATGCACATGAAGATCAATTAATCCCGGGGCAATATAAAGACCTTCGGCAGATATGGTTTTTACCCCGGAAAGCTCCTCGCCGGTTTTTAAAAACCTTATTTTACCCTTTGATACGGCCAGACGGTTGTTGGGCTCAAGGGTCCCGGTCACTATCGTACCGCCGCAGATAATAAATTCATCCATGTTCCGAATCACCGCCTCTCGTCTGACCAGTTCACCCTCTTTGGAGTTATGCCGGCCGAAACGCATTGATTTGCCTCCCCGTGGAACAATAAACATAAAAGGGAGGTGTTTTTATGGACAGTAATGATTCCTTTTTTCAAAGCCGTGTTCCGTGGAGCAGCGAGCCCAGCTTAAAGGAAATGACCGCGGAGGTTGGAGTGGATTTCGACCGTTTTATCGAAGGTATCAAGGATGATAAAAATGATTCCGAAATGGCTCAAGAATTTAATGTCTCAGAAGAGTTAATCTATCATCTCAAGGATCATTTCTATACCCACGGGGTTCATTCAGTTGTAGGACAAGACTGATATGTTTTCTGGGCCAGTTGACCTGCAACTGACAGGATGCAGGCTGAAGGTTGAGAAAGTGTTAAGAGAGGTGCCGGGGGAACCATCCCCTTGACACCTCCTTTGCTACCTTTGTCTTCTTAAACTTTTGCGCCGCACTCATAACAGAATTTAGCCTTGTCTGTGAGTTTGGCCCCGCACTTTTTACAGTTGCCGGTTTTCTTTAGTTTTGCGCCGCATTCCGGGCAAAACTTGGCGTTTTCAGCAAGGGGCGTTTCACATTCCGGACAGGCGGCACGAATAGTCTCATCCCAGTTTTCCTGGCTCAGCTTTTTATCTTCCTGCGACATCCTGGCGTGGGCCCAAACCTCCTCTACAGAATGGCTCGCCTGGGCTGCTGACATCTCCACACCCAGGTCCGGCGCACACTGCTTGCATAACCCCCTCCTGGTATTCCAGCAACTCTTGCGGCAAACCCAGGAAGAACAACGCGGGCACTGGGCAAAATCCGGCTTCAATTTCTCCATAGCTTCCACAAAGGCCTCATCGTGCGCCTTTTCCCAGGAGGCGGAACGAACCCTCTCACCGATATCGGCAGCCCGGCCTATGATTCCACCAAAAATGTTTCCCGCTGCCTCAAGCACATTCGTCATCTTACCGGTCATGGAGGCCTTGAAAGGCGTACGATAACCCGTGCCGCACCGGTCGCAATAAAACTCAAACTGGAATCCCTGATTTGTACTCTGGTCACTATAATTTCGGGTAAACTCAATTTTTTCCGCCATCACAGTATTCTCCTTTCGCCGTAGCGACCACTGGTCTCCCAGGCAGCAAATTAAAATAAGAAGACTTTGTATAATAAGCCTCGCCAGCATTATTCTACATAAAGACAGGCAAATCCTATTGCATTAACCCGAAAACCTGTTTATTTTCAGGCATGGAGCCCCGGGGCTAATGCAGAATAAAGAGGTTTATGCTATAATAGACCAATACTATTTTGGACGCAAATACCGGTTTAAACGGCGGGGAGGTATGGCTTATGTGGCCGGGAAAATTTGATAAAATGGGACTGACTTTTGATGACGTTATGATTATTCCAGCTGCTTCGGAAATCCTGCCCAGGGACGTGGATACAACATCAAATCTAACAAATACTATCAAAATCAATATCCCTCTTATGAGTGCAGGGATGGATACCGTTACCGAATCAAGGATGGCCATTGCCATTGCCCGTGAAGGGGGTATAGGTGTAATTCACAAAAACATGCCTATAGAACGTCAAGCCCTCGAGGTAGACCGGGTTAAACGTTCTGAACACGGTGTGATTTCGGATCCGATTTACCTTGCCCCGGACAACCTGGTTCGTGAGGCTCTGGTTTTAATGGAGAGATACAGGATTTCCGGGATTCCGGTTACCGTTAACGGCAAGTTGGTAGGGATCCTGACTAACCGTGACCTTCGTTTTGAGCAGGACTTCAGCAAGAAAATCGGGGATGTCATGACCAGGGAGAACCTTGTAACTGCACCGGTAGGTACAACCCTGGAAAACGCTAAAGTAATCCTTCAAAAATATAAAATCGAGAAATTGCCCATTGTTGATAATGACTTTAATTTACGCGGCTTAATCACCATCAAGGACATAGAAAAATCACGGCAGTTTCCCAACTCAGCCAAAGACGGACGGGGCCGCCTGTTAGTGGCAGCTGCAGTGGGCGTCGGCTCCGACACCATGCAAAGGGTAGAGGCCCTGGTAAAAGCAAATGTTGATGCCATAGTCGTAGATACAGCTCATGGCCATTCCAGGGGGGTCCTGGAAACCGTGTCAATAATAAAAGAGAAATACCCGGAAGCTTCCGTCATTGCCGGCAACGTAGCTACCGCAGAAGGTACCCGGGACCTCATTGCGGCAGGAGCCGATGCAGTCAAGGTGGGAATAGGCCCTGGTTCCATTTGCACCACCCGTGTTGTTGCGGGAATTGGTGTTCCCCAAATCACGGCGGTTTACGACTGCGCCAGTGAAGCAGCGGGGCATGGTATACCGATTATAGCAGACGGGGGCGTCAAGTATTCCGGCGACATCACAAAGGCAATCGCTGCCGGAGCAGATGTCGTAATGCTGGGAAGCATCCTGGCCGGTACGGAGGAAAGTCCTGGAGAGCTGGAGATTTATCAGGGGCGCAGTTACAAAGTATACCGTGGGATGGGTTCCCTTGCCGCCATGAAAGAAGGCAGTAAAGACCGTTATTTCCAGGAACAGACTGATAGTGAAAACAAACTGGTGCCCGAAGGAGTAGAGGGGCGGGTACCCTTTAAAGGCTCTTTGTCCGAGTCGGTGTATCAGCTGATTGGTGGTCTGAGAGCCGGCATGGGTTATGCCGGATGCCGTACCATCAGCGAATTGAAAACAAAAACAAGATTTATCCGCTGTACAGCTGCCGGACTGAAAGAAAGCCATCCCCATGATGTCGTGATTACGAAAGAAGCGCCTAACTACAGCATCCGTTAAATCATTTGAAAACCTGCTACAGAAAGAACAATCCGGGGCATAAACTAGCCCTAAAGACGGATTGAAAACCATAAGAACCTGCAATAGCCGGAAGAATCCGGGCGTTGCAGGTTCTGACTTTTAAAAAAAGCTTTTTAAAACAGCTTATTTTCAAACAGCATGGCCTCAAAAAGATCGATGGCGTCTTTTCTTACATGTTTGCCCATCCTGACCATAAAAACGTTTGCCGGGTGTTCAATAATATCGGGGTCATCAGTGGCTCTTCTTTTCAAGCCTACTGAGCCAAAAAGTTTAGCCAGCATTTTTTGATAAGTGAACAATTCCAGGCGGCTGTTCTTTAAATCCCAGTGCCAGCAAAATTCAATGGTTACAACTATATAGTTTTCTAAAACGGGATTACTGAAAGCTTCCTTTAAGAGGGCTTCGGCAATCCCATATTTTCGCCATTCCGGGCTGATCTCGATACCGCCCAATTCCAGAATAAGCGGGTGCTTGCTCCATCTGCTGTATTCATCAGGATAATGGAAAGTAAGGTACCCGATAATCTCCAGACCGTGCCTGGCAATATAAACCATTCCCTCAGGCAATTTCGAAATCGCAATGAGCGCTTCTTTTTGTTTGGCGGTGGGACGAAAGTTTGTCAACTTCCTGTTCATGAAGAGGCTTTCCAGCTTGGCCGCCTTTACGGGACCTTCCAAAAAAACTTCGCCCTGGGAAGTTTGAATTGATTCAACTTCGTAACAGGCTATGCTCATAAGGTTTCACCTCCGGAGGCCTTTAATAGAATTCCTCGCGCTACCGCTGAAGGATTAATATCGACCATTCGGACCTTATTTTAGACCTTTCAGATTTATTATATGGCATCAGGGAGTTTTTAATCAAGTTATATATTCCTTCCTCGAACATTTTCCAAATAAATATATGTTGAATTATGTAGGAAATATTTTATATTATCAAATATGTAAATTAAAGGAAATTTAATACTGGTGGTTGAATCCTTTATGAAACACAAATAATTCTCCAAGGAAGGTGAATCTTTTAAATGGGTGGGAAACTTAATTCCCTGACCGATGTCTTGAAAAAAACACTTTTCTTTTTTGAAGCCCTGTCGGTAGCTGAGTTGGCGCCCCATGTCCAGAGGAAGATGCTGAAGGATTACTCCCTGCCGCAGGTGGAAGAAAAGGTCAACCTTTGCCTCAAGCAGAATGAATGTTTTTACCGGGAAAAGGATTACTGGCGCCTGAACCTGGAAGGGAACAAGGAAAACGATCAGTTTTACTCCTTGCTTCTAAAAAAGGGCCAGCCACAAAATCTTCGTGAGGTTTTGAAAAACACAAACACCAAAAAGAGAAAGGTAAAAAAACTGCTTTCAGAGGAAGCCAGCCTGATTAGCGACGGGAGATTTATTCAACTGGACAACGGTTACTGGGGCTTAACTGAATGGGAGGTTGAAACAAGTCATTACTCGTTAAAAAATTTAGTTATCAAAGCAATGAAAATTCACCCTGGTGGACTCTCTTTGCAACAGCTGCATAAGGTAATTAATTCCTGGCGAGAAACGGACATCAAGACCCTGGAAGGAGTTCTTCGAAAACTACCCTACTTTGAATTAGCAGGCGAAGAGGTCTGGAGTTACAATCCCACAATAAGGGTCCTGTATGAAGATTTGCTAAAAAAGTTTCTGCTGATGATCAATAAGCAAAAAACTCGCTGGCATCGCAGCAAAGCACAGTGGAAGAGCAAATATGATTCAATTCAAAAACACTACCAGGAGGCTGTGACTGGAAAAAGGGAAGCCGCAGCCGCACTGGCCGAAAAAATGGAACTGGAGGGTCAGCATGAATACTTATTAACACAGATGGCCGAAAAAGACCTCCTTCTCTCATTACGCAAGAGAGAGATTCTACGTTACAGGGAACATATCAACAAACTGGAAGCAAAGTCCAACAGCATTCTTTACCAGTGCCGCCTCTGGGTCAAACGGACAAAGGAAGCGCAGGAGGAAATTGCTAGACAAAAGGAACTCCTGGCTAAAACCCAGGGCAGTCTCGAGGGCCTTTTTACCAAACTCCAGCAATATAAAGAAAAAGACCGGGAAAACAAGGCCAGGTTAGCTGAAATGAAGGAACAGCATAGTACCAGGATAGCAGAACTACAAACCGAAATTGTAGAACTCAAGCAGAAAGCAGATCGGGAGAGGACCTCCCATATTATCGAACAGCGGCGCATGCAGGAAGAAATCAATGCCCTGAGCAACGATTTGAAAAAGTCGCTCAGAATGGAGGAGGAGCAGCAGAGGTCTTATCTCTTGGCCCAGCAGGAACTGGCCGCTGCCAGGGAAGAAAACAAGGACATCGAAAGGAGGTTAAAAAATCCCCTGGTGCGCTTTATCATCAAGATTTGCGGGTTTTTTGGCAAATATTACAGACAATCGTTCTAACAGGGATTTCAGGATTGGAGAGAAACAAGATCTACCTGTGCAAATTTAGAGGCTGTTGAATAAAATAAAGCGGAATCCAACAAAAATAAACGTACGGGTTCCCGGTAAGATTAAAACTCACCACAGCATTAAAGGAAAATTTAACGCATTTAAAAAGAGGAGAGTAAGATCTTGATTTATTTCGACAGCGCTGCTACATCCTGGCCTAAGCCCAGGGAAGTCTGGGAAGCGATGGAACACTGCATCAAATTTGCAGGAGCCAATCCGGGCAGATCCGGACACCAGATGGCTCTTAAGGCGGGCCGTCTGGTGGACGAAGCCAGGGAACTGCTGGCCTCGTTGTTTAAAATCCAAAACCCCGACCGGATCGTGTTTACCTTAAATGCAACGGAGGCTTTGAACCTCGCCTTAAAGGGCTTTTTGAAAAAGGGGGACCATGTTGTAACCAGCTCCATGGAACACAACTCAGTGACACGCCCGCTGCACGTTTTGCGGGGAAAAGGGGTTGAGGTAACCAAGGTCCCCTGCTCCGCAGATGGTTCGATCAAAGTAAAAGATATTGAAGCAGCGTTAAGACCGAACACTGCCGCTGTAGTTATTACTCATGCCTCAAATGTCACGGGTACGCTCATGCCCGTTGGTGAAATAGGCCAGCTCACTAAAAAAAAGGGGGTACGCCTGATTGTCGACGCTGCCCAAACAGCCGGAGTTTTCGACCTGGATGTTACTTTTATGGGCATCCACCTGCTGGCGTTCCCGGGGCACAAGGGGCTTTACGGTCCCACTGGAACCGGTGGACTATATATTGCCGAAGGCCTGGAACTGACACCTCTCAAGGAAGGCGGCACAGGCAGCAAATCAGAAATCCCGGACCAACCGGACCTGATGCCGGAACGTTATGAAAGCGGTACAATTAATTCAGTGGGCCTGGCCGGTCTGGCGGCAGGTTTAAAATTTATTAGAAGGGAGGGCATGGATCAGATTAGAAGTCATGAAATGAACTTAACCCGGCGTTTTTTGGAAGGGGCGGCAGATATTAAAGGACTCACTGTGTACGGTCCAAAAGAGCTTTACGCCAGAGCGCCCGTAGTTTCCTTCAGCCTGGAGGGAAAGCCGGCCGGAGTAGTTGGGACCATGCTGGATCAGCAATATAAAATCGCCTGCCGGGCAGGCCTGCACTGTGCCCCGGACGCTCATAAAACTCTGGGTACATATAAGCAAAAACTTGTTCGTTTCAGCTTTTCCTATTTCAACGATGAAAGAGAGGTTGACACTGCCATCCGTTCCTTGCAGGAGATTGCCGCCATACCACCGGAGAAATTCAATAAAAAAGAAGATAAATCCTGCGGCTGCTGAAAACTTTTCCAGATCTCAAAACTCTCAAAACTCGATGCCCTGGCGTGCCTCTACGCCATGATAATAGGGATGGTTCACGAGAGTAACATCGCTGACCACATCCCCCACTTCAATAATCTCCCTGGGCGCGTAACGGCCGGTAAGGACAAGTTCCATTTCATCAGGCTTATTCTTAATCAGTTCCAGAACGTCCTTTAAAGGAATCAGCTTAAAGTCCAAAGCGACATTGATCTCATCGAGAATGACCAGATCATAATAGTTTTCTGCGACCACCTTTTTTGCCAGGGCCAATCCCTCAAGGGCCAGGCGGATGTCAACCTCAGCCGGCTCCTCCTTGCTTACAAAGGTTTCCAGTCCGGATTGAACAATGGTCAGATTCGGAAGATATTTGTCCGCCGCCTTGAGCTCCCCGTAATTCTTGCTTCCCTTCATGAACTGAAGCATAAAGACTTTCCCGCCGTGGCCAATAACCCGAAGAGCCAGGCCCAGGGCAGCTGTGGTTTTCCCCTTTCCGCCTCCCGTATAAACATGGACCATGCCTCTTCTATGTGTTTTTGTTCCCACTGTTTTACCTCCTTTAATGATCTTAACCTGTTAAACACTTCGCACCGGCCTGGAAGCGTTTTTTTCTCCTCATAAGATCCGTAAATGCCTCCAGGCGGGTTGTCATTCCGGCTTTTCCGGTCTGCTCGTCCAGGAAAAAAGTGAGCACAGGAATATCATAATCTTTACTGACCCTGGGCAGGATGGTCCGGGCAACAATTTCCGGGATGCAGGTAAAGGGCGCCAACTGGATGATGCCGTCAAAACCCCGCTTGGAATAGAGTATGGTATGCCCTATGGAATCACGGCCGTGTCCGCCGACCAGTTCCGGCAGGTAGGGAGATGCCGCCTCTTTTATGGTCAGACCATGAGTTGTCTCATTCCAGGTATTGTCCCGGGCCCAACCGGTCAGAAACATGGATCTCTCCACCTCAACACCAAGATCGCCCAGGGTTTCTTCAATCTCCAGGTTGCTTGCCGGCTCCAGGAGTACATAGATCTCCCCGACAATTCCCACCTTTAGGACCTCTCTGGAAGAATCCTGGGGAATACTGCGCAGGGCTTCCAGGGCAGCCGCTTCCGCTTCGGCGATTTGCTCCATGGTATAGGCCCCGCTAATCCAGTCCAGCACCTTTTTATATACAGCGGTTGTGGTTCCGCGCTTTATTTCCCTGGGCCGGACCACGTGGCTCAGCTTCTCGGCGTTGTCCAGGGCCTGGAGCATGCGCCAGCCGCGCTTAATACGATCAATAATTCCCCTGATGGAAACGCGGGCTTTATTCAGAGCCCTGACGTTCTTAATAAAATTAAGAGGGTAAAGGCGTGGCGGTTCAAATACAATCATTTTTAGATCATAACCCAGATCCTGCAAAATTTTATGGTGGAGCATGGCGTATTCCCCCGCCCGGCAGGGACCCACACCTCCACTGGTAACTATTGTCCCTGCCCCCATTTCAACGGCTTCAAGATAAGTACCCATTAATATTTTGAGAGGAAAACAGGCAAATTCAGGGGAATAGCGTACCCCCAGGTCCAATGTCCGCTTATTGGGACGAAGAGGTACTACAACCTCATTGCCCAGATCCTCCAGCAGCAATTTAAAGGCCCGCCAGGACTCCCCCATCCGGGGAAACGTTACTTTTGACATAAATGTGCCTCCTTCCGGCGCCTGACCATATCGACGAAAGCCTCGAGACGGGTAGCCATTCCCGCCTCACCTGTATGCTCATCTATCATCAGGGTCATAAAGGGAACATTTCTATGCTTCTTGGCTTCCATTTCAATCAGTTTGTTAAGCAGGGAGTCCGGGCCGCAACCGAAAGCTGTTAAATGGAGGATTCCGTCGATGCGGCCTTGCTTGAATAACAGGTGCGCCGCCTTAAGAGCAATATCGCTGAGGGTCCAAAAAAGCCTCTTGGGCAGGTCACAATTCTTTTGCAGGGCAAGCAGAGCCGGATGAATGTTCTCGGCAGTCATAACCATAACACCCAACTGGCGAAGCTTTTCAACAATGTTGACACTGATAAAACTGTCGTAAATTGCGTAAGGATAACCAAGAACCGCAAACTTCAGGTTTACTTTGGTTTGACTGCCGGCTTTGCCGGTTCTGGGACTTTTTAGAAGTTCCATAGCCTCCGGGGGACTCCAGCCTTTCCTTAGCAGCCGTCTAAAATGGTAATGAACACCTAACGCCTTCAGATAAGCGCGAATTGTGGTTATTCTATCTGCGCCAAAATACCTGCCGATTTCACTATAAGCATTTAATAAGGAAAGCCGTCCCTGACGACTGTCCATACGTACATTGATAATCGGCGGCAGATTATCAACAGAGTACTTAATCATGTCCGGCAACCCCAGAAATTTGGGGCAATAAACAGTTTTTCCATTGAGACATACCACCCGGGGAATAAAGAGATAATCGACTTTTCCCTTCAGTTCCATAACGTGACCGTAATACAGCTTGATAGGAACACAGACATCCGCGAGAGCTTCACGGATCCCATCATCTAGGATACTTTTGGTTGTCCTGCCGGAAGGAATCACCTGGACACCGATTTCATTAAAGAAGGCCTGCCACATTGGGAAATAAAGATAGAATAACAGTGCGCGGGGAATGCCTACTCTAACAGCCAACCAGTATTTCCTCCTTTTGTTTCTTAATAGTTGTAATTTATCATACTTGACTGGAAAGCAGGTTATACCTGCTTCTTCTTACTCTATAATTCTCGTCTCACCAATAAATTCCTCCAGCAATCTTTAACAAATCAAGGTTCCCATAATTGAGAAAGGGATAATACCAATAAAAAAAGATGCCTGTTCAAGGCACCTTTTACTCTGGGAAACAAAGGCTGGATGTTACTGGATGGGAACACGGTGGGCTTTTTTCAGGCTCCTTTCAGTTTTCGGCATCCTAATTTCCAGCAACCCGCTCTGCAGGCTGGCCCTGGCTTCCTCAGGCTTAATCTCGGCAGGCAGGGGCAGGGTACGGCTAAAGGAACCGTAATACCGTTCTGAATGAAACACGTTATCTTCCTCCAGATCATGGAAGCGCTTCAATTCACCCCGTAGACTTAATGTATCTGGCGTCAAGGTAACTTCGATATCATCTTTGGACTGAATCCCGGGAAGTTCAGCAGTAGCCACCACTTCGCGGTCGGTCTGGTAAAGGTCCACCCTGGGGCCATAGGGTTCACCGGCCAGAATACCCCTTCTTAGAAAGTTCTGGTCAAAGAATCTGTTCATTTGATTTCTGAGATTGGATATTTCCCCCAGGGGATCCCAGCGCATAATGCTCATTTAATCACCTCAATATAATAATTTGATAATAACTTTCTCGCTTCTACCTGTTTTTATACGTTTATTTCATTAGTAAGGATAGAAAACTAAAAGGAGGAAAAAAAAGTTCCTTGAAGAAAGATTTGAACAAAGATAGAGCTGGGTTTCTAAAAGCAAGACAGGCATGTCAAGGATATGCGAATAAAACTCTCTGTTAGAAAGGAGAAAACAGTTGTCTCATTTAAAAGAACGAACTATCTCGTCTGAAGTGATTTATCGCGGTAAAATCATTAATCTGAGGGTTGATACCGTAGCCCTGCCCCAGGAGGGCCAAACAGGTACCCGGGAAGTAATTGAACATGCCGGGGCGGTAGCTGTGGTACCCGTGACGGGGCAAGAGGAACTGCTTCTGGTCAGGCAGTACCGGCATGCCGCCGGCAAAACCATACTGGAAATACCGGCAGGCAGAATTGAACCCGGCGAGGACTTGGCAGAAAGCGCCAGGCGTGAATTACTGGAGGAAACGGGGTATGTGGCAGAACACCTGGAAAAACTGCTAACTTTTTATAGCACACCGGGTTTTACAAATGAACAACTTCATATATATCTGGCTACCGGCTTAACTTTAAAAGAGCAGGACCTGGATGAAGACGAGTTTATCGACGTCCTGAAAATTCCTTATCTAAAAGCCCTGGAGATGATCTGGACCGGGGATATTTGCGACGCCAAATCCATTGCCGGCATACTATCAGCCCATTATCTAAAAAAAATCAAACCGGCTGGAGTTTTCTAAACCCGGCCGGTTTTAGTAACTTACCTTCCGGTCTGATACTCTTCAAAAACTATTTCTTGACCTGAGAGGCGGGCCAACCGCGGCCCGGGTGCTTGTCGATCCCGCTCGGGAGCATGCCGCCGATCTGCAATACAGATTACAGTGGGAGCAAGTCTCAATGCTATTACCTTTGCCGAACGGTCACCGCCTGCTCCAGCGTGGACCACCCCCCGGCAGCTCCCCATGACCATTACGCTGCCGCCGGATACGACCTCAGCTCCAGGGTGGATGTCGCCCAGAACAACTACATGTCCCGGGTATTGGACACGCTGTCCGGAACGAAGAGATCGCTTAACCAAATAGGCTGCTTCACCTGAAAAAGGAACTGTTTTAGGGGCGGTAACTGCCTGTCTTGAAGAATTATTAGAAAAACAAGTTTTCAACACGGCCTGTTCTTCTTCAGCATTGGGCACCAGCCCGAACTGACGGCAAATATTTTCCAGTTCACTCTTTTGATTCTCCGGGATCGCCTGTTGGCCATTGAAAAAGGAAAACTTAGCGCCTTTAAAAAATCCTTTGGCTGATTCCATCTTTTTTAAAAGGGTGTTACGGATCTCTTCGTATTCGCGGTTTGGATCGAGGACAATCACGAGGCCGTTCCTTGTTCCTTTAAATACAACCATTTCCCTACCCATAATGACCACCTCTCTTCCACATATTTCATGCGAATAAAATAATATTCGATTTCTTTTGACCTTTTCCCTCTTGGTTTTGAAAATTAAGAACAAAAATTTAAAAAAACAACGAATCCTTGCGGCAACCCCGCTCTAACTCAAAGACAACTTTGAGGACATAAAAACAAAAATTCCTTCTTTTTGTATTTCCAGGTGTATTACCTGTACAATTCGAAGGGATATTTAATGTAAATACAGTATGTTTATTAGGATAATACCCCTGCCGGGCATGGGGGGATTTAAGGGGAAACAAATGAAAATCTACCGTGTAGCTGCTTCAATCATCCGTTACAATGGCAAAATTCTGATCGCCCAGAGGCTGCGAGATGATCACATGGGCTTAAAGTGGGAATTCCCCGGGGGAAAGATTGAACCGGGTGAAAGTGTTGAAGAATGTTTGATCAGAGAAATAAAAGAGGAACTTGACCTGGAAATTGAGGTGGACGGCGAATTCACCGTTGTAGAGCACCAGTACGAAGACAGGAAGATCTTCCTTCACTGTCATTGGTGCAACTATCTGGGCGGGGAAGCAAAACCGAAGGACTGCCGGGACTTTAGATGGGTAGACTTAGAGGAACTCAAGGTCTACGATTTTGCCGGCGCCGACCTTACAGTCGTCCGGCTTTTATTGGAAGAGAATTGAAAAATGATGCCCGGCAACGGGACCTGGCAGATCCAGTCAAAAAACCGCTATTAAGACAATATACGGAAAAGAGTTTGGGCTGACAACCGGGACGAGGTTTATTTAAAAGGGTAGCAGGTAACCTTCCCTGGAAAACTGCAACAACGAAGGCTGCCGGAGCAACTGGATGAAAGGCAGCTTGGAAATGTCCCTGAAAACATTTTCGGAAACCAGAATTTCTGAAAGATGGAGGGTATTTTTAATCCGGATTATCCGGGCCTCATGCAGGCTAGCCAAACCAAGACTTTTTTGGCAGGCACGGAGAACTGCCCGGTCGTCGGGCAGCACCATGGGCAGCATAGCCCGTTGGATGAAGGTACTGGTAAGGGCATTTGTATAAACAGATTTCCTGTCAAATTTGGCAACAAGACGTTTGGTTGTGAAATCAGCCAGGCCAATGCCATAGGCATTACCCCTCGTCTCCGGGGTCAGGTCCAGGACCACGATTCTCTTGATCCTTGGTGATGCCGGCTCCGGCGCTCCCTGGATCCGCAGGCGGCCGATAACATTGGTATCCATACCTGTACCGCTGATATTCTTGCCAATTTCATCTACAATTAAGATATCCAGGTCATCTACAGGAAGCCGGGGTAGGTAGCTACGGGCTTCTTCCAGAAGGGCTTTCTCGGCGTATACAAAATCCTCCGGGTTAATTGCGGTCACTTTCGCCGTTTGTTCATAAGCGTCTTCCAGAATGGCCAGTCCCAGTACCACCGGGGCTGCTTTAAGCACACACTGCCCCCCCTCGGCCACAGCCCGGGAAAGCAGGTCAGGCCGGCAGCGGTGCAGGGATGCCGCCCCCTGCGGCCCCCCCAGACCCACAGCCAGCATTTTCAGCAATCCGCTTTCATGATCTCCATGAAATGAAGTATGGGGTTTTACCCGGTTAACCACGACTAGCGCATCACATTTTAGTACACAACTGTTTAGATACACATCTCCATAAAAGGCCTGCCCGGCTACAAAGCAGTCTGTTGAGCATAGCAAAGCCGCCCCTGTGCTGTCTTCCGTGATCCCCAGAGAGCAGAGCAGTTTCCTCTGGCCCTCCGGTCTGCCCCCGCCGTGGCTACCCATTGCTGTAATTAGTACCGGACGGCATCCCAGAGATTTAACATAGTCTGCTGTTTTCCTCAGGATTTTCACTATGTTGCGAATACCCCTGCTCCCTACGGTAAGGCCCACTGTCATTCCGGGCTGCAACTTTTGATCCAGAGCCGAGCAGGCCAGGGCGGCCTGTACGGCCGCCCCGGGATCAGGCAGACCCCGGGGAGTAAAGATCTGCCGGACTTTGTACATTTGCTGGGAACTCATTTTTATTTGACTCGTCCATCCTCTTCTTTATTATCGGGTCCAAAGGATACCCCCTGAACATTTACGTTCACCTGCAGAACTCTCAGACCGGTCATGTTTTCTACGGCAGTTTTAACGTTGCTTTGAATCTTACCGGCTACGTCCTGAATGCGGGCCCCGTAATCTACAATTACAAAGAGATCAATTAAAGCCTCTTTTTCTCCGACATCGGCCTTAACACCCTTGGAAAGGTTCTTGCGACCGAGCCTTTCCGCAATACCACCGGCTATGCCGCCGCTCATGGCCGTTACGCCTTCAACCTCAACAGCGGCGAGACCGGCTATAACCTTGACTACATCATCAGAAATTTTAATCGAACCAATACCGTCCCCTTTAAGGATATACTGATTCTCAGGATAATCCATTCAAGCACCTCCCTAGTATTTTGCCTAAATTATACCACCTGGTGATAATTGGAGTCTACAAAAAGCCAGGTAAAGATTTTTTACAAAGGAATGATAGCTAAAGGAAAAGCGCTCTTCAGGAAGAATATTCTTTTTATTTAAAAAATAAAAAAATTACAAGGAGGATCTGCTTATGTCGCTTTACCGCACGATGTTGTTTACACCCGCCAATGATCTGCGCAAAGTTGGCAAGGCTCTCATGTTAAAGGCGGACGGAGTGGTTTTAGACCTGGAGGACGCTGTGGCCATCAGTGAAAAAACCAGGGCCAGGCTGGCACTTAAGGAGGCCCTGGCCCTCCCCCGTTCAGGTGACGTTTTTATCCGGGTCAACAGCGCTCAAACAGATTACATCCTGGCAGACCTGCTGGCTTCTGTAACAGACGGGGTTAAGGGGCTTGTCCTGGCCAAGTCCGAATCGGCAGAGGAAATCCGGCAGGTGGACTGGGTTATTGGTCAGCTGGAAAAGGAAAGGGGGCTTCCGACCGGTTCCCTGGAGATTATCCCCTTTATTGAAAGTGCGAACGCAATTGTTAACGCCTACTCTATTGCTTCTGCCTGTAAAAGGGTAAGCAGAATGTTTTTTGGAGGCGTAGATTACGTGCTCGATATAGGTACCAGTTTTTCCAGGGGCGGTTCAGAGATATTTTATGCACGGGCCCAACTTGTCGTTGCCTCCCGGGCAGCCGGCATTGAAGCGCCGATTGATACGGTTTATCCGGACTTTAAGGATATTGAGGGACTGGTTGCCGATGCCAGGGCGGTACGCCAGATGGGATTCCAGGGAAAACTGGCTATTCATCCCAACCAGATCGGACCGTTAAACGAAATTTTCATGCCGACTGAGGAAGAATTGGCCTGGGCCAGGAAGGTAGTTGCAGTTTTTGATGAATCGGAAGCGAAAGGGCAGGCGGTCCTGCAGGTAGATGGAAAAATGATTGAATATCCAATCGCCAACAGGGCCAGGCGAATCATGCATTTAGCAAAGCTTCTGGCGGAAAAAGAAAAACAGCATTAAATCTTAAGTAAACGATACAATAAACAGCAGGGGAATTGCCTGTTATAAGCGACAGTTGTCCTTTGTCGCAGGGTTTAAAAACGCTGCCGGCCTTAACTTGCAGCAACGGGCCGGGGCTGTTAAAATATTAAAGTGTAGGCTTTTCAAACCAGCCAAGGAGGCTTCTGCCATGCTGAAGAGCAAAGTGCTGTTGCCCAGCGACGGATCGTCAACTTCACTAAAAGCTGCGGCTTATGCCGCCCGACTGATGAAAATGAACAAGGACATGAAACTGTCAGTACTTGTTGTGCTGCCGGGGGATAGTATTTTGGTGAATTCAAAAAACGGGGGGGAAAATATTATGGAGCCCCTCGCCCGGGAGATACAGGACAGGGGGAGGGAGATCCTGCAAAAGACCGTCGAGATTTTCAGTAACGAGGGGTTAAGCGTAGACGGCTTGATTGACAGGGGAGACCCTGCAGAGGTGATCCTCGCTCATGCAGAACGGGGGAATTTTGATCATATTATAATGGGCAGCCGCGGCGTCAGCGAATTGCGGGGTGTGGAACTGGGAAGTGTCAGCCACAAGGTGATTCACCTGGCCAACTGCAGGGTTACCCTGGTTAAATAGGCTAATCTGCGATTTTACGAACATACAGAACAATAAAGGGCAGAATCGAAAAAAATTCCTTTTTCCCGAAAAGAATCAGCCAGACCATATGTTCTCTCAGCACTGCCCAGGAAGGGGCGGGTTTCAGCAACTCGTCCCTTAATTCCAGAAGATTTGAACGGGCTTCTGTGAAACGGGAGGGATCCTCAATTTTTGAAAGGATTTGAGCGATGGTGCGATCCAGGGGCGAAACTTCCTCCGACTTCAAGATATCCTCTAAATTATTGGACAAATCCGCAAAAACTTCCCTGTGTTCTTCCGTCGTCAACTCCGTTCCTGAACCTCTCAGGCGGTTTTCCAAATCTTTGATGAGATTCTCAAGGTACTCCTTTTTACAATTGACAATTTCAATAAAATCCTCACGTCTCTGGTGCTCCGAGTAGGATTCAAAAACAGAAAAGCAACCCTCCCGTCCAGCCTGTTCAAAGCCGTGTCGTTGACTCGATTCATTTCCGTAAATCCGGTCGATAATTCTGGCGGTAAAATCTTCCCAGAAGGTATACTCCAGTCCGTAAGGGACTTTAGTAAGAATACTATCAATGTCTTTCAACTGCATTTCAATTAATTGTTTAGCTGCTTCCAGATCCTCTATCCGCGACAAAGTAATCCCCTCCTTCTAAACAGCCGAAAGCCGTTGCCAGCATGAAAATTATATCATGATCAAAGGACGGGTGGAAGATGCTAAAAAGAGGCTCCCCGGGGGGCCTCTTTAAAGAATTCTTTCACACCTTTGCTGAGCTTCTTTCAGAAGGGTGCCGGTCTTATCACATAACTCCTTTAAGCGCGCCTTTTCCGCATGATCCTGAGCCGGCAGTTGAGCCAGCATCGAGCCCATTTCCATCATGCAATCCTGGGCGTTCCGGATACAGTTTTGAATTTCTGCCTTTTCGCTTGTGTCGACCATGGATTCACCTCCGGTTTATTCTAATTAACAGTATTCCTTGTTTTCCCTTATTTATACCGTTATATGTTCTGATTAAAAAGGAGGAGGTCGAAGCAGGTTTTATTAGAATAACAGGATTTGGTATCAAGTCTTGTCTATCTCCAGGATCACAGGACCTTTAACCTTCAACCTGACTCTTTCTCCAATTTTCACCCCTTCGCCCATTTTCAAGCTGGCCCTACCCGAATAAATTTCGCCCCCGGTTCTGAAGGATAAGACATAATAAGAAGATAGCCGTTTGCGCTCAATACATATGCCCACAAAATCAGTGGAGGGGGTTGTAAGTTGAAATTTCAAAAACCGGTAACCGGCAACTGTGGCCGTAATAAGTAGAATTAATACTCCCGTGATCTTAAGATCCTGATTTTCTATTACTGAACCGGCAACTGATATGATTAATCCGGCCAGAACAGCAATACCACCTATTCTTTCCAGCAAGGGTCGCACCTCCCGGCAGTATTCATCCTAAAACAAGTTAAATCATCTTCTCCCGGCGCCTGCCTGAACATCGATGATGGATTGTGAGTAAATAAATATCTAATCTTCTAGAAAAGACACCCGGTTCCTACACGCTAAGCCCCCTGATTTAATAATTTTTGCGAACACAATTTTATCTGTTTACTTACTCTTTAAATCTTAGCATATCCTGTTAGGCCAGGATTCTCAATGTTAACTTATATTAAATTGTTATTCTAAAAATATGATAGATACATGGTACTAAGTCTTAAAGATTTGCCATGATGACTTTTTACTATTATAATGGTTTTGCGACTTTAATCAGGAGGATAATAACTCATTGGGATTATATCATATTAGAACCTTCGGCTGCCAGATGAACGAACACGATTCAGAAATATTGGCGGGAGTCCTTGAGAGGATGGGCTATGATCCCGTGGCTGATGTGGACAAAGCAGATATTATTCTATTAAATACATGCTGTGTTCGTGAAACAGCTGAAAACAAGGTATTCTCCTATTTGGGGAGGTTGCGTTCGCAGAAAGCGAAAAATCCGGAACTGATTATCGGCGTATGTGGGTGTATGCCCCAGCAAAAAGGCATGGCCTCAAGAATCCGTCACCTTTTTCCCCACGTTGATCTTGTTTTCGGCACTCACAATCTTCACCGCCTTGAGGAGCATCTCACCAGGATCACCGGGGCAAGGGAGCCTGTTGTGGAAATCTGGTCATCCCCCGGGAGTATTACGGAAGGCCTGCCGATTAAAAGGAAAGCGGGGATCAGTGCCTGGGTAACTATTATGTACGGCTGCAACAACTACTGTACATATTGCATTGTGCCTTACGTCAGGGGCAGGGAAAGAAGCCGCAGACCAATAGAAATTATTGCTGAAGTAACCGCTCTTGGTAAGAATGGGTTCAAAGAAATCACTTTGCTGGGACAGAATGTTAACTCTTACGGAAAAGACTTTGAGGAAAAAAAATATGATTTCGCAGAACTTCTAAAGAGACTGGAGGAAATAGAAGGGATCAAAAGGATCCGTTACATGACATCTCATCCCAGGGATTTTAATGATCGACTGATCCGGACCATTGCCTCCTCCAGCAAGGTTTGCGAACAGTTTCACCTGCCGGTTCAAGCCGGAAGCAATAAGATATTGAAAAAAATGAACAGAGGCTATACCAGGGAAGACTACTTCAACCTCATAGATAAAATAAAAGCGGTACTTCCGCACTCCACAATTACAACTGATATTATGGTCGGGTTTCCCGGGGAAACAGATGATGACTTTGAACAGACACTGGACCTGGTCAGGCAGGTCCGGTTTGACAGCGCCTACACCTTTATCTACAATACCCGTCCAGGCACGCCTGCTTCAAAAATGGCCGGACAGGTTCCCGAAGAAGTTAAGAAACAGCGGATCCAGACCCTGATCAGGCTGCAAAACGGGATCAGCCTGGAAAAGAACAGGGAATCTGTGGGATCTACCGAAGAGATTTTGGTAGAAGGAAAAAAAGTGAAGGATGAATTTCTCCTTTGCGGCAGAAACAGGGGCGGTAAAATGGTCTTTTTCCCCGGCAAGGAGAGTCTAATCAGCCACATAGTGCCGGTGAATGTTAAAAAAGCCCACTTGACCTATCTCGTTGGCTGCAGGGTATAAGTTCATGAGCATAATCAGCCCTTCTTTTACTAAGGACAGAAGAGCCGTCAAAGTCAGGAGGTGAAAAAATGTCCGTATCCGTATACAGTAAAGCAAAAGAACTTGCTGCGGAGCTTTCCAAATCAAAGGAACTGAATAATGTCAGAGAAGCTGAAGCAAGAATGCTTCAAGACCTGGAAGCCCGGAGCATTATCGACTCTTTTCAGAAAAAACAGCAGGCCATGCATATGCTCCAATCCCAGGGGCAAATCTTAACAGAAGGTCAGAAGAAAGAAGTAGAAGAACTGGAAAAACAAATGGTAGAAAACCCTCTGATCTTCGATTTCTTTCAAGCACAACAAGACTTTGAACGGGTTCTGGAAAGAATCAACCGGATTATTGGAGAATCTATAGGACCCGGACCGCAATGCAACTGTGAAAGTGAATGTGGTGAAGGTTCCTGTGGCTGTAATGGCTGTCAATAAGTCTTAGATAGATTTCAACATGCTCTCTGTATGAATCCTGATCCTGCATAATACCTGTGAACACTTGAGGATGGTCTTAGAAAGGGACCTTATATCCAATCCTTCCAAAGGGGCTGATAACCCTTTAATGGGGGGTTTTTCTTTTGGTTTACAATACCATATGTTATAATGAACACCAGGAGGGGTTTCGGTGAGTTTCACACCGATGATCAGGCAATATCTTGAGATTAAGAAGCAGTATCCGGACGCCATTCTTTTTTTTCGGCTTGGTGATTTTTATGAAATGTTTTTTGACGATGCCCGGCTTGCTTCCCGGGAACTCGAGATAACCCTGACCGGCAGGGAAGGGGGTGCAAAAGAGCGTGTCCCTATGTGCGGTATCCCCTATCACGCTTCAGATACTTATATCGCCAGGCTCATTGCCAAAAAATATCGCGTGGCAATCTGTGAGCAGGTGGAAGATCCCTCTCTGGCAAAAGGGATTGTCAGAAGGGAAGTAATCAGAGTTATCACTCCAGGAACGGTCATGGACGGACAGTTGCTGGAAGCTAAAATGAATAATTACCTGGCAAGTATAGCCCGGGAAGAGGAAGGCTTGAGTCTTGCCGTTACCGATATCACCACAGGACAGTTCATGGTTAACTCCTTTTCGGGTGAAAGGGCTGAAGCAGCCTTGCTGGAGGAACTCTCCCGCCTGATGCCTGCCGAGATCATTGTGCCCCTTTCGGAAATCGATCCTTTATCTAAAATTATCAATACACAGGGTACAATGACTGTAAATGGCTACAAGGATATAGCTTTTGAGCCGGACGCAGCTGCCCGGGCGCTGGAAAACCAGTTTGGCCCTGACAATCTGAAAACCCTGTCAACATCTGAAGCAAGGCGATCTATTCCCGCTGCGGGCGCCCTTATTTGTTTTCTCAAGGAAACACAAAAAAGAGACCTGACGCACATCCGGGAGATTAATTATTACCAGTCCGGGAAATATCTGCTCCTGGATACGACAACCCGCCGCAATCTAGAGTTGACCCGTTCCATTCAGGATGCCTCCAGAAAAAACACACTGCTCTCAGTCCTTGATTACACCGTCACCGCCATGGGTGGAAGGCTAATCCGAAACTGGATTGAACGGCCTTTGCTGGAAATCGAAAAAATTGAGTCCAGGCTGACGGCTGTAGAAGCACTGGTACACCAGACACTTTACCGCTCTGATCTTAAAGATGAATTAAAGCAAATTTACGACCTTGAGCGGCTGGCCGGCAAAATTTCTTTTGGATCCGCAAATGCACGCGATCTGGTAGCCTTAAAGAAATCCCTTGGTTACCTCCCGTCACTGAAGACGCTCCTGGAACAGGCCGAACCAACCCTGTTACAAGAAACTGGCCGCAACATCGACCCAATGCCGGAAGTACGGGATCTCCTGAATGCAGCCATCGACGATGATCCGCCCGTTTCATTAAGAGACGGCGGCATCATCAAAGCAGGCTATAATGCGGAAGTGGACCGTCTCCGCAGAGCCGGGCGGGAAGCTAAAACCATGCTGGCCGGGCTGGAAGAACGAGAAAAGGCCCGCACTGGTATAAAGTCGCTAAAAGTTGGATTCAACAAAGTCTTCGGTTACTATATTGAAATAACCCGTTCAAATTTAGCTCAGGTTCCGGAAGAATATCGACGCAAACAGACCCTGGCCAATGCGGAAAGGTTTATTACGCCGGAATTAAAGGAGTGCGAAAACTTACTCCTTGGCGCGGAAGAACGCCTGACCCAGCTGGAATACAGCCTTTTTCTCGAAATCAGAGAAAAATTAGCCGCTGAACTTCAGCGCATTCAGCGTACCGCTGCCGCCGTAGCCAGGGCAGACGCACTCTGTTCCCTGGCAGAGGCAGCCGCCGCCGGGAACTACACCAGACCCCTGGTGAGCCGGGATGGTTTGCTGGAGATAAAAGACGGACGGCATCCTGTACTGGAAAAAGTACTTGGACCGGAACGGTTTGTACCCAATGACTGTATGATGGACAATGAGAAATGCCGTCTTCTTATCCTTACCGGTCCCAATATGGCCGGTAAAAGCACTTACATGCGGCAGGTTGCCTTGATAATTTTAATGGCCCAGATTGGCAGCTTTGTACCGGCCTCGCTGGCCCGGATACCCCTTGTAGACCGGATTTTTACCAGAATCGGGGCCTCGGACGACCTGGCCGGCGGGCAAAGCACCTTTATGGTTGAAATGAGCGAATGCCGCTCCATTGTTACAGGAGCAACAAAGAACAGCCTGATCATTATGGATGAGGTGGGACGGGGAACCAGCACATACGACGGGATCAGCATAGCCCGGGCCCTGGTTGAATACATTCACTTAAACATTGGTGCCAAGACGTTGTTTTCAACCCATTATCACGAGCTGACCGACCTGGACCAGATTCCTGGAATTGCGAACTTCAATGTCGCAGTACAGGAAAACGGCGATGACATTATCTTTTTAAGGAAAGTAATCAAAGGCAAAGCCGACCGCAGTTACGGCATTCACGTAGCCAGGCTGGCCGGACTGCCGGAAAACATAATCCTGCGTGCAGCCGAAATTTTGAATATTCTTGAATCATCAAGAGAAACTCCGGAACAGATTGCAGCAACCGGGAAAAACGAAGGATTTTCGGCTCAGGTACAAAGTCAGGAACAAAACAGGCCCATTGAAGCAATGGTTATAGAGGAACTGCGTAACCTGGATCTTATAAATATGACTCCTTTGGAAGCTATCAACCGGCTCCACCAGCTGCGTCAGGAGCTGGAAAAACAATATAGACATATCTGAACAGGTTTATACCCGATTTTGATGAGGGGGAGGAAAAATGAACGTCGGTGTGGATGTTGGGGGAACTTTTACCGACGCAGTGCTTCTGGAAAACAATAAGGTTCGCACCACTGCAAAGGTACCCACCAAAAAGGACCTTTTAGAATCTGTTCTGGAAGCAATTGACATTGTCCTCGAAGGTGTCAACACAAAAGACTTGAAGAGAATTGTTTTCAGCACAACAATGATTACCAACCTGATTGCAGAACGCAAGTATGAGAACGTTGCTTTATTGTTAATACCAGGTCCGGGCTTAGCCCACGAATCTTACAATTTTGGAACAACTGTATATATTCTGTCCGGAGCTATTGACTACCGGGGACGTGAGATTATCCCGCTTGACGACCGTGAAGTTGAGTCAACACTGGCAGACCTGTCCAGGTTGGGATGCCGCAGGGTTTGTGTGGTAGGCAAATTTTCACCCCGTAACACAACCCATGAAAAACGGGTCGCAGATATTATCAAGAAAAAATACCCGGCCTGGAAAATAGACCTGGGCTCCATGATCGGCGGCCAGTTAAACTTCCCCAGGCGAGTGACCACAACATACCTCACCAGTGCCACCCGGGAACCCTACCATCAATTCATCAATTCTGTCCGGCAGGCGCTGGCGATACGGGAAATCGACGCTGATGTTTTCATTTTGAAAGCTGACGGAGGAACAATGCCCCTGGCAAACGCGGAAGAGTTGCCTGTTGAAACGATCTTCTCGGGACCTGCTGCCAGCACCCTGGGTGTCCAGGCACTGATCCCCCCCGGGGAAACAGCTGTGGTTGTGGACATCGGCGGTACCACCACCGACCTGGCCTTGATTTTGAGCGGTCAACCGCTGCTTTCATCCAAAGGCGCCAGGGTTGAAAACCAGCTCACCCAGGTGCGCACACTTGCTGTGAAGTCTGTGCCGGTTGGCGGTGACAGCGCTTTACAGCAAGACGGTAAGGGTTTGATCATTGGTACCGGCAGGCTTGGTCCCGCCTACTGCATGGGCGGACCGGCGCCGACTCCCACCGACGCCCTCCGGGTCCTGGGGTTAACTAAGCTGGGGGATTCGTTGAAGGCGGAAGAGGCCATGACCGATCTGGGTGAAGCCCTGAACCTCAGTGCCCGGGACACCGCCGGAAAGGTTATTGAGATGGTCGTGGAAAGGATCTCCTCCGAAGTTAATAATATGTTTCTGGACTGGGAGCAGGAGCCTGCCTATTTAGTGTGGGAAGTCTTGCAGAAAAAAAAGGTCAGGCCTTCCCTCGTCGCCGGTGTGGGCGGCGGAGCTTCCGGATTTATCAGTCAAATAGCCGCAAAACTTGGCTGCGATCCCTTCATCCCGCCTTATGCCCCGGTGGCAAACGCCATCGGCGCTGCCGTGGCCAGGCCTACAATGCAGGTTAGCCTCAGGGCCGATACGGAACAGGGCTACTTTATAATCCGGGAAGAGGGATTCCAGGGTAAACTTAAGGACAGGCATTTCAACGAAAATAAGGCTCTTGTACTGGCCAAAGAAAAACTCATGCAAAGGGCTGCCAAATACGGGCTGGTTGTTGAACCTGAGGAAATTGAAACTACCCACAGGGAAGTGTTTAATATGATCAGGGACTGGACAACAACCGGCAGACTTATTGACATCACTGTTCAAACTCCCAGAGGAATCATTTGCAGGGTTTTGAAGGGGGATGAATAAGATGAAAAAACGCAATTACAAGCAAACCGGCTTAATCTTTTTTCCCGCCTTTGACTGGGCTATCTCCCCCACCCATCCGGAAAGGGAGGAACGCCTTTTGTATACCCGGGACCAGATTTTTGAAGAAGGGATTATGGATCTTCCCCAAATTCTTGAGTTTACAGCATCTCTGGCATCAATTCATGATATCGCCAGAACACACTTTTGTGTACCCCGGGTTGAGGACCAGACCATAGAAGCACACTTAATTGCAGCTGGAGCCGCGATCCTGCTGGCTGAAAGGATCGTAAAGGGTCAGATTGAAAACGGCTTTGCCCTGGTCAGGCCCCCGGGGCACCACGCCATGCGGGTGGTCCACGGTAACCGGGGTTTCTGCAACATTAACAATGAAGCCATCATGGTGGAATACCTGCGTAGCCGGTACGGCATCAAGCGGGTGGCCATTGTTGATACCGATGTACACCACGGTGACGGTACCCAAAACATTTTCTGGCATGACCCGGACGTATTATTCATATCTTTCCATCAGGACGGGCGAACCATTTTTCCAGGCACGGGATTTACTTATGAACTGGGCGGCCCGCGAGCTTTTGCCCGAACTATAAATATTCCGCTGCAGCCGGGCACCTCCGATGAAAGCCTGCTCTATGTGGTTGATAACCTGATCCTGCCGATCCTGAAGGAGTTTAAACCTGATTTTATTGTTAACTCGGCTGGTCAGGACAATCATTTTACAGACCCCCTGGGCAGCATGAGGATAAGCGCCCAGGGTTACGCAAAACTCACCGAAAAACTCCGTCCGGACCTTGCCGTACTGGAGGGAGGTTACGCCATAGAAACAGCTCTTCCTTATGTAAACATGGCAATTATTCTAGCCCTGGCTGGACTTGACTACACCAACATACGGGAACCGGACTACTGGTCCGGACGCTTCAAGGAAAGCCCCGACCGTTCTGGTCAGGTGCGCAAACTTGTGGACCAAATGCTCCATTACTGGCATGTTCGCGATCAGATGCCGCCGGACTCAAGGTACATCCGCGGCCAGTTTTACGAAAGAAACAACAGGATTTTCTACGATACCGATTACATTGAAGAACGTCAACTGGAAAGGCTGAAACTTTGTGATCACTGCCCCGGTTATCTATCCATCGAGTCCTATGCCAATCACGGCTTAGGAAAGTCCGGCAAAGTCAAATGCCTGTCCGTGCCTTTTACAACCTGTGAAAAATGCAGGTCAGAGGCAATAGAAGCTTATCACCAGGCAAAAAAAAGAGGTATATACCGTTATGTTTACCTTCAGGACAAGTCTGCGGACATCTTTTTTGGATATGATACCGGGAGTGGGAAGGAGTGGCAATCGGAAGGATAGCAGGTGGACATTTTGCCCAAAATAACGATCCTGGATCCCTTAACTGCAAACCAGATTGCCGCCGGGGAAGTGGTGGAGAGACCCTTCTCGGTGGTTAAGGAACTCGTGGAAAACTCAATTGATGCCGGAGCTAAAAGGATTGTCATCGACCTTGAGGAGGGAGGACTGGCATCAATCAGTGTGTCCGATGACGGATGCGGAATGAGTGAAGAGGACCTGATCCTGGCCTTTCAGCGTCACGCTACAAGCAAAATAACTTGTTCCCATGACCTCTGCCGGATCAACACCCTGGGATTCAGGGGGGAAGCTCTTCCCAGTATTGCTTCCATTTCGAAGGTGTCGGTAACAACCAGAACTCACAGCGCCATAAACGGTAGCCGCGCCACAGTTGAAGGTGGCAACATCGTCGCCGTGGAGCCGGCAGGATGCCCCGCCGGCACTACCGTACTGGTCAGGGATTTGTTTTTTAACACGCCTGCCCGGCGCAAGGCGATGAAAAGCCCGTCCTCAGAAGGCTCACTATGCGGGGAACTGGTTTCCCGCCTTGCTTTAGCCCGGCCGGATATCCGCTACGAGATGAAAACCAGGGGAAGACGTGTATTCTATTCGCCCGGTTCCGGCCGCTTGTTGGACTCTGTTACGGCCGTTTACGGAAAACAACTGGCAAAAGAGATGCTCCCGGTTAGGTCTGCTGAACAGGGATTAAGCTTGACCGGTCTGACGGGTAAGCCATCCTTGAGCCGCAGCAGCCGCAGCCATATTACTGTAATTATCAACGGCCGCTATGTGCGATGCCCGGTTGTGACCGCAGCAACTGAGGAAGCTTATCGCTCCTTGCTGCCCCAGGGGCGCCGGCCGGTTACCGTGCTGGCTTTAACGGTAGACCCGGAGCTTCTGGATGTAAACGTGCACCCTGCTAAATTAGAGGTTAGACTCTTAGAAGAAGAAAAAATTGCCGGACTGGTGACCCGAACCCTTATGGAAGCAATCCGGGTAAAAGAAATTATTCCAGCGACAAAAGTAACCCGGCCGGTTCTTGAATCAAGTGAACATAAGGAAAGCCGGTTTCAATTAACCATTCACCAACAGCAGGATCAGCAGGTGCCTCCTCCCGGACCGGAAACCGTTATCTGTGAACAGGTCACGGCAAAATACGAAACTGCCGGCCCTGGCTTGTCCCTTGGAGCGGCAGACCAGGGAACAACAAAACCTTGCCCGAAAGAGGCAGAACCAGCCGAAGAAACGACCGGAGCTTTGCTCAGGAAAAACGAACTGCCTGTTTTAAACGCCCTGGCCCACCTGACTCCCGTTTATATTCTGGCTGCAGGAAGAGAAGGACTTTATATTGTAGACCAACATGCTGCCCACGAAAGGATCCTTTACGAAAGCTACCTGGACCAAAAGGGTCCTAAACAAAGCCAGTGTCTCCTTATTCCGTTGATGCTGGAGCTTGATTACAGAGATGCGGCAGTCCTAACCGAACGTGTGCTCTGGTTTGCAGATGCCGGTTTTATTCTAGAACATTTCGGAGGTTATTCTTTTTTGCTCAGGGGTGTCCCCACCAGTTTTCCCACCGGGCAAGAAAAAAATTTATTCCTGGACCTCCTTGACTATTTCAGGGAAAAGGGGCAGGGGCTGGCTCAGGTTGAATTTGAACATCAGCTTTATGCCTCGATGGCCTGCAGAAATGCCGTCAAAGCAGGAGAAAAACTGTCCAAAGCTTCTATGGATGCGCTCCTGAAAAGTCTGGCCCAAACTGAAAACCCCTTTACTTGCCCCCATGGAAGGCCTACAATTATTCATATGTCTTACAGGGATTTGGAAAGCCGCTTCAAACGTTAAAACCCTTCAAAAGGAGCTATGGAGACTTGGGGTGCCATCAGCAGAAAAAAAGCTTTGCCGTAACCACTTCTCACCGGCCGGCAAAGGTCAACACCGACCTGGGCAAACATTTTGCGAAAAACTTGGGAGTACCCTTCGCGGAAAGAAATGATTTATCCTTAAAGACCCTGGCTGATGTTTTGAAGGTAAGGGGCCTTGTGGTGGTAGCTACCAACCGGGTTTCTTATTTTGAAGGAGGTCAAGAATTTTTTTTCCATCCAGGCCTTGCCAGTTTGCGTATAAAGGAGCTGAAAAATGGGAAAACTGACCAAATGATTAAAGCCATGTCCTTACATCCCGGGGATAATGTCCTGGACTGTACTCTGGGCCTGGGTTCCGACGCCATCGTCGCCAGCTTTGTTACAGGCACCGAAGGGAGGATCACCGGATTGGAAGATTCCTGCGTCATAGCGGCGCTGGTTCAGCACGGCCTGACAACTTATCCCGAACCCGAAAAGGACCTGGCCCTGGCCATGCGGAGAATCAGGGTGATTAACGTTAATTATAAAGAATACCTTGCCGGTTTAGCTCCCCGGAGTTACGACATCGTGTATTTCGACCCGATGTTTCGTATACCCAGGCGTCATTCGCCTGCAATGGACACCATCAGGACACTGGCCAATCCGCACCCCCTGGACCGTGAGACTGTCGACCTTGCTCTAAAGGCAGCGGCCAGGAGAGTCGTCATGAAGGAAAGACGGGGAAGTACCGAGTTCCAGCGCCTGGGATTCCATAGGATTGAAGGAGGAAGATACGCTCCTGTTGTCTACGGGGTAATTGAGAGGAAGAGCCTGTAAGATGGGTAATAACATTTGGAAACTTCCCCCTCTTGTAGTAATCGCCGGACCCACAGCCACCGGTAAGAGTGAAGTTGGCGTAATGGTGGCTGAAAAAATGGGCGGGCAAATTATTTCCGCAGATTCAGCCCTGGTTTACAGGGGTATGAATATCGGTACGGCCAAACCCACTTCTGCTGAGATGCGGGGTATAACTCACCATCTCATTGACATCGTGGATCCGGACCAGGAATACAGTGTAGCGGTTTTTCAGGAGCAAGCCCGGAAAATCATTTCGAATCTTGCCAGTAGAAAGATCCTGCCCGTCATGGTGGGCGGAACAGGACTTTATATCCGCGCAGTAGTTGATCCATACGATTTCAGCGACACTAAAGGGGACCCTTTTTTGCGGAACCGTCTCTTAAAAGAGGCCAGTCTTGACGGTCCTGAGGCACTTCACGGAAAACTTCTGGAAGTGGATCCCGTTACTGCCTCGAGACTTCATCCCAGGGATTTGAGACGGGTTATTCGCGCCCTGGAGGTTTACTATTTAACCGGGAAAACCATATCAAGCCACCAGAACAGGGATGAAACCTACAAACCCCGGTACAACCTTTTTATGTTTGGACTTACAATGGCCAGGGAAAGGCTCTATAGACGCATTGAGCTGAGAGTGGACAACATGATTTCAGCCGGGCTGGTAGACGAAGTCCGGCGGCTTTTAAAAAAAGGCTATGGCCCGGAACTGAGTTCCATGCGCAGCCTGGGCTATAAAGAGATAATTTATTACCTTTCAGGTGAGTTAACCCTGGAACAGGCTGTAGAAACTTTAAAAAGGAATACCAGGCGTTTTGCCAAAAGGCAGTTAACCTGGTTTCGCCGGGATCAAAGAATAAGATGGTTAGATCTGGATAAGCTGGATTGTTTAGACATAGTAGCCCAGGAAATAACAAAATCACTGGAAGGAGTATTATAAGATTTGTAGAAAGACATTAAGAAAAAAATATCCATCGGAGGGAGCTCCTAAAATGACAAAACCTCAAATTAATTTACAAGATGCCTTTTTGAACCAGGTCAGGAAGGAAACTATCCCCGTTACTATTTTCCTTATAAACGGCTTTCAGCTGAAAGGAATGGTCAGGGGCTTTGATAACTTTACGGTCATCCTGGAAAGCGACGGAAAACAACTTATGGTCTACAAGCATGCAATTTCTACAGTTAGCCCGCTCAAACCGGTAAGCACCTCATTTTCTGAAACAAAGGGCTCCTGATTACGGCACGGCTGGCCTCTCCACCGAGAGGCTTATTTATTGGTCGTAAAAGTCCACCCCGGGCGTATACTGTTAATGACGGATAGCCCTTAGGGAGGTGGCGGAACCCCTTGAAAATCAATATTTGGAACAGCCACGAGCCTGACGGCACTGCGCGGAGAGGTGTATTAAAAACCCTTAAAACGCAGTATTCCATCCAGCCCGCCAGTAAGGCTTCCCGTGCTCCGGAAGACTCCCATCCACGGAACAACGCCCGGGAAATAATGATGGAGTTAAACAACCTGACCGGGCTTCACGAAGTAAAAAAGTTAATCCGGGAGATTTATGCCTTTGTAGAGATTCAAAAGAGAAGACAGAAGGAAAGACTTGCTACAGAACCCCTGGTGCTGCATATGATTTTTAAAGGAAACCCGGGTACAGGAAAAACTACAGTGGCGAGGATCCTGGGTAAGCTTATGAAAGAGGTGGGTGTACTCCCCAGGGGTCATCTGATCGAAGTTGAACGTGCCGACCTGGTGGGAGAATTCATCGGTCACACAGCACAAAAAACCAGGGAGCAGATAAAAAAAGCCCTGGGGGGAATCCTTTTTATTGATGAGGCATACTCCCTGGCCAGGGGCGGTGAAAAAGACTTCGGGAAAGAGGCCATTGATGCCCTGGTTAAGGGGATGGAAGACCACAGGGACAACCTGATCCTGATTCTGGCCGGCTATCAGGAAGAAATGGACTGGTTTGTAGAAATAAACCCCGGTATGCGTTCCCGTTTCCCCGTGCATATATCATTTCCCGATTATACCACCGGAGAACTTCTGGACATAGCAGACTTAATGCTTCAACAAAAGCAATACAGCCTTTCCAACGGAGCCAGGGAGGAACTCCGTTATTCTATCGAAAAAGAACACAAGCGGCACGAACACAGCGGCAATGCCAGGCTAGTGCGGAATATGATTGAACGAGCCATCCGCCGGCAGGCGGTCCGGTTGCTGGAACAAAAAGGTGACCTGAGCCGCGAGGATCTTATGCTTATAATAAGGGAGGACATGGAAGGATTCCGGAAGGAATAGACGTAAAATAGTACAATTAATGAAATATAATTAAAAGTAATAATTTATTAAATCAAGGAGAAATTGATGTCAATAAGACATGAGTATAACCTGGAAAAGCTGGCCGGGGAAGTAGAAGAAGAAGTCCAGTACATTTACCGCGCTATTGAAAAAAGAGCACTTATAAACCATGCCAAAGTTCTGAAAGCATTTAACAGAGCCCGGGTCAGCGACTTTCACCTCAAGGGGACAACAGGTTACGGATATGGAGATTGTGGAAGGGAAGTCCTGGAAAATATCTATGCGGATATTTTCAGGGCTGAGAAAGCGCTTGTGCGGGGGCAGATTGTGTCAGGCACTCATGCCATTGCCCTGTGTCTTTTCGGGATCCTGCGTCCCGGGGACGAACTCCTGTCCGTACAGGGAGAACCCTATGACACCCTGGGAGAAATGATCGGACTGCGCGGGCATGCTTACGGCTCATTGAGGGAATTAGGCATCATCTACCGTCAGGTTGAACCCGTAGCTCAAGGCATAGATTACTCCGCGGTAAGACAGGCTTTGAGCGAAAAGACAAGGATGGTTATGCTCCAACGTTCAAGGGGTTATGGAAACGGTCCATCCCTTGGAATTACTGCTATGCGCTCTGTTATCAAATATATCCGGCAATTGAAGCCCGATACGGTTATTTTTGTAGACAACTGTTACGGTGAGTTTGTGGAAGAGGAGGAACCCATTGAAGCAGGAGCCGACCTTGTAGCTGGCTCACTGATTAAGAACCCCGGGGGCGGGCTTGCTCCAACCGGAGGTTATGTGGCAGGTCATTCCAAATACGTAGAGATGGCTGCCAACAGGTGGAGCGCACCGGGCCTGGGCGCTGAAATCGGGCCTTCAGCGGAATATCAAAGACTTCTTTTCCAGGGACTCTACCTCGCTCCCCATACTGTGGCGGAAGCATTGAAGGGCGCTGTTTTTACGGCAAGGCTATTCGAAAAACTAGGATATGAAGTTTCACCGGCTTATAACGGCCGGCGGAATGATATTGTTCAGGTAATCCGCCTTGGCACTGCAGAAAAAATGCTGGCTTTTTGCAGAGGCCTGCAGTCTGCTTCCCCGGTTGATGCCCACGTACGGCCGGAGGCAAGCAACATGCCGGGTTATGATGACCCGGTGCTCATGGCTGCGGGAACCTTCGTCCAGGGGGCATCTCTGGAGTTGAGCGCCGACGGCCCGCTTCGCCCGCCCTATGATATTTATTTCCAAGGCGGACTTTCGAAAGAATATATCCGTCTGGCAGTTCTTGCAGCAGCAAGGGAATTGCTTGATTGTGACTAGAAAAACCTTAAGGGAAAATACATGCCGGTATCCGGCTTGAACTGAAAAACACTTTCAGTTGGAATTTTAGAATTTTTTGAATTTTATCGGTTTCCCAGGAAGGGTTTATCATGTTTTCGTCAAAAGCCTAATTAAAGTCCAAACATAGTTAAGGCGTGGTGCTGTTATGGTTAAGGCAGGGTGCTGTTATGAATTTTAAGCAGTTGGAGGCATTCTTATGGGTTGCTGAACTGCAAAGTTTTACTAAAGCAGCCCGTCAGTTGTATATAAGTCAGCCGGCTATCAGCTTTCAGATTAAAGCGCTGGAAGAAGACCTCCAGGCGCCCTTGTTTCAACGTGGGGATAAAAAGGTCATGCTCACCGAGGCGGGGCGGGTTCTGTACCCCGAAGCAAAAAAAATGCTGAGGCACTATCAGAAGATCAAAGAAGGTCTGGAAGACTTGAAAGGTCTAAAAACAGGACATCTCATGGTCGGCGCCAGCACCATCCCCGGCGAGTACATCCTTCCTCTGTTGATTGGCGGATTCAAAAAAAAATACCCGGGGATAGATATCACTTTAAAGGTTGCCGGAAGCAGTCAGGTGGCCAGGTGGGTCCGGCAGAGGGAGATTGACCTTGGTATTACCGGTGTGCCCTATAATAATGAGGGTATCCATTGTGTTCCCTGGTTGAAGGATCAGCTGATCCTAATCGCGCCACCTTCTCACCAGTGGGCTAAGCTGATTCAGGGCATTGCTGTTGCTGATTTAAAAAACGGAACCATGGTCCTGCGGGAACAGGGTTCGGGAACACGGCGAACATTGGAAAAAAAATTGGAGGAAAAAAAAATAGACCTGGATAAAATTCCCTGCGCCATGGAATTGGGCAGCACAAGGGCAGTAATCACAGCTGTTGAAGCGGGATTGGGTGTGAGCATTGTTTCCAGATACGCCGTTCAGGAGGCCCTGGAATTGGGGAGAGTTGTGGAGGTTCCATTGGTTGGACTGGATCTGGCCCGGTCCCTCTATCAACTCCGGCACTCCCAGGGACCAGGAGGCTTCGCCGTAGAGGCTTTTGTAAATTTTATAAGTGACAGGGATATCTGCAAACGCTTCCTGCGAGAGTAGGAAGCGTTTGCAGTTTTATTTTGTTCCATTTTGCTTATTTAGTTCTTAAATAGCAGGAAATTTCGGAGATTTTGTCTAAATAAACTCTACGGAGATTTTACAATGTTAAAAATAAAGCCAAAATTTTTTACCCTGCGAACAAAAATGGCCATACTTTCTTTCGGTTCAGTTTTTCTGGCGATTCTAATCGGAGGCATCATTGTAGTTGACAAGATATCTGCCACATTTGAGAAAGAAGCCGGGATGCGCGCCATGGCCATAGCCCGCACCCTGGCTCAATTCGAGGAAATCCAAAAAAACATCGGGGAGCCCGGAGGCGCAGTTACCATCCAGCCGATTGCCGAGCGTACTCGCCTGGCCACGGGTGTTGAATACATCGTTATTGTAGACATGGAAGGAATCCGGTATTCGCACCCGGTAGAAGAACGAATCGGCAAAAAATTTACAGATGTCGATCTGGGGCCGGCACTGGCAAACAATGAGTATATATCCAGCGCAGAAGGGGTACTGGGTCCTTCCGTCCGGGCTTTTGTACCCGTTAAGATTGAAGAGGGAACCCGCCAGGTGGGTGTAGTTGTAGTGGGAATTTTAATTCCCACCATCGGATTCTTATTAAGGACCATCCAGACACAGCTTTACTACTCCCTGGGCACGGGTTTGATTGTCGGCCTGCTGGGTTCTCTATATCTGGCCAGGAGAATAAAAAAAGCCATGTTTAGTCTGGAACCGGAAGAGATAGCCAGACTCCTGGAAGAGCGGGTGGCAATTTTTCAGGCTATGGGTGAGGGTATAATTGCAATTGATCGAGATAACCAGATAACCGTCGTTAATGAAGAGGCCCAGCGAATTTTGGAAAAAACAAGTGAAGATTTGATCGGAAAGACAATAACAAGCATTATCCCTTACTCCACACTGCCGGAAGTCCTTCAAACAGGGGAAGCCCAGATTAATCAACAGATGTTTTTGAACGATACAATGGTCCTGGTGAACAAGGTGCCGGTACGGTTTAAAGGCGAGATTATCGGGGCGGTGGCCACATTTCAGGATAAAACCGAGATAAACAGACTGGCTGAGGAATTGACCGGAGTAAAAGCTTTTATTGAAGCCTTAAGGGTTCAGAATCATGAACATAAAAACAAGCTCCACACAATAGCCGGCCTAATCCAGTTGGAAAAGTACGAACACGCCCTTGACTATATTTTTGATCTTTCCGAGGAACAGCAAGAGATTACCGGGCTCTTAACAAAAAACATTTGTGACGACAGCATTGCGGGGCTGCTCCTGGGCAAGTACGAAAGGGCCAAAGAGCTCCGTATAAAATTAGATATAGACCGGAATACCAATTTCAGGGAACTTCCCTCCTGCCTGCAAACAGGAGAACTTGTAATAATCCTGGGCAACCTGATTGAAAATGCCCTTGACGCTGTTCGTATGGAAAAACCGGAACGACGGAAGGTATTTTTTTCAATGCTGGACACTCCTGAAAATCTGACCATTACTGTAAGGGATATGGGTCCCGGCATTCCGGTAGAAATGCGGGAAATTATTTTCCAACAGGGTTTTTCAACAAAAGGTTCGGCCAACTGCGGTCTGGGCCTCTACCTGGTAAAACGCTATGTTAACATGGGCGGCGGTTCAATATTAATCCAGGACGCAAATGGTGGAGGTGTTATTTTCAATATAAATATCCCCAAAGAACAGGGTAGTCAAAAAAAACCGAGTTAAGAAGGTGATTGAGTAAATGTCCCAGATAGATGTTTTAATTATTGAGGATGATCCCATGGTAGTTGAAGTGAACCGGGGCTTTATTAATGCCGTACAGGGGTTCAGGGTGGCAGGGGTAGCCCGTACCGGCCGGGAAGCCATCGAAATGGTGAAGGAATTGGTTCCGGACCTCGTTCTCCTTGATATCTATCTCCCTGATATTGACGGTGTAACTACACTTCAGGAGATCAGACGGATCGGTCTGCCCACGGATGTAATCATTATTACAGCTGCTCATAACGCCGAAACCATTCAAAACGTCTTTCGCTACGGGGCTATAGACTATATTGTTAAACCCTTTAAATTTACCCGCTTGAAAGCTTCCCTTAATTGTTATGCTACTTTGCACAACCGGTTTAAGTGCCAGAGTCAGATGAACCAGAATGAAATTGACAGTTTAGCGCTGAGCCGCGGGCAACAGCTGGATGAAGGGGTTCCCAAGGGGTTGAATGAAATCACGCTAAAACAGGTTTACCTGTATTTGCTGAAGGAAGGAACCGCCTTATCAGCTGAGGAAGTCGCTGAAGGCGTCGGGCTGGCCAGGGTCACCGCCAGAAGATACCTGGATTTTTTAGAGAAATCAGGCAGGGTAATCCTAGAACTGCAATATGGTTCCGTAGGACGTCCAGTAAACAGGTACAGAACCCTGGAATAATAAATGAGTTAAATAACCAATATTGATTTTATTAACTTTTCATTGTATTCAGGCAAATACTTGTATATATTTAAACCGTACCCGTACAAAAAACAAACTGTTAACGGGGAGGTGAAGAGTGTATCAAAAAAATAATCCGGATTTGTTTGTTTCTGTTTATTATTATTGTGCTCAGCATTCCCAACGGGTGCGGTAAGCGGGTAGAAGATTCGGAACAGGTTAGTCCGGAAGAAAAAATTGTAATCAAGTTTTCCCATGTAGTCGCTGAAAACACACCCAAGGGACTTGCTGCCCAACGTTTTGCAGCGCTTGTAAAAGAGAGGTCCAACGGGAGAATCGAAGTACAGGTATTTCCAAACTCCACCCTGTTCAAAGACGGTGAAGAGATCCAGGCCCTTCAATCAGGGACCGTGCAGATGATTGCACCTACTACATCCAAGTTATCGGGATTGTTTCCGCAATGGCAGATATTTGATCTGCCTTACGCTTTCCCGGATGAGGATACTGTCCACAGAGCCATGGACGGCAGTATCGGAACCCAATTATATCAAGGATTAAGCCTGCATAAAATGAAGGCTCTGGCTTTCTGGGATAACGGCTTCAAACAAATGACCAACAGCCAAAGGCCTTTAATTCACCCGGCAGATTTTCAGGGATTAACGTTCAGGGTCATGATTAACAGCAATGTCTTAAAAAGGCAGTTTGAAAAACTCAACGCCCACCCGGTTGAAGTATCCTTCGATGACCTCTACCGTGCCCTGGAATCCCAGGAAATCCATGGTGGAGAAAACACAATGACTAATATCAATTCTAAAAATCTTTACAAGGTACAACCCTACCTGACCATATCAAACCACGGTTACATGGGCTATATAGTTATAACCAATACCGATTTCTGGTCAAGCCTTCCTGAAGATGTCCGGTCTCTTCTGGAGGAAACTTTGCTCGAAGTGACGGACTGGGAGCGTGAACAGGCTTCCGTTATGAATCAAAAAGATCTGCAGCAAATTATTTCGTCCGGATATGTCCAGGTACACTATCAGTCCGAGGCAGAAAAAAAAGAATGGGAACAGATTCTTAAACCCATCTATAATGAATTCAGAGATGTAATCGGCGAAGCTTTATTGCGCAGCGTTGAAGATTTAAAAGCTGGATAGACTGCTGCAGCTATGTTATATTTTAATGTCATTTAAAAAACACCTCTCAAAAAGAAACGGTGTTTTTTTGTTCTTTTTTAATGGATTTTTCGGACCAGGCCGATTACTTTACCGAGAATTTGAAGTTCAGTTGCATAGATCGGTTCCAACAGTTGGTTTTCCGGCTGCAGGCGGACCCGGCCCTTTTCCCTGTAGAACCTTTTTACTGTAGCTTCTTCATCAAGCAAGGCCACAACAATATCTCCGTTGTCTGCATCGTGCTGCCGCCGCACTACAACCAGGTCCCCTTCCAGGATTCCGGCTTCAATCATGCTGTCCCCACGCACCGCAAGCATAAAGAACTCTCCTGTGCCGGTGAAATGAACCGGCAGGGAAAATATCTCTTCCCTGTTTTCCACGGCTAAAAGGGGAACACCTGCTGCTACAAGGCCCAGCAGTGGAATACTGACGCATTCGATCCGGTTTTCCGAAAGATTATCAAGTACTTCCATGGCTCTGGGCTTGGCAGGATCACGCCTCAAATATCCCTTGTCCTCTAACTTTTTAAGATATCCATGCACGGTAGAGCTAGAACTTAATCCCACTGCCTGACCGATTTCCCTGACCGAGGGGGGATATCCCTTTTTACGGATGTTATCCTTGATAAACGCTAGAATGGCTGCTTGCTTCGGGGTTAAATCACCGATCATAATCTCACCAGCCTTCTTTACTTATTTTTTCAGTAATTATAACACAATATGGAGCTAAATGAAACGCTTGTTCGTATTATGTTTTAAAATTTTTAATTAATATTTTTTTTAATTTTTAGAAGGATGCGCCCCTTTGTTGTAGAATGAATCAAAAGATAGTCACAAAGTCAGGAAGGGGGGGCCGGGATGCAAAAATATAAAGTAGCTATAGTTGGCGCAGGAAAAGGCGGTCATTCAATTTACAGGATGCTAAAAAAAATGGAAGAAGTTGAAATAATCGGGATAGCCGATATAAATCCTACAGCTCCTGGTATCACGGCCGCACAAGAAGACGGTGTTTTTGTCACAACAAACTATATTGAGCTCACCAGGCTACAGGGACTGGACATTATTATCGAAGTCACAGGAAACCCGGATGTAAAGGAGCACATACTACAGATCAAGCATAACTATACGGCAATAATGGAGTCACAGGCCGCAAATCTTATGATGATCGTGCTCAAAGAAAAAGAAGAGATAGCGGAACTAACAAAAATCCAAGGTGAACTATCGGCTATTTTGAATTCTATGCAGGAGGCTATTGAAGTAGCGGATATCAATGGAACGATTAAATATGTTAACCCTGCTTTTTCCCGCATTACAGGCATACCCGAAAAAGAAAGGATTGGCCAGAATATCTTTGAAAGCTCTCCGGACGGAGCCCTTGCCCACTTATTAAAAACGGGTAAGATGGTTTTTGGCCAAAGAACAAGAGTAGGAGGAAGCAACGCTGAAGTCGTTGCCAACTCCGCTCCCATCATCGTTGACGGAAAGATGGAGGGCGGCGTAGTAGTTTTCCAACATTTTACAGACATTATGAATATGATGGAAGAATTGAAAAAGAGTACCACCATCATAGAGAACCTTACTGATAAATTGGGACAGGTAACAACAAGCAAATATTCCTTTGAAGATATTATCGGAAACAGCACCGAAATTAAAAAATGCATTAACCTGGCTGAAAAGTCTGCCCGCAGCAATTCAACTGTACTCCTTCTAGGTGAAAGCGGCACCGGGAAGGAATTATTCGCCCATTCCATTCACGGCGCATCCATGCGGCGGGAAAATCCATTTATTAAAGTTAATTGTGCAGCAATACCGGAAACACTTCTTGAAAGCGAATTCTTCGGTTATGCCAAGGGTGCCTTTACGGGCGCCGTGAAGTCCAAGATTGGAAAATTTGAACTTGCCCATAGCGGAACGATTTTTTTGGACGAGATTGGAGATATGAACCTCCTGCTTCAAGGCAAGTTGCTGCGGGTATTACAAGAAATGGAATTTGAGCGCGTTGGAGGTAATCAGACTATTAAAGTGGATGTCAGGGTAATTGCAGCCACTAACCGGAACCTGCGGGAGTTGATCCGCCGGGGTGAATTCCGGGAAGATTTGTATTACCGGTTGAATGTCGTTGAAATTACCATTCCCCCCTTGCGCTTGCATAAGGAAGATTTGCCGGCACTGGTAAACAACACGATCATCAAGCTCAATAGAAAATTAGGTAAAAAAGTAAAGGGTCTTTCCAAAGACGCTGAAGAATTACTCTTTAGTTATGACTGGCCTGGTAATGTCCGTGAGCTTGAAAATGTCATTGAACGGGTGATGGTAACCGTTGACGAGGAAATCCTGGTGAAAAAGAACCTGATCCAGCACGTCAATCAGTTCCGGATTCTGCCGGAACGCGATGTTGATATAATGCCTATAGATCAGATGGAGGAAATGTTAATTCGTAAGGCCATGGCAAAATACGGCAACACAGTAGAGGGTAAAAGGCGTGCTGCCCATGCCCTGAATATTTCCCTGGCTACACTTTATAATAAATTGAAAAAAATAAGACCATCAAATATTAAAATTTAGAAACGATTACTAAGATTAAGAAAGACCGCTTTTATCAAGGGATAAGCCCTTTCTTATTCTATATATTAGAATTTTTTTATTAATAAATAAATTATTATTCGCTCAGGCAAACTAAATAATTGTTTGACAATATTCAAGGATTAGGCAATAAACATAAGGTTGCCGGGGTTACAGGACGTATTGAATTTACGGTGATTAACAAGATCAGTATCATGGTACGGATCTTGCTTTTAATATTTTGGGGAATCGAGAGCAACATTACAGCAAAGGGGGGAACTACAATAAAAACCATTAACACCAGTGTGATTACGGAAGCCGTGAAGAAAATGTGTCAGGATGCGAACTTCAATCTGGGCAACGATGTGATGGAAGCTTTTAAAAAGTATTATGAGTCTGAGGTATCGCTCACAGGAAAGGATATCTTGCAAATCCTTATTAAAAATGCTGAGATTGCCCGGGAAGAGCAGGCACCAATGTGTCAGGACACAGGTTTCGCCGTTGTTTTTGTTGAACTGGGGCAGGATGTAAGGATAGAAGGTGGAGATTTCTACGAGGCCATCAATGAGGGCGTACGTCAAGGTTATACCGAAGGCTACCTGAGGAAATCCATCGTCAGCCATCCGCTTGAGCGCAAAAACACCGGAGATAATACACCAGCGGTTATTCACACTAAAATCGTGCCGGGGAAGAATCTACGTATTATCGTAGCACCCAAGGGTGGCGGCTCTGAGAATATGAGTGCAATCAAAATGCTCAAACCCGCAGATGGTGTTGAAGGCGTCAAGAAATTTGTCGTAGACACGATTAAAGCAGCAGGTCCCAACCCCTGTCCTCCAGTTGTGGTAGGAGTGGGCATCGGCGGAACTTATGAAAAAGCCGCTCTGCTATCCAAAGAGGCTTTGTTAAGGGAACTTGGTGAAAAGAGTAAATATCCCGATATTGCAAAATTAGAAGAAGAGCTTTTAGAGGAAATTAACAAAACCGGGGTCGGACCCCAGGGTCTTGGTGGTAAAACCACGGCACTTGCAGTGCATATTGAGATTTACGGCGCTCATATTGCTAGCCTTCCTGTAGCGGTTAACCTGAACTGCCACGCGGCCAGGCATAAAGAAGTGGTCTTGTAAGGCAACTAATTAACCCCGAGATAATGCTTTCAAAATACAGGGGAGGTGAAATGATTGACCCAGATAAGGCTTACTACCCCACTAACTGATGAAATGGTCGAAAAGTTGAGGATCGGCCAACAAGTTTTACTAAACGGTACTCTCTATACAGGACGCGATGCAGCCCACAAAAGGCTGGTAGATCTGATTAAGCAAGGAAAAGAACTTCCTTTTGACCCTAAGGGGCAGGTCATATATTATGTTGGACCCACTCCGGCAAAACCGGGTAAAGTCATTGGTTCGTGCGGGCCAACAACCAGCTACAGGATGGATCCCTACGCTCCGGAACTTTATGCGCTGGGACTAAAAGCTTCCATAGGTAAAGGGAAAAGGTCACCGGAAGTAATCAAAGCATTAAAACAATACAAGGGTGTTTATTTCGCAGCAATTGGCGGAGCTGCTGCACTTATCGCCAAAAGCATAAAGTCAGCAAAGGTCATTGCTTATCCTGATTTAGGAGCGGAAGCCATCCACGAACTGGTTGTAGAAGATTTTCCAGTCGTGGTCGTGAATGATGTCATCGGCGGTGATCTTTACGAAGAGGGAATTAAAATTTACGCGGCTAAATAAAAAATATTTTTTGAGGACTTAACCTTGTTCAAAAATAAGCCGGCAGACATCAAATACAAAATACAAGCCCGGATGGGTAATCGCCCGACCAGTAAGGTTTAACAGGTTGGGCTAGGCTCTTTTGAGTAACTAAAAGTACAGCAACTCTGCTTTTTTAAGAAGGTTAACTTGATTTTTTAAACAATGGCCTTAAAGTTAAAGCAATCAGTTGGGAAGTGGAAGTTTAATATTTTCCATGCTTTGACGACTGACAGAACCGTTTAATACTCTCCTCCACATTAAGTCTATTAAGCCAGTTCAAAGGCGATTTACTGTTTTTAACTTAAAAAAAATACGCCTGTAAGAACTGGCTTAACAATGTTGCTTATACTGGATGAAATGTGAGTTAAGCGGAATGAAGCCATGGTACAAAACCTTTTTTAAACACTATAGCCGCCCCTTAAGAAAGTGAGGATCAATATCTATGCCCTTAAATACCTGCCGGCAAATGCTTTGTACAGGGAGCGGTAGAAGGGAGGGAGCAGAAAAAGGCAAGGTTCGCAGTGGGGGTTATTGGTAATAATAAAGCCAATCATGTTGCGTAAATATTTTAGCCAAGGTGCTGTGTGGGTTGGTTTGGACCTTTGAAGTAGGGAATAGGAGTTAAAATCGGGTTTTAATTGCTAATTCATTCAAATAGATTTGCATTTATTAATTATTTAAGTAAAGCGTTAATTAGACCAGAGGGGAGAGATTTAGCCAGTGAAAATGTTCGAGTATATGGGGAAAGAGCTTTTCGCCAAGTACGGCTTGCCGGTACCGAAGGGCAGAATGGCTACCACCCCGGAAGAAGCTGCCAAAATTGCTGAGGAAATTGGTGGTCCATGTGTTGTAAAGTCTCAAGTTCTTTCAGGCAAGAGGGGTAAAGCCGGTGGAATTAAGTTTCCCAATACTCCTGAAGAAGCCAGGAAAGCTGCAGAAGAAGTCTTGAGCATGACCATTCAGGGGTTGCCCGTCCAGGCTGTTCTGGTCGAAGAAAAACTTAAAATCGATAAAGAGCTATATATGTCCATCACCATTGACGGTTCAGCCAAACAGGCAGTGCTTATTGCATCCGCTTACGGCGGGATGGATATTGAAGAGCAACCGGAGGAATACATTATTAAGAAGCACATTGATCCGGAACTGGGCATGATGCCATTCATGGCCCGCGATGTTGTAAGAAAGATGGGTATTCCTATTAGAAGCCCACATGGAAAAGAAATTGTAAACATTATTCAGACCCTCTACAAGATCTGTCTGGAGAAAGACGCCGAACTGGTTGAAATTAACCCGCTGGTATTCAGCGACGACAAGGTCATTGCCGCCGACTCCAAAGTTACTATTGACGACGACGCCATGTTCCGCATGAAAGACCTGCCCATAGTTGACGATAAGTCCCCTGCTGAAAGAGCTGCCAAAGACCTCGGCCTTTCCTTTGTGGAACTGGATGGGGACATTGCCGTGATGGCTAACGGCGCAGGTATTACAATGGGCACCCTTGATACCCTGCAGGCCTTCGGCGGCACCCCGAAAAACTTCCTGGACTGCGGCGGCGGCACCGGCAGGGAAGCCACAGCCAAGGCCCTTGACATTCTTTTCAGTTTAAATCCCAAGGCTGTTTTCGTAAACATCTTCGGAGGAATTACCCGTTGTGATGATGTTGCCAACGCCGTTAAGGACCAGTATGAAGCAAAGGGCGGTTTTCCTGTACCCCTGGTTATCCGCCTTGTCGGCACTAACCAGGATACCGGCCGGGAAATTCTGGCGTCAATCGGTGTCGAAGCGTTCGATTTCATGGAAGATGCTGCCAGGAGGGTTATTGAACTCACCAAGTAGATTTAATTTTCTGCGCTGAAATCCCCAGAAGATCTTGATAAGGGAGGAGTAGTAAATTGGCTATTATTATTGATGAGAATACTAATGTATTAGTCATGGGAATAACAGGCAGGCAGGCCTCTTTCCATACTAAGCAAATGCTCGCCTACGGCACTAAAATAGTAGCAGGGTGCACCCCGGGAAAAGGGGGAGCCACCGTAGAAGGTGTACCTGTATATAATACCGTTCGCGAAGCCTGTGAGAACCACAGGATCGACGCTTCAGTAATTTTTGTACCCGCGCCGGCAACCAAAGACGCCGCCATTGAGAATATTGAAGCAGGTGTAGGCGTTGTCGTCATCGTCACTGAAGGCGTCCCGGTTTACGACGAGATTCAAATTGTGGCTTACGCTAAACGCAAAGGGGCCATCGTCCTGGGGCCGAACACTTTCGGTATCGTATCCGGCGGCAAGTGCAAGATAGGAATTCCGCCCAACCAGTATTTTATAGAAGGCAACGTAGGCGTAGTTGCCCGCTCCGGCACCCTGACCTATGAAATTACCGGGAACCTGACAGCTAACGGTCTCGGCCAGTCCACTGTTGTGGGTATGGGCGGTGACAGGGCAGTGGGACTCACCTTTATTGATGTTTTAAAGATGTTTGAAAAGGATGATCAAACCAAGGCAATTGTTATGATTGGTGAAATTGGCGGTAACAGCGAAGAAATCGCCGCTGAATACATTAAGGAAATGACCAAACCGGTCGTTGCCTTTATAGCCGGGAAGAGCGCGCCTCCGGGCAAGCGGATGGGACATGCCGGCGCGATTATTGAAAGGGGCAAGGGAACCTACCAGGGCAAGGTTGATGCATTGACTGCGGCCGGCGCCAAAGTTGCTCCGCTGCCGTTTGATGTTCCCCAGCTGGTCAAAGAGGCGCTTGGGATTAAGTAGATAAGTGGAAGGAGGAGGTATATTTGTTTAGAGAAGATCAACTGGAAAAAATCGCTGCCAAGAAAGAGAGCTGGACAGCGAAACTGGAAGCAACCAAGAAAAAGCGTCCAGAAAGGCAATCCCAATTCGCTACCGATTCCGGTGTAGACATCAACACTGTTTATACTCCGCTTGATCTGAAAGATATGGATTACGAGCGTGACCTGGGATTGCCCGGAGAGTACCCCTTTACCCGTGGCGTACAACCCAACCTGTACCGCGGCCGTCTCTGGACCATGCGCCAGTACGCAGGTTTTGGTTCTGCCGAAGAAACCAACCAGCGCTTCCGCTATTTACTGGAACAGGGTCAGACAGGCTTGAGCTGTGCCTTCGACCTGCCAACCCAGATTGGCTATGACTCGGACCATCCCCTGGCACAAGGCGAAATTGGTAAAGTTGGTGTAGCCATCGACTCCCTTGCGGATATGGAGACTCTTTTTGACCAGATCCCCCTGGGCAAGGTCAGCACATCAATGACCATCAACGCACCTGCAGGCGTGTTACTGGCAATGTATATCGCCTGTGCGGAAAAACAGGGATTTGACAAATCTCAAATCAACGGTACCATTCAAAACGACGTTATCAAGGAATACATCTGCCGTGGTACTTATATCCTTCCTCCGGAGCCCTCGATGCGGTTAATCTCCAACATCTTTGAGTACTGCTCCAAGGAAATTCCCCAGTGGAACACCATCAGCATCAGCGGTTACCACATCCGGGAAGCAGGCGCCACAGCAGCCCAGGAAATTGCCTTCACCCTGGCTGACGGTATCGCCTATGTCGATGCTGCCATTAAAGCCGGCCTGGACGTAGATACTTTCGGACCTCGCCTTTCGTTCTTCTTCAACGCTCACTTGAACTTCTTTGAAGAAATAGCGAAGTTCAGAGCAGCCCGCCGTGTCTGGGCAAAAGTTATGAAAGAGCGTTTTGGAGCCAAGAACCCACGTTCCTGGACTCTCCGCTTCCATACCCAGACCGCCGGCGTCAGCCTCACAGCACAACAGCCCATGGTAAACATCATGCGGACTGCCTTTGAAGCTCTTTCCGCTGTATTGGGCGGCACCCAGTCCTTGCACACCAACTCCTACGATGAAGCTCTGGCGCTCCCCTGCGACGAGTCAGTCATGATCGCACTGCGCACCCAACAGGTTATCGGGTACGAAATCGGTGTCTGTGACTTAGTTGACCCGCTTGGCGGTTCGTACTACATCGAATCCCTCACCAACGCCCTTGAGGAAAAGGCTTGGGAATATATCGGCAAGATCGACGCTCTAGGCGGCGCAGATAAGGCTATTGAGTATATGCAGAAAGAAATCCACAATTCTGCTTACCAGTACCAGCTGGCCATCGACAATAAGAAGAAAACTGTTATCGGCGTGAACAGCTTCATCATGCAAGATGAAGAAAAACCCAAGGGCCTTCTGAAAGTCGACCTTTCAGTTGGGGAACGCCAGGTAGCTAAACTTGCTAAGGTCAAAGCGGGAAGAGACAACGCAAAGGTCGAATCCCTGCTGAAAGATATAAGGGAAGCAGCGCAGAGCAACGCCAACCTGATCCCGGTCTTTATTGATGCGGTCAAGGAATACGTCACTCTAGGCGAGATCTGCGGCGTCCTGAGAGACGTTTTTGGCGAATACAAGCAGCAAATCGTATTCTAGGAGAGGAGGAAAGTTGATGAGCGAGAAACGTATCCGCGTTCTGGTCGCAAAACCGGGTCTTGACGGTCACGATCGGGGCGCCAAGGTGATTGCCCAGGCTTTAAGGGACGCCGGTATGGAAGTCGTTTACACAGGGTTGCGGCAAACCCCGGAACAAATCGTATCGGCAGCGGTGCAGGAAGATGTTAATGTAGTCGGCATGAGTATTCTTTCAGGTGCGCATGGAACCCTGTTCCCCGAAGTAATTAAACTTCTTAAAGAGAAGGGCGCCGGCGACATCCTTGTAGTGGGAGGCGGGATTATTCCTGAAGAAGATGTTCCGGCATTAAAAGAAGCCGGTATCGCCGAAATCTTCGGACCCGGAACTCCTCTGGAAGAGGTTGTAAAATACATTCAGGCAAATGTGAAAAACTAACACCATGATGATCGAAAAGCTGTGCGGGCGGGCCGGCTAACCGCCGGTTCCCGTCCCGCCCGATTGGAAGTGATATGTGGCTGCTAATTTAATTAATTAATTTGGAGGGATACCGCATGATTAAAAAGATTGACCATGTGGGCATAGCTGTAAAGGACCTGGAAGTAACTTTGAAACTGTACGAAGAGGTACTGGGGCTGAAGTCTACCGGCACAGAGGTTGTGGAAGAGCAAAAGGTTAAAGTAGCCTTTTTACCCACAGGCGATAGTGAGGTTGAGCTGCTGGAGTCAACATCGCCGGACGGACCCATCGCTAAATACATTGCAAAGAATGGGGAAGGGATCCAGCACCTGGCTTTCAGGGTCGACAACCTGGAGCAGAGGTTGGCGGAACTGAAAGAAAAAGGCATCCGTTTAATTGATGAAAAGCCACGGTACGGAGCCGGTGGGGCAAGAATAGCCTTTTTACACCCGAAATCCACCTTTGGCGTACTTATCGAACTGTGTGAGCGCGACTAGATTGGAGGTAATAGTATGCAGGAGAAGCTGGACCTACTTACTAAGTTAAGGCAACAGGTCGAAGCTGGCGGCGGCCAGAAAAGAATAGACAAACAACATGCAAGCGGGAAAAAGACAAGCAGGGAACGGATCAACGAGCTTTATGATCCGGGCTCCTTTAGAGAAATTGACGTCTTTGCTGCAACAACAGATGACTTCAATAAGGTAAACGGCGAAGGTGTGACGTGTGGCTACGGCACTATCGCAGGTCGCAGGGTTTATATCTTTTCCCAGGACTTTACCGTTATCGGCGGCTCCCTGGGACGGGTTCATGCTGCAAAAATCTGTAAAGTTCTCGATATGGCCATGAAGGTCGGAGCCCCGGTAATCGGCATTTGTGACTCGGGCGGAGCCCGCATTCAGGAAGGCGTGGACGCCCTTGACGGATACGGCCAGATCTTTTTCCGGAATACCATTGCTTCCGGAGTGATCCCGCAGATTTCTGTGATCATGGGCCCCTGCGCCGGCGGCGCGGTTTATTCCCCGGCCCTGACCGACTTCATCCTGATGGTGGCTAATACCAGCCAGATGTTCATTACCGGACCGCTGGTAATTAAAGCAACCACCGGTGAGGATGTCAGTATGGAGGCCCTTGGGGGAGCGGCAACGCATAACCAGGTCAGCGGCGTTGCTCATTTCCTCGCCAACAACGAGGATGAGTGTATTACCCAGATTAAAACGCTGCTCAGCTACCTGCCCTCAAACAACCTTGACGAACCGCCTACGTTTGCGCCCGTCGAGCCCTCGCTTGACAAGGAGACTCTGGTGTCGGTGGTACCCACCGATCCCAACAAAGGTTATGATGTCCGTAACGTCATAAACGCTATTGTCGACGGAGGTTCCTTCTTTGAAGTACACCAGTATTACGCCACAAACGGCGTTGTCGGCTTTGCCCGGATTAACGGCCAGGCAATCGGCATCATTGCCAACCAGCCCAGGATCCTGGCAGGTTGTCTGGACATTAACGTTTCTGACAAGATTGCCCGCCACATCCGTTTCTGCGACTGCTTCAACATTCCCATCCTGACCTTTATGGACGTGCCCGGATTCCTTCCCGGAGTTCAGCAGGAGTATGGTGGAATTATCCGCCATGGCGCCAAAATGCTATATGCTTATTCCGAGGCCACAACGCCCAAAATCACCATCATTACCCGCAAGGCTTACGGCGGAGCATACCTGGCCATGTGCGGCAGCGCCTTGAGAGCTGATGAAGTTTATGCCTGGCCCACCGCTGAAATTGCCGTTATGGGACCGGAAGGCGCCGTTAACGTGATTAACCGCAAGGAAATTGCAGAAGCGGCCAACCCCGTTGAAGAACGCAAGAAACTGGTACAACAATACCGTGATCGCTTTGCCAACCCCTATATTGCCAGCGCCAGGGGATTTATCCAGGATGTAATTGACCCGCGGGACACCCGGGATAGAGTCATCAACGCTCTTAAGAATTTAGCTAATAAACGCGAGAGCAGGCCCAGGAAGAAACACGGTAATATCCCCTGCTAGTGCAAGTACGGGCACGGAGGAGGAAAGTAGATGTCGGAAACAAGTTCAAAAATTAAACCGGAAGTGGTTGCTGCTATCTCAGTTGCCCTTGCCCTATACGGTTATTCCAGCGATAAGGGCTACCAGGCCACCAGGATCAGTAAAAGCCAAAACCTTTGGAAAAAGGCCGGCATTATCGAAATTATGCTTGGCCGTGAAATGAATAGGGACTTCATATAGAAACAACGCAACAAGTACAGGCCTACCATTAGGAGGGAAACTGCATGCAAAAGTTTAAAATTAAGGTTAACGGAGAGGTATACGAAGTAGAAGTTGAGCAAATTGGTGGGGCTCCGGCAGCAGCTCCTGCGGCTCCGCCCCCGGCGCCGGTTGCAGCACCTGCACCTGCCCCCGCCCCTGCGGCAGCACCCGCAGCCGCTCCGAAACCGGCCGCGGCGCCAGCTCCAAAACCAGCTGGTGGTGGCGGCGGCGGTGGAGCATTATGTGCTCCGATGCCTGGTACAGTACTGGAAATCAAGGTCAACGTGGGCGATGCTGTAACAATAGGTCAGGTCCTTCTGATCCTTGAAGCCATGAAGATGGAAAACGAGCTGGCTGCAGATAAAGCCGGCACTGTCAAGGAAATTAAAGTTACCAAGGGCCAGGCCGTCAATGGTGGAGATCCACTCATCATTATCGGCTAGAACAATAATAAAGGGTGGAGGCGGGGCTTAAGCGTCTCCACCTCCAGAAATTGTTTAACCAACCAGTTGGGAGGGGATAGAAGTTATGATCAAAAGAAAAAAAATTACTATTGTCGGCGCTGGTAACGTTGGGGCAACAGCTGCACACTGGGCAGCATCAAGAGAACTGGGCGATGTTGTTCTGGTTGACGTAATTGAAGGGGTTCCCCAGGGTAAAGCTCTCGACTTGATGCAAGCGGCTCCTGTAATGAAATATGACAGCAATATAATTGGCACTAATAACTATGAAGATACCGCTGATTCGGACGTTGCCATTATTACCGCCGGTGTCGCCCGTAAACCTGGAATGAGCCGGGATGACCTTCTGAATATCAACTATAAAATCGTAGGCTCAGTGGCAGAAAACATTGCCCGGTATTCGCCAAACTGCACAATCATCGTCGTATCCAACCCGCTTGACGTTATGACTTATACCGCCTATAAAGCCAGCGGTTTCCCGGCCAACCGCGTCTTTGGTCAGGCCGGCGTGCTTGACTCCGCCCGTTTCCGGACCTTCGTTGCCATGGAACTAGGTGTATCATTTGAGGATGTCAACGCTTTAGTCCTTGGCGGCCATGGTGATACGATGGTGTCGGTACTCAGCCATGCCAATGTCGGATGTATACCCGTAACCAAGTTAATACCTCCCGAGCGCCTGGCTGAAATCGTTAAGAGAACCGCCAACGGTGGAGCTGAAATCGTAAACTTCCTGAAGACCGGCAGCGCTTTCTACGCCCCTTCAGCCTCCGCAGTAACCATGGCTGAAGCAGTGCTGAAAGACAAAAAGCGGATCCTGCCCGTGGCGGCATATCTGAACGGCGAATACGGCGCCAAGGACATTTACACCGGCGTACCTTGTATTATTGGTGGCAACGGGGTAGAAAAGATTATTGAAATAGATCTGACACCGGATGAAAAAGCCGCCCTGGATAAATCCATCCAGGCCGTTCGTGACCTTATGAAGGTAGTCGGACTGGGTTCTTAAACGAGTCCGGTTAGCGAGAAAAGGGGAGGATTATAAGATGGCAAAAGGACCAAAAGCTGTATTGATAACTGACACTACTTTCCGGGATGCACACCAGTCCCTTTTGGCAACCCGGATGAAAACTGAGCACATGATCCCGATTGCAGAGAAACACGATGAAATCGGGTTCCATTCAATGGAAATGTGGGGCGGCGCAACTTTCGACACCTGCATGCGTTTCTGCGGTGACGACCCCTGGGAGCGCCTGAGGGTTATCAGGCGTCACCTTAAAAAAACCAAGACCCAGATGCTGCTGAGAGGACAGAACATTGTAGGTTACAGGAATTACGCCGACGATGTACTAATTGAGTTCATTAAAAAAGCTGTTTATAACGGCATGGATATTTTCCGCTGCTTTGACGCTCTAAATGATTATCGCAACCTGGAAGTAGCAATCAAGACTGTCATCGACGAAGGAGCCCACGCCCAGGGTACAATCTGCTACGCCATCAGCCCCGTCCACACGGTTGAACACTACGTCGGAAAGGCAAAAGAGTTGGCAAGTATGGGCGTCCACAGCATTTGCATCAAGGATATGGCGGGGATCATCGCTCCCTACATCACCTATGATATTGTCAAAGGCATGAGGGACGCCGGGATCACGCTTCCAATTCAGCTCCACTGCCACTATACCAGCGGTATGGGCGCTATGGCTTATGTGAAGGGAATTGAAGCGGGAGCCAATATCATTGACTGCGCCATATCTCCAATGTCCGTACAGACTTCGCAGCCTTCCATTGAAGTTATGTGCTCCACATTCGCGGGAACTGAATATGATACAGGTCTAGACCTTCAACCGATGATTGAAATTGCCGATTACTGGAAGGATGTGCGCCCGCTTTACACAGAATTCGACCTGGCCCAGAAATACCCCGATGCCGGTATCCTGGTTTCCCAGGTCCCCGGCGGGATGATGTCCAACTTCCTCTCGCAGTTGCAGCAGGCTAACGCTCTGCACCGCCTGCCCGAGGTGCTTGAGGAAATGCCGAGGGTGCAGGAAGACTTCGGCTGGCCCCCGCTGGTTACGCCATCCAGCCAGATCGTTGGTTCCCAGGCTGTTTTTAACGTCCTGATGGGCCGCTATAAAATGTGCACCAACGAAGTAAAGCAGTACATGCGCGGTTATTACGGCCGGCCTCCTGCTCCCATTAATGAAGAGGCCCGCAAGATGATTATTGGTGACGAAAAGCCTATTACCTGCCGTCCGGCCGACAAGCTGGAACCGGAACTGCCGAAAGCCAAGGAAATGATCGCTCACGTCATGGAGAAGGAAGAAGACATCATTTCCTGCGCCATCTACCCGCAGGTAGCACCCAAGTTCCTTGAAGAGAGAATGGCCAAAAAGCTCAAAGTCGACATAGAGCTGGCCAAACAGAGCTGTGACTTTTATCCTGTTTAGGATTAATAACCAAAACTCCCCGGGACGGTACGCCAAATCCGTCCCGGGGACTTAAAACCTTTAGTCATCCTCCAAAAAATAAAAAATTGCTTATAGGAAGTACTAACTTTAAAAAGGAGGCTTGTTTATTTAATGTCCAAAGAAATGAAAACCATGGACGGTACGAAAGCAGCAGCTTATACGTCCTATGCTTTTACGGACTGCGCCTGTATTTTCCCCATTACTCCGTCCTCCCCCATGGCTGAATATGTAGATGAATGGGCTGCCCAGGGTAAAAAGAATATTTTCGGCCAAACAGTAAAAGTTGTGGAAATGCAATCTGAAGCAGGCGCTGCAGCCGCCCTGCACGGATCGCTTGCAGCAGGCGCACTGAGCACCACATATACGGCATCCCAGGGCTTAATGCTCATGATTCCGAACATGTATAAAATATCCGGAGAGCTGATGCCTGGCGTTATCCATGTAACTGCCCGGGCCCTTTCCACACACGCCTTAAGCATTTTCGGAGACCACTCCGACGTAATGTCCTGCCGGATGACCGGCTTCGCCATGCTGGCTTCCAGCAGTGTCCAGGAAGTTATGGATCTCGGCGGTTTGGCCCACCTGGCAGCCATTAAGTCCAGGGTCCCCTTCCTGCATTTTTATGACGGATTCAGGACCTCTCACGAACAACAAAAAATTGAGGTCATCGATTATGAAGACTTTGCCCGGCTGGTGGACTGGGATGCAATAAAAGCATTCAGGGAAAGGGGTTTGAACCCGGAACACCCGGTGGTCAGGGGAACAGCCCAGAACCCGGACATTTACTTCCAGGCCAGAGAAGCCTGCAACCCCTTCTATGATGCAGTTCCTGATATCGTAAATGATTATATGAAGGAAATCAGCAATTTAACCGGCAGGACATATAAGCCCTTCGTTTATTATGGCGCGGAAGATGCAGAGGATATCATTATTACCATGGGCTCTTCCTGTGATACAGTCGAAGCGACAGTGGATTACCTAATGGATAAAGGAGAAAAAGTCGGCCTGATCAAAGTGCATCTTTACAGGCCTTTCTCCAGCAAGTACTTCTTTGATGTTTTCCCCAAAAGCGTAAAAAGGATTGCCGTACTGGACCGGACCAAAGAACCCGGCGCTCTCGGTGAACCCTTACTGGAAGACGTTAAATCAATGTTCTATGATTACGAAACCAAACCATTAATCATCGGGGGACGTTACGGACTTGGCTCCAAGGAACTTGTACCCGCCGACATCAAAGCTGTCTTCAATAATCTGAAGGCCGATCAACCTAAAGAACGTTTTGTTCTCGGAATTGTTGACGATGTCACAAACCTTTCTCTCCCGCAGGTAGAGGTAATCGACGCCACGCCGGAAGGGACTATTCAGTGCAAGTTTTACGGCCTTGGTTCCGACGGTACAGTGGGCGCCAACAAGCAGGCAGTGGAAATTATCGGCAACACCCCTGGTATGTATGCCCAGGCTTACTTCTCCTATGACTCCAAAAAGTCCGGAGGCTTTACCGTTTCCCACCTGCGCTTTGGTAAAAAACCCATTAAATCGCCTTACTTGATTACCTCCGCTGATTTTGTCTCTTGCAGCAACCAATCTTATGTACAAACACTGGACATGTTGTCGGGATTGAAAAAAGGCGGCACATTCCTTTTGAACTGTGTCTGGAAACCTGAAGAACTGGAAGAGAAACTTCCGGCCTCCATGAAGAGATGCCTTGCCAGGAAGAAGATCAATTTCTATACCATCAATGCTGTAGATATAGCCAGAGAATTAGGCCTTGGCAACCGCTACAACATGATCATGCAATCGGCCTTCTTCAAACTGGCCAACGTAATTCCCGTGGATGAAGCTGTTGAGGAACTGAAGCGTACCATTAAGAAGACCTACGGCAGAAAAGGCGATGCCATTGTCAACATGAACTATGCCTCAGTTGATAAAGGAATAGAATCCATTGTGAAGATTGATGTGCCTGCTGCCTGGGCTGATGCAGTTGATGAAGCAGAAGAGGCTAAAGACGTACCGGAATTTATTGCAAATGTTCTTCAACCCATGAACAGGCTGGAAGGCGACAAACTGCCCGTAAGCACCTTTACGGGTGTGGAGGATGGTACCTTCCCCGTCGGTACTTCCAGGTATGAAAAGCGCGGCGTAGCCGACTTTGTCCCGGAATGGATTAAGGAAAACTGCATCCAGTGTAACCAGTGCTCATACGTTTGTTCCCACGCTGCCATACGTCCGGTTCTGTTAAATGAAGAGGAACAGAAAAATGCCCCGGCTTCCTTTGAAACCTTAAAGGCTGTGGGTAAACAGCTGGCAGGTTTGACCTACCGCATGCAGGTGGGCGTAATGGACTGCATGGGCTGCGGAGTTTGTGCCAATGTCTGCCCGTCCAAGGAAAAAGCCCTTGTCATGAAGCCATTCGGCACACAATTAGTTGAAGCGGAGAACTGGGATTATGCAATGAGGGTCAGCATCAAGGATAATCTCTGGAACAAGTTCAGTGTTAAAGGCAGCCAGTTTGCCCAGCCGTTGCTGGAGTTCTCCGGCGCCTGCGGCGGTTGCGTGGAAACTACCTACGCCAAGCTGGTTACCCAGTTGTTTGGTGACAGAATGATCGTAACCAACGCTACGGGTTGTTCATCTATCTGGGGAGGCAGCGCACCTTCGATGCCGTACTGCACCAACGCGGAAGGAAGGGGCCCGGCCTGGTCCAGCGGATTATTCGAGGATAATGCTGAATATGGCTTTGGTGTGTTCGTAGGCATCAAACAAATGCGGGAAAAATTAGCCGACCTGATGAAGGAAGCCATGGCTCTCGACATCGCTCCGGCTTTGAAAGAAGCCTTCCAGGAATGGCTGGACAACAAAGACGATGCTTCAGCCTCCAAGGTAGCTGCTGACAAAATCATACCTCTGCTTGAAGGTTCAGATAATCCAATCTTGAAAGAAATTTATGAGAAGAGGGACCAGTTGGTTAAGAAATCCATCTGGATCCTGGGTGGAGACGGCTGGGCTTACGACATTGGTTACGGTGGACTGGACCACGTACTTGCCCAAAATGAGGACGTAAACGTACTGGTATTTGATACCGAGGTTTATTCCAACACCGGCGGGCAGGCATCCAAGTCCACCCCAACCGCATCCATTGCCAAGTTCGCCGCGGCAGGTAAGCGGACCAAGAAGAAAGACCTCGGCGCGATGGCTATGACCTACGGCTATGTTTATGTAGCCCAAATCGGGATGGGCGCAGACATGGCTCAAACCCTCAAAGCCATTGCCGAAGCAGAGGCATATAAAGGTCCTTCCCTGATTATCGCCTACTCCCCCTGCATTAACCACGGCTTGAAAGGCGGTATGCAAAACAGCCAGGCTGAGATTAAGAAGGCTGTTAATGCCGGATACTGGCACCTGTACAGGTATAACCCGGATCTCAAGAAGGAAGGCAAGAATCCCTTTATCCTCGATTCTAAAGAACCCAATTTCAGCGCCTTTAGAGACTATCTAATGGGTGAAGTTCGCTACGCTTCACTGTCACAATTGTTCCCGGCCGAAGCAAACGACCTGTTTGCCAAGACCGAACAAGACGCCAAGGAAAGATATGAATTCTACAAGAACCTGGCAAACGTCTAAAGGTCAGTAAACTTGCTTTAAACCGAACAGGAGCCGGTGGACAATAGTCCAGCGGCTCCTTTCTGTTTGAACAGTCGTAAAATAATACTTTAGCGCTTAATACTTCCTTATATGCATATTCCGGCACATCCGGACGGCGAATCCGGAGGCATCCGGACAGGTGTACCGGAATTATCCGGACAGCATTTCCGGTAGTATCCGGACACCTTGTCGAATATGTATTTTGATCTAAGG
>FZPS01000110.1_pt16 | contig 62623 bp, 67 predicted proteins | sample 1817821 | NCBI WGS metagenome assembly FZPS01 (sample SAMEA104158645, study PRJEB21678) | metagenome | place: Germany | collected 2015-04-21 | reverse complement strand
AATGTTTTCCATAGCAGAGCTATAAAAGATATATGAAAAGATAAATATGGGCACAAGGACACATAGCAGATAAATAAGCAATAGCTTGGTTCTTATGCTTATTTTAACCCTGTAGTTACTAATTAGACCCTTTTCTGTAGAGCTGCCCATTGTTGTTGCCCCCACTCAAAGCTGTCCATAAATAAAGCACTTGACTGCTACTCATATACTATTACCCATTTAAGATTACTGCTGTATATGTCTGTATCATTTCCCTATTGCGTATGTCCATTATATTAGCTAGCGGGTAAAAATTCAAGCTTACAATAAGTAGCAGGACACCCACTAGGATGTCCTATCTATACTTTTTTATATATTCTATATACTCTTGCTGAGATTATCGCAATCCTTAACTTTGTCAGCAATCCTTATATCCCTGCCTGCTTTGTTTACATTGGGCATATTAAACTGGGCAAGGTTAGATAGAACTGAAAATCTTTACACCCCTTGTAGCCAAAATACTATACATAAGAATATCTAACACAAGAAAGCCTATACATAGTATAGCTAGAGTGCTAGCCAGGGTCCATTTTATGATTATGGTAGGTACTATTACTAAGGGTGCCATAATCATGCCTATTATAACATTGAAAAATACGTTTATATTTTGCTTTACTGCCTTTTGCTCATTGTCCCAGGTAAAATTGGGGTTGACCAGATCAATCATTAGGCCAGTCAAGGATACAAATAAAAGGGCTAATGGACTAGTAATGAGCATAAGTAAACCTAGGAATAGGGGCATTTTAAAAAGTATTATACATAGCAATACTAGGACAAGTATAGCTGCAAAACCAATTAACATGGCAGAAAGAAGCTTTGCATTTAGCTGTACTATGTAGGATACGGGCAGATACTTTTTAACGTAAATATTTTCTCCTTCACGGGACATGGCTGAAGAGCTAATTCCATTGCTAGCCCCCATAAACACAGCCATTGCAAAGGCCGCTGCTAACACAATACCAGCGTTTTCAGGATTGCTAATAACTCTTGTAATCTCATCAAAGGCCATGGCTTGGTCACCACTTGTCAATAAGGGTATCAGGAGAAAAAGTGGCCATAAAAAGTTCATTACTACACAATTTAAAAAATATATGGGAGTCCTAACTAGGAGCCTGATTTCCACCAAGCAGTAGGATAGTAGGGCAGACCTGCTCCTTGACTTTTCCACGACTTGGCCGATGGCCTTGTTTCGCCTACTAGACCCTGCCTCCGACAGACCAACAGCTCCCTTTAAATAAATTACTTGACCAAAGGCAGTTATAAGGCCATAAGCCCCCAAGGTAACCCCTACAAAGAGGATAAGGTTAAGTAGGCCCTTTAGGCTTGAGCTATAAACCAAGGCTTGACTGGCCCAGCCGGCTGCAGGAAAGATATCGGGTATGACATTGACTAGGGAGTTAGAGCCAGACTCCAGCATTTCTAGCAGGGCTTCTGGCGATAAATCTGTAGATACATTTTGCAGTAGCATATTTATACCCAGACCCACAAAAAGCCCAAGCATACCAGCTAGTACCTTTAAAAAATCCTTGTGTCTTTTTAGGTTAGTAAATCTCATTATCAGCATAACTAAAAAGGAAGCCAGGGCCAAAGGTACTATGGGCAGTAAGACAAAAACAATTAAACCATAAACATAGTATAAGGGTCCCATGCCCAGTCTGATACCATATGTAAAGAGCAAGGGTAGATATAAGACCCCAGTCACTATAAATTCATATATGATAACAACTATAAGCTTTGCAGATACTATCTCCCAAGGTTTTAGTGGAAGGGGGAGTAAATACTCCACATCAGATGAGAAATAAAAGCTACTCATCACATAGAAAATACCAAAGATAAATATTATGGCTGAATTTATCCCAATCCCCAATTTTAAAACCAGGCCTGCCTGTCCTATTTGCATAAAGGCACCAATCAGGCTAGAAAATAAGGCAACTATCCCAATCAGCATAAAGGGGACTGTTAGAGCCAGCATAACTATTAGGAATATTTGGGTTGACCTTTTACCATCTTTGATACCAAGGCCTGTGCTATTTCTCAGCATTACCCTTACTAACGATAAAATTTTTCTATTCACTCTCTGTCAACTCCAAGAACATGTTTTCTAATGATTCGTTTTTCTTAAAATGCTCCTTCATCTCAGCTAATGTACCAGTAAAGAGGATACTACCCTTGTCAATAATAGCTACCCTGTCACAAATCTTTTCTGCAACATCTAGTACATGGGTAGAGAAAAAGACTGTCTTGCCCTCATTTACCTGCTCCCTCATCATCTCTTTTAAGATAAAGGAGGACCTAGGATCAAGGCCTGTCATAGGCTCGTCCAGTATCCAAACAGATGGCTCATGTATAAGGGCACCCATCAATACAATCTTTTGCCTCATACCATGTGAATAGGACAAAATCTTGTCATCTAGTACATCTGCCATGCCAAAACGGGATGCTAAATCCTCTATACGAGGCTTTCTCTGATCAGCTGCTACTTCATACATATCAGCCATAAAACCTAGGTACTCTATACCCTTTAAGCGTAAAAACATATTGGGAGTGTCAGGAACAAAGCCTATTTGCTTTTTTACCTCTAGAGGCTTTTGCCCTATGTCTATGCCATTTACCTTTACACTACCACTATCAGCCTTTAGTATGCCAGTTATAATCTTTATGGCAGTTGTTTTGCCCGCCCCATTTGGACCTAAAAAACCAAAAATCTGACCAGATGGTACTGTAAGTGTTAGATTGTCTGCTGCCTTTACTTTGCCGTTATAGGTTTTGTTAATGTTTATTAGCTCTATCATTTAGTAAACTGCCTCCTTGAATTCTGCTAGCTAGTTAAGCGCCTTTACTAGCCTTGTATATAGATCCTCTGTCTCTCCTGGCTTGTCATAGTTTATTACTATCCACTCATTGCCTGTATTGATTAGGATAAAGGGGCCTCCCTGAGAAAAGGAAATAAGCCGGGTCCTACCAAGATCCTCTAGCTGGTATATCCCCCTCCTACTTAGTCCAAATAGGTCTATACCATTGGTCCTAGAGATAATCCTTGGGAGCTGCTCAGCTAACTGTAGATCATGAATATCCTCATAGCGTATTTCAGCGCCATATATGCCAGATATCTTTATATGGTTTTCATTTATTATAACTTTTGCGGGCTTTAGAGCCAAGGAAATAGTTATTATTATAAGTGCGATGATAATAATCCTTAGGATCATACGGTAATTAAGTAGCTTGTCGACTGAATTGCCCTTGCCCATTTTCAATTCCAGATATCCCCCTTCTTCCTATATGAATGCTTTATATATAGGCCCTGCCAACATTTTAATTATAGCATAGTACATGCCTCGCATAAAATAGTAATTTGAATAAATTTTACTAAAGATTGTTAGATTGCTCAAGTCTATTCCCTTATTTCTGTTATTTTCCCTGTCTTTATATTTTCTTATTATTTAAATTTTTCCTTCTAAAAAAGCTCTAAAATTGGACACACTAACTATATCTATAGGAAAGGAGCAATATAATTATGAAAACTAAACGTCTTAGGAAAATGATGACCGAGTTTTCACAGGAATTGGGGATAGAACCAAGGCAAATGAACAAGCTAGGTAATAAGATGCTATGGGCAGCAGCTAGTGTCGTAGGATTTAGCCTTATCAAGACTATGTTTAAAAGGAGATAAAGCTTTAGTAGTATCTTATAATTAGGCCAGCCGTCTAGGGCGGTTGGCCTTGTTTTCTTTTAATAGAAAATGAGGTCAAAAATATTTACTTAAAATGACACCATACCGAGCTGGCCCTAATTAAAAGCCCCCTGCTCCACCACCGCCAGCGCCACCGCCGCCACCACCGGAAAAGCCTCCAGATGAAAAGCCAGACCCAGAAGAGCTAAGAGGCCGATCAAAAGACTCACTAAAGCTCTTGTGAAAGCTACTACTATTTCCACTACTAAAGGCATAATACCAATATAGCCAGTTATTTTCCTCATATATAGACCTGTACTCAGGGCTAATAAATCCCATATCCATATTTACTACTCCAAGTGCCAGGGCATATATTAGGCCAGTGTCTAAACCTGATATTTTATCGTGATTATCATAATCCCCATTTAGCCTATCATCCATATAACTTTTAAATTTATCCCACTTTTTCTTTAGGCTAAGGCCCTCATCTGTTAGCCTAGTAAAAAGGTAAATACTATAGAAAAACAAGGGGGGTGACCCTAGTATACCACCTATACCTAAGATATTGTCGTATGTAAGGGTTATCGCACCCAGAGCAAAAATGACAAGGGACATAACTAGTAGGATTAAGCCGTACAGGGTCTTTCCCGTGTCATAGTAGCCTAGCTTATTAGCATCTGCCTTTATCTTGTAGTTCCAGGCCCTGAGGGACTGGTAAAAGCCCCCATAGTATTTATCAGCATAGGATTTTACTTCACTTGTCTTGACCCTGCTGCCCTTGCCTATTTCACTGAATAGCCATTTTAAAAACCTTTTTTCATGGCTAAGTAGGCCCTGATCATCGGCCTTTATCCTGCTTATAATGAAATCCTCAACATCTAGCCCTTGGTCACTAGCTATCTCTCCCTCTGGAGCTAGGCTCCTAATGGTCAGATAACCCCTTCTTTGTAGGTCTAATATGGTAGCTAGGATAGTCTCTGAGTTGCCTGTTCGGCCACACAGCCTAGCTGCTATAGCCGGGCTAGTCTCTGCCGGCAAATAGTCTCCCCTGTACTCATAAATGTCCCGCTTGTCTAGCTTCCTGCGGTTTAGTATTAGGCTTAATAAAAAGGTAAGCAGGATAATTATAGTCGCCCCTAGGGATACGGTACCTAAGTTTTTGGATGTGGTCCTTATCCTTTGTCTAATCTCCTCCCGCCTCTTTAAGTTAGCCTCCTCCTCAGCTATTATCTGCTCTAGCCTGTCTAGCTTTTCTATTTTTCTGGCACTTTCTATAAGGCTGGTTGGGAAAAGAAATCTACCCTCAACAAGTTCATTTTTTGCCACATTCTTGACCCTCAAGCTATAGCTTGAGTTATTGTTAGCTATTATCTGACCCTGGTCTGGTCCATGGGCAAAGACCCTAATCTCTTGGTCAGACTTTAGCTTTGGAAAGGACATATTTACGATAAACAGGTCAATGGGAGTGGAGTTTTCCCTTCCTAGAAACTTGTAGTATAGCTCACCCGTATCATTATAGCGAACCGCTAGATCCTTTACCCTGTAGCTTAGCCTAAAGGTCTTTTCCTCGTCCCTTGAAGGTGAAAATATCTTTATCCTTATACTGCTGTTATCATTTACAATATGAAATAGGTTGGAGTCACCATTTCTAGCACGATCATCTGGCCTATATTGGTAGCTTTGTCCTTGCTTTATCTCAAAAACCTCTAGGCCAGATATGCCAGAGGTCCCATCTAGGACTATATCCCTATAGACCCCATTGTAGGCATCATTGAAACGGAAGCTTATATCCTCAGTAACTAAGAGGTCCCCTGTATCCTCTAGGCTAGCATTTACTATCCATTTTGTAATAACAAGTGTATCACTAGCCCCTACTGAGCAAGGACTAATTACGCTTGTTATAAGCAAGACCATTGTAATTATAATAGTGTATAGGAATAACTTTTGTTTTTTCATCCCCTGCCTCCTCTGGTGCTTTTATCTAGTTAGACAAAATATGGCTCAAGATATAGTTATATAGTTTTAGTGGATAGACCTGCATGCATATAAATCAGTCTCCATGCACAATATTTTACACTACTTACAATAACATCTCAAGTGCTTATCCTTTCATACTTGGAACATTTTCTTTTCTTATTTATTAAAGGATAAGCTATTTCCTTTACTATATGTACCTATAATTTAAAGCAAAATAAAGGCGATGCTGGCTACTAGCCTTGGCACCGCCTCTTTTATCTGGTCTATTAATATAAACTTTAAAATATAAGACCTTTACTTGGCCTACTTTTTCTATTGTCGTTTCTCTACTTTACTGAAATAATCTATTGGTCACTCAACTAAAGGGTTAGCCTTTCACTAACAATCTATGGATACTCTACTATAGGCTTAGCCTTTTTTAAATTATCTATTGATACTTTATTAAAAGCTTGGCCCTTCTAAAGATTTTGGGAAAATCCCCTTTAGCGCCTAAGGTTGTTGGTCATCCCCCACATTTCATCTGCAGCAGTTATACTTCTAGTATTTAGCTGATAAGCCCTCTGGGTAGTTAACATATCTACTAGCTCCTCAGTCAAATCCACATTGGACTCCTCTAAAAAGCCCTGGCGGATCCTGCCAAGCCCGTCCGAAAGACTACCCATATAGAGGTCTGTACCCTCCTCAATGGCAAATAGGTTGTCGCCTATACTAGTTAGTGAGTTTTTATCGGTTACTGTAAAAAGGGGTATGCTAGCAAGACTTAAGCTCGTGTTACCATCGGCTCCCCTTACCTGGCCTTCTTCATCAATGCTAATATCTAGTCTAGACCAATGGTCAGCTACAAGGTTTGTTTGCATTACTAGGTACCTACCACTAGAGTGAACTAATCTACCATCATTATCTAGGCTAAAGGCCCCATCTCTTGTAAGGTAAATGCCCCCATTACCATCCTCAATACCGAAAAATCCCTCTCCCTCAATGGCCAAATCATAGGTGTTTTTTGTTTCTGTCAGTGGTCCCTGGCTAAAATCCTTGTTTATGTTTTTTACCCTAGACCCCGTTCCTATCCCCTGACTGCCCTCTCTAACCTCCTGGGATTGGGGTACTCCCCTTTCGGCTATCTGGTCATATACTAGGTCTTCAAACTCTGCCTTTTGGCTCTTGTAGCCCTTTGTTTGCACGTTTGCAATATTGTTGGCTATGGTGTCCATCTTTTTCTGTATGGAATTGAGGCTAGTCCTACCTGTCTGTAATATCCTAATCATTTTTCAACCCTCCTATAGTCTGCCTACTTCATTAGCAGCCTTGCCTAGGGTATCATCTAAGGATTGGATGACCCTTTGGTTAGACTCAAAGCTACGGCTTATCTCTATCATTTTTACAAGCTCATCTAAGGGGTTTATGTTAGACTGTTCTAAAAAGCCCTGCCTTAGGACAAAGTCCTCAGCCTCTATTGGTTGGCCAGCCTCCACCCTATACATATTCTCACCTAGCTTGTTTAGGGTTTGTAGGTCTGGAAAGTCTACAATGTTTAGCTGAACGCTGGTCCCATCCATTAGCCTAATCCGTCCCCGCTCATCTATGGCAACATCCTCCCTGCCTACATATATGGGCTGCAGCTGCCTATCTAGGACTGGATAGCCATTTTTCGTTGTAAGTAGTCCATCCCTACTTACTGCAAAGCTACCATCTCTTGAATAGGCCTCCTGGCCATTAGGCAAAAGGATTGTAAAAAAACCCTGCCCATCTATGGCTAGGTCTAGGGCTTTGCCAGTCTTGTCAAGTACACCCTGCTCAAAATCAGTATGAATATCATCTACTATAACGCCTAGCTGCATCTGTCCTATAGGGGCCCGCCGATTATTGGGGCTGCTGGCCCTGTTAGATATGGTTACATTGTCATAGGCCCTAGCTAATACTTCTTGCTTTTTAAAGGATACTGTATCTACATTGGCTAGGTTCTGAGAGACATTTTCCATCTTTCTTTCCTGTACTATCATACCCGTTGCCGCTGTGTACAAGCCTCTAATCATTTTCTATTCCCCCTTTTCAAGGTTTGGTATAGCCCGTATTTCGTCCTCATAAACCATGCCCATTTGCCGGGCCATGGTCTCTATCTCCATTGGTGAAGGTTTCTTTTTATTAGTGGGTAAAAGCAAGATGCAGGCAATTACTATCCCTATACCTATGCCTAAAACTATCTCACCCTTTAGGACTCTTTTCATTTTACTAATAAATTCTTTAATAATAGTACCTCCCCCTTCCCTATGTTAAGGGCTGTGGCTATCTCATCTACTGTCATATTTGCCCTTAGCATTTTCTCGACTCTTTTTTCCAGGTCACCATAGACAATATCAGTTTCCTTTTCTCCATTTTCAACTGTAGGGGACTCCTCCCTTAGTAGGCCGAGTATCTCCCTTATATCCTCGCAGCCTTCTTGAAGCTGGCCTAGCCTCTTGTCTAGATTATTTACCTTTCTAATTAGGTCCTGGTTGCTAGCTAAAAGATTTATATAGTCACTATTGTCCCTTTCTTCTGCCACAACAAAGTCCTTAAAGGTCCTACTCCTTGTTTTCTTTTCTTCTTGTATCATATAAAGGCCTAGAAATACTAAGGAAAGACCTATTACTAGCAAAATATAAACCATAAGCCCATTACCGCCTTTCAGCCTGCGTCAAAAACTGCCTAAGCTTCATTAGTATCCTACCATGGATTTGAGAAACCCTTGAAACTGTAATCTCTAAAAGGTCTCCAATCTCCCTTAGGGTTAAGTCCTCATTGTAGTAAAGACTTAGGATAAGCCTTTCCCTATCGGAAAGCTTTTCTATTGCCGCCATGAGTTCTTTTTTTCTTTCCCTTTCAAGTAGGTCCTTGTCTGGGGCTATGGCCTCCCTGTCCTCTATGACCTCAAAGAGCCTAATGTCACCATCGTCCCCTGAAAACAATACATCCTCTAAGGAAAACTGGGCCATTAGGTGGGCATTGTTTTCAATCTCAAATAGGTCATCTGGCGATATGGACAGGTAGCTGCAAACTTCAGCATCCTTTGGCTCCCTCATAAGCCTTTGCCTTAGGATGTTTCTGGCATTGTTGACCTCTTTTATCTTGGATAGCTTGGTCCGAGAAATTGGGCCATTTTTTCTTAACTCATCTAGTATTGCACCTGATATACGCCATTTTGCAAAATGCTCAAAGGGGACCCCCTTGCTACTGTCATAGCGGTTAACCGCCTCAATAAGGCCAATTACACCTATAGAAACCAGGTCCTCCTTGTCATAATCCTGGCTATAGCCTGTATACATCCGGTCAACAATTCTTTTTACCAAGGGCAGGTATTTATAGATTGTTGCATCTATTTCTTTTTTACTTTCAGATACAAAGCTCATATTAGAACTCCCTTTTACTCATTTCCCTAAGCTTAACGAAAATATATGAGATTATCCTATCCTGCATAGGCTCAGTTATATCAATAAATTCGATACCAGAGTGGTAGCTTACCCTTATGCCCACATGCTTTTTGCAGCGGACAACCTTGCCCCTGACTGCTAGCTCTAGCTCACAGTCCCTTATAATAAATATAAGCTTTGTCTTTGGTTCGAGTGGATTTTTAGTTGCTAGCTTCATACCGCCGCCACTAATGTCCAAGGTGCTACCCCTTTGCCAGAAGCCCTTGTAAAGGTCTTCTATAAAGTCAGGAGTCCTCTCCCTCAATAGCCTGTTTATATCCTTGATTTGGTCCTGTTCCTTTGCATAGATTACAGATAAATATACAGGTACCCTAACAAAATCCCTTCTTTGAACCTTTTTATAGTTAGTAGGATAGCTAATCCTAAAGAGGGGTATATTATCTATAACCCGTTCAAGTATCCTTGTATCAAACATAAAGACATTTCCATCATTACAGTAATAGAGGCACTCTACTACATCTCCTACATTTAATAGACGCCACTGGGACCCTACAGCCGGGATAGTGACAAGCAAGGATTCAGCAGTCACATCCTGTATGAGGCTACTACAATTATCTCCCTCCTCAAGAACAAAGTCTATCCTATTGTTTAAAAGGAATTTGATTCTTTTCACAAGCTCACTCCTAGCCAAATACTTTTAAAAGCCTCTTGTATACATCCTTTATAGATGTTAACCGTCTACTTTTTTCTCTAGCTCCTATAAGCTTATCGGCTAGCTGGTCTATACACTTGCTAGCATTACTATTAGGATAAAGCAGATAAAAGGGCTCTTGGGCCATCACAGCTTGGGCAACCTTGGTGTCATCTAGGATATACCCAAAATCCTCAAGCTTTACTTGTAAAAAATTATCTGATGTCTTGTTTAGCTTTTCAAAGGTGGCCTTGGCCGATTCTTGGCTTGAACTCCTGTTTACTATTAGCTTTATGTTCCTCTCAAGCTTAAACTGGGCCAGAACCTTTATCACACTATAGGCATCAGTTATAGCAGTAGGCTCTGGGTTTGTTACCATAATCAATTCATGGGAAAAGGTGATAAAGGATAAAAGGTTTTTTGAAATACCAGCCCCTGTATCTATCAGGATAATATCAATATCCTTAAAGGCTAAAAAATCCTCAGCTAAAGACTTGTGCTGGTCCATGTCCAAGTTGGCAAGCTCCATAACCCCAGAACCACCTGGCAGGATCTTTATACCATGGGGGCCCGTTAAAATTGCCTCCTCTAGGGGACGTCCTCTAACAAGTACATCATAAAGGGTATACTTTGGCAACAGGCCTAGTATAACATCTACATTGGCAAGGCCCAGGTCCGCATCTATTATTAGTACCTTTTTACCCCTCTGCTGTAGGGCTATGGCAAGGTTTATAACAATATTTGTCTTGCCTACACCCCCCTTGCCACTGGCTATTGAATATATATCAACATTGTGTTTTGGCGGTGTTTTAGAAATATTAAGTTTTTCCTTGACTAGGTCCCTTAGCCTCTCAGCCTGATCCATCTATCCTTCCACCCCCAAAAGTAGATAGTCTATCAGGTTGGCCTTGCTAGCCTCAAGGATATCATCAGGAACTACTTGACCGGTTGTTACAAAGGAAAGTGGCTTGTCGCAGTAGCTAGCTATATTGAGTATATTACCATAGTATCTGGTTTCGTCTAGCTTGGTAAGTACTATAGAATCAAAGCCGATAAAATTGTAGCTCTCTATTATTGCCTTGAGGTCACTTCGCCTTGTCCCTACATTCACGACTAAGAGATTTCCTTTGTCCTCTATAGTATCTAAGAGGTCCTTGGTCTCTAGTAGCTGGTCCTTGTCGAGGGAGTTACGTCCTGTGGTATCTATTAAGATTAGGTCTCTATCCTTTAGCTTTTCCATTGCCTCTATTAGATCAGCCTTGTTTAGCGCCACCTCAAGGGGGATGTTTAATATCTTGGCATAGGTCTTTAGCTGTTCTACTGCCCCTATCCTATAGGTATCAAGGGTTATAAGGCCAACTGTCTTGTTGTTTTTTAGAATCTCCTGGGCAGCTAGCTTGGCAATAGTAGTAGTTTTCCCAACCCCTGTAGGCCCGATTAAGGCCCATACCCTGCTGTTTATATCCTGCCTTTTTATAGTGGCAGGTAAGAGTGGTCTTATATATCCTATAGCATCCTCTAGCTTATTTATTGGACTCTTAGATTCCCTAAGTGAGGATATGAGCCTATCTACTATACCATCATCTAACTCCATAGTCCTTAGGTAGTCTACTAGCCTATCCTGGTAGCTACTTTTAGGCTCATTTTCTATATTTGTATCTTCCTTTTCCTTTCCTTCTTCATCCCTGGATACCTGAGCGGCTTGGTCTACTAGCTGGCCTACCAGGCTCTTTAGCTCCTTTAACTCTAGCTCAAGCTTTGACTGGGCCTGTGTAGCCTCTGCCTGGCCCTTTTCCTTTGAATCTAGACCCTGATCATTATTAGCTACAAGGGGCCTAGTATTTAGCTCTGGCTGACTAGCTGAATTGTCTGGATTCTGCTTATAGGTCGTGCCCATATTCACCCTATTGTCTACTGCTGTGGTCATATTCATCCTATTGTCTACTGGTGATGTGGCCATATTTACCCTATTGTCTACTGGTGATGTGACCATGTCCACCCTATTGTCTACTGCTGCTGTGACCTCTAGGAGCTTTGGCTTAAATAAACTTTTTATGCCCCTTTGCCTGATCCTCCTGCTTGATACTATGACAGCGTCACTGCCTAGCTCATACTTTATCCTGAGCATGGCCTCGTTCATATTTTTAACCAAGTACCTTTTAATCAACATCTACGCTCACCATCCCTACTGCCTCTATTTCTATATAATTTGGTACCTCATTTAGTGACAATACTGCAAGCTGGGGAAAGGCCATCTCTATAAGCCGCTTAAAGGGTGCCCTAATCTTTGGTGAAGCTAGGATGACTGCTCTAGTCTGACTAGGGGCCAGGCCTTCTATCAGCTTACTGATGTTTTGAAGTATTGCAGTATTTATAGTAGGTTCAATGGCTGGGAATGAACCCTGGAAGGATTTTTGAATATTATCCCCTATATAATTTTCAAGGTCAGGGTGTATGGTTATTACCCTTAGGATATTATCATCAGCTACATAGGGGGCCACCACTGTCCGGCTGAGGGAATGCCTGACATACTCAGTCAGTAGCTCTGTATTTTTGGTACTAGGTGCATAATCGGCAAGGGTCTCTAAGATACTTATCATGTCCTTTATGGGGACCCTTTCCCTTAAAAGGTTTTGTAGTACCTTTTGGACCTCTCCTAAGGAGAGTAGATCAGGTATTAGCTCCTCTACAACTGCTGAATACTTTTCCTTTAGTCCATCTATTAGCTGCTTTACCTCTTGGCGCCCCATTAGTTCATGGCTGTTGTCCTTTATGATTTCACTTAGGTGGGTGACCATTACTGTAGTAGCATCTACGACGGTATAACCTAAAATCTCAGCCTCCTCCCTAAGGCCTGCTTCTATCCAAAGAGCAGGAAGGCCAAAGGCAGGTTCATGAGTGGCAATACCCTTTAGCTCTATTTCTTCATTGGTCGGATTCATAACCATAAAGTGCTTTGGCATTATCTCACCGCGGGCTAGCTCTGTCCCCTTTATCTTTAGTACATACTCATTTGTAGCTAGCTGGAGATTGTCCCTTATCCTAATGGGCTGAACAATAATGCCTAATTCCTTTGCACATTGTCTGCGGATACCTGAGATCCTATCTAATAGGTCTCCTCCACTCCTCTCATCAGCTAAGGAGATAAGGCCGTAGCCTATCTCAATCTCTAATAGCTCAACCTGGGTATATGATAGTATATATTCTGGATCATCAAGGTCCTGTCTCCTACTTTCTGCAGTTGCTGCAGTCTCTTGGATTGCTAGGCTGACCCTTTGCTTTTCTTCCTTGTTTAGCAGGTAGGCTGATACCCCACAGCCAGTAGATAAAAAGAGAAAAGGTAGGGTAGGTAGACCTGGGGCTATTCCAAGAGTAAATACTACTACAGCTGCTATCGCCATAACCTTGGGAAAGGAGAAAAGCTGCCTGGCCATATCTGTACCTAGGTTCTCATCTGAGGCTGACCGGGTAACCAGTATACCTGCAGATACAGAAATCAAGAGGGAGGGTAGCTGGCTGACCAGTCCATCACCTATGGTCAGGAGGGCAAACTTAGAAATGGCTTCTGCAAAAGTCTCTCCATCCTGCAATATGGTAATGGCAACACCACCGATAAAGTTTATCAGGGTAATGATAATACCTGCTATGGCATCACCCTTTACAAATTTCATGGCACCATCCATGGAACCATAAAAGTCCGATTCTCTCTGTAGGTTCATCCTTCTTTCCTTGGCCTCTTCATCTGTGATAGAGCCGGCATTTAGGTCGGCATCTATACTCATTTGTTTGCCAGGCATGGCATCTAGGGTAAATCTAGCAGAAACCTCTGATACCCTAGTGGCTCCGCTTGTTATGACCACTAGCTGTATAATTATGATGATGACAAATATAATGGCCCCTACAACATAGTTGTCCCCTGTTACAAAGCTACCAAAGGCCCCTACTACCTGGCCTGCATACCCTTGACTTAGGATTAGCCTGGTGGAGGATATATTAAGGCCAAGCCTAAAGAGGGTTGTTACAAGCAAAAGGGTAGGAAAGATTGAAAACTGTAGTATCTGGGTAGTAAACATAGCCAGCAGGAGTATGATAACAGACAGGGTTATATTAAAGGTCAGTAGGATATCTAAAAGGCCAGTAGGTATGGGTAGTATTATTAGAATAACTATACCCAGTATACCTAAGGCTATCACTACATCTATATGCTTTGTTATTCCTGTCATTGTTTTGCTAGCTCTATTAGACATTGGCTCTATATCTTCCTTCCATCCGGTAGACTGTTGCAAGTATCTCTGCTACAGCCTGGTATAGGTCTACTGGTATCTCCTGCCCCAGGTCTACATTGTTATATAGGCTGGCTGCAAGGGGCTTGTTTTCTACAATAGGCACGCCTGCTTCCCTGGCAATTGTCCTTATCCTCTGGGCTATATGGCCCCTGCCCTTGGCAACAACTATGGGTGCACCCTCCTCTAGGGTCTCATCATACTTTAGGGCAATAGCCAGTCGGGTAGGGTTGGTAACTACAAAACTCGCCTCGGGTACAGCCTCCATCATCCTGGTCATGGCCAGTTGCCTTTGCTTTTGCCTGATATAGGACTTTAGCTGAGGGTCTCCCTCCTGCTCCTTTATTTCTTCCTTTATCTCCTGTTTGGACATCTTTAGACTCTTTTTAAACTCATACCTTTGGTATACATAATCCAATACGCCCAAAATAACTAGCCAAATAGCCAGCTTTCCCATCAGGCCCCTAAATAGGTCCATAAAGTAAGGTAGTACCCTACTAACGCTCATCTGGGGAACAGAAAGGATCTTGCCAATATTACTATTTATATAGCTATAGGCTATATAGGCTACAAGACCCAGCTTTAGTATGTTTTTAAATAGGTCAACTAGGGTCCTGACAGAGAAAATTCGCTTGAATCCCTCTATAGGGTTTAGCCTTTTAAAGTCAGGCTTTATGGGGTCTATGCTGGTTAAAAAACCCACCTGCATAAGGTTAGCTACAATACCTGCAACCATTACAAATAGCATAATGGGTAGGGTTATCCGCAAGTATCCAAGCAGATGGCCTAACATGATAGGCCCAATGGATCCCCTAGATAGATCCTTGCTTAGGCCTGATTCTAATGTTTTGTGAAGGCCTGAATAGATCCCATTGTAGGTCACATTGCCAAGTAGGGGTATCATAATAATAAGTAGGACCAGGATAGCTGCAGAGACAAGGTCCGTACTTTTGGCCACCTGTCCCTTTTTTCTAGCATCTGACTTCCTCTTAGGCGTAGCTTCTTCTGTTCTTTCTCCTCCTGCACCACCGGCTGCAAATAAAAGTAGGGAGGGAAAGCCCCTTATAAAGTCCTCCATTTGTCCCTGCAGTCCATTTATGGCCCTGACTATCATATTGCCTATGGCTGGCAGGATTATTATAAGGGCTGCTAGACCAACTAAAACCTTTAAGGGTAGACCTAGCATTAATATATTTATCTGAGGGACAGTTCTTGAAATAAGGCCTATTACCGCATCTGTCATTAGAATTACAAAGATTATTGGGATTGCAATTTGAAAGGCGGTAAGAAAGCTTTTAGCAAATATATTTACAACAACCTTTAGGTCCAAGCTTGCAAGCTCAAGACCCGCAAGGGGTATTAGGTCAAAGCTTTGGGCAAAGGAGTATAGCATAATATGGTGACCATTTATTACGAAAAAGAGAATAAGACCTAGCCATTGATAGATATTACCAAATATCGAAACCCTAGTAGTGCTTAGGCTATCATAATAGGAAACCATGGAAAAGCCTATCTGAAAGTCCACCATTTGGCCTGCCATCTGAAAGCTTAGAAATATAAGGTTTACTACAAAGCCTAGGGCAAGGCCAAAGGCTACTTCCTTTATGACCAGGACAAGTAGCTCTAATATCGACTCATAGACTAGTGGGCTAGCAAGGGGCATAGTCAGGTAGAGGGTGTAGGCAAATACTAGGCTAAAGCCTATCTTCACTAGATTAGGCATCCCCTTGACACTAAAGGCAGGAGCCACTGATATAAAGGCAAGGAGCCTAAAAAATATTAAGATAAAAACAAAATAATCCTCTATCAGAAAAATACCCACTTAAGTCACCTAAACTATATTTGCTATGTAGTCAAATATCCTGTATGTAAAGGCTATTAGCGTATTGAATATAAAGGTCCCAAATAGGATTAGGGCTAGAAAAACAGCTAAAATCTTTGGAACAAAGGTCATGGTCTGTTCCTGTATCTGGGTTGTAGCCTGTAGGATACTTATGGCAAAGCCTACCCCTAGTGCAACTAATAGTATGGGGGCAGCCGCCTTTAAGGTGGTGGTAAGGGCATCTGATAATATATCAATTACGACCTCTTGACTCATGTTTACACAAACCCTTCCTTAGTATTTTAATTCCTACTTATGCCCTGCTTCCTATGCAAAGCCCTCAACTAAAGACTTTACAAGTAGGTGCCAACCATCTACTAGTATGAAAAGAAGTAGCTTAAAGGGGAGGGAGATAGTTGCAGGTGGTAGCATAAACATACCCATAGACATTAGGATACTAGCTACTACCAGGTCAATCACAATAAAGGGTATATAAAGTAGAAAGCCTATAATAAAGGCGGTCTTTAGCTCACTTATAATAAAGGCAGGTATCAGGGCAGTTAGCTTTACGTCCATCCTATCCTCAGGTAGGTCATCGGGAGACATACTTACAAAGAGGGCCAGGTCCTTTTCCCTGGTCTGCTTTAGCATAAATTCCTTTATAGGCTGGCTACCTATTTCCATAGCCTCCTCCTGGGTCAATTCACCTGCCATATAGGGGTCTACAGCCTGGTCCATAACCTGGCCATATACCGGTGCCATGATAAAGATAGTAATAAAGATGGCAAGACCTATTAGTACCTGGTTGGGTGGAGTTTGCTGAGTGGCTAGGGCATTTCTTAGAAAGGATAGGACCACTATTATCCTAGTAAAGGAGGTCACCATAACCATAAAAGAGGGCACTAGGGTCAGTAGGGTAAGTAAAATCAGGATATTTATAGAGTCCACGAAAGACTCAGGTTCCTCTGACTGACCAATCTCAATATCAATATAGGGTGCTGCCTGGGCAGTTTGGATACCTGCTAATACTAGCATAACAAGTATAAAGGCTATAGCAATCTTTCTAGTCATAGTTTTGCTTTCCTTTTAAGAGTTTTTTTATATTGACCATAAAGCTATCATTAATCCCCTTTTCTGTCTCAGCCTCTTTATTAATTGCTTCTAGCTCTGCTTGGGTGAGTTTTTTGATTACATCAAATCCATTTTCGCTAATACCTACCACCATATATTCATCTAGTATTTTAACTATACAAATAGATGATTTATTGCTTACAGGGAGACGGTCAATAATTTGTATATTCTTTCTTTGCTTTTGCTTGTAAATATATTTATCCGTCATCCTCAGGCTAATATAGGCTAAAATAATTACTAGGGGCAGAGCTACAATTAGCTTTAGTAGCTGAGGTAGAATACTAGCTGGCATTTGTCTACACCTTCTTTTTATTGGACCATAAAGTCTATAAAATATACATCTGTAACTACTTGCTCACCTAAGCACTTGTTGGTTTCTGTTAAGATTTCGCCCTTTAAGGGGCCTGTATTCTCTACAGGCATAATTTCCTCAATGGATTTTGACCTTAGTATACCGATGATAGAATCTCTAATCTGTACCTCGTATTTAAGTAAAAGGTCTAGGTCCTTCTCTAGGGAGTAGCCTAGGGCTATCTCAGTTTTTAAATAATTACCCTGGCTATTTAGGTTCAAGACCATCTCACCTAGGGCATAGGTAAAATTGGACTTTCCATCCCTTTGTTCCTGAGCAAACATAAAGGTTTTTGTGGCATATGAGTGGCCTACAAAGGATAAACTCAAGGCTAATACAGTTACTACAATAATTAATAAAATAACTTTTTTCTTGCTCATTTTATTGGTCTGCTCCATCCTCTTCACCATCCTCTGGTACTATTATTAAGAGGTTTACCCTCCTGTTTAGGGTCCTGTTCTCAGGGCTATCATTAGGTGCTATGGGGTGGTACTCGCCATAGCCTTCTGCCACTAACCTGCTTGGGTCTATGCCCTTTTCCTCATGAAAGTAGCGGATAACCCTAACAGCCCTAGTCACCGATAACTCCCAGTTGGTTGGAAACTCCTTTGATGACATAGGCACATCGTCGGTATGCCCCTCTACCAGAACGGGGTTGTCAAAACTTTTGATAATAGGCGCAAGTTTATCTAAAAATTCTTTGCTCCTAAGTTTTAGGTCAGCCTTGCCCGAATCAAAAAGGACATGCTCCTTTATCTCTATAATAACTCCCCGCTCACTTGTGCTTAAGGAGATATCGGCATCTAAGCCCGCACCCTCTATGGACTCTTTTATCTTGCTGTAAAGTTTTTTGATCTTATCATGGTGTAGGTCCTTAGGATCCTCTGGAGGTGGTTTAGGAGTAGGGGTTGGCTGGATTATGGGGTCGATTGGCACCTCTCCACTAGGGTCTGTACTATCAAACATATCCACCTTCACATTTAAGGCAGACTGTAGGGATTGGGCTAGCCTTTTAAACTTTCCCGCATCCATACTTGAAAATGAGTAAAGCAGGACAAAAAAGGTAAGCAAGAGAGTTACAAGGTCAGAATAGGTAGTTATCCAGCCAGAGTTTCCACCCTGGTCTTGCTTGTCTTTTCTTCTTCGTCTACTCATACTCAATCACCGTATCTAATCTTTCTGCTCTTTCAGCAGCTTCTTTCCTAGCAAGTCTCTCCTCAGGTGTTAAGTATGCTGATAACCTTTCCTCTACTATCCTGGGATTTACTCCTGACTGTATTGACAAGATCCCCTCCACCATCATTTCCTTTGTGTGTAGCTCCTCATCCTTTTGGTTTTGCAAGTTGTTAGCAAAGGGTATAAGTATGAGGTTAGCCAAAAGGGACCCATAAAAGGTTGTAATAAGGGCTGTGGCCATCCCCATTCCTATAGCATCTATATTTTGCAGGTCAGCTAGCATAATGATAAGGCCAATTAGGGTACCTATCATACCAAAGGCAGGGGCTAGCTCACCCCAGGCGCGAAATATTCCCTCTCCCTTTGACTGCTCCTCGTCTATGGCATCCATCTCAAGGTCGAGGATTTCTCTAATGGTGGCAGGCTCCATGCCATCGACTACCATCTGCAGTCCTTTTTTCAAAAAGGGGTCCTCAAACCCCTCAATCTCATCCTCCAAGGAAAGGAGACCTTCCTTTCTTGCTTTCCTTGATAGGTCTGCAAATAGGCCTACAAGCTCAACACGCTGGCTAGTTGGCTTAGAAAATATCTGTTTGAGCAGCTGGGGTATCTTTTTAATATACTTCATGGGATAGCTAATAATTAAGGCAGCCAGTGATCCAAAGATGGTAATAAATATAGAGGAGATGCTCCAAAACATAAAAAAGGTTCCGCCTGATTCCCCTATTGCATATATGATTAATAGCATCCCACCAAAGATGGCTATAACTGGCGCAAGGTTCTTTTTCATTTTTTCAACTCCAAATCTATTCCCCTGTAATATATTCTCCTCTTGTAGTCGACTATCTTTTCCACTACAGACTCTGCACTTTCACTAACTCGGACTGTTTTTCCATTAACCAAGGTTATAAGGGTATCAGGTAGCTCCTCTATCTGCTCTATCAGGTCAGAATTTAGGTAAAAGCTATTACCCTTTATTGTTGTTAATGTAATCATTGTATAGCCCCTTTTATATATTTTTGTAGGTACCGGGCAATAAATGCCCGGCACCTATATAGTAAAAATTTCATCTAGGCAAAGTTGCCAATTATCGTTTTAGGTTAACTAGCTCCTGTAGCATTTCATCTGAGGTTGTGATTATTCGTGCGTTGGCCTGGTAGGCCCTGCTGGTAACTATCATCTCTGTAAACTCATTGGCAAGGTCCACATTGGACATCTCTAGATTGCCCTGACGAATAATACCAAAGCCCTCTTCAGCGGCACCACCAGTTTGGGCTGGGCCAGAGTTTGTTGTAGATGTATAGGCATTACCACCAAGCTTTTGTAGGGCTCCAGTGTTATTAAACTTAGCTATGGCTAGTCTACCCAGGTAGTAAAGCTCACCATTGTCATATACAGCTGAGATAAGACCTGCTGAGTCTATTGAAAATGCCTCTAGCTTGTGCTCATTTCCTCCTACATCTATAAGCTCTGGGATTACCATATTAACCAGGCTAGTGCCTACCACTATATCACTTACATCCTGGGTGTACTGGCCTCCCCCTGTTATCCCATAGCCTAGGACCCTTAGTCCAGATGATGTAGTAAGGTTACCCTCGGTATCCTTGAAAAAGGCTCCGTCTCGTGTATACCTTTGCACTAGTCCGGCCCTATCCTCTGATACTATAAAAAAGCCTTCACCCTCTATAGCCAGGTCAAGGTCACGATCGGTTGGCTGCAGGGAGCCTGGTTCAAATAGGGTGTCTATCGCTGCGATAGTAACCCCCTGACCAATCTGTTGGGGATTTACACCACCACGGCCAGTTGCTGTTGGGCCCTGGGCACTTGATATGGTCTGGCTAAACATGTCCTGGAACCTTACACGGCCACTCTTAAATGCTGTTGTACTAACGTTTGCTATATTGTTACCTATTACGTCCATCTTGGTTTGGTTGTTTCTCATACCACTTACGCCTGAATACATTGAACGAATCATTAAAAACCCTCCTTTTAATTTAAAAGCTATGCTGTTTTATGCCACGTCAGTCATTCGGTAGCATCTTGGCTTCCACGAAGGGTCCAGCCAATTAATCTAAAAATACAGCACTATCAATATTGGTAAATATCTTTTCCTTGCTTTCCTTTGGGTCCACTGCAGTTATTAGGGTCCTACTTTTTATACTTGCGATAAAGGCTATGTCCTTGTATAGTAGGAGAGACTCTCTAGCTCCCTTGGCCTCAGCCTTGTCCATTGCACTTTCTAGTGTTTTCATGTCATTATCATTAAGGCTAATATTTCTCTCTATGAGCCTTTGGCTGGCATGGCCTGAAACCTTTATCCTACTAGTCCCAAGTCCTTGTCTTTTGCCTATTTCCTGCTTTAGGGCCTTTTGAAAGCTACCTTTTTCAACTGCTTTTTGCGGACCTTGCTTGCTAGTTTTCGGCCTTTCATCTATAGGCCTTATGTAGCCGTTGTTTATCCTGTAGGGCAAATTATCACCTCCAAGACTTTTTTATCTGCTATTTAATTTTTATTAAGACCTTAGTCTAGGTCTTAAGCTTGATTTTCTTCTTGCTTGACCTCAGTTTCTAGCTCTTTACTATCCTTTGCCTCTGCTATTTCTATTACTTGGTCTAGTCCATAGGCCTTGCTTCCAACTATTATTGAAACCTGGTCTGCTAAAATCCTAACCCTTTCAACAATTCCTGTCTGTAGGCCCCCTGCCGTATCTAAGGTCACCCTTTTCCCTACTAGCTGGCTGCCGTACTGGGCATTTTGGTAGAATAAGAGTTTTGAAAAGGCTTCATTTAGGTTTTGCATCTGCTCTAGACTACTAAACTGGGCCATCTGGGCTATGTTTTGTGTTTGGTCACTGCCGCTTAGTGGGTCCTGGTACTTGATTTGGGCCGCTAAAATCTGAAAAAAGTCATTCTTGCCAAGCTGATTTTTAGGTGTTCTCTCAGCTTGCTGGCTTTGCATCTGGGCCTGTACACGGTTTACATTCAAGAAAATCACCTCCTATACCAGTAAGTTCAAGGATCCTCCCCTAGGCCCTTGGTAGCTAAAGTCTAATTGGCTAGGGCTTATACCTTGTAGGTCTTGCTTTACATTGGAAAATCGGATGTTTGGTCCAAAGGGCTTTGAATCAGAGGGTCCCTGGTCTAGTTGCTGTCCTGGCCCTCCGTCCTGCTTGAGGCTAACATTTAACTGGTCTAGCTGGATGTCTTGGTCAAGTAGCTGCCCCTTTAGTCCCTTTAAACCTGCCTCCATGGCCTCTCTAGCAAATTGGTTGTCAACTAGGATCTCTCCTGAAAGCCTATCGCCTATCCGCTTTAAGCTAATCTCTAGCTTGCCAAGTATCTCAGGCTCTAGCGATACAATCAGCTCAAAGGAGTCACCATTTCTCAGGCTGGAATAGCTTTCCTTTATCATGGCTGCAATCTCTGGAATGTTGTTTACTCCTGTTAGCTGGGTCCTAAGGCCTACCTGACTATCCATCCTAAGGCCTTGGTCTACAAGGGTTGGCTGCCTATATGTGGCCTGTAGGCTTGAATCTTCTTTTTCATTATCTAGGCCCAGGTTCTTTCCCTTTATAGCTGGTCTAGCCTGGTCTATATTCCTATCCCCTAGAGATTGGTCCTGCTGGCTTGACTGAGCATAATCCTCATTTATCTTTGGCTCTGGCCTAGCCTTTTCTCCTAAAGCCTCTAGGATAGGGTCTTGCCCATCCTTTACGCTAACCTCTAGCTGACCTTCCTGCCCTTGAGTTAGATCCTTAGTCTCCTTAGCAAGGTCCATACCAGGCTCTTGGCCCTTAGCTGTTTCCTCTAGCAAGGGGGTAAGCCTCGGTCCTGCCAGCTCCTTTGTGGTCTCGTCTATCCCATCTGCCAGATCCTCTACCATGCCCTCTAAAAGGTCTAAATCAAGGCCCTTTCCCTGTACAGCTGTTGGTAAAATATCTAGCTCTAGGTCAGCCTCTACTTGGCCAAAGTCTCCTAGGTCAAGACTTACTTCTGAGTGGTTAGCCTCTAGGCTAAAGCCATACATATAGGCTTGGGCGTAAGGCTGGTCCTTGTCTAGCTTGTCTTTAGTGTCCAAGTCAGGGTCCTTAGCACTTAGCTCACCTTTTTCAGCTTCCCTTTTAGTTTTTGGCAGATCCCTAGCTGGCCTGTGCCCTTCTAGCTGGCCCGCTAGCATATGGCTAAAATGATCCTCCTTTTTAGAGGGGGCCCTTTGCTTCTTGCCGGATGCCTGTTTTCCAATGTCCTTTACCCAATCTTGGGTTTGCACTTTCAATTTTCTCACCCCCTTTCGCTAATTTGTCTATCTTTATTTCCTCAAGTGGGAATATAAAGCGAACTCATCATTGGACTTTTGCTCACTACTGTTTACCTGATACATATGCTTTTCAAGGGATTTTTCCTTGTGCTTTTCTACTATTTTTCTTTCCTTTTGGGCTTCAACTAGTAGTTCTCTTTCCTTGTCCATACGTTTTTCAGCCTCAGCTACTAGTAGCCTTTGAGCTTCAACCTTTTCCTCTAGGTACTGGATATATTTTTGCAAGCTCTTTAACTCTGATAGCTTTACTGGGGTCTTTTCAAGCTGTATATACTGGGCATTTTCCAGCTTTTTTTCAAGGTCCTCTAAAACAGATTTCTGGATAACATACTCATTTTTGGCCTCATTGAACTTCATCTTTTCGGCCTGCTCTACGTCTTTCCTATAATCAAGCACGGTTTCCATTGAATACTTAAATTTTTTCAATTCTCTCACCTACTTCTATCGGCAATATCCTGCATTAATTCAAGGGTTGTCTGGTAATCTACCCTTTCATATATGTCCTGCCTTAAAAATTCATTTATAGGTTCATATAGGTCAATAGCTCGGTCTATTTTAGGGTTGGTACCCATGCTATAGGCCCCAATGTCTAAAAGGTCAGCAGACTCCTCATAGGTTGCTAGGGCCTCCCTTATGTTGGCTGCTAGCTCATGCTGGTCTGCATCGGTAATATCCCTGGCAAGTCGGCTAACACTATTTAGTACATCTATTGCCGGGAAATGGTTTTTACTGGCCAGTTTTCTCGATAGTACGATATGACCATCTAGAATACCCCTTACGGCATCTGATATGGGTTCGTTCATATCATCACCGTCAACTAAAACAGTATAAAAGGCTGTGATAGATCCTACATCTGATGTACCTGACCTCTCAAGTAGCCTGGGTAGCTCTGCAAATACTGAAGGAGTATAGCCCTTTGTAGCTGGTGGTTCACCAACTGTAAGGCCAACCTCTCTTTGAGCCATAGCAAAGCGGGTCACAGAATCCATCATAAGTACTACTTTCTTACCCTGGTCCCTAAAGTACTCGGCTATAGTTGTTGCAGTAAAGGCACCCTTTAGCCTAATAAGGGCTGGCTGGTCAGAGGTTGCACAAACAACAACTGATTTTTTAAGGCCCTCAGGCCCTAAATCCTTTTCTATAAAATCTAGAACCTCCCTGCCCCTCTCACCTATGAGGCCTATAACGTTTACATCAGCATTAGAAAACCTACTGATCATACCAAGCAAGGTAGACTTTCCAACACCTGAGCCGGCAAATATACCTACCCTTTGCCCCTCGCCGCAGGTTAAAAGACCATCTATAGCCTTTATCCCGGTGGTTAAAATGCTATCGATCCTTTTCCTCTTTAAGGGGTTTGGAGGAGTACGTTGGACAGAGTAGGTCTGGTTTAGGATGGCGCTAGTATAACCTAGGTCGGTCATGGGCCTGCCTAGACCATCTAAAACCTTGCCTAAAAGGTCATCCCCTACAGATATGGAAAGGGCCCTACCCGTAGGTAGTACCTTGCAGCCAGGTCCCACACCCCTAAGGTCCTCAAGGGCCATAAGCAAAACTTGGTCATCCCTAAAACCCACAACCTCAGCTGTTACACTCTCGCTTTGCCCATCTATAATGATCCTGCATACCTCTCCGACAAAGCTTTTTATACCCTTTACCATGACCATAAGGCCAATTACCTGGGTCACCTTGCCCATAACAGTGAAAAATTCCTTGTCAACTAGCTGGCTTTTATAGCTTTGAAAGGGGACATTATAGGGCATTATTAGCTTCACTCATTTCCTTAAGTGCTGTCTTTACCTTTTCAAGCTGTCCTTGTATTTCAAGGTCTAAAACCTGTTCTTCAGTTTCAATAATACAGCCATTGCTTTTTATGGATTTGTCCTCTATAAAGCTAAAGACTGCTTTGGGACATATCTTTTTAAATTCATGCTCATTGGCCTTTAAAAGGAGAATAGTATCAGGGGAACACCTAAAGAGAATCATGCCCATCTCCTCAGCCCTGTGGAGGGCTGCCTTGACCATATCTATTATGCCTTCGTCTCTAGTATCTATGGAGTATTTAATAATGCTCTCCGCTATACTAACTGCTAGGTCTACTATCTCATCTTCTGTTCTTTTGATATAGTTTCTAGACTCAATGTGGGCCTTTTCTATCAGGTCTTTTGCACTTGAAAGTAAGGCCTCATAATCCTTTTCTGCCTTGTCCTTGCCTGCCTTGTAGCCCTCCTGGTAACCCTTTTCAAAGCCTTGCTCATAGCCTGCCTTTTTAGCATCCTCTAAAAGCTTTTCAGCTTGGCTTTGGGCCTGGTCTAGTATGCTTTTACTCCCAGCGCTAGCCTCTTCTATGAGCCTGTTTGCCTGGACCCTAGCCTCATCATTAGTAGGCCTGTCCACTAGGTCTGAACCCTTGTCATCTACTTTACTAGTATTGCTTTCAATTTGAACTAGGGGGATTTGGTAGGTATCCGATTCAAGATCAACCTGGTCATTTTTGATCAGCCTATACAACAAGTATATCGTCTCCTCCCCTGACAATTACGATCTCACCGGCCTCATCTAGCATGCGGATTATGCCGACAATCTTCTTTTGGGCCTCCTCAACCTGCACAAGCTTTACAGGTCCCATAAAGTCTATATCCTCCCTCAGGGTCTCTGCAGCCCGTTTTGAAAGGTTAGAATAAATAACCTCTGCCACCTCATCACTTGTTCCCTTCATAGCAAGGGCCAGGTCTGCATTGTCAACCTCACGCATTACCCTCTGGATAGATGCAGAATCAAGCAGTACAATATCCTCAAATACAAAGAGTCCCTCCCTAATCTGCTCTGCTAGCTCGGGCTGTTCCTTTTCTAGGTCATCTAAAATGGTCTTTTCGGTACTCCTATCGGCAGAGTTTAATATCTCAACTAAAGAGTGGACACCGCCTATTTCTGTAAAATCCCTGCCAATTACGGTGGATAATTTTCTCTCTAGGACTGATTCTACCTGCTTTACAACCTGGGGAGATGTCCCACTCATGGTAGCTATCCTATAGGCCACATCCTGCTGTAGTTCCTTTGGTAGACCTGATAATATCGTTGCAGCCTTGTCCGGCTGTAAGTAGCAAAGGATCAAGGCTATGGTCTGGGGATGCTCCTTGGAGATTGTGTTAAACAGGTGCTGGGGATCAGCCTTTCTAGCCATTGAAAAGGGCTTGTTCTGCTGGGTGATCTCAGAGACAGCAGATATTATCTCCTTTGCCTTTTGCGGACCTAGGGCCTTGGTCAGGAGGTTCTTTGCATAATCTAGGCCCCCTTCGGTAATATAGTCCTGGGCTAAGCTCATTTCTTGAAATTCGCTTAAAACTTCCTTTCTAAGCTCTGAGGTAACCCCTGTCGTATTGGCAATTTCATAGGACACCTTTTCTATCACATGCTCAGGTAACCTTTTTATAATACTAGATGATACATCCGGCCCTAGGGCAATTAATAATATTGCGGTCTTTTGGTATCCGGTAAGCTTTTTAACCTGGGCCATCCTATCACCTCTCATCCTCTATTATCCAGGCTCGAATAAGATTAATCATTTGCTCAGGGTTTTCCTTTGCATAGTCCCTAATACCCTTTTCCAGTTTAATATCTTCACTTTCCTTTTCCTGTGTTACCTTTCTTAAGAGCTCATCTATGGGTAATGGGTCATCTATGGTAGCTGCAAAAAGTGAGTTCATCTCGCTTGCCCTGGCCTTGGTCTTTTCCTTGCCCCTCACTAAAAGGAGTAAAAGAAAAATAAGCAAGATAGCCCCAGCTAGACCTATACCACCGTATAGCAATATGGTCCTGCGTAGAGCCGCCTGCCTGTCCTGTTCTGCCTTTCTGGCAGCCTCTTCTTTTGCAATTAAGTCTTCTATTTCCTTTTGTATAGACCTGTCAAAGGCTACACCCTCAACACTAATAAGGTCTCCTCTAGACTCGTCAAAGCCTGTAGCAGCCCTTATAATGTTTAGCATGGATTCTTTTCTTTCAACTGATAGTTCTCCGTCATAAACCACTGAGGTAGATAGGCGCCTGATCTTTCCAGGTGCCTTTTTTGTATACTGGGTCATCTCTCCAATCTCATAGTTAACAATGGTCTCACGGGAATAGGACCCCCCATTTGCTGGGTTGCCATCTTCATCTATTACATTTTGTGTGTTGTCATCTATAGGGCTACCGCCCTCGGCCTTGCCTGAGTCTGGCCCACTTTGATATATTTTGGTTTGCTCGCTACGGATTACTCCCTGGGGATTGTATGTTATAGAGGTGGTTTCCTCTGCATCAAAGTCAAGGTCTGCATTTACGCTAACTATAACCTTGCCTCCACCAAAGACCATCTCTAGCATCTTTCTAAGGTCTTCCTTTAGGCTGAGCTCAAATTCCCTCTCAATATTCATCCTTTGGCCTGAGTTTTGCTTGTCCCATATGTCATCACTGTTAGTCGTGATCCCCTGGCTTAGAAGGTTTGCCCTAGAATCAACTACCCTAACATTTTCCTCTGGCAGATCCTTTACAGCTCCAGAAACCAAAGATATAATCCCAAGTATCTGCTTGGCTTCGAGGGCCTTGCCTGGCTTTAGGGTTAGGATAATAGAGGCTGTAGAGGGCTCCTTTTCCTTTACAAATATAGAGTCCTCGCTAAGTACTAGGTGGACCCTGGCCCTTTCCACTTCATCTAGGGACTGGATAGACCTCTCTAGCTCCCCTTCAAGGGCCCTTTGATACATAATCCTCCTATCCGCATCAGTCATGGAATAGCTGGTATCATCGAAAAGCTCATAGCCCTTACCAGAGTTTGGCAAAGTACCCTCCATCGCCAGGTTTATCCTTAGGGTGTCAACCTGGTCAGCAGGTGCCAAAATAGTAGATCCTCCATCAGCAATCTTGTAGTCAGTAAAATTTTGGTCCTCTAGTGTGTCTACTATCTGAGCTGAATCCTGAATGGATAGGTTAGTGAAAACTGGTAAATATTCTGTTTTTCCAATGGTCAAGGGATAAACTATTAAGGCTATTAGCAGGGAGACAAGTATAATTATTATACTTGTTTTCCTAAGTCTACTAAGCCCATCCCAAGCACCTTTGATTTTAGAAAAAAACTCCCTTATTCGACCCACTCTTTACTCTCCTATGCATGCCTTATTTTCCCGCCAAGAAAAGATCTTAAACCTTTATACTTGCATCCTGGTTAACTCTTGGTATGACTCGATTAGCTTGTTTCTAACTTGTACTGCTAGTTCAAAGGCAAGCCTGGCCTCTTCTGCAGCTAACAGTACAGAGTGGATATCCTCTGTTTCACCAAGTGCTAGCTGACGACTAGCCTCATCAGCCTTTAACTGTAGCTCATTTATTTTACTTAGCTCATTTTTAAGTAGTTCTTTAAAATCTGTGTCCTTGGCCGGGGCCTGGTTGTTTGCATTTACCTTGTTTAAATATTGCTGCAGCGCTGGGTTAACTTTCATGCTAGCCCTCCTTATCTTCTGCCGATTTCTAGTGCCTTAAGTAGCATACTCTTGGTGGCATTCATTGCTGTTACATTTGCCTCGTAGGCTCTAGTAGCGACAATCATATCTACCATTTCATTTAAGATGTTTACATTGGGCATGAGGACATAGCCCTCTTCATCAGCATCGGGATTGCCGGGATCGTATACCCTTTTAAATGGGCTCTGGTCATCTTCGATAGCTACTGCCTTAACACCGCCAAGCTTTACCTTGCTGGCCCCTTGACTATTTATTACCCTGTCAAGATCCTCTCTAAACACTGCGACCTTTCTCCTATAAGGGCCTCCATCCTCTGTGCGGGTAGTAGTGGCATTGGCTATATTAGAAGCTATGGTGTCCATCCTCAGCCTCTCTGCTGTTAGGCCAGTGGCACTTATCCGCATGGTATTAAATACCTTCATAATTAACCCTTCCCTTCTGTAATTGCATGGCGTAAGATGTTAATTTTATTGTTAGTCTGCTGTATCAAGCTATTGTAAAGTATCTGGTTGGCTGCTAGGTTGGACATCTCCAGGTCAATATCTACATTGTTGCCATCGGCTCTCATTGAGCTACTATTGTCCTCGACTATCTCTACATCAAGACCTGCACTATTAGATGATCCTATATGCCTCTTGTTTGTAACCTTTAGCTTAAAGCTACTTGGAGAGGCCATCTGCCTCCTAAGCTCTTGATCAAATACTAGCCGCTTGGCCTTATAATTGGGCGTGTTAATGTTAGCTATATTATTCGATATGGTCTTTTGCCGTAGGCTTGCTGTGTCAAGAGCCCTTTTCAGTATATTGTAGGTGCCATCAGCCCCTAAAATATTAGACATCTATATCACCCCCATATAATCCCAAGCTAGTGTTAAGAATTTCGACGTCCTATACCTTTTATCCTTCTTTATTAATAAATTTATCGGAAATCATGCCTTTATTTCGACAAAATACGTCTTTTTTCTTGCTTTTGCATAAGAAAAGGACCCAAAATTCGCTATTTGGGTCCTCTATATGCTCTAAACACCTGATAGGTGGCTTTTAATATTCTTTTATTGATAATCTGCCTTTATTCTTTTTACTTAGGCCTTTAGCTTAGGCCAGGTCCTTTCTTGCCTCTCTTTCTTTTACAGATACATTGATGGCAAGTTGTCCCCATTCACCGATCTCTAAGGGGATTACCAGGGTAGGGTACTTACTGGATATCTGGATCTTTTCTCCAGTTAAAAGTGAGGGTGGGGTGATCTCAAAATCGATATTGTAATCTGCCAAAAGGACTCCGGCATTACCCATAATCATATTGCCCATCTCGGAGATTGCACTTTTGCCTAGTTCGTCTAGTTCATCTATCTGCATACCTCCAAGCATAAGAGATGCCAGCGACTTGGCTGTGCTGGCTGATAACTCAAAATATACCTGACCAACGACCTCGCCTACTACACCTACCATAATAACCACATTGGCAACGGACAAGGGTGCCTGTCTTATGTAGATCTTACCCAGTTTGGCCTCTGTGTTGCATAAGTCTTGTATCACAGAACGCGCTGCCCCTATGAATGAATTAACATATTCTGCTCTCATTTATGCCTCCACTATAGACGAATCCTCGTTAGTATCTTACTGATCATATATAAACTATTATAAGATAAAAAAATAAAAATCTAAAGAGCTTTTTTATTTTCACCCCTATATAATTTGTGCCCATGTCCTTCTCAGGTCAAGTACCATATCATAGAGCATGTCTACCTTTTCCTTGTCCTTGTGTATATTGGCTGCTACCATTTCCCTGTAAATATAATCGTAAAGGGAATATAAGTTGTCAGATATTTGGCCAGCAGCCGGGTTTAAGGTATCCATTAGACTGCATATTATGTCCTGAGCCTTTACAAGGCTTTCATGGGCCTTTGGCACATCCTTTGCCTCTATAGCATTGCTAGCCTGCCTTAGAAATTTAAGTGTTCCATCATAGAGCATAAGCAGTAGCCTTCCCTTTGAGGCTGTGTTGACCTGGTTACTCTCATAGACCTGATATGCATTGTTTAGTTGGTACATCCTGATCGCTCCCTCGTTCTTCTATTCTTGTGTCTATTTAAGCTTGTTTAGTAGTATTGACTTACCTTCATCTTGCTTTTTATATATGTCTGTTACCTTTTTGCTGTTATATATATCCCTTAGGCCATCCTTGTAATTTCTAATTAGAATCTCCGCACCCTTGCGGTTTTCTTCATCAATACGGTAGATATCCTTGTATAGGGCTTTTATATTTTCTCTAGTTTCTATAATCTGGGCAACCTTTGGATACCTGCCTGTATCTATTTCCTCTAGGCTGTCTATCATAAACCTTGCCTTTAGCTGGTCCATATTAGAGGCTATGGCATCCTCTGTAGCCTGGACATCCTTTATATGCTTTTGTCTTAGGGCTATGGCCTCATTTAGGCTGCTCACAGACTCATCCCTTATATGGTCCTTCATATCCTGGGTAACCTTTAGTATCTGGTTTGCATGCTTAAGGTTTGCCTGGGTCAGGTATAAAATTTTGTTTAATATCTCATCCATATTGAGCAACCCCTATTTTAATTAGTATAGCCCTTACTCCTACATACCTAACTGAGAGTATAGCCATTGGCTCTGGGCATACATTTCATTTAAGGCCCTTTCCATAGCTGTAAACTGCCTCCAGTAGTTTTCCTCTCTTTTTGCAAGCCGGGCCTCTAGGTCCTGAATCCTTCTTTCATAATTAGTAATGCTCGAATCAAGCATGCTGATGCTACTGTTTTTAGTAACAAAGTCAAGTAGCATGGTAGAGTCAACATTTCTATAAAGCTGCCTGTCATCGCCAGGGCCAGCCTTGTTTATAATCTCCTTCATACCAGCTGCCACATCAGAATAAAGCCTAGCTATAAGACCAGTGTTGGCTCTTTTCTCATTAGTATCTGTTATCTTAGAGTCAGGCTCCTTAAATAGGAGGTTCATAACCCCATCAACATCAGACCTTATGGCCTCCCTTAGCTTTGACTCATCTATTACTAGCTTGCCACCCATGGAACCGGCAGCGTAGCCTTCTGTTGTTATCCCTATATCAGTTAGGTGATTAAAGATCCCGTCTAGGCCCTCAACATTTTGGAATAGGCCTGACCGCATGTTCTGAGAGGTCCTACTGATAATTAAATCGTTGCGAAGTAGTCCACTTTTGGCCCTTTGCTCCCAAAGCTCAATTTCTTTTTCAGTCATAGCTTCCTTTTGGTCGGCTGTCAAGGGGGGATAATCCCGGTAACGGTTTTGAGTTAGGACTCCATTTACATGGTCTATCATTTCATTATAACTATTTACAAAGTCCTTAATCTTGTCTATTATGGACTCCTCATCTGTACCTACAGTAACTGTGGTTTTACCTACAGCCTTTATGTTAAGGTCTATATTGTTTATGGTAAACCTGTTAGAAGACATGGTGATGTCGGTTGCTGCTCCAAAATCAAGCCTTGCATCTATTCCACTGTAGCTAGTCCCAAGACTTACATCACTCATGGTCTCCCCATCAAAATAGCGCAGCTTTAGCTTTCCAATAAAGCCTTGGCCCTCTATAGGATTGCCCTCATCATCGTAGAGGATACTATTGTCATCAACCCTAAGGCTATTGCCTGAACCAGTATCGCTGGTCTGTAGGAAAAACCTATCAGTTGTTGCATCATAGATGGCTGTTGCCCCAATCTTTGCATTGTTAATCTGGCTAGCTATAGAGGATAGGGATATATTAGACAAATCCCGTCCCTCAAGCTGTGTAAGCTTTTCAGACCCTGTAGCATCTGTAACACTTATATAGGCCTGGTCCTTATCTATATAAAGCCTAATGCTTTGCTGGTCATTTTTTTCATTCTCTGTCGTAATCGTAAAATCTATAATATCGTTTTCACTTAGAGCAAACTGTGACCTGATATTTGCCCTATCATTACTAGCTGATATAGCCTCAAAACTAGCGGAAGACCAGTTCTCAGCTAGGTTATGTACATTCAAGCTATAGGTCCCGTTTGGAGTGTTGGCCCTAGCGCTTGCCCCCACTATAGTTGGATTTGAAACTGCAGCAGTCTTTACCCAGTCAAGACTAGAAACAGACCTGCTCATTACTGTACCTGTAGAGGTACTAGTAAGACCAAGGGCCTGCCTGGTGTTTAAAACAAACTCTGCCAGCTTTTTATTTAAGTCATTGTATGCATCCCTAGTCCACTCAACCAGGGTTTTATCCTGTAATACCTTGTCTACCTTTACTCTCTCTGCCCGCATAAGGTCGGTTACAATCTGGTCGATATCCATCCCTGATGCTAGACCGCCAATTCTAATTGACATATATGTACCTCCTTTAAGCTACTATTAAGCTCTCCTATCTACCAATAGACCGGCTCTCTCCAAAAAATTAGCTACCATATCCTTTATTTTCCTGGGAGGAATCTCCCTTATTACCTCATTGGTACTTATGTCTAAAATCCTGACTAAAACATCACCAGTCTTTTCATGGATTGAAAACTCTGCCCTAGAACTATGGGCCTGGAGCTTTTCGTTAGTTACCTTTAAGGCATTGGCAATCTCCCTACCAAAGATTAAAAGCTCATCTGCAGGCTGTCGCCCCATGGGCTTTTGACCAGCCGGCCTGGGTCCTGTATTTACATGATCACTTGTGGCTATTGCATTACTGGCCTGAACACGCATTTTAAAAACTCCTTTTCAAGCTTTCCTAGTATTTATTATCGGCACATATGGGATAAACTTTAGTAGCCAATCAGCTTTATTTGGTGTGAAATTTTTAGTTTTCTCTACTAAGCCTCATCAAAAATATTGTTTATCCCTCTTATCCATTCAGGCAATAGGTCATTTATCAGATTATCTATTAGGCTGATAGCCTCGTTCCTATCGTTTGTTTCATATGTCAAAACTATCTTGCCAAATTGGCCTTTGATAGCCTCGGTTAATGGGTAAATGCTTGACTGCTCATAAGCTGTAACCCCCACCTTTAGCCTTTGTTCTAATATGCCAAAGCTTTCTATCGTATCTACCATAGGCCGCATAGTCTGTACTAAGAGCTTTACCTTTATGGTCTCATCTACTTTTACTGTCAGGTCATCTCTTATTGATTCTAGCCCATCGGTAATCCTATTAGCCAAGGATACCAATATTTCCTTATTGTTTCCCTTGTAATTTTTAGCAATATATCTAGCATAGGCTATAATATGTCTAGCCCTTTGTGGCTCATGGTATTTGGTCTGGGGGCCTGAATTAACCTCATATAGCCAAATGTTTTCATCCTTGTCTATGGCCAGGTCTATCCCAAACTCATCAAAACTTTGCATATAGATTTCTTCTATATGTTTTGCTATATCAAATGAAAGTGTCTCTAGCTTGTCCTTCCAGTAGGATGCTCTTTCCCCATACTCCACCTTCAAAAAGTAGTCTATATCACAGGATAAGCCTCCCTGGCTGATATTGCTAAGTACACTACCCTTAGCACCTATCCTTGCATACATTCTAGTTATCTGCCAGGCCCCTTGTCCGTCCTTTTGTATATGGATCCTAAAATCAAAGGGTTCATCCATAGATGTCCTGCATTCCATATAGGGCTGCACCAGATAGCCCTTATCTATAAAATCATCAACTATCTTCTTTAGATTATGTCTGTCTAGTTTATGGGTCTTTTTATTGTCCCTCAATATATACCTATCAAAAGTACCAGATATCTGATATATACCTAGTCCCCGGGCACCTATAGAGGGCTTTACAATAATTTTTTTATACTTGGTTAAATACTCATCTATCGCCCCTATACTCTTAACACTGGCATAGGGTATCAATAAAGAGTCAAATTGTCCGGCCTCCTTGATCTGGTGAAAGAAGGTTTTTTTTGCGCTAAGAAAATGGCTAGTAAAAGGGATTTCAGCCCTTAGCATAAACTCTTCTTTTAGACCTTCTTTTAGATCTGTATAGACATTAATCATAACATCTGGAAAGGGTGTTGTTACCCTGACCCAGCTATTATTCTCCCTGGTATAAGAGGTTACTGTCTTGTTATTAAAATCAACATCCTTTACTGAGAAAACTAAGAGCTTGGCCCCCTGCATAAAGGCCTCAGCAGCCATATAATATGTTCTCTCTTGTTTTAGTAGTTTTTCTATAATACTATCTGCACAATACATCCCTATAAGCATTTCCCAATCTCCCATTTATACTTTTTATAGTAAAAGAGCCAGAGTAAAACTCTGGCCCTTAATGTTAGTTTTAACTATCTAAGTAGCTGTAGGACTCCTTGAGGAACTTGATTTGCCTGTGCAAGCATTGCCTGGGCAGCCTGCTGGAGTATGTTGTTCTTTGTAAACTCCATCATCTCCTGGGCCATATCTGTATCACGGATCCTAGCCTCTGCAGCTTGTAGGTTCTCAGTTGTGGTGTTGATGTTGTTGTAAATATGCTCTAGCCTGTTTTGCTGGGCACCTAGGGTAGCTCTTGCTGTGTTAACGGTATCGATGGCTTCCTCGATTTTCTCAGTTGTCATGTTTTCCATATTTACACTATATGTTGTACTGTCATCTTCTTCTGTAGCGGTAATAAATCCAAAATCATCTGGTTTGATTTCATTACCTATAGTAAATGTAGAATTTTGGTCATCTGACGTAACTATATCAATCGTAGTAAACAAGTTTTTGCCGTTAAATTCACTACCCTTTGATATATTTACTATTTCCTCTGCAAGCTGTTTAAGCTCAGACTCGATATTTGCTTGGTCTTCACTACTTAATGTACCGTTAGCATGTTGAACAGCTAGCTCCTTCATACGTACGAGCATGGCACTTACTTCATTTAGAGCACCCTCTGCTGTCTGGATAAAGGATATACCGTCCTGGGTGTTCCTAGCTGCTTGGGTAAGACCACGGATTTGGCCCCTCATTTTCTCTGAGATGGATAGACCTGCTGCGTCATCTGCAGCCCTGTTGATCCTTAGGCCTGAGGATAGTTTCTCCATAGCCTTTGAACCTGATGTGGTGTTGATTCCCAGCTGGCGGTGGGTATTCATTGCCATTAAGTTATGGTTGATTCTCATGATTTTTCCTCCTTGATTTTTAATTGGCATCCTTGCCTTTTGGGTAAATCCTGGCGGCCAGTTAGAGGATTTCCCTTCACTAGTTAATATCGGTTAGATTTAAGTTTTGTTTAGGGGTAAACAAGAAAAGTATAAGTTTATAGTACTTGTTTCTTGATAGATAAAAAAAGAGCCAGAGTAAAACTCTGGCCCTTAATATTAGTTTTAACTATCTAAGTAGCTGTAGGACTCCCTGTGGAACCTGGTTGGCCTGGGCTAGCATAGCCTGGGCTGCCTGCAGGAGTATAATGTTCTTGGTAAACTCCATCATCTCCTGGGCCATATCTGTATCACGGATCCTAGCCTCTGCAGCTTGTAGGTTCTCAGTTGTGGTGTTGATGTTGTTATAAATATGCTCTAACCTATTTTGCTGGGCACCTAGGGTAGCTCTAGCAGTGTTAACGGTATTGATGGCAGTTTCTATCTGAGCTGTAGTGACTTCGACATTCAGTTCTTCACCTTCTTCGGGATCATCTATTTTTATACCGTCGAGATCCAAGTCAGTACTAGCCTCAATACCTATCTCGAATACATCTGTATCATTGTCAGTTGTCACTATGTTTATCTGTTCGAATAGGTTTTTGCCATTGAATTCACTACCTTCAACTATACCAAGGATTTCATCTGACAACTGCTTTAGTTCCTGATCAATATTACCTGTATCCTGTTCACTTAGTGTACCGTTAGCCTTTTGAACAGCTAGTTCCTTCATACGGACTAGCATGGCACTTACTTCATTTAGAGCACCCTCTGCTGTTTGTATAAAGGATATACCGTCCTGGGTGTTCCTTGCTGCTTGGGAAAGACCGCGAATCTGGCCCCTCATTTTCTCTGAGATGGATAGTCCTGCCGCATCATCTGCAGCCCTGTTGATTCTGAGGCCTGAGGATAGCTTTTCCATAGCCTTTGAGCCTGATGTGGTGTTAATTCCTAGCTGGCGGTGGGTGTTCATTGCCATTAAGTTATGGTTGATTCTCATGATTCTTCCTCCTTGATTTTTTTATTTGGCTTCCTTGCCTTTTAATTAATACATGGTCACAAATAAAATTTCTCGCTTATCTTGATATAGGTTTAGTTATATAAGGGCTAGTACTAAAGTCTGTCCCTTATACTAAAATATTACCTTAATAACTGTAGGACTCCCTGTGGAACCTGGTTGGCCTGGGCCAGCATTGCTTGAGCAGCCTGCTGGAGTATGTTGTTCTTGGTAAACTCCATCATCTCCTGGGCCATATCTGTATCACGGATCCTGGCCTCTGCAGCCTGGAGGTTCTCAGTTGTGGTGTTGATGTTGTTGTAAATATGCTCTAACCTATTTTGCTGAGCACCTAGGGTAGCTCTAGCGGTATTTACCTGGTCTATTATACCTTCTATAACGCTAGTTGCATATGATTTAACTTTAACAGGATTTGTTTCTCCATCTTCACCATCAACAGGATCTGTTTCTCCAGGTTCTCCAGGTTCTCCAGTTTCTCCAGTTTCTCCAGTTTCTCCAGTTTCTCCAGTTTCTCCAGTTTCTCCAGTTTCTCCAGTTTCTCCAGTTTCTCCAGTTTCTCCATTTTCACCACCCTCTACTGCTACTTCCGTTTCAACTGCAAATTCAATTTCTAGTGATTCAATGCCAATAGTAAACTTGTCTTGATCATTGTCTGAAGTCACTATACTAATAGTAGAGAAAAGAGAAATTCCATTAAATGCACTTTCCGATGTGATTCTTCCTATTTCCTCTGCAAGCTGATCAAGCTCAGACTCGATATTTGCTTGGTCTTCACTACTTAATGTACCGTTAGCATGTTGAACAGCTAGCTCCTTCATACGAACTAGCATAGCACTTACTTCATTTAGAGCACCTTCTGCTGTCTGGATAAAGGATATACCGTCTTGGGTGTTCCTTGCTGCTTGGGTTAGACCGCGGATCTGGCCCCTCATTTTCTCTGAGATGGATAGTCCTGCCGCGTCATCTGCAGCTCTGTTGATCCTAAGACCTGAGGATAGTTTTTCCATGGCCTTTGAACCTGATGTGGTGTTGATTCCTAGCTGGCGGTGGGTATTCATCGCCATTAAGTTATGATTGATTCTCATGATTTTTCCTCCTTGATTTTTAATTGGCATCCTTGCCTTTTAGAAAAAACCTCGGTGGCCGCCAAAGGATTTTCCTCTTCACTAGTATATATCGGTAAGTCTATGCTTTTGTTTAGGGGTAAAAAAATAATATGCCGGAGCATATTACTTTTTAGCTGGGAGCTTGGTTAGCATATCTAGTTTTATGCTAACTGCCTCTTCATTTTCTTTTTTTATGGCCTCATAGACCTCCTGCCTATATATCTTTATGCTTTGTGGAGCATCTATGCCTAGCTTTACCTTGCCATCCTCAATGGCTAGCACCTTTATTGTTATCTTGCCGTCTATTATTACGCTTTCATCGGATTTTCTCGTCACAACTAGCACGGCTACACCACTTCTCTTTGCTTAAATAAAAGGTGCTTGGTAGTATATTTACTGTCGTTTAGGATAACCTGCTTTCCTAAAAGGTCCTCACTATTTATTATTATGGGCCCTAAGAGATTGGCAGTCATCTTATCTATTTGCTCAGGTATTGTTAGTATATTGTATACTAGGACCTGCTCAGGTCTTTTTACCTTTATTTCGGCAAGGTCCTCATCGGGTATATTTATATCATAGTCGGTGAAAAAGTCCCAGGGCTTTATTAGTAAAAAGGCTATCTCAGGGCTATCTACACTTTGTAGACAGAAAAAGGGGCTATCGTCAGGCAAATTTATAATTGCAAACTCCTTTAAGTTGTCAAAGCCGGGTAGCCCTTGCGGAAAGCTAATAAGCTTTTCCTTTTCGATCTCAATTTCTCCAAAAAACTTTGTTTGTAAAACCATATTTACCATCCCTTAATTAACCTATCTTAAAAAGTCTAATAGTGTTGGCATCATAATCTTTGCACCTGTTGAAAGTGAAGCCATATATACATTCTGCAGGGTCATGTACTCCATAATCTTTCCTGCAAAATCAATATCTTCGGTTTTTGACAGTAGCTCTGTCATGTTCAGGGTCTCTTCTTCATTTTTGTGCTTGGCTGCCTCTAGCCTATTATACTTAGCTCCCATCTCTGCCCTAAGGGCTAGTATGTTGTCAATATGCTCTTCTAGCTTTTCTATATGGGACTCATCATTTTCCTCAGTAGTAGCTAGGGCTGAAACCAGCTTGTTTAAAGTGGATGCCAGGTCCTCAGTTAGTTCTCCTGCAAACCTGCCCTCATTTATCCAGTTACCTGGTATGTTTATGACTAGGGATACCCTCTCTGAAATCTCCCTCTCAAGTACCCTATCAGTTCCATTATAGCTTAGCATATCACCGTTAACACTAAAGGGCCGCTGGGTGGTTGCAGAGCCAGCAAATATGTATTTGCCATCATACTTGGTGTTACCTATCTGGGCTAGCTGGTCTATAAGCTGTTTAACCTCAACCTCTACAGCATGGCGGTCATTTTCAGCCATTGTGCCGGAAAAGCCCTGGATTGACAGCTCCTTTATACGGGTTAGGATATCTCCCATATTGCCTAGGGCAGTGTCGGTCATATCTATCCAGCCCATGGAATCCTCTATATTTCTAAGGTACTGTTTGTTTTGGGCTAGGGAGCTCCTGAGGGACATAACCCTAGTAGACCCAAAGGGATCATCCGAAGGCCTGTGGATCTCCTTGCCAGAGGATAATTGGTTTTGGAATTTTGATAGGTAGGTCAGGTTTCTATTAAGGTTGCTAAGATAATTATGTAATAGTCCCTGGTTTGTAACACGCATTTACTATACCCCCAGTCGGTTTATCAAAGTATCCAGCATCATGTTCAAGGTAGAAATAACGCTGGCATTTGCTTGATAAGCATGTTGAAACTGTATCATATTGGCAACTTCTTCGTCAATAGACACCCCTGATACGGAGTAACGTCTATGAAGGAGCTGGCTAGTTAATGCTTCTTGGTTTTCTACCATTCGGCCAGCCTGCTGAGCTGATATGCCTATCTTGGCTATTATATCCCTGTAGTGGCTATCTATAGTGCTACCACCGGCAACATCCTCAAAGGCCATAGCATCTTTGTCATATACTAGACTGCTCGCCGCCTGGTCTGGCTGGTCTGTAAATTTATGTACGGGTATCCTAGCATACCTTAGCTGAGCTATTGCTAAGGCCCTGCTACCATCTCCATCAGGCATGCCTGGGCTTGCCTTGGTGTTTATATTTCTTGCATCAGCAATTACTAGCTGACTAACCTTTATATTGCCTGCTGTTATACTCTTTAGGTCTGTGCTCTCACCTTGGCCTACAAAAAAGGCTGTTGGAAGGTCACCATCGTCAGTGTGCAGGGTATTTACCCCATGTGCTATAGCCCTTGCAAGGCCATTTAGCTGGTCCTGGTAAAGGTTTAACTCTTCTGAAATGGACTGGTAGCCTGCTAGCTCACCCTCCTTTAATTCTAAGGGAGCAAGACTTGTGTAGTCCTGGCCGTCCCAGGTTTTTTCATTATATACAATGCTGCCTTCCTTTAGGAAGGAATAATCGTCTAGGTCCTCTTGGGCAATTGTAAATGTAGTAATCCCATTTAGGGAGTCTCCTCCCCGCACTAGTGTAAATGTGACTGATCCGTCCTCATTATGTTCAAGGCCCCTTACTACGGACAATTGCTTTCCTTCGCCCTGGCTGTCTCCATTGGCTAAAAGTAGCTGGTCTCCGCTACTTATTGATATGCGACCAAACTTGTCCTCTCTGGTGGAAAGGTCTACAAGCTCGGATAGCTGGTCTAGTAGTAGGTCCCTTTTATCCATAAGGTCGTTGGGGGTTTCTCCCTTTATAACTATCTTGTATATCTGCTTGTTCAAGCTATCTATCTGATCGATAGTAGAATGGACATCTAGTACCTTTTTCTCAGTTAGGTTTATTGAGTCCTTTTTAAGGGTGTCTAGCTGTCTATACATATGGTTTAAGGTCTCAGTAAAGGACTGGGCAGCCTCAGAGACTATGGTCCTAGCATTTGAGTTTTCAGGTGATTTGCTAAGCTCTTGCCAGCCATCCCACATCTTGTCCATGACAGTAGCTAGTCCTGTTTCCTTGGTCTCTATAAAGATCATTTCAACCTGCTGTAAAACCTCCTGCCTGGCCCTGTTCTGGCCTAGGATGGAGTTTTCTTGGCGGACCTGGGTATCAAGGTAGGCGTCCCTTATCCTATCAACAGAGGCTATATCTACACCTGTTCCTAAGATTCCTACACCTGGCTTTAAAAAGGCAGGTGTGGTCTCCATATGGACCCTTTGCCTAGAATAGCCCTCAGTGTTTGCATTGGCTATGTTATGGCTTGTTGTGTTTACTGCATTTTGCTGGGCAAACATTCCCCTTTTTGCTATATTAAATGTGTTAAATATTCCAGACATTCCTTCACTTCCTCTTGGTGGTTTTGATCTTGGCTAAATAAACTAAACTGAAGAATCTATTATAGTACTTGAACCCTTAGGGTCGTCCTTTTTTCCATCAGACCTGTAGGTTGCCTTGCTCTCACCCTGCAAAAGGGCTATCATTTTCTCTGCATATTCACGAGACCTTTGGGTTAGGACTCGGTTAAGTCGCTGAAGCCTTTGGGCTTCGTCTACTAGGTCTCTTAGCTCATTGCCTATTTGCTCAAGCTCAGGCGTCATATGACCCTCTTCTTCTAGTTGGCTAAGTGTTATGCCAGGATAATCCTTGCTGCGTTTTTCCTCTACAAGGGCTAGCTCATCTATATACTGGGCCTTGCCCTCAATTGCTGCCTTTAGCTTGTCTGCATCTTCTTCGATTATGGCTGTCTGTTCCTTTTCAAGACAGCTCACAACGTTTTCAAGTATAGCCTTTTGCTCGGATAAATAGACAACTAACTCTGTCACTTTATTTTCCACCATTTTGCTCATTTATCCTTTCCAAAATCCTATCCGCAAGCTGTTCTACTGATACTTGGTAGGAACCGTTTTCTATTGCCCTTTTAATTCGGTCTAGGCGGCCTTGATCCACATTAGTGTTTTCAATATCCCTAATATGGTTTTGTATCTCCTTGCTCAGATCCGATAGCTCTATCCTGTCCTTAAATGGGCCATCACCAGTCCTTGTTATCCTTTTTTCGGACTGGCTACTGTTTTTCTTGTAGACCTTGTTTACATAGGAAATGGAGTTTATATTATTAATCTTCATAATGAACATCACCTACCTATATACCTTTATCGGCGCTTTTTCTCTATTGTTTAGGGCAAAAAAGAAAACATCCTAAAAATAAGGATGTTTTTTAAGCCTAAAGTTTTTTTACTCTTTCGGCTGCACTGATTATATTTGTAATCCTAATACCAAAGTTTTCATTTATAACTACTACCTCACCCTGGGCGATAAGCTTTCCATTTACATAGACCTCCAAGGGTTCCTCTGTATACTTGCCAAGTTCTATGACTGAACCAGGATTTAAGGATAAAATCTCCCTTATAGACTTTGAGGTATTGCCTAAAACAACACTAAGCTCTAGGGGCACATCTAAGATAAGGTCAATGTTTTGTCTTGAAGTTGACTTTACATCCTCCCTTAGCTGGCTAAACTGAGGCTTTTGGATGGATACTTGCTTTTTCTCCCTGTCTTTAATCTCGGGCACTATCTTGCTCTCTTTTTCTTGTTCTTCTACCCTAGCCTCTGCTTCTACTGCCTCTGCTGCCTTGCTAAGGGCCTCTACAATTGCTCTGGCAGCATCAATAGAAAGAATCAGGCTTGCCCTAGAATTTCCTATAGTTTCAAGCTGTAAGTCAAAGTCAACCCTTGCTACTTCTGCACCTATTCCTTTGACAAGCTGTTCTTTGTCTGTATCAGGTCCTACATGCCAAAGGTCAGGGTCTAAGACCCCTATGTTCCTGCCAACCATACCGGCAATAGTGTCAAGTAGGGCAGTTAGCATATTATTTAGTCCTTCTTTAGTATTGGCTAGGACCCCATCTGAAATACCAAAAGCTCCGTCCCCTAACTCTGTGCTAAGGTTTGGATCCATAGCCAAGACTAATTTATCACTAGCTAGGGCCAATAGGACATAACCCTCTAGCCCTTCATCAAACTGGGCCTTGAGCACTAGCCTGTCCAGGTCTAGGTCAGCCTTGAGTTCATCAAGGCCAAGGGTGTCTATCTTCATACCCGATATAGTTGCTTCTCTGCTTAAAAAAGACGATAAGGCCATTGCAGCCGACCCCATTGAGATATTGCTAACCTCACCTAGGACATCCTTTTCGCCCTCTGTTAGGCCTGGTAAGCTACTAAGCTCTGCGTTTTTTTGTAGTAAAGAATTAATCTCCTGCTGAGATAACAAGCCTTCATTCATTTATATCCACATCCCCCTCAAGACATTCTATTACCTGTACAGAAATCTGGTCATTGTATATACCTGGCTGTACCCGGTAATGCATCTTGCCCTCAACGTACATATTAAGGGCCTGGTTTGCTTTCTTGTCAAGGCGGATAACATCCCCCTTGGAAAGGTCCATAAAATCCCTGATTGTTATATTGGTACTGCCTAATAATACGCTAAGATCAAGCTTTGAGTTAAGTAAGCGCTCTTCTATAACCTTTCTATAGTCTGCACCTTGTTCCTGGGTATAGGTCTGATACCACTGCCTAACATTTAACTTGTCTACAATTTTTTCAACTGATAAATAGGGAATACATAGGTTGGCAAAACCAGAAGTCTCCCCTATTTCTATAGAAAAGGTTACAAGGGCAACCGATTCTGTAGGAGACATGGTCTGGTTGAGCTGGGGGTTGCTTTCTATATTTTCTAGAGAAGGAGAAACCTCAATAATATCAGCCCAAGCCAGGGGCATATTTTCAACAAATATACCTAGTATTCCGCTAATGATAGACTCCTCAATCTCAGAAAGAGATCTCATTTTAACTGGCGTACTCATTTCTCCGCCACATAAAAGCTCTATCATCTGGAAAGCAAGTTGTAGGTTGATATCAAACAGAATTGACCCCGTCAGGGGCTCCATGTTTAAGGTCATCAAAAGTGTTGGATTGGGGGTAGACCGGATAAATTCTTCGTAGGTAACCTGGTCTATGCCCTCTACATTAAACTGTACGTTAGCCCGCAGGTGGGCGGAAAGCTTGTTGGCCATTATCCTAGCGTAGTTGTCATATATTAGCTTTAAGGTATTTATAATGCTCTTGGAAAATTTGTCAGGCCGCCTAAAGTCGTAGCGTCTGACCCTTTGAGCCTGAACTTCTTTTTCTTCTTGTTCTGCGATAATCTCGCCCTGGGATATCGCTGACAACAAGGTGTCTATTTCCTGTTGAGACAAGATGTCATCCATTCAAAAGCCTCCTATCTGCAAATATCAAGCATTCTGTTTTGATAGGCGTCAGAACATAATATGGCTTATGCAAAAACCTTTTCCAGGACGCTTAAGACACTGTCGCCATGAAAGGGTTTCATAATTACATCCTTAGCACCAGCCCGAATAACATCATTGACAACGCTCTCCTGGCTAATTGCACTACAGATGATAATATTTGCATCCTCATCAAAGCTTTTAATCTCGATCGTCGCTTTTATACCATCCATTTCAGGCATATTAATGTCCATTATTATAGCGTCAGGATGCAGGTCCTTGTACTGCTTAACAGCAGATAGGCCGTCAGAGGCCTCCCCAACGACTTGGTAGCCGTTAGTCTCTAATATGTTTTTTACGATATTTCTCATAAAGGCTGCATCATCTGCTACGACAATCCTTTTTGTCATATGGTGATACCTCGCATATAAATATATTATGATGAGAACAAAAAATTATATAATATATAATACCATATAATATTAAATATATCCAACCCTCCAAATATCTATTGGAGTTTTTTCTATGACTAGGTTATTTATAGTATAAACCTTTTATATTTATACTACAACAGGCTGGTAAAACAATACTATTGCCAAGCATAAATAAATGGTGTAATCTAATAACACCTTTTATATGCTGTGGAGGGCAAAATGAAAAATATCTATGTAGTATTGTCTGCAACACCGACTAAAATAGGACTTGCCATAAGGACCCTCACTAGGAGTAGCTTTAACCATGCCTCCATTAGCCTTGACAAAAACCTTGGCCAAATGTATTCCTTTGCCCGCTATAGGGCCCGAAATGCTCTAGTGGGTGGCTTTATCAGAGAGTTTCCTGAACGCCTAACCCTTGGCAAGGACAAGAGCGTAAAGATCAAGGTATACAAGATACCTGTCTCAAAGGAGGGTTACAGGCAGATAGAGGACTTTGTATACAATATTATGAAATACCAGGACACCTATATATACAATTCCCTAGCAGTCCTAGGCCGACCCTTTGGCCTGGGCTATGATACCTATAGGGCCTATGTCTGTACTGATTTTGTTTTAAAGGCACTAATGGCAGGGGGCCTAGTTTTTAATAGTACTAGACTTAATCCCGGCCAAATAGAAGAGGCCCTTGAGCCCTTTCTCTATTACTTCGGTACACTTGAGGACTATCGCCCAGATAATGCATCAGACGACCTGGTTGAAGATTTTTTCCAAAGGTATAGCCTAGCAGGTGAGCTAGGTCAGGTAATCCGTCACTTTGCAAGTCTAATAGCTAGAAATTTTAAGGGGCAGGAGGCCTCATAGGCTTATCTTTTCTCCTGCCCCCTTAATAATAGTTACTAAGGCTTTACTTAACTATAAATGACTAGGACTTTTTTAGCTTTATTACATTCCAAGAAGCCTTTGATAGTTTGGCCTTTAGCAGGCCATCCTCCAATAGGGATTGTCCCTTGTCATGGGGTACTACATTGTATTGGTTGTCCTCAGTATTTACAGCCTTTAGGTCATCATGCTCTAGGACAGTATGGCTAGTAACTGTGTAGCCGTCAAAGCCTCTTAGGTCACATTCCATAAGCATATCTTCCTCTAGGTCCTTGTTTACTGCATAAATCACAATCTCACCAGTGTCTTCATTGTTAACTGCTACTGTATCTAGATAGGGGACATCTGTAAACTCCTTGGAATCATACTTTGGACTGTCCACTACAAGTCTTAGCACGTTACCGTTTCCTGAATTTGATACATCCTTAAAGGGATAAAAGATAGTCTGCCTCCATGCTCCGCCCTTACCATTTGTCATAATGGGAGCGATAACATTTACCAGCTGGGCTAGACAGGCCATTTTAACCCGGTCAGCATGCTTTAGCAGGGTGATAAGCATTCCCCCTACTAGGAGGGCATCCTCAAAGTTATATATATCCTCAAGCTGGGGTGGTGCTATAGACCAGGGCTCAATCTTTTTGTCGCTTTCATTGGAATGGTACCAAACATTCCACTCGTCAAAGGATAGGTGTATGGTCTTTTTACTTCTCTTTTTTGCCTTTATGTAGTCACATATGGATATTACCGACTTTATAAAATCATCCATATCCAGGGTCCTAGCTAGGTAGTTGGGAGTATCATTGTCTCTGTTGCCATAGTAGGTATGGAGGGATATGTAGTCGACTTCATCATAGGTATGGTCTAGGACTGTAGCCTCCCAGTCGGCAAAGGTTGGCATTCCCCTACCGGAGCTACCACAGGCCACTAGCTCAATACTTGGATCAACCATCTTCATAGCCTTTGCTGTCTCATTGGCTAGCCTTCCATATTCATCTGCTGTTTTGTGGCCGATCTGCCAGGGTCCATCCATCTCATTGCCCAGGCACCAAACCTTGAAATTGTGGGGTTCTTTGTAGCCGTGCTTTATACGAAGGTCAGACCAATAGCTACCACCGGGATGGTTGCAGTATTCGATAAAGTCTCTAGCTGCATCTATACCCCTGGTCCCTAGGTTAACAGCCATCATTACCTCTGTGTTAGCCCTTTTAGCCCAGTCTGCAAACTCGTTAACACCAACTGTGTTTGGCTCTATGGTCCTCCAAGCTAACTCAGTCCTTCTTGGCCTTTGGCTAACAGGACCTATACCATCCTCCCACCTATAGCCTGAAACAAAATTGCCACCAGGGTAGCGCACTATTGGAACATTGAGCTCTTTGACCAGGGCTAGGGTATCCTTTCTAAAACCTGCTTCGTCGGCCTCTGGATGATCTGGCTGGTAGATTCCTTCATAGACAGCCCTGCCTAGGTGTTCTACAAAGGACCCGTAGATTCTCCGGTCAATTTTGCCAATCTTAAAATCTTTGTCAATTATCACTCGTGCTTTTTTCAAGAAACATCTCTCCCTACCTTATAATAATTGTTTAGTCTATTATACCATTTAATAGCCCCTATACTAGCTATATCTATAAGAATATCAAAATTCGTAAAGGATTTATAGGGGAATTGTCGAAAACGTTTACTTTGTAAGCATAAGTTTTAGAGCCTATTTTTAAAAGCAAGTAGCAAGACTTAAAAAAAGCAATTAGCAATACCTAAGACAAAAACAAACAATAGGAGTGATTACAATATGACAATCAAAGCAAGTGACAATGGGCTTAAAAGGGTTTATGTAGAGGGCGACAAATTTAAAGTCGATGGAAAAGACCTCTGGATAAATGGGACTAATACCCCCTGGCACAAGTGGAATGACTTTGGTGGTGACTTTGATAGTAACTGGTGGAATAGCCATTTTGCCCTCCTAAGTAGTCTTGGAATAAATGCAGTTAGGATATGGATCTCCTGCGATGGGCAGGTGGGGATAAATATAGATAACAAGGGCTATGTCTCTGGTGCAAGCGACCTTTATTGGCAGCACCTAGATGAGCTTTTTGAGCTGGCACAAAAGCATAAATTATACATAATGGCCACAGTAACATCCTTTGACCATTGCAAGAACCATCATGAAAATTACGATAGCTGGAGAAAACTACACATGTCTAGCAAAATGATGGACGCCTATATAGAAAACTTTTTACTGCCCCTGGTTAGACGATATAAGGACATTACTGCCCTTTGGTCCATAGACCTATGCAATGAACCAGACTGGATAAATGAAAATCCCGAATGCGGCAAGCTTCCCTGGTCCAAGTTAACAGAGTTTTATGCAAAGTGTACTAGCGCAATCCATAGGGAAAGTGATATCTTGGTCACTGTTGGTATAGGGGTCATAAAAAACCACCAGTATGTTACAGATCAAGCTATGATGTCTTTTGTAAATGATAAGGGGGCCTGTCTTGACTTTTTCTCTCCCCATCATTACCCCTGGATGATAGAGGCCTTTGGTATCCCCTTTTATGTAACGCCTAAGGAGTATGGAGCTGGCAATGACAAGCCTGTTATCATAGCAGAGTTTGCTCCTAAGGGGGCAGTAGATGGTTCTAGCATTGAAAAGGATTATATCAGAGCCTTTAAAAATGGCTGGCAGGGTCTGATGCCCTGGACATCAAACGGAGTAGACGTTTGCGGGGATATAGATGATATGAGGCCTGCCCTAGAGGAGATAATAAGAGATAATAGGGACCTAATCTTTCCCTGGGACTAAAAAGGGCAGCTAGTAAAATTAACTGGTAACTAAGTTACTAGCAAAAAATTAAGAACAGAAAATAAGAACAGTTAGGTTAAAAAAGCTAACTAGAGTCCAAAACTAGAGACAAAAGTAAGGTTAGGTAGAGGTAAAAAGCTACTAGTACAAACATATATTAAAATAAATTTAAAGATTTATCTTAGGCTGGCAGAGCACGATTTTTTATAGGTTGGGTATCTGCCAGTTTATTTGTCCAAGACCCCTTTCCTTTAGAAAGCTATTGGCCTTTGAAAAGTGTTTGCAGCCAAAAAAGCCTCTATGGGCCGATAGGGGGCTTGGGTGGGCGCTTGCAAGTATCAAGTGGTTTGGATTATCTACAAGGCTTGCCTTGGCCCTAGCCTTGTTGCCCCAGAGCAAAAAGACTAGTGGGCTTTCCTTTTTGTTTAGCCTTTTTATTATGCTATCGGTAAATATCTCCCAGCCCATGCCTCGGTGGGAATTGGCCTGGCCTGCTACAACGGTTAGGCTGGCATTTAGTAGTAGGACCCCCTGGTCTGCCCAGGGCACTAGGTAGCCATTATTGGGTATATAGCATCCACAGTCACTTTCTAGCTCCTTGTAGATATTTAATAGGGAAGGTGGGATAGCAATCCCCTTTTGCACAGAAAAGGCTAGACCATGGGCCTGCTTAGGACCGTGGTAGGGGTCCTGGCCTAGTATGACCACCCTGGTATCAGCATAGGAGGTCAGCCTAAGGGCCTCAAATATCTTGTACATATCCGGATATATGACCTTTGTACTATATTCCTTTTTCAAGAATTGCCTAAGCCTCTGGTAGTAGTCGGACTTAAACTCGCTTTCTAAAAGCTCGTCCCAGTCATTGTCTAGCCTAACCATCTATATCAGCCCCCTCTTTTTATCTACCTAAACTATGTTTATTACGGCCTAAAACTAGTCTTATAGGATCTAGTCCTTAAACAGCATCTTACCATAGGTCCTTGTCCTAGTAAAAGAGACTAGGCAAAAAAGCCTAAGAGTTTTTGCCCTGAATCTTATAATAGCCGATTCCTTTAATAGCCTATTATTTAATGGCCTATTCTTTATAAAGGGTTTTTATATACCTTTATAGAATTAATCAGGTGGCTTTACTATGATGGTCCAAGGCTAAAAAAGATTAATAATAGGACAAATAAGGGAGGACTTAGACAATGCTAGATACAAGCTATAAACATCGAAAGGGATCAAAAACCCTTATTCTTTTAAACAAGGATGGGTCACCTTTAAAAAACCAAGACCTAGAAGTCAAGCAGGTAAAGCATGCCTTTCTCTTTGGCTGCTCAGAGTTTGACTGTATACCCTATATAAACGGATATATGGACCAAAGGCAAGAAGACCTTACCCGGGAAATGTTTGACAAGTTCTTTAAGCTCTTTAACTTTGTCACCCTCCCCTTTTACTGGGCACAGTTTGAAGCAAACAAAGACCAGCCCCGTACTGAGCAAATGAAAAAAGCAGCCCTTTGGTTCAAGGAAAAGGGGCTCACCTTAAAGGGTCACCCCCTGTCTTGGCATACCCTGGCCCCCAAATGGCTCCTTGATATGGACAATGACCAGATCCTTGACAGGCAGCTTGACCGAATAGAGCGAGATGTCACAGAATTTAAAGGGATAGTTGATATGTGGGATGTCATAAACGAGCCAGTAATAATGCCCATTTTTGATAAATACGATAACGGGCTCACCAGGATATGCAAGGAACTAGGCAGGATTGACCTTATCCGAAAGCTTTTCATAAAAACAAGAGAGGCTAACGAAAAGGCCACCCTACTGATAAATGACTTTGACACCTCCATAGCCTACGAAATCCTTATTGAGGGTTGCCTAGAGTCAGGCATAAAGATAGATGAGATTGGTATCCAATCCCATATGCACCAGGGCTACTGGGGAGTAGAAAAAACTCAAAGGGTTTTAGAGAGGTTCTCACGCTTTAACCTGCCCATACATTTTACTGAAAATACAATAATATCTGGCCAAATAATGCCGGCCCATATAGTTGATTTAAATGACTATCAGGTAAGCGAATGGCCCTCTACTCCACAAGATGAGGACCGACAGGCGCAGGAGTTAGTCAGCCACTACAAGACCCTCTTTGCCCATCCCCTAGTAAAGTCCATTACCTGGTGGGATTTTGTAGACGGCAAGTGGTTAGGGGCACCCTCTGGCTTACTACGCAAGGATATGACTGCCAAGCCTGCTTTTGATGAATTAGACAAACTGATTAATAAGCAGTGGTGGACAGGGCCAACAAGGCTAGCAACTGACGAAAAGGGCGCTGCCCATGTTGAGGGCTATTTAGGTAGCTATGAGCTAAGAGTTAATGATAAGACTGTAAGCTTTAACCTTGACAAGGATAGTCCAGTAGAAACCCTAGTAATCTAGGCCAGTAGCAGTAAAAGGGCAGGTCTAGTAAATAGGAGGTTTTTATCCTAGCTAGACCTGCTTGCCTGATAAGCAGTACTTTAAGGTTACAAGGAGACTCTTTTTCTAGTATAATATAGAGGGTCTTTTATCTAGCAAGGGGGGTAGGCAATGAAGGAAAGAATAAATGCAAAAAGTATAATAGTCCTGGCTATAGCACTGCTGACTGTAGTTTATTTCTGGTTAAGCGGTGATTTAGAAAGCAGGGTATTAGGTGGTGACCTGTTCCCAGAACCCACTGAGAATATTGGCCAGGGTCCCAGTGCCCAGCCAACTGAAAAACCCAGCTCTAGTGATAAAGTAACTGAAAAGCCTAGTCCTAGTGAGCAGCCTACAGAAAAGCCTAGCCCAAACCCAACAACTAGACCTAGGACCCTTGAAGTTCACTTTATTGATGTAGGTAATGGTGATTCTATATTTATTAGGACCCCCTCTAAGGATATCCTTATAGACGGGGGCGAAAGGAATAGCAAAGCCTTTGATTACTTAATCAGCCTAGGTATTGATGAGCTAGACCTTGTGATAGGAACCCATCCCCATTCAGATCATATAGGGGGCCTAGTCAAGGTCCTAGAAAATATAAGGGTAAAGCAGCTAATGGATCCGGGTGTAGTACATACCAGCAAGACCTATGAAGACTACCTCACCCTTATATATGAAAAAGATATCTTGTATACCAATGTCAAGGCCGGTGTAAAGCTAAGTCTTGATAATGAAACTAGCCTTGAGATACTACATCCAACCCATATAGAGGGAAAAGACCTAAACAACGTATCAGTAGTTACAAGGCTAGTCTATAATAAGATAAGCTTTCTGTTTACAGCAGATGCAGAGATAGTCTCAGAACAGGAAATCCTAGCCCAAGGCTACAATGTAGCCTCCACGATTTTAAAGGCAGGCCACCATGGTTCCTCTACCAGCACTGGTGATGACTTTTTAAAGGCTGTTAATCCTAAGGTCGTAGTTATAAGCTGTGGCCAGGACAACTCCTATGGCCATCCCCACCAGGAAACCCTTGACAAGCTAGAAGCACTTGATATAGATGTCTACCGAACAGATGAGCTAGGTAGCATTATTATAGAAACAGATGGTAAAAACTATATTGTCAAGACAGAAAGATAGGGACAAGACAAGTAGCAAGATACATAAGGAAAGGATGAGACCAGTGAGGGCAGTTGTAGATAGGATTGAAGGGGAAATAGCTGTACTCTTGCTTGGAGAGGAAGAAACAAGGGTCGAACTACCCCTTTCAAGGCTACCAGAAGGTAGCCATGAGGGTAGCTGGCTAAAGATTTCCTTTATAGGCCAAGATAGTCCCGACCAGGCTAATGATGGGTCCTTAGAAAATGCCTCTTTTGAGCTTGACCTAGCAGGCGAGCAAGAACAAAGAGAAAGGATGGCCAGGCTACTTGAAAAGATAAAGGGCAAAAATAAGGCTTAAAACTATTACACCTTTTAAGCTCCCATTGTTAAATATATTTTTTTCCTAGCCTAATAATATACCCTTTTCTATGGATCTTAAAAATATTCACATAATTTTAGGTCTAGGACAAGGGCCTATAAACCTATAATCAAATCAAGCAAAAAAGCAAAGCAACAAAAAAAGTTATTATAAGCAAAAGAAAGGATGGTTTTAATATGCCAAATCCATACCTACCACTTTGGGAGTATATCCCAGATGGAGAGCCTAGGGTTTTTGGAGATCGGGTTTATATTTACGGTTCCCATGACAGGCCCGGCTCAGATTCATTTTGTGATAAAAAGCTAAAGGTATGGTCTGCTCCTCTTGATGATCTTAGCAATTGGACATGCCATGGCCATTGTTTTCACACCGAGGAGGACCGTGACCATGGGTCTGATACCCCCTGGACTGAGGGCTACCTTTACGCTCCTGACGTAGTGGAAAAGGACGGTAAGTACTATCTTTATGCATACATAATGGATGCAAAGGGCTGTGTAGGCGTTAGCGATAGGCCTGAAGGGCCCTTTAAGCTATTGTCAAAATACAAGTATAATATCCCAGAAGGCAAGGATCAGGACTGCTTTGATAGGGGCTGGTTTGTCGATCCAGGTGTCCTAGTAGATGATGACGGCAAGGTCTATATCTATTGCGGTTTTAAAAGGTCCTGGGCAGCCCAGATAAACCCAGACAATATGTACGAAATAATAGATGGGACATACCAGGATGATATAATCCCCATGGAAAAGCCCTATGACTTTTTTGAGGCCTGCTCACCTAGAAAGATAGGCGATACCTACTATATGATATATTCACCCAACAGGAGTAGCCAGCTGGTCTACGCTACCTCCAAGTCCCCTACTGGTCCCTTTGAATATAGGGGAGTTATAGTAGACAATGGGGTAGATTACCCTGGTGGAAACAACCATGGGTCAATATGCAATATAAGGGGTCAGTGGTATATCTTTTACCACAGGATGACCAACAACACCATAATGTCAAGACGGGCCTGTGTTGAAAAAATTGAAATCCTGCCCGACGGTACCATACCCCAGGTAGAGATGACCTCCCTGGGCTTTGATGAGTCCCTGTCCCCTTATAAAGTAACTCCAGCAGAGCTGGCCTGTGTCCTAAAGGGTGGCTGCTTTATAACCGAACTAGATGCCATGACAAGGCCCATCACAGGAATAACCAATGGGTCTATCATCGGATATAAGTATTTTGACTTTGGCGAGGACTATTCCAATACCACAATCAAGTTTGCTGCCAAGGTCAGGGGCAAGGGCTGTAAATCAAAGATAAAAATCATGCTAGATAGCTATGAAAAGGGAAGGCTAATCGGGACCTGTGACATTGGTGCAAATGACGGAGTCTATAGCTGCCATCTTGAAAATGTAAGAGGCAGACACGCAGTCTACTTTGTAGTCGAGGACGACTTTGGCGGCTGGTTTGTTGAAATGTTTAAGGGCAGGCAGCTCTTTGACCTAGAATCCTTTGTATTTATGAAATAAAATATTGGGGATATTAATATCAATCTATACTAATCCCCCCATCTAAAGTTTATCAAAAAAGGCTAGCCCTATTTACTAAGGGCTAGCCTTTATCTTAACTCTTTTTAACCCATCACAAGCTCAACTGTATGTTCCTTGCCGTCACTAAATATAGGAACAATATTACCCTCTATTTCCTTGCCATCTACAAGAATTGACTTTACTCCCCTGTTTACACCGGCATCATTATTGACACTAATGTTATAAATAGCCCCCCTAAATTTCCTTTTGACCTTAAAGCCTTTCCAGTCAGCTGGTATGCAGGGATTGACCTCTAGACCCTCCATTTGCGGCCTAATACCCAGGATATTTTTAGTTGCAGCCTGGTAGGTCCAAGAGGAGGTTCCAGATAGCCAGCTATTTCTAGCTAGGCCAAACTGGGGGTGTTCCTTTCCTAGTACATTTTGTGGATAGACATAGGGTTCTGACTCATATTCATCTATGATATCGTTTTTAGCAATAGGGTTGATCTGATTGTAATACTCATAGGCCCTGTCCCCATTTCCAACCAGGGTCTCAGCAATAATTGCCCATGGATTTGTGTGCATAAAGATACCGCAGTTTTCCTTGGCTCCTGGTGGATAGGTAGTAATACCACCAATCTCAGGATCAAAGCCATTGTAGCCTGGGGCACTTAGCATTATACCCTTTGAGCTGTTAAGGTGTCTGTTTACTGATTCCAGTGCCTTTAGGGCCCTTTCTTTAGTAGCAAAGCCTGACATGACGGACCAGGACTGGGCATTTACATAGATCTTCCCCTTTTCGTTTTTGCTTGAGCCTATGGGATTGCCATTATGATCAAAGTACCTGATATACCAGTCTCCGTCCCAGGCAACCTTGTTTAGGGTATCCTTCATGTCCTCATAGTAGCCCTTGTACTTGCTGGCCAGGTCATCTTTACCCATATAGGATAAAATATCAACAAGCTCTTTTAGTCCATAACCATAAAGGTTTGCATTAAATACTGATACTGCACCCGTTGGCAGGTTAACTGTATCATTCCAGTCTGCAAAGCCAAGTAGGGGTAGACCATTTGCTCCAAGATTGTTTCGGGTAAATTCTATGGCCCTGTTTAAATGCTCTAGGACGCTGCCTGCCTCAATCGGCTCTCCATTTTTATCCTTTTCATAAAAGGGTATCTGCTTGTTTAAAAAGTCGGTGTTGCCTGTTTCCTTTATATAAGCACAAACTGCTAGCACAATCCAAAGGTGGTCATCACCGTAAAAATCAGGCCTGTCCTCCATCTCAGCAGAGTCCCCACGGTTTGCTATCATGGTTACAGGATTGAACTGGTGCATGGCAGACCCATCAGTATTTTGTACCTTTAGTAGCATCTCCATTAGCTCTCTGGCCTCCTCAGGCCTACTAGCTAGGATACCCATGGAGTCTTGGGAGCTATCTCTAAAGCCTATACCCCTGGCACCGAGACCTACCTGATAAAGGGATAGGTATCTTGACCAGTTTTTAGTGATATAGCATTGTCTGGGATTGTGGATATTTATCATGGTGTCAAAGTTTTTATCTGGTGTTTCAACCTGCTGGTAGGACAGGTATTCATCCCAAAAGCTGGCTAGGTCCTCAAAGGCCTTGTCTACATTGGTCTCATCCCTATAAAAGTTAATCCTGTCCTTCTCATCTTCAAAGCTAGTAGCCTGGCCTAGCTGGGTAATTACCCGCTTTTCTTCGCCTGGAGCCAGGGTCCCTAGCTGGTGTAGGAGGGCACATATATTGTCTCCCCTTAGGGCTTGGTAGTTGCTAAGCTGGTCATTTTCTAGGCTCTTGGGTCTAGCCCATGTTCCATAGCCATTGTCTCCAAGGAACTTGCGTCTATCCGTTTCAAAGGATGCTACTTTATAGTTGGAGGTAAAATAGTTTACTGCAAAGTCCTTTCTCATAAAGGCATATTGCAGGACTGTTCTTAGGCCATTTTCCTCATCTATTGCCTTGGACTGCATGGTCTGGGGTACCCAGTCATTGTTGTTAAACTGCTTTAGGGCTTCAAAATGGGTATACTCTACCACTGGAACCAGGTCTAGCTCTACCTGACTGTCTCTTAGGTTTTTAACCCTAATATCCCTGATTACCCTATTACTATTTGCTGGAACAAAGATAGTAACCTCAGTCCTAATACCGTAAAACTCGGATACTATTTTAGAATAGCCAAGTCCTACATGGCAGTTAAAGAGGTCATAGGGGTCAAGGGTTGGTACATAAAAGGGGGAAAAGACCTTGTAGCCTTCCTTTTCCTTGAGTCTAATATATAGGGTTTCCCCCTTAAAGTCTGAGTCTGGTAGCTGGGGTATATATTTTACTATTCGATTTAGGGCAGGGTCACCCTTGCATATGAGAGAGCCACCTGTATGGTCAACAAAGCCCCCAAAATCCAATCCACCAACATAGTTTATCCACTTTGTTGGGGTCTTAGGGTTTGTTATGACATACTCCTTGTTTTCATTATCAAAATAGCCATATTTCAATGCCTATCTCCTCCTTGTATATAACTTTAAAATATCCCCTTTATATATTCTATATATTAGACCTATAACCTTTATTTTTGTCCTGTATCATAAAACTTTACCCTTGCCAACTAGGAAAAAATCCCTTATAATTAGGTTAAAGTCAAAGTTAGTCAAACAATTTAAATCTTAGCCTAAAAATAATCTAAGTTTGCCAGGTCATATTAGATAAGAGGGAGTGAAGGCAGAGTGAATATTGATAAGTTTACCGAAAAAGCCAGAGAGGCCCTAATGGACGCCCAGAGCCTTTTGATTGAAAAAAAGCAGCAGGAGCTAGACCTTGTCCACCTACACCTAGCCCTTGTCACCCAGGACCAAGGCCTTATCCCCTTGCTCTTAAACAGGTTAGGCGTAGACCTGAAGGCCTATATAAGGGCCCTTGAAAAGGAAGTTGACAGGAGGCCAAAGATAGTTGGAAATGTCCAAAGCTACCCTAGCCGCCGCCTAAATGAATGTTTAATAAGTGCGGAAAGAATTAGCCAGGATTTCAAAGATGACTATATAAGTGTTGAGCACCTCTACCTAGCTTTACTAGAGGATAGGGATATCCAGCAACGCTTTATAAAATCCTTTGCCTTTACAAAGGAAAGGCTATTAGAAAAGCTAGCAGAGGTCAGAGGCCAGCAAAGGGTAAGTTCACAAAACCCTGAAACTACATATGATGCCCTAAACCGTTTTGGTAGAGACCTGGTAGAAGAGGCCCGCAGAAATAAACTAGACCCTGTTATAGGGCGGGATGAGGAAATCAGGAGGGTCATCCGTATACTCAGCCGCCGTACTAAAAACAATCCTGTCCTAATAGGTGAGCCTGGAGTCGGTAAAACTGCAGTTGTAGAGGGCCTGGCCCAGCGAATTTTAAAGGGTGATGTACCCGATTCCCTAAAGGATAAAAGGATATTCTCACTAGATATGGGGTCCCTGATTGCAGGAGCAAAATACAGGGGCGAATTTGAAGAAAGACTAAAGTCAGTATTAAAGGAAATCGAGGATGCCAGAGGCCAGATCCTGCTTTTTATAGATGAGATCCACAATATAGTCGGAGCTGGCAAGACAGAGGGCTCTATGGATGCTAGTAATATTTTAAAGCCAAAGCTAGCCAGGGGTGAGTTATATTGTATAGGGGCAACAACCCTAGATGAGTACAGGCAGTATTTTGAAAAAGATGCAGCCCTAGAGCGTAGGTTCCAGCCGGTAATGATTGACCAGCCTGATGTTGAGGACACAATCTCAATTCTAAGGGGCCTAAAGGACCGGTATGAAATCCACCATGGGGTCAGGATTACGGACAATGCCATAATAGCTGCCGCTAGCCTATCTGACCGTTATATAACTGATAGGTTTTTGCCCGACAAGGCCATAGACCTGATAGATGAGGCTGCTGCCATGCTTAGGACTGAGATAGACTCTATGCCAGAGGAATTAGATGAAATCACAAGAAGAATAATGCAGCTAGAGATTGAAAGGGAGGCCTTGAAAAAGGAAAACAGCCAAGGAGTAGCTAAAAGGCTTGAGGATATTAAAAAGGAAATAGCTAGCCTCAGGGAGGAAAGCGACGCCATGACTGCCCAGTGGGAGGCAGAAAAAAATACAATAAAAAGTATCAATTCTATAAAGGAAAAAATCGAGGATACCAAGGCACAAATCCAACAGATGGAAAGGGTATATGACCTAAACAAGATGGCCGAGCTTAAGTACGGCCTATTGCCCTCCCTAGAAAAGGAGCTAGAAAAGTTAAGCAAGGAGGCCAAGGATAAAAAGCATTCAAAGAGGCTACTAAAAGAAGAAGTCACCGAGGAAGAGATAGGTGAAATAGTCTCAGATTGGACTGGTATACCTGTAACTAGGCTAATGGAAAGCGAAAGAGACAAGCTCCTGCGCCTTGATGATATCATGCATGAGCGGGTAATTGGCCAGGAGGATGCAGTAGCAGCAGTAGTAAACGCTGTAATTAGGGCAAGGTCTGGTATGAAGGACCCCTCAAAGCCCATTGGCTCCTTTATCTTCTTAGGCCCCACTGGTGTCGGTAAAACCGAGGTAGCCAGGACCTTGGCCAGGGTCCTATTTGACTCAGAGGACAATATAGTAAGGATAGATATGTCTGAATATATGGAAAAGTTTGCAGTATCAAGGCTCATTGGTGCCCCTCCAGGCTATGTAGGCTATGAAGAAGGGGGCCAGCTAACAGAAGCAGTCAGGAGAAAGCCCTATTCTGTAGTCCTATTTGATGAGATCGAAAAGGCTCATTCAGATGTATTTAACATCCTGCTCCAGCTACTAGATGATGGTAGGCTAACAGACAGCCAGGGCCATACGGTGGACTTTAAAAATACAGTAGTCATTATGACCTCAAATATTGGTGGAAACATACTGATGGAAAGGCTACAAGACAAGTCCCATATCGATGAGGCCAGCAGAAGGCTTGTTATGGATGAGTTAAAGGGCCACTTTAGGCCTGAATTTTTAAACCGTATAGATGATATAGTCCTCTTTAAACCCCTACAAAAAGATGAGATAAGGCAGATAGCAAAAATCCAGCTAAGGGGTCTTGAAAGCCGCCTAAGCCAGCAAAATATAAACTTAGATGTCTCTGATAGGGTCTTTGACCTTATTGTAGACCGGGCCTATGATCCCGTCTATGGAGCAAGGCCTATAAAAAGATTTATCGAAAGAAATATTGAAACTAGCCTGGCTAAGGGGATCATAAGGGGTGATATCCTCCCCCACTCTACACTAGTCCTAGATACTGACCAAGGGGAAATAGTATACAGGAGCCAGGACCAGGCTAACTAATATCTTTACCAAGCTTATGACCTATTGTGCCCTTGTTATCTCTACAAATGCTAGAGATGAAACAGCCCTAAGGGAAATGGATAAATTGCAGCTTTTGTATAATGAATTGACCGAGCCTAGTGTGAGGTTTGAAAAATGGCTAGCTGACCTTGAAGACCTAGACCTTGTTATTAGGTCCTCGCCTATCCTAAAAGACCATGCCTATTTTATAAAAAAGATAGTTGAAAACTCCAAGTACACCCTTAGCCAAGAGCTAGAGTCCCTTATAGCGAATATGACAAACACCGGCTCAAGGGCCTGGGCCAAGCTACAAAACAAGCTAGTATCAACCCTACTTGTAGATATAGAAAAGGACGGTAAAGCCTAGACCATGACTACCTCCACCCCTATATGTGGATCAACAAAAGCCACTACTATCAGGCAAACCGAAACTTTTATAACTTCCCTTATGCCTTTGGCCTACTCTTTGGCAATGGTGTTTATGCCCAGTACCTAAAGCGGGGACAAGAATTTATTCCAGACTATGATAGGCTACTGAATGCTACAGGTAGGATGGATATAGCTGACCTAACTCAAATGGTTGGTATAGATGTCCGCTCCATAGATTTTTGGAGGGATTCCTTAAAGCTTATAAAAGAAGATATAGATAGGTTTATAAAAATAGCAGATGAGGTCTATAGCTAGGCTAGCTGGCAGTCGCTAAAGCTAGCCTCCTTTGCCTTAGGATAATGGCTGAGTATGCTAGCACAATAAGCTCCGAAAGTGGCATGGCAGTCCAGACCCCAGATAGGCCAAAGAGTCTAGCTAGTATTAAGGCAGCGGGAATTATCAGGATAAAACCCCTAAGCACCGAGATCCTAAAGGCCTTTTTGGGCCTATCCATGGCTGCAAAATAGGCGGCAAGTAATATATTAGCCCCGCCAAAGATAAAGCCAATAAAATAGATCCTTATCCCATCAACAGCTATTTTAGTAAGCTGCGGGTCCTGGTCCTTGTTAAATAAGCCTGCAATAGGACCTGCAAAAGCAAAAGAGGCAAGGTAGACTAATATGGCTATAGCAAGGGTAACTATTAGGCCATCTCTTAGGACCTGCCTGATACTATCATATTTACCCTCACCATAGTTTTTGCTCACAATGGGCTGTATCCCCTGGGCTATACCTGTAAATATGGACATGATAACTATAGCAATATTTGCAATTATCCCATAGGCAGCAACCCCTAAATTACCGGCTAGACCCAAGATTAAATAATTAAAAATTATCATAACCAGGCCTGTTGAAAGCTCTGCTAATAGAGAGGATAGACCTAACATAGAAATATCCTTAAAGGCGAATATAGTCAGCTTGCTCTTTTCAAAGGCAAAGCTGTTTTTCTTTTGCCTAAAATGACTTGATAGGACAGCTAAAGAAATTATCGGTGCTATTGCTGTAGCTATCGCTGCTCCAAACATACCCATATTAAATATAAAGATAAAGACATAGTCTAAAATTATATTGGAAAAGCTGCCTAGTAACATTGCTAGCATCGTTATTCTAGGATTGTCGTCATTTCTAATAAAACATATCATGAGGTTGTTTAGCATAAAGGCTGGAGCCAGACACAAGATAACCTTTAAGTAGACGCTGGTCATTGAGTGAGTAAGGCTGTCCCCACCTAGGAGGCTAGCCAGTTGGCCTGTAAAAAAGATCCCAATAACCATAAATACAGCTGAGAACATCAAGGTTAAGTATAGTGACTGTGTAAAAATACTGTTTGACCTAGATATGGAATAGCGGGTGGCCCCTCCCATCCCTATCATAAGGGCTATACCATGAATAAAGCTGTAAACTGGTATAGCAAGATTTAGGGCTGCCAAGCCATCTGCCCCTATGCCCCTGGCCACAAAAAAAGTGTCAGCGAGAATATAGCAAGAAATCCCTATCATGCCTAGTACATTCATACTTATGTATTTTACAAATATTTTCCTCAAGGACTTAGCTTCCAATTCTCAGTCTGCCTCCTAAAATTAAAAAACACCCGACTTTCATACCTGCATAGGCCAAAGGGCATGAAACACGAATGCTTGATTTTGTCTTTACCCGGCGGCAAAAACAAAGCATAATTATTATCTCGATATTAGCTTAAAAAATTAGCCCCAGCAAATGATTATTTACTGGGGCATTGGCGTGCCCGAAGGGATTCGAACCCCTGGCCTCTTGATTCGTAGTCAAGCACTCTATCCAGCTGAGCTACGGGCACATGCACCTTAAAAATTGACTGCCTATCTATTTTATTATTTAAAGGCCATAATGTCAACTGTAAAATGCTGCCCAAATAGGATTTTAAGCTCTAGCCACCCTGTATGCATCGACTTGTTTATTGATATTTAGCTTCATATCCTTAAACAATGAAATAGTACCAGCCAGGCCTATGACTATTCCTATAAGTAGGTTTATAATAACCCCTCTTAGTATGCCAGTTGTTGAATCTTTAAGTAGCTCTATAAAGACTCCAAAAGTCTGACCAAGGGAGGGTGATATATCAAAGACCTCCTTTAGTGCTGCACTTACTTGGAGTAGATTGGCTACTAGCTCTGCTAATACTATTAGAAATATTGTAAGGCCCCCGACAATCCATGGGGTCAGTTTACCTATCCTAGCTCCTAGTAGCTTGTAGCCCTTTAAGGAAAGGAACATAATCAAAAAGCCTATAATACCTACATACCATCCATGATAGGATAATAGGATCCAGGGTATTGTAGCTAATAGGCCACCTAATAGTGCCCCAATAAAGCCAAGGCCATATTTCTTTTCCTCGCTACTAAACTCTTGTTCAGCCTTTATGTACTCTTGCTCTAAATGGTCATAGCAGGTCCCACAAAGGGGTACTAGGATATTGTCAAATAGTGTCTCTTGTGTTCCAAAATCGCTACTGCAAATAAAGCAGTTATCAGTGGCACTGATCCCTAGCTGGCTCAAAAGGTCTGTGATCTGGTCAAAAAAGCTACCTATATCCTCCTGTGTCATGGCCTTCATTGTAGCCTCTGTAAAGGATACTCTTAAAAGATTACCACATGACTTGAAAATACCATGTTCGACGATCCTTAGCCCTTCTTTGTTTTCCTCTATTGCCCTGTAGATATCCACACTTTCTGACTCTGTCAGGCTAGGTAGGGCGGTTAAAACTAATCTTATATTACTAGTATCAAATACAGTAAAATAATAGCCCCTGTACTTTCCATAAGCCTGATTTCTTATAAGCTTCCAACTGTAGCTTTTGGCCCATTCGGTCATGCTATTGGTATTCATACTTAAACCCCTTTCCCCCTAGAAAGTATTTTTAATTATCCATCAGCCAATGACATTAACCCTTTTTTAGATATTTCTTACATTATACATTAATTTGTAACATTTCACAATTTTTTATGTCGAAATCTAAATTTGAAAAGCAAGCATAAAGGCCCCTTTAAAGGGGCCAATTCGAGCTAGGAATCTGCTTGCTCTGTCAGCTCGTCAAAGCAGGCCTGGCAATAGCCCTGATATTGGTCCCCGCAATCATCGCATACAGATTCACTACATTCAGGGCAGGTCCTAGCATAGCTAGGCCTTAAGTCAGAGCCGCAGATTGTACAGCTTGCATAAGTCATACTCTCACCTAACTTTTCTTTTTTCCTTATTTTGCCCCCAGTATCAAGAATTCTATTCAGCTCCTACTGCTTTTTTCTAGGCTCATGCTTTTACCAATTATAAATATCCACTTTTCCTGCTATAGCTAAAGCTTTATTTATTGACAAAAAAAATCATTCTGTTACTATTAAATATGTATGTTATAAGAGGGTATTTTAGCTAATACCCCTTTACCTATAAAGGTAATAATATATATATACATACAAC
>FZPS01000191.1_pt121 | contig 62675 bp, 47 predicted proteins | sample 1817821 | NCBI WGS metagenome assembly FZPS01 (sample SAMEA104158645, study PRJEB21678) | metagenome | place: Germany | collected 2015-04-21 | reverse complement strand
AAAATATCGAATTTGCCTCGAATCTTCAATTTTCAACACAAAATATGATACAATGCTTTATATCATAAGGAGCTATAGCTTGTTGAACCAAAATTTTGGGGGTATGTGTGCTATCTTTTGAGACATTTATTTTCGTGGAAGGTTGAAGCCACGCTACTGTTTTGATGGCATATTTACCATCGGAATTGGGTGCAAATGAAAGATGGCAGCATAAAGACGGCAGTATCCCCAGCGAACTCTTAGAAATCAGAGATAGAATATTAAATTAAACTATTCTTTAGCTGCTGTCGTTAACTACCGATAAACAAATAATCTACCCTCTTCTCCCCTATTGGTTTCAGCTATAGATACGCTTATGATATGGTCATGCCCATGACCACATCATGACCACATCTCCACCTGAACCATATAAGGAAGCTATGGTCTTTCCTCTTGAAATACGGAGTTTTAGCCTGCCTTATTAAGCTGCGTGATGAGCATGCCCTCATAAAGCAACAAAAAAAAGGAAGCAAAACTACTTCCTTTTTATTTGCAAATAACTGTTTTATGGGTTTATGGGCAACAAGGATGTCACCCGACCGGGAGAAGTATTGCTCGTGGCAACGGGGGCGTTCCCACACCGACAGCAACACTAAGGTCTTACCCGCCCAAAAAACCCAGCTTACATTTGTTCCATTTCATCGAATGAAGCGAAGTATTCTTCAAACGCATCAGCCACTTTGTCAAAGAGATCGTCATCGGCGATCACATTGAGGTCAATGGTTTCTCCGTCTTCGTTTTCGGTGAAGCTGAGGATGTCATATTCATCGCTGCCAACTTCGGCGAGAGCGATATAATGCTCTTCGTCAACTTCTGTAATAGCCAACACCACAAAGTCTTTCGTAGTGCCGTCTTCCATATCTAAGGTGATGATTTCCGGCTTCATCAAATCATCGTGATCGTGTTCTTCAATCTGTGTTCTATCTTTGTCAACCATGATTAGTCTCCTGTTAATTTTGCGCCATGCTTTCGCATCCTTGAAATTTGGCAAGATAAATATTTATCACTGCAAAATATAGGGGCTTTAAAACTCCCTGAGACTAACGCTATGACGAGATTTCTCCCCTGCTGAATATCTTGCACAAAACAGCCTCTCCCACCGATAAAAAACCCTCCCCGTGAGAATATGATTGACAAAAACCTCGCAATTTGCTCTTTTGCTTAAATGAATATATATAAATAAATGGAGGTATTATGTCATACCGCGTTCTCGCCATCAATCCCGGCTCGACATCGACTAAAATAGCTGTCTATGAGGACGACAAACCCCTATTTGAAACCACTTTGCGCCATGATCCGGAAGAACTGGATAAATATGGTGGCATCATCGAACAATATGACTTTAGAAAAGCTTTGGTGATGGACGCCATGCGCGAAAACAATGTTGAACCCGAAGGTCTGCATGCAGTTGTGGGACGCGGAGGCCTCGCTCGCCCAGTATCCGGCGGAACAATGGCGATTAGCCCCGCACTTCTGCGTGATCTCAGCGATACCGCGCTTTGGGGACGCATACACGCCTCAAACCTCGGCGCCTTCATCGCAAATGCCATCAGCGAAGAGCTGAACATACCCGGCTTTATCGCAGACCCTGTGGTAGTTGATGAATTTCACGAACTTGCGCGCATCTCCGGCATCCCCGAGATCGAACGTAAGAGCCTTTTCCATGCGCTGAATATCCGCCACATTGCAAGACTCATGGCAGATAAGCTTGGCAAAGACATCTGTGAAACCAATCTCATCGGCGTGCACATGGGCGGCGGAATCTCTATCGCTGCGATAGAAAACGGCAGAGTAGTGGACGTGAATAATGCGCTCTTAGGCATGGGTGCTTTTTCGCCTCAGCGTGCCGGTGCATTGCCGATCGGAGACCTCTTAGATCTCGCATATAGCGGCGATTACACGAAGAAAGAGCTGACCACATATCTCAGTAAAACTGCGGGATTTATCGCATATCTGGGAACGGACAGCGGAATCGAGGTGAATGAGCGCATCCAAGCGGGCGACGAAAAGGCAAAGCTCATCTTAGACGCCATGTGCTATCAGGTCTCAAAGGAGATCGGAGCCTGTGCAGCCGTGCTTTCGGGCAAGGTTGACGGAATCTTCCTCTCCGGCGGACTGGTATATAATGAGCTCATCGTGCAAAATATCAAAGATCGTACCGAGTTCATCGCGCCGGTTCACATCTACCCCGGTGAAAAAGAAATGGAAGCCCTCAGTCAGGGCGGCATGCGCATCCTTCAAGGAAAAGATGAAGCCATGCAATATCCTTACGAATAAATCCCTTATAATATGCACGAACCGGGAGACCGCACCAATGACAGGTTTCCCGGTTGTTTTCAAATGAAAAAAAGCCTACTTATCCTCCTTGTCCTTCTCTGCGGAATGCTATACGCTGCAGATAGTTGGACTGTGCTCGTCTATATGGCGGCGGATAACAATCTTTCATATCAGGCATTAGAGAATTTGCAGCTCATGGAAGAGGCGGTTCAGCCGAAGAATCTCAATCTTTTAGTGCAGTTGGATATGCCCGATGTGGGCGGAAGACGCTATCTCGTGCGTGAACATCCAAATCCCGGAATTGGCTCTTGGCTATTGGAAGAATTGGGCGAGATCGATAGCGGGGATAAAGATACGCTCAGCGAATTTATGCGCTGGGGCTTTAGGAATTTCCCTTCAAAGCGGAGGATGCTAATCATTTGGTCGCATGCAGATAGCTGGTATAAAAGTCCTAAATATATCGCGCCGGATAATAGCAGTCTGAGCGCGATAGGCGTGGCAAATGGAGACCTAAAGCGTGCACTTACTAATGGTGGGAAGCTGGATGTCCTGCTTTTTGATGCTTGCAGCATGCAGAGCGTAGAGGTTTTGCACGAGCTAAAAGATTGCGCAGACTATATCATAGGCTCGTCGGATCTCGTGCCTGTGGTGGGCTTTCCTTATGCGGATATGATTCCGCTCATGCAGGGCAAGCCCGTGGATTTCGCCTCAGCCATACCTCAGCTTTTTACCGATTATTATGCGCCGGGTAGTGTAAATAATCCCTTCACGGAGAATATGCTCACCACCTGTTCGGCGGTCAAGACCAATGGCCTTAGCGCTCTGTGGCAGGGCTTTAAACACCTTGCGGAAGAGCTGAGAGACTACGCACCGGAAGTGTTTGATCTACAAAGTGCCTTGTATAGATATAATACGGGTTTGGCGGATATAGATCTGAGGCAGTTCCTTACTATGCTCGCTGAAAATGGGATCTTAAGCGGACGCGTGCAAGAGCTTTTGACCACTCTGGATGCGATAACTATTGCACAAAGTAGCAGCTTTCCCTTCTATCAGGCTGATGACGCAAGCATTGCGCTATGGTTCCCGCATCGCAGGATGAATTTCGAGAACGCAATCTATTCGTATATGCACTTGGACTTTGCCAAAACGGGCTGGGCGAGCTTTGTGAATCTGGCTTTGGGAAATGACAATGTGCCGCCGATGAAGCCTAAGATCACTCGTCAGTATCAAAGATTCGGCAGATTGCATCTAATAGTTGAGCCGCCTATCGATTGCGATAAACTCAGCTATATAATCCACTCCCAGAGCGAGATTTATGAATTCCATCCGCCCATGTATGTTGAAGCTTTCGAGATCTCTTTCCCCATAGAGGAAGATGGAATGTTCACCTTGCAAGCGAGGGATCTCAGCGGCAATCTCTCGGAGAAAGTAGTCGGAGAATATCAGTATATCAAGCCCAAAACAGCCGCCGCGATATATCCCAATCCCGTCTATGATTTGGGGCTCGCCGAGGTGACATGGTTTTGGGAAGAAACAGACGGACTCACTTCCGTTTCCCTATATAATATCAGGGGGCAAAAGCTGGGAGAATTAAAGCGTGAATTCACAAAGCAAAATCCGGCAATCCTGAAATTAAATGAGATTCCCGGCATTGAAAAGAGAGCCCCCGGCTTGCACTTTATTCGCATAAAAAACAAAGATCAAAACATCGTTCAAAAGTTCATAATCTCTGGAATATCGGCGCTTTATCCCTAATGTGGATAAGTGGTGGATAACTTTTGTGGAATCTTTTACACAAACACTCAATAGACTGGAAAACGGGAACTTAGAGCTTTTCACTTATCCACAGAAAATTGTGGATAACTTAGTGAATAAGTCTATATATCACTGAATATCAAGGAGCTAAACAATGGCAGAAATCTTAAACCTTTCACGAGCAAGAATAAGCTTTTTGGCAAAGCTGAAACAGAAGAAATTTAGGCAGGCGGAGGGGCTGGTCGTATTGGAGGGAATGCGGCTGATTTCTCAGCTATTTGATTTCGGAATCTCGCCTTTGGAGCTCTATATTGCGGGGGATGATATTCCTCAGTTTAAGGGCACTCAGCGATACATGGTTAAAAGATCGGATCTGAATAGGATATGTGATAGCGAAAATCCTGCGCCTATTGCAGCATTGTATGAGATCCCGCGCAGCAGTGAGATCGGCGAATTCAAGCATGCATTCTATTTTCAGGAAATCTCCGATCCGGGGAACTTGGGCACAATCTTCCGCAGTGCCGAGGCTTTTGGGATTGATCTCATCCTGCTTTCGCCCAATTCATGCGAAGTAGCGTCGCCGAAGGTGATCAGGGCTTCCTTAGGCGCGTGCTACAGGCTTCCTTTTGCTTATTTGGACGTGGATGCGGCATTGAACTTAGGAGTGCGTAATATCGCTCTTGATATGGATGGCGATGTATCGCTGAAAGATTTTTTGCCCACAGGCGAGCCACATATCTTCTATTTCGGAAGTGAAGCGCATGGCTTGAGCCCCGAAATCAGGGGCAAAATAAAAGACTCCATCTCAATTCCCATGCGGGGCGAAATGGAGTCTGTCAATCTCGCGATCTCTGCGTCTATCTTGGCATATCAGCTTTCTTGAAGCAGCGCTAAGGTTTTCTTACAAATCTCATCGCTTTGAGCCTGTGAGGGGCTTTCCACATATACGCGGATGATGGGCTCCGTGCCTGATTTGCGGATGTGTATCCAGTGGTCTTCCTTGGTGCCTTTGATTCCGTCTTGATCGTCAATATCATATCCCGCTAAGATTTCGGGCACTTTCTGCATCGCGGCATCCATGAGCGCGGGGTCTAAATCTATCTTATCTTTGGCAAAATAATACTTGGGAAGTTCGTCAGCGAGCTCGGCAATGCTCTTTCCGCTTTGGGCAAGAAGACCCAGGATCAAAGCCATGCCGGCAGGGGCATCGCGCGTGTAATGGACCTCAGGGCAGATCACGCCGCCATTGCCCTCTCCGCCTATGGGTGAGCGCAGTTCTTGCATCTTTTTGCCAACGTTGATTTCCCCCACTCTGGTGCGATGGACTTTAACGCCAAATTGCTTGGCAACGTAGTCCGAAAGCATGGAAGTGGAGAGGTTTACAACGATGTCGCCCTTCTTGAAGGGAAGCACAAAAAGCTGGCATAAGACCACGGTGAGCTCTTCGCCCAAGCACTTGCCGAGATTGGAGACTATTGAGAGTCTGTCCACATCCGGGTCGGTGGCAAATCCGAGATCTGCTTTGTGTTCTTTCACTGCATCTTCTAATTGACCGAGATTTTGATTGAGCGGCTCGGCGGGATGCGCAAAGATTCCCGTGGGTTCCTGATTGATATTGATCACCTCACAGCCCAAAGCCTCTAATAGCAAGGGAGAGATCACTCCGCCTGCACCGTTTACGCTATCCAAAACAACCTTGAACTTGCGCTTGCGTATGGCTTCCACGTCCAAATAGCTGATGCTCAGAATCTTTTCTATATGGCGCGCTGTTGCATCTTTATCCACGGCGTAGCTGCCCATGCTATCCCAGCCACACCAATCTATGGGCTCATCCACGCTGTCTAAAAAGCTTTGCGCTCTATCGGGAGCGAGAAACATGCCGTCTTTATCCACAAACTTCATTGCGTTCCACTCGGGCGGATTGTGTGAAGCGGTGATGGAAATGCCGCCAATTGCATCGGGATCGTCTTCCACAGCTAAGAGCACGGTGGGCGTGGAAACTATCCCCAAATCCACTATCTTGAGTCCCAGGCTGATGATGATGCCGGTGATGTTGTGCAGCATGGCTTCTCCGCTGGTGCGGCTGTCTCTGCCTACTATGATGGTGCCTGTGCCGTGCGCTCTCTTTTGCATTTGCACGAACGAGGCTACATATTTCATCACAAGCTGAGGGGTGAGGCTTTTGCCATATACGCCGCGGACGCCGCTTACGCTTGTCATTAATTTACTCATAAAATCTCCTCTTGATTAATTAGATAAAAAGAATGCGAAAACCAAGATACCGGCTTTCGCATTCATCATTGTGTTAATCTATATATCTGTGTTAATAGCCAAATTGTGCGCGATTGTCTTCAATCTTTGCGTTTTCGCGCATCTCTTGATACCAGCGCCCGAAAGCTTTGTTTTCCAGACGGTCGCGAAGCTCTTCCTGAAGCTTGGTGTCTTCTTCAAAGCCGCTCATGTCGGGTCTTTCACGGGTTTCGGCAAAGATCACATAGCTACCCTTTTCTTCGTGGATAACGTCCGTCATCTCGCCTTCGTTCAGTGCTAAGGCGCTATTTGCAAAGATCTCACTGACGCCGATTCCGGGAGCGCTGTTGCCGCGTTTGAAGTTCTTCAGGTCATACACCTTCCAGCCTTCCTCTTCAGCGAGTTCAAACCACTCGTCCTTATCGTGTCTGGCTGCAAACTTATCGGCTTCTTCCTTTGCTTTGGCGATCTTGGTCTCTTTCTCCAGCTCGAACTTGATGCGCAGGCGCACCTTATCGAAGTCTTCATAATGCTTTTTCACATTCTCGGTGATCTTGCCCACGATGAAGCGATTCTGCTGATCCACAACCACGTCGCTCACATGGCCTTTCTTGGCTTTCTTCATCCAGTTAATCAGAACGGGATGTTGACCGATGCCGGAAATATAAGTGGCGTCGCGAAGCACCCAATCACTGTCCATAACGTCCATTTCAAGCTCTTTGGCGATCTCTTCAACGCTCTTCTTTTTCAGCTGTTTCTGAACTTCTAAAGCTTTGTCTTCGATATCGGCTTTGGTCTTGGAACTGGCTTCCACTCTAAAGAGAATGTGGCTAGCTTTCACCTGAGGTTCCTCACCGGGAGAGCTTACTAAGCCTTCGCTTAAGATGATGTGATAACCGAAGTCGGATTTGACGGGCTCGGAGATTTCGCCGGGTGCAAGCGAGAAAGCGGCTTCTTCAAATTCAGGCACCATCTGGCCTTTGCCAAATACGCCTAAAGAACCGCCGTTCTGAGCGCTGCCGGGGTCATCGGAATAGTCCATAGCAAGCGTGGCAAAATCTTCGCCTTTAGCGGCGCGATCGCGAACCAATTGAGCCTCTTTTAGAACCTCTAAGTTGTCTTCTTCGGAAGGTTTGGTCTCAAATGCCAAGAATTGCATGCGGCTGGCTGCGCCTTTCTTATATTCTTCTTCTTTGTTATCGTCATAATACTTTTGGATCTCTTCATCTTCGGCGAGAACATCTGTAATGGTGTTATAATCAAAGAATATCATCTTGCCTATTACTTTGTCGTTATCTTTCATATATTCGGCGCGGAGGCTGTCGATCGTGACGCCTGAATCGCTCTTGATCTTATCCTGCAAGCGTTTGCGAGGTAAGTAGCTTTTTACATATTCTTCTAAAGCGATAAAGAAATAGGGGTCGTTTTTCAGCGCTTGCAGATATTTACTGTGGTCAAATCTGCCATTGGTCTGAAGCGCTTCAAAGTGCATAATATCTTCGGGAGGATTATTCTGAAGTTCGGTAAGAATATCACTTTCCTTTACTTTGATCTTATGCTTTTTAACCTGCGTGTCCCACAGGATGCCTTCAACGAGCTCATGCCAAGCTGAGTCCTGAATCTGTCTGCGAGTCCCGTCGTCTATGGGTTTATCGGGATTATCTTCCATGTGGCGCATGGTCACTTCCTGAATCTTGCTTTGATACATCTCAGGGGTGATCTTCTTGCCGGCAACTTTGCCGAGATAGGGTTTGGTTCTGAAAAGCTCGGCTATGCCGACTGCTCCCATCCCAAACACAAAAATGATGGCAACAATATATATGATGACTTTTTGACTTCTTCTTAAATCATCGAGCATTATATCCTCCATTTTGGATTATATCTTTTAGTGGATACCACTTTTCTATTCTTATGTTTTATTACAAGTAATTTCTTTGCAGATGCGATGCTCTAACGGGGAGCGTATCGCTATATCTGCACTTAAGCCAAAGAGTTAGACAGTCTAACTTATTGCTCAAGCTTTTTATAAAGCAAGACACATATCCTGCCTTTGTTTCGTTTAATGTGTCTAATAATAGTGGCGGAGAGTCAGGGATTCGAACCCTGGGTACCCGCGAGGATACAACGGTTTTCGAGACCGCCCCGTTCAACCGCTCCGGCAACTCTCCGCAAGCTAAAATCACCGTTTATTCCTAAAGAAATCTGTCAAGAGCAAAGCGCAGTTGTCCTCTAAGACCCCTCTTTTTACCTGAGGGTTGTGGTTTAGATTTGCGTCCTGTAAAAGGTTGAAAACTCCGCCTGCTGCGCCGCTTTTGGGATCGCTGCAACCAAATACCACCCTTCCCACGCGGGAGAGGATGATGCTGCCGGCACACATGGAACATGGTTCAAGAGTCACATAAAGTATGTAGTCTTGCAGATATTTAAGTCCCATCTCATGAGCTTTGTCCAAGATCAGCTTTTCAGCGTGTGCAAGCGGGTTTCTTTGCTGTTTGGTGCGGTTGTGATCCCTGAATATTACCTTGCCGTCATGAACGAGGCAGGCGCCGACGGGGATCTCGTCTTCCAGCATTGCCTGCTTTGCTTCTTCGAGGGCAATCTTCATGAAGTCCTGATCTATCATGGAACCGTGTATATCTCCACTTTTGCCTTGGATATCTCTTTATTGAGCATCTCTTCAAACCAGTTGTCTTTCTTGGTTTGAGTGTATATCTGCTTTAGTTGTTCCCTATCCGGCTTGACCTTTTTGTTTGCATAAAACTTCTTGGGCAGGATAACTACCTGATAGTCGCCCATCTGAAGGGGCTGTGCGCGCTTCTTATTCAGGAAAAGGCGCATGGCGTTTACATAGACCATGTCCAGGCTGCGGCCTTGCCAGATGCTTTCTATTCCGGCTCTTTGGTATGAGATGATGTTCCTGTCCTGCTCTGTATGTCTGCCGTCTTTGCGGCTTTCTAACCAGCGTTCGGCTTCCTGTTTGGCAAGGGTGTGTTTGCGGCTTCCCATGATGATGGGAACTATCTGTTTCTTCACCTGTTCAAAGGGCTTCACTCTATTTACTTGGTTCTCGCTGAGGCGCAGGACTATCCAGCTTCCGCTCATGGGTGAATACATGGGCTCCAAGATTGCGCCTTTGTTGTTCTCTAAAAGTTGTGAATTTACGCTTTCCACGATTAGTCTATCTTGATGCCAGAGGTCTTCTACTCTCAGGTTATTATGCTCAAAAAGCTCAAGATCGAGCTCTTCGGCGGCATTTCGTATGCCTATCTTTCTTATTAAACCAAGGGTGGAAACTGCATTGTTGTAATAGAGGTCTCGCGAGCCGGGCGAGAGTATGGGCGGAATCTGTAAGGCACGGTAGCTCATCATGGACTTTGTGCGTTGTAATTTCTGATAGATTGCATAGCCACGACCGTTCTCTTGAGGGCGAGTGTAGGTGTTATCCGCCATGGATTCAAGCAAATTAAAGAGGTCTTCATCCATGCTGTCCACGCGCACAAAGCCGGGATCAAGGATGTTTAATCCGGGGATATAGCTCTGTCTGTCCCTATGCACATTCTCCATGCTTCTGCCGCGACTTAGTTCATAGTATATGCTGTCTGCCACGGCTTTTACGAAGATTCTGTCTGCTTCAAGCGGCTCCATCACGAGACTGAGATATTGCACGGAATAAATCGGCTCCATGGCAAATTGTTCTAAGTTTGCTTCGTAATATCTCTTTAGTTCGTCATCGCTGATACGGGGCGCCATCTCGTTTGCGTCGAAGGCGATGAGGTCGAAATCCGCCTTACCTGTGATGATCTGCGATATGAGCTGAGCTTCCTTGCTGCTCAATTCTTTCTCGATGATCCTATCTTTGAGCTTTTGACTGGGAACGTAGTGCTCGAAATAGCCTTGGCGTATGTGTGAGAGATTGATGGGCGAATCATAGCGCAGGGACTGCACATAGAGCTCCGGGCTAAAGTTGCCGTCCACGATGAATGCTTCATGTTCTTTAAGTGATTGCGGCGGATTTGCGATGAGCGTATCTATCACTTCCTGCGCGCTCACGCGTATGCCGTAGCTCTTATAAAGCTGTTTGAGAATCACATGTTTGGTGATGTTTCTCCATGTTTCCTCAAAGATTTCGGTCTTTTCCTTGGTGCTGGGTGCACGATTTACGCTTAGTTGAAAGTTTGCCGTGTGTCCTTGGTAGGAGCGGATGAAGTCCGGATATGAGACCTTCTGACCGTTGATCGTTCCGGCATTATTTGAGGAGGGGCCCATGCATCCCACGATGAGGATTGCCAAAACCAGGAGTGTGATTATTCTTTTCATGATTCTTCCAATAGTTCCTTTTGGATGGATTCAAGGAGCTGCAAAGCCTCAATGGGCGTGGTCTGCTCCAAGTCTGTATCCAATATCTTTTCTATATATTTGTCGTATTTCGAAGCGCTGTCCATCATCACTTCAAAGATTTCTAATTGAGGCGTTGTGCGTTCTAACTTGCTGCGTAGAGATGCTGCCAAGCCTTGCGGGCTGATCTCGTGTTCTTCCAAGTTCCTTAAGATCTCCTGCGCTCGGCGTATTACCCGGTTCGGGATGCCTGCCAAACGCGCTACCTGTATGCCATAGCTCTGATCCGCACCGCCGCGTTCTATCTTCCTCAGGAAGATCATCTGTTCGTTATATAGCCTTACAGCCACGTTATAGTTCTTGATTTCAGGGTAAAGGTTTTCCAGTTCGGTAAGTTCGTGATAGTGAGTTGCAAAGAGGGTGAGCGCCTTGGTCTGTCGCTGTATTTGCTCTATGATAGCCCAAGCGAGGCTGAGTCCGTCGAATGTGGAGGTTCCGCGCCCTATTTCGTCCAAGAGAATCAATGACTCCTCTGTGGCTGAATTGAGGATATTGGCGGTTTCTATCATCTCTACGAGGAATGTGCTCTGCCCCTGTGCGAGGTTGTCGGATGCGCCCACGCGGGTAAAGACGCGGTCGAATACGGGAAGTTCCATGCTCCTTGCCGGCACGAAAGAGCCCATCTGCGCCATGATAACCAAGAGCCCCACCTGCCTCAGATATGTTGATTTACCCGCCATATTAGGTCCCGTGATAAGGGCAACCAAGGTCTTAGGGAAATCCAGTCTTGTGTCATTGGGGATAAATTCTTGATCTTGCATCAGCTTTTCGATCACGGGATGGCGGCCGTCTTCTATATGCAGATCGCGCTGCTCTTTGAAGACCGGTCTGCAGTAGTGATTTTGCCAAGCCAGAAAAGCAAGAGAGCTGAAGACATCGATCTCGGCGATGGCGTCGCTGAGCGCTTGCAGACGTGAAAGCTCATCCGCCAACCTGATTCTCAGCTTAGTATAAAGCTCATATTCCAGGCTCTTGATCTTCTCTTCGCTGGAGAGCACTTTCGCTTCAAACTCTTTGAGCCTCGGCGAGATATAGCGCTGTGAATTAGCTAAAGTTTGTTTGGGGATATAGTAATCCGGCACCTTATCTACATGAGCTGCCGTCACTTCGAGATAGTAGCCAAATACTCTATTGTAGCCCACTTTCAGGTTTGGGATGCCGGTCTTGCGTTTCTCGTCTTCTTCCAGCCGCGCAATCCAGCTCTTGCCATCGTGAATCAGCTCCATAAGCTCGTCAAGATCGGGATCATAGCCCTTTTTAAAGATGCCGCCATCGGTGATGGTGATGGGCGGAGCTTCAGCTATCGCGTTGTCTATGAGATCGCAAATATCATCAAATGTTCCTAATAACGCTTCCCACTCTTCAAATAATTCTTCGTCAAAAGCTTGCAGGTGTTTCTTCAGATCGCCTGCACTCAAAAGATAGCTCTTAAGCGAGTTAAGCTCACGCGGATTGATGCGCAAGGAGCCCAGGCGCGAAACTATACGCGAGATATCCCCTATCTCTTTGAGCGAGGTGCGCAAGTCGCGGATATAAGCCGTCTTAGAGAGGAATGCCGCAACTATATCCTGCCGCTGAGTGATCTTTTCTACATCTATCAAAACATGGGTTAGAAAATGAGTAAGTAGCCTGCTCCCCATCGGGGTTTGAGTGAGATCGATGACACTGATGAGACTGCCGTGTTTGCTGCCATAGCGGATGCTGCGATGAAGCTCAAGATTGCGCCTTGAGATCTCGTCAAGCTGCATGTATTGTGAAAGTGAGTAATATCTGAGCTTTGTGATATGCGTCATCGGCGAGCTGTAGAGGCTCATCACATAGGCTAAGGTGGCACCCGCAGCGGTCGCGCCCATGTGCTTATTGTGCGCACCATAGGGTTCGAGCGTTGTAACACCAAAGTGTTTCTTTAAGAGCGCTTTCGCCTCCGCGGGCTGGTATTGCCAATTGTCAAAGATGCTGATGGCAAACTCCCGCTCGATGTTTAAAGACTTCACAAAAGCTTCATTAGTGGCGTTATTCACGAGGATTTCCGCGGGCTGCAGTCTCTGTAATTCGCTGGTGAGCTCCTCTTCTTTCAGCTCTGTAAAGAAGAACTCTCCCGTGGATAGATCAAGATGAGCAAGGCCACATTTGCTTTGCTTTTCAACGCGATAGAGTCCGCAAAGGAATACGTTATCCACTCCCTCTAAAAGGTTCTGATCCAAGACCGCGCCCGGCGTGATGATCTCCGTCACCTCTCGTTTTACCAAGCCCACCGCCTTCTTAGGATCTTCCACCTGTTCACAGATCGCCACTTTCAAGCCGCTTTTGATGAGTTTATCTAAATAATTGTCTAAAGCATGATAGGGAAAGCCCGCCATGGGAACGGGATTGTCGTCATTCTTGTTGCGTGCGGTAAGTGTGATATTCAGGATTCTTGAAGCAGTAGCAGCGTCATCAAAAAAGGTCTCATAAAAGTCTCCCAGCCTGAACAGTATCAGCTTATCAGGATGCGCTTCTTTGACATCCAAAAATTGCCTTAGCATGGGAGTGAGCTTGTTTCTATCCATATTCTTACTCAAAATCTTGTGAGGAAACTATCGATATCCTTGTCTTTTAACATGAGTCTTACGCTTTCGGCTTGATCTCTATCCGCAAAAGGACCCGCAAGCACCACCCAAGTGAGGTCTTTGTCTTTCCTCTCTTCGAGATAGCTGGCATTGACTTCCATTTTCCTGATGTTTGCCACCAACCTGGATGCGTTGGACTCCAGTGAGAAGCGTCCTGCCTGGATGTATAGCCCGGATGAGGGCTTCTGTGTGATCTTTTCGGGAAGTGCAGGGATGAGAGGCGGTAGCTCCGGCAAAGGCTTTTCTTCTTTGACTTCGGGCTCTTCTTTTTGATTATTATCGTTGTTTTCAACTATCAATTCTTCTTCAGCTTCCACGATCTCAAGAGGTTCATAAGGATAGAGGAAAGAGATGTCCAAACTCGCATTTTTGCTGCGCATCGCAAAGAGCCGTTCTTCGATGGAGAAGGCGCTCTGGGAATATTTATCAAGCTCATAGCCCTTTTGATAGCTCTTTAGCGCCTCGCCGTAATTGCCGTTCATCTCATGCGCATAGCCTTGTTTAAAATGGTAGTATTGTCTGTCATAGCTGGGAAGCTGCCGCACCTTACTGAGCGCACTGATCGCGCTTTGATATTTCTTTTGCATGAGATAGGATTCCACGATGATATGGGCGGCAGGTTCAGCCACCTTTCCCTTCGGCGCAAGCCTTAAATAGTTATCCGAATTAGCTATTGCCGCAGAATATTCGTCGTTATAAAAGTTTATGCAAGCCAACCAATAATAGCGCTCAATGATATCCGGTGAATAGATGCCTCTCAGCTGAGCCTGTGCGCTGTCCATATCGCGCTCAAGTATATATATCTTCGCGGCTTCCAGCATGGCAAGCTGACCGTATTTAGTTTTTGGATGACGTCTTGAAGTTGCCAAATATTGGTTCAGAGCCTCGCTTGAGCTCGTTTTTTGAAAAGCAGCATAATACATAGTGAAAGCCCGCTCTTCGTTATTGGAAGGCTTGAGCCTCGAAAGCTGGGTGCTCGCCTGGCTCACCTTTCCGCTAAGAAAGAGCTTTTCCACATTCGTGAAATCTCTACGGACCTGAGCAGATAAAACGCTGCAGATCAACAACATTATTACGATATTTAATTTACGCATTTTCGGATCAAACCTCGCTTTGAAGAAGGGATGTCGCAGTCTATATAATACCTTTGATTTGGCTTGGTAAAGTCAACGCTGTTTTTCTCTTCATCATATATCTTACTCAGCGCGACCTCAAAATCCTGCATGGGATCCGGCTGTATGATGCTGATGGTATCTCCCACGGAGACCTTTGCAAGGCAATCAAAGTATATCATGCCATCTTCATGAGCAATAATCTTTCCACTATAGGCACAATCTGAGAAATAGTCCTGCCTCTGACCTTCTTCGATCACGCTGCGCCCCTCGCTGAAGCCATAAAAGCCTTCCCAATAAGGTCTGTGCGATACGCGATAAAGCTCCCTATTCAGAAGCTCCCAAAGCTCATGATCATCATCCTTTGCATTTAGCGCAGCCTTATAGAGACGAGTGGTTTGCGCAACGTAGTAGAGGCTCTTCATCCTGCCCTCTATCTTGCCCGCATCAATGCCGCTTTTCGCAAGAAGGGGCATGTGATTGAGCACAGAGATGTCTTTCGAGCTGAGAATATGCGTGCCGTATTGATCTTCTTCAATAGGGAAATATTCGCCGCGACGAACCTCCTCGGTAAGCGCCCAATCCCAGCGACAGACCTGCGTGCAAGCTCCGCTATTGGCACTTCTATCGTTCAGATACGCGCTCAAGATACACCTGCCGGAATAGGCGATGCACATGGCTCCGTGGATAAAGCATTCCAGTTCGAGCTCGGGCAATTCTTCTTTGATCTCTTTCATCTCGGCAAAGGTGAGCTCTCTTGCGCCCACGATGCGCTTTGCACCCTGTTCATGCCAGAATCTTGCTGCCTGAGCAGAGATCACATTAGTCTGCGTGCTGATGTGAATGGGGATGTTTGTATGCTTCTTAACTTCTTGAAAGACACCGGGATCAGATACGATAACTGCATCGATATCAGTGTCTTTGAGCCAAGAGAGAAAGTCTCTCAATGCGGGATAGTCTTGATTTTTAAGATAAGCGTTCAGCGTGAGATAAAGCTGCACATCATTGTCATGCGCATAGGCTATGGCATCCAAGAGATCGTCATGATCCAAGTTCCGCGCCGCTGCTCTCAGTCCAAAGAGGTTGAACCCGCAATAAACGGCATCTGCGCCATAATCTATGGCATATTGGATCTTTTCTAAATCTCCGCCCGGTGCTGTTATTTCCATCAGTTGCTCATCGAGTTAAGCATGTCGTCGTTGGTCTTGGCAGTTCCCATTTGCTTGCGCAGGGTTTCTATGCCTTGGATGGGACTGATGCTCTTGAGATATTTACGCAACACATACATGCGATTGATCTCGTTTGAGGTAAGCAAAAGCTCTTCGCGACGCGTTCCTGAGCGGATGAGATCGATTGCGGGATACAAGCGCATGTCGGATATACTTCTATCCAATACGAGCTCCATATTACCCGTTCCTTTAAATTCTTCAAAGATAACCTGATCCATCTTGGAACCGGTGTCGATCAGCGCAGTTGCGATGATGGTAAGGCTTCCTGCCTCTTCCGTATTTCGAGCTGAGCCAAAGAACTTCTTGGGGCGGATCAGACCGTTGGAATCGATACCGCCGGAAAGCACCTTACCGCTGGAGGGAGTAACGTTATTATACGCGCGTGCAAGCCTCGTGATGCTATCAAGAACTATCACTACATGCTGTCCCATCTCTACCATGCGCTTGGATTTCTCAAGGATGATCTCGGCAACATTGGTGTGGTTTTTCGGCGATTCGTCGAAGGTAGAAGAGATGACTTCACGATTTCCGGGCTTGAGCACCTTCTTCATCTCGGTGACCTCTTCGGGACGCTCATCAACGAGCAATACGATGAGATAGACCTCAGGATGGTTGCTCAAAATAGCATTTGCAACATCCTGCAAAAGAGTGGTCTTACCCGTTCTCGGCGCTGCAACGATGAGCCCGCGCTGCCCTTTGCCCACCGGCGTAAAGAGGTTGATTATCCTCGTGCTATAGTTATCGGGAGTAAATTCAAGATTCAGCCTATCTGTGGGATAGTAAGGCGTGAGCTCGTCAAAGGTTCTCAGATCCTGCAAGCTGGAGGGCGACATATAGTTAACCGATTCCACCCTCAACAGTGCATAATACTTTTCACCTTCTTTGGGAGAGCGAACGGGACCCGAGACCATGTGTCCATTCTTGAGTCCAAAACGGCGTATCTGAGTAAGCGAAACATAGACGTCATCGCGTCCGGGCAGATAGTTATTATTTGCAAAGCGCAAAAAACCGAAGCCGTCATCCATCACCTCCAAACAACCCGTCACAAAAGCTAAGCCTTCCTGAGCCGCCTGAAATTCATACATTTTAAAGATCAATTCCGTTCCTTCAAATTGAGTGTAATTGGGAATTGACATCTGCTTTGCCAGCTTAGTCAGCTGAGTTTTAGTTAGTTTGAAGAGATCGTCTTGTATCTTCATTTCTCTTTCTCCTTATTTCCATGTGAAAAAACCCGGCAATGCTACTAAAGAAAAGCGGATATGCCGAACTTTTTGTGCACAAAACATCTTATTAATTTACTTTGATTTCAGAAAAGACAAGCCCGAGCTAAACTCAAATGAGAAAATAATATGCGGCAAATTACCTGCTTTGGATGAGGGCTTATACATACCGATACACATTGGCTTTAGCATTATCAAAGATAGTTTTGGCGCAAGCTTTATCCTTATATGTGGATGAGATGCTCACGAGCTTTTCCGGTTCCTCGTGATCTTTGAATAGAATTGCTAAAGTCATGATTCTAACCTGCATATTATAGCTGTTTGGATTGTCTTCCTTTTTCAAAGCCTATTATTTTGGACTTTATAAATCAGTCAAGATAAATCCTTTGAATTATACTATTATCGTGATTTATGGACTTGCCTGAGCAAAATAACAAAGCCCGGAACGAACCGGGCTTCGTGTTTATATTTGTGGTGGAGCATAACGGGATCGAACCGTTGACCTCTTGACTGCCAGTCAAGCGCTCTCCCAGCTGAGCTAATGCCCCACTATCTAAAGCGAGATCAGATTACCAATCTCAAAAACGACGATTAATTGTCAAGAAAAATATAATCAAGCCGGCGACAAAACTGTTAATCTCACAGCTTTTTACACAGTCTCTCTTGTCTCTTATACCTTATTCAAGTAGCTCTTCAGGCTCCTGGACATCAATTATCTCAGCGCCGGAATTGCCCACTTTCAGCTCTTCATACAAAGCTGCAATAGAGGTATAAATATAGGGTCCAAGCCACAAGAAACCGATACCGAAGGTGAGCACACTAAGCAAAGACCAGCCAATGAAGGATAGCATGAGCAAGAAGAACTGCATCTTATGACCATTCATCATTTCTTTACTGAGCTTGATAGCATCGTTGTAGGTGATATCTTTGTCATCCATCAATATGAAATAGGTCATGCTATAAGAAATTGCCGCAATTATGCCGGGAACAATTAGAAGCAATGACCAAAGAAAGATGAAGACACTCATCAAAACACCCGTGACAACTACTCTTATGTAATCACGAAAACCTGTAAAGAGATCTTCAACCTTTGGGGCATCGCCGCGTATTAGCTTTAAATATGCATAATGCAAACCATAAGTAAGTGGGACGGTGACGAGAAACATGGGAATTATAAATATGCCCGTAAAAAGCGCGTTGAGCGCGGAGCCGATGAGACCATAGATGAAAAATACGATCACTGCTGCTCCCCATTTACCGGACAAGGCTTCGCGAGCTTTAAGGCGAAGTTCATAATTATTCATGATATTAACCTCCATGGATATTTTTACAACTGTTTACGCTATATGAATATCTGTCAAGATATTTCGCAGTTTCTTCTATTTTAAAGCAAGTTTTACGTCTTTTCGCCACTCTCTTTTCTTTTTTCAATAACAACAAATCGGCAGATTCGAAATATTAAGCTATCTGAGTCTCAACAAAATACTCTTTTCTGTAGCCACGCGAAAAAGCAAAACACATATTATTCTCCAAAATATGCTAACAATTCACGCGCACACAGCTAAGCCCCTTCTTTCCTATTACTTACAGCCCATCTCCCGCCTATGATATGCTCATGCCTATGACCACATCATGACCACATCATCACCAGAATCCAATAAGGAAGCCATGGAAAAAAGACCAAAATAAAGCAGGGAAACAGATGAATAAGCATAAAAATAGGGTAGTTTCAACATTTAAACTAACCTTGAATAATCGCCGAAATTTCAATCTCAGCAGACAATGTTCAACAAATATTTCACAAATACGAGCTGATGAGCAAGCTATTGTAAAGCAAGCAGATAAGCTTGAAGAGAAAAGCATCTAAAAACAGAGAAATAAAAATAGTTTTAAACATAAGCATTTACCACTCAGCAGCTTACTCTTTATTCGATATAATTTGAGTAGAATTCTCTTGACAAAATAAGACGATAATTATTTATCGATTGCAAAAGCAGTGTTTTATAGCACTGCAAAAATCAAAACACTAATAAATAAGGAGATAGCCATGGAACCGATCCCACTTTTGACCCTGAAACGTCTTCCGAGATACTTGGAAGTGCTTTACCGTGTGAAAGACGAAGGTTCCAAAATGGTCTCCGCCACTCGCATAGCCGAAAGCACTTCGGTACACATGACACAGGTTCGCAAAGACCTCTCTTTCACCGGTGTGATGGGCACTCCGAAGGTTGGGCACAACGTAGAAAACCTAATTCAAGCCATCGAAGATTGTCTGAATTGGAACGACACCACCTCCTGTTTTTTGGTAGGCGTAGGTCATCTCGGCAAAGCTTTGATGGGCTATCAAGGACTCACTAAGAAAGGGCTTCGCATCATTGCCGCTTTCGATTCCAATCCCGAACTCGCCGGCAAATATTATCAGGGCATCCCCATCCACTCTATGGAAAGATTTTGCAATCTTCTCTCCCGTCTTCACGTTCATATCGGAATCTTGACGGTTCCTGCAGAAGCGGCGCAAGAAATCGCCGACAAGATGGTAGAACAGGGGATATTGGCTATATGGAATTTCACGACTCGTGAGCTTGATCTTCCGCCTAACATCATAGTCGAAAATGTGGATATGAGCGCCTCTCTCGCGGTTCTTTCTCGCCGTGTAGCAGAAGCACTTCATGTTCAAAACAGTAATTCTTAAAACCCGCTCCTTTGAAGATGAAATCAAACAAGGAACAAATAAATAAAATACAGAAACAGGAGTTAAAATGAGTGCAGAATACGCAGCAGCTCAAAGCTTCAACAAAGTGATTGAAATCGTGGATCGCTATGATCGTAGCGAGACCAAGATTATCCCGATCCTGCAGGCAGTGCAAGAAGAATATCGCTACTTGCCGCAGGAAGTCATGACTTTTATCGCCACCTCTCTCGGCATATCCCCCGCCAGATTGTATGGAGTGGCAACCTTCTACAGCCACTTCTCCTTGGAACCCAAGGGCAAACACATCATCAAGATGTGTGATGGCACGGCATGCCATGTGCGTGGCTCTACGGCAGTGATTGACGCAATCCGCGAAAAGCTCAGTCTCACCGCCAAGAAAATCACAACAGACGACATGATGTTCACCTTTGAAACGGTATCCTGTCTCGGTGCATGTGGATTGGCACCGGTCTTGGTAATCGATGAAGAAGTGCATGGCATGGTCACAGCTGATCAAGCCATTGAACTCATCAAAGAGATCGAAGAAAAGGAGAAAGAAAATGCCTAAACTCGAACAAATCAGGGATGCCTACAACGCAGCGCGTGATCGCATTGATAAGCGCATAATCGTTTGTGCCGGAACCGGCTGTATTGCCAACGGCGCATTAAAGGTTTTTGAAGCAATTAAAAACGCAGTAGTTCTCAGCGGACTTGAAGTTATCGTAAGCCTCAAAACTCACGAAGACGAAGACGCTCACCACGACGTATATATGATTGGCAGCGGATGCCAAGGCTTTTGCCAGGTAGGTCCGCTGGTGACGATCGAACCCGCCGGAATCCTCTATGGCCACGTAAAGCCTGAAGATGCCGAAGAGATCGTTGCAAAATCAATCGTTAAAGACGAAATTGTCGAAAGACTTCTCTATCACGATCCCGTCACAGGAATCAGCTACAAGGGTCAGGAAGAGATTCCTTTCTACACCAAGCAGCAGCGTACCGGCCTCAAGGATTGCGGTCGCGTTGATCCTCTTAACATTGCTGAATACATCGCTCATGGCGGATACTTTGCCGCTCGCGACGCCTTCACTAAGCACAGCCCTGAAGAGCTTTGTAAGCTTTTCCAAGATAGTGGACTGCGCGGACGTGGCGGCGGCGGATTCTCCACAGGATTGAAGTGGGAATTTGCTCGCAGAGAAGAAAGCGATAAGAAATATATTGTATGTAACGGTGACGAAGGTGACCCGGGCGCATTCATGGATAGATCTATCCTCGAAGGCAACCCCCACAACGTTATCGAAGGCATGATGATTGCCGCTCGCGCCATCGGTGCAGACGAAGGCTATGTCTATGTTCGCATGGAATACCCTCTTGCTTGCAACCGCATCCGCGAAGCAATCGCTAAAGCCGAAGAGATGGGAATCTTGGGCGACGATATCTTTGGTAGCGGACAAGGCTTCCGCATCCAAGTAATGGAAGGCGCAGGCGCATTCGTTTGCGGTGAAGAGACTGCTCTTCTTGCCTCCATCGAAGGACATCGCGGCATGCCCAATCCCAAACCTCCCTTCCCCGCACAAAAAGGACTTTTTGGCAAGCCCACCATCATTAACAACGTGGAAACCCTTGCCCTCGTTCCTGTAGTAATGCAGCAAGGACCCGAAGAATATCGCAAGATTGGAACCGCCAAATCCCCCGGCACAAAGACCTTTGCGCTCACCGGACACGTTGCCAACACCGGACTCATCGAAGTTCCCTTTGGCACCACCCTCCGCGAAGTGGTCTTTGAAATCGGCGGCGGTGTCTTGGACAAAGATGGCAAGATCAACAACGACGCTTTCAAAGCTGTTCAGATCGGCGGACCCAGCGGCGGCTGTCTCACAACCGAACACCTCGACCTTCCCATCGACTTTGACTCACTCGGCTCAGCCGGTGCCATGGTCGGCTCAGGCGGAATGGTCGTGATGAACGACAGCACCTGCATGGTCGAAACTGCCCGCTACTTCATGACCTTCACCCAGAACGAATCCTGCGGAAAGTGCGTACCCTGCCGCGAAGGAACCCGTCAGATGTTGGAAATCCTTGAAGACATTACCGAAGGCGTAGCCACCGAAGAAAGCCTTGAACTCCTGCAAGACGCAGCTGAGACCATCAAGCTTACTTCACTTTGCGGACTCGGTAAGACAGCTCCGAACCCCGTACTCTCCACAATGCGCTATTTCCGCGAAGAATATGAAGCGCATGTGACCGCAAAATTCTGCCCCACCAAACAGTGTAAAGCCCTCACCCCGATCAGCATTGATCCTGAGCTTTGCACAGGTTGCACACTTTGCTCAAGAGTATGCCCGGTTGGCGCAATCACCGGTGAACTCAGAAAGCCTCACGTTATTGATCCTATGATTTGCATCAAATGCGGCGCTTGCATCGCAGCTTGCAAATTCAAAGCCATCAGCTAATCAGGAGATAAAAAATGGAAAAATATGTATATATAAATAACCGCCAAGTGCCTATTGAGGGCGAGAAGAACATTCTCGAGATTGCTCAAAAAGCACATATCGATATCCCGAACTTCTGTTACCACGGAGACCTCAGTCTCTATGGCGCATGCAGATTGTGCATGGTGGAAGTAGAAGGTCGCGGTCTGGTCACCGCCTGCTCTACCGCTCCGGAAGAAGGAATGAAGATTCAGACCCATACTGCACAGATTCTCAGACTTCGCAAAACCATCGTGGAAATGCTTCTTGCAAACCACGACCAGGAATGCACCAAATGCTCACGTCAGAACGACTGTAAGCTCAACGACCTCTCAAACCGTCTGAACATCGACCACGTTCGTTTCCGTCAGACCAGAGAATTCCGTCCGAAAGAACTTGGCAGCGAATGCCTCGTTCGTGATCCCAACAAATGCGTCCTTTGCGGCGACTGCGTGAGATTCTGCGACGAAATTCAAGGCATTGGCGTAATCGACTTTGCAGGTCGCGGTCAGGGCGTCAGCGTTGAATCCGCCTTTGGCAAGAGCCTCGCACAAGTTGACTGTATCAATTGCGGTCAGTGTGCTGCGGTTTGCCCCACCGGCGCAATCGTTGTCAAAAGCCACATCCCCGAAACCTGGGCAGCTATTCACGATCCTAAAAAGACCGTCGTTGCTCAGATCGCACCCGCAGTTCGCGTTGCCCTCGGTGAAGTCTTCGGCATGCCCGCAAACGATATCACCACCGGCAAGATCGTTGCTGCAATGCGCTTGATCGGCTTTGATCAGGTATATGACACAGCTTTTGCTGCTGACCTCACCGTGATCGAAGAAGCAACCGAATTCATCGGACGTAAGACTGATGGCGGTAAATTGCCCATCTTCACCTCCTGCTGCCCCGCTTGGGTCAAATTTGCAGAACACAACTATCCTCAGCTTTTGGATAATCTTTCCAGCTGTCGCTCACCCCAACAGATGTTTGGCGCAATAGCCAAAGAACACCTGCCCGGCGTGTTTGACGTACCGGTTGAAGACCTCTTCGTAGTCTCCGTCATGCCTTGTACCGCTAAAAAGTATGAGTGCAAGAGACCCGAATTCATCCATGACGGCATCGCCGATGTGGACGTTGTCCTCACCACACAGGAACTGGCAAGAATGATCCGCGAAGCCGGTATCAAATTCGATAATATCGAGCCCGAATCCATGGACCTTCCCATGGGCTTTGCAACCGGTGCCGGTATCATCTTTGGAAATAGCGGCGGTGTATCCGAAGCAGTCTTGCGCTATGCAGCAGACAAATTCGACATCCCCGTTCCCGAAAGCATTGTGCTTCAGGAAGTGCGCGGCGAACAAGCTGTGCGCGAAGCAACCCTTGCTGATGGCGCACTCAAGATGTGTGTCGTTCATGGAACCAAAAAAGCCGCTGAGATCTGTGACAAGATTCTTGCAGGCGAAGCCGATTACGACATCGTTGAAGTAATGGCTTGCCCCGGCGGATGCATTGGCGGCGCAGGCCAGCCCATCATCACCGATCCGCTTGAGCGTCGCAGACGTACCACAGCTCTCTATCATGCAGACAAAACCAAAACCCTGCACAGAGCTCAGGATAACCCCTTCGTGAAAGAACTCTATACCGAGCTCTTGAAATCGCCTAATAGCGAAAAAGCCCACGAACTCTTACACACCGCATACAAACATCGCAAGCGCATCGATGATGATGCAATCTCCTTCTCCGCACCTGGTGAAGAAGAACGCTGCCAAGTTCGCGTATGCGTAGGCACCTCCTGCTACCTCAAGGGCGCTCAGGACATCCTGGCAAAAACCCTGCAGATGGTAGAAGAAAACGCTTGGGGTAGATACTTTGACATCTCAGCTACTTTCTGTAGCGAACAGTGTGACAAAGGTCCGAACGTCAACATCGACGGAGTGGACTACAACCACGCTACCTTAGACCAAGTCAGAGACATCCTTACAAAAGAAGCGGATAAGAGAGTATAAAATGAAGAAAATCCTGATCTGCATGGGGAGCTCATGTTTTGCCCGTGAGAACCGAGAAAACCTCCACGTGATCGAGGATTTTCTAAAAAGTCACGGGATTCAAGATAGTGTAAAAATAGAAGGGTCGCTCTGCTTAGGCCAATGCCATCGGGGCCCCAATATCATAATCAACGGCAACTCCTACCACGAAGTTCGTGGGGAGGAGTTGCCCGAGATACTAAGAAAAGAACTGATAGAACTATGAATAAACCGATTTACACCGAAAAGACCGAATGTCAGGACTGCTACAAATGTGTTCGTGAATGCCCTGTCAAAGCCATCCGTGTAGTAGATGGCAGTGCACAAGTGATGCCCGAAGCGTGCATACTCTGCGGGCGTTGCACCGAAGTTTGCCCTGTTGGAGCCAAGAAGATCCGTGATGATCTCTCTTTGGCGATGGACTTGCTGAAGAAAAAAGAGAAAGTCTATGTTTCCTTAGCTCCTGCTTTTAGGACTGAATTTGGAGGCATGAGCGAAGCCAAGCTAATAGGAGCAATCCAAAGCTTGGGCTTTGCCGGTGTGTCGGAAACAGCATTAGGAGCGCAGGTAGTTTCAGCTGCCTGCGCTCAAATCATTCGTGAGAAAGAAAACCCACTGCTGATCTCCTCAGCATGCCCCAGCGTGGTGCATCTCATCGAACAATATTATCCCAATCTTGTGCCTTATATTACCGAAGTTTATTCCCCGCTCCAAGCTCACAGCGTGATGCTTCGCGAAGAATTCGGCGACGATATTGGCATCGTATTCATAGGCCCCTGCGTAGCAAAGAAAAACGAGCATCCACAGAATTTTGATGTGGCACTCACCTTTGCCGATCTCAGGCGTTGGTTCAATAAAACTTCCATAGATTGGGAAAACATTCCATCTGATCTTCAGTTTGTTCCAAAAACGGCTGAAGAAGGCGGACTCTATCCTATTGACGGCGGAATGGCGGAAGGCATCAGATATTATGGAGTTCCTGAAGATACGCTTTTCATGGGCTTCACCGGCGTCAAAGAGATAATCCAAGCTTTTGATGAGATTGATAACAAAGCATTTGGACAGCCCGTCTTTTTAGAAGCATTAGCCTGCGTTGGCGGATGCATAAACGGTCCTGGAGTGAGCAAACGCGGTGCAATAGCTCAAAAGCGCTATCGCGTTCAGACTACCACTCCCCCCGCACCAATTCAGCGCGAGATAGACATGCCTGCCATCACAAAAACTTTCCATGCCCGCGAGATCAAGAAAGGCGATCACACCAAACAAGAGATACGTCAAGCCCTGATCCGTATAGGAAAAAAGCGCGAAGAAGACGAGCTGAATTGCGGCGGCTGTGGCTATGACACCTGCGTGGAATTTGCCTGCGCGCTCATAGAAGAAAAAGCAGAGCCGGCAATGTGTGTATCATATCTCCGTAAACTCGCCCAAAACAAGGCATCGTCCCTTATCAAAGCCATGCCCTCCGGCGTGGTAATCGTGGATGAAAACCTCAAGATCATAGAGAGCAACCAACGCTTTGTTGAGATAATTGGCGGAGACGCAGCGCTGATTTCGGAAGCAGAACTGGATCTCGAAGGTGCATATCTCGAACGCATCATAGATTTCCACGAGATCTTTACCGAAGCTCTGAAGAGCGGCACCGAAGCGCAAGTCAAAGATATTCGTAGAAATGGCAAGATCATTCGCATTACGCTCTTTTCCGTGCAAAAACACGCCATCTTGGGCGGAATATTGCAAGACATCACCGAGCCCGTTATCCAAAGCGAGCAAATCATAGAGAAAGCGAACGAAGTGATGCGTAAAAACCTCACCACTGTCCAGCAGATTGCCTTCCTCTTGGGAGAAAACGCTGCCGATAGTGAAGTCTTGCTCTCCTCAATCGTAGAAAGCTTTTCGCAGAAGGATACAGTTAAGTGAGTTCCTACTTTCTGGAAGTTGATCACCACCATATCAGCAAGCACGGCTATCTCTCTTGCGGAGATAGCTTTTATAGTATAAAGAACGACGACGGTATCATTTGCGTGCTCGCCGATGGTCTCGGCAGCGGCATCAAAGCCAGCGTGCTTTCCACGCTTACTACTACAATGGCTGCCAGCTTTATGTCTTCCAAGATTGATATCAAACACGCGGCGGAGATCATACTCGAAACCCTGCCCGTTTGCTCATATCGACAGATTGGATACAGCACTTTTACCATTATTGAAGCCAGCTACACCGGTGATTTGCGCGTTATCGAACACGACAATCCTCCCTTTGCCCTCGTGCGCAACGGCAAGGTTGTCCCCATTCAAAAGCAAGAAATCCCCATCAAGACTTTCAGACGCAGCCATCTTTACTACTCCGAACTCACGCTCCAACCGGGAGATAGAGTAGTCTATTATTCGGATGGCGTCACCCAATCCGGCATGGGACTCCCCCACCTCCCCTTAGGTTGGTTAGAAAGCGGTGTCGAACGCTTTGTAGAAAAGATTTTGCAAGAAAACCCTCTCCTTTCTGCAAGCGATATCGCCAAAAGAGTCACCCGGAAGGCTCGCGAATTAGATGGCAACAAGCCGGCAGACGATATCAGCTGTGCAGCGCTTTACCTGCGTAATCCGCGCAGAACCATTCTCGTCACAGGCCCTCCATATAAGATGGAGCACGACCCCATCATGGCAGAACTCATCGAAGGCTTTAACGGCAAGAAGATAATCTCCGGAGGCACCACCGCATCCATCATCTCGCGTGAACTCAATAGACCCCTCAAGGTAAACCTCAAAGAGATAAACAGCAGGTCTGAAATCCCACCCACAGCAGAGATGGCAGGAATAGACCTCGTCACCGAGGGAACAATCACCCTCTCCCGCTGTTTGCGCGCATTAGAAGACGGTGATAATCCCGACACGATGCCTGATAACGCCGTGAAGAGAATGCTAACAATCCTCCTCGAAAGCGATATCATTGAATTCGTAATTGGCACGAAGATCAACGAAGCGCATCAAGATCCCGCCCTCCCCAAAGACTTGGAGATTCGCCGTAACCTTATGAAAAAGTTCAGCGAAGTCTTGGAGACTAAGTATCTCAAGTCAACGAGGGTTTTATTTCTTTGATGCTCGCAGGCGAGCCGATCTAACGATTTAACGAGAGCGATACCCGACCGATTGAAGACGGCTACAGCTTCGCCCCGTGGCTTCTACATTCATATTTAGCCATTAATTTCACTAATTTTAACACAACTATACACTTATAAAAGAACTATAGAGTAAGCTCTATCCATACCATCAACTTTTGAATGATGAACAGAACCCTCTACTATTATATAGGAGCCCAAAAGTGAAAATTGTGGCCAAAATCGCAAACTATTTTTTTTGGGGTATCGTAAGTGATTGACAAATGAGGCCTGAAATAATTTTGAGTTGGAAAATGTTATGTAAACTTGTAGCTCGCGGGGCGAGCCGATTTAGCGATTTAGCGAGTGGCAGCATTTTTTTATAATAGAACGCGGATTTAACGGATCGAACGGATTTACACAGGATATTTGCTCACTTCGTTCGCATTGTTTGGACGTACTGCGCACAAGTTGTTGGATTCGACATGTCCTCGTGTCGAGTATTTAGGTGCAAGCGGGGACGCTTGCAATCCACCGGCGCGTTATTTTATAGAAAGCTTTGTTTTCTCAGGCAACAGGATGTTGCCTGCCCAAAAGGTGGGGTATGCGCATGGCGCATAAGGGGTTAGGGAGCCGACTGAAGTCAGCGATAGGGCCGGATGAATCCAGCGCTACGAGGGTGAGGTATGCGCTTTGCGCATGAGTTGTTGGATTCGATACGTCCTCGTATCGAGTTTTTAGGTGCAAGCGAGGACGCTTGCAATCCACCATGTAGGCTGAAGCCTACTTGGGCGACCGACTAAAGTCAGTGTTACTATGGCGTTAGCTCTGCTGATTGAGATAAGAACAATAGTGTTGATTGGTTCCTGTTGACGCTCTTGGTAACGAGGGCGTTACCAAACCGGTCGCGTCATCCGTGCTAATCCGTTCGATCCGTTAAATCCGTGTTCTATTAAAAATGATATTCAATTCCCTGACGGCACTCTCCACAGAATCCGAACCATGCACCCCATTCTCCGTCTTATCCTCTCCATACAGCGCACGAATAGTTCCCGGCTTTCTCTTCTCCGGCTCCACATCGCCCATCAGCTCTCTCAGCCGCGCGATAGCATCCTCTTTTTCCAAATGCAGTGCAACGCTATCGCCGGAACACATGAACGCCACCAGCTTATCATAAAAGCTTTTGCCAATGTGTTCCCGATAAAATTCTGCCGCCAAATTTTCATCAAAGCGCAATAGCTTCATCTTTTTCACCTTGAAGCCATCACGCTCGATAATGGAGATGATATCCCCTATGTGCCCTCCCCTCACTGCATTTGGTTTGATGAGCAAGAGAGTTTGTTGCATTATCTTTTGGTATAGACTGTTTCGATATAATCCAGCGCCGCAACCTTGATTGCGATATCGCGTTTGAGAACTTTGCTCATGCTCACTTTGTGAAGCAAGATTTCCGTCCAAACCTCATAGACTTCATTGCCTCTGAGTTCTTTCGTGGTATAAAATTTGAGCATATCATGATAAAATTCATCACGGTCAGCATCCACTCTTACTATCACCAGCTTATGGCTATCTTGACCGAAATCATAGTCTTTGAAGCGGATATCAATCACGCCATAACCGAGTTTGAGAAGGTTCTCAAAATTGATTTGTAGTCCCTGATCATTTTGCATTACTAAACTCCCTATATTATTTTCTCGACATAATAGTCGATCTTTTTAGATTTGTATCCATGCAAATATTCTTATTTATTAAGTCAAGAAGAATCTATGAATTTGAAAGAGAGGAAGCCAATGCCAAAGTTTGATTTGGTGACAAACTACGAACCCGACGGTGATCAGCCGGAAGCCATCAAAGAACTCGTAAACGGAGTTTTAGGAGGAAAGCAACATCAAGTTTTGCTTGGCGTTACCGGAAGCGGAAAGACCTTCACGATTGCAAATGTGATTGCCGAGCTAAATCGCCCGACCTTGGTTCTTTCCCACAATAAAACCTTAGCCGCCCAGCTTTATGGAGAGCTCAGACAGCTTTTCCCCAATAACGCCGTGGAATATTTTATCTCTTATTACGATTACTATCAGCCGGAAGCATACATCCCCGGCAAAGACATATATATAGAAAAGGACTCCGATATCAACGACGAGATCGAAAAACTGCGCCTACGCGCCACGATGAGCCTCATGGAGCGCAAAGATGTGATCATCGTCGCCTCGGTTTCCTGCATCTACGGTCTCGGTGTTCCCGAAGAATATCGCCAAGCGCTGATCCGCCTGGAAGTAGGCATGCAGATGGATAGAGAAGATCTGCTGAGGAAACTGGTGAATGCACATTACGCGCGCAATGACATCGCCTTCGAGCGCGGCGCTTTCAGAGTTCGCGGAGACATAGTGGACATCTACCCCGCTTACCTCGAACACTGCCTGAGAGTAGAGTTCTTCGGCGACGAGATCGTGAACCTCGAAAAGCTGCACCCCATCAGCTACAACAGCCTTGGCGCCGTGGACGAATATCCCGTATATCCCGCCATACACTTCATCCTAAATGAAGACAAGATGGAAGAAGCCACGCGCAATATCGAAGCCGAACTGGAAGAACGCATCAAGTTTTACATGGATAATAAACGCTATTTAGAAGCAGAACGCATCAAGCAAAGAACTCTTTTTGATCTTGAAATGCTACGCGAACTCGGCTATTGCAGCGGAATCGAAAACTACAGCCGCCATCTCACCGGCACAAAGCAGGGCGATCCGCCAAATTGCCTCTTGGACTATTTCCCGGACGATTTCCTCATGGTGATAGATGAATCCCACGTCGCCATCCCACAGGTTCACGGCATGTATGGCGGCGACTACACACGCAAGGCAAACCTCGTGGAATATGGCTTCCGCCTACCTTCCGCTTTCGACAACCGCCCGCTCCGCTTCGATGAATTTGAAGGCTTTATGCACAACGTTGTCTTCGTTTCTGCCACTCCCGCCGATTACGAACTGGAAAAGACCCAAGGCGAGATAGTGGAGCAAGTGATCCGCCCCACCGGACTCATAGATCCCGAAATTGAGATCAAGCCCATCAAAACACAGGTGGACGACATCATTGCCCAATCACGTGAACGCACCGAGATGGGACACAAAGTTTTGATAATGACACTCACCAAACGTATGGCGGAAGATCTCAGCCTGTACCTAAATAACGCCGGACTGAGAAGCAAATTCCTGCACAGCGATATAGATAGCATAGGCCGCGCCAAGCTCATCCGCGAATTGCGTTTGGGCGATTATGACATACTTGTGGGCGTGAACCTCCTGCGCGAAGGGCTTGACCTGCCCGAAGTCTCCTTAGTTGCCATCTTGGATGCCGACAAAACCGGCTTTTTACGCTCCACACGCTCACTCATTCAGATTGCAGGTAGAGCCGCGCGCCACGTGGAAGGCAAGGTAGTGCTTTATGCAGATGTGATCACAGACGCCATACAGCGCACCTTAGACGAGACCCGCCGTCGTCGCGAAAAGCAGCTGGAATACAATAAAAAACACAACATTACCCCTCAATCCATCAAAAAGACCGTGGACGAAATCATGCAATCCACCGCCATCGCCGAAGGCTATGAATTCAAGGCAGAGAAAGACGAAGGCAAGCCCAGCAAAGAAGATTTTTCTATGTATTTAGAATTGGATTCGATAGAGAAAGTTCTCAAACTCTTACACAAAGAGATGCAGAAAGCCGCCTCCGAGCTTGATTTTGAGCGCGCCGCAGAGCTAAGAGACAGGATTTGGGAACTGGAAAGCACTCAGGAAAATTAAGAAAGCCCCAAATATTATAGATAAAAGAAAGGCAGAATCCACACAGGAACTCTGCCTTAATTAGATGTCAAAAAATAATATTATTTGACAGCGTCTTTCAGTTTCTTGCCGGCTCTGAATACCGGTACGTTGCGGGCAGGGATATCTAAAGACTCACCTGTCTGAGGATTGATGCCTTTGCGGGCTTTACGATGTGCTACGCTAAAAGAACCAAATCCAACAAAAGATACCTTACCGCCATCGGCAAGGGCTGTAGTTACTCCGTCGAGAACGGATGCGAGTGCAAGCGCGGCAGCCTTCTGAGAAATCTCTGCATCTGACGCGATCTTTTTGATTAATTCATCTCTAGTCATTTTACCTCCTAATATTAGTTTAGATAAGCATTAGAGATAATACAGATTTGAATAAATACTTTATTGCATTTTCTGTCAACTAAAAAAATGTCTTTTTTTGAATACAGTTCAAATATTTCCACTGAGCCAAAGCGGCTAAACCCATCTAACAGCCTGATTCCCATAGCATTAAGCCTTGTTCATAAATATATACTATTATTTTTAGAATTATTGGAGATTCGGCATATACCCTTTTTTCTATTGACAAAATCAAGCCTGTTCGCAGCGTGTGAAAAGATGATAATCAGGAGGATTTGATGAGAAAATCAAGAATTTTTGCCCTGTTGGCACTTAGCCTGCTTTTTGTGCTGAGCGCTTGCAGCACAAACCAGATAATTGAGGAAGCTCCCGAACCGGAAAGCACACCCTTGGAATTAGCTCACGAAGCAGCCGCTGAAGGCAACGGTTTATTTGAAGACGAACTTTTTGAAAATGCAATTTTAGCTTTTGAAAACGCAATAAAGCTTTTTGAAGAAAGCGCTGCAACAGCCACGGATGCAGATTCAGTTTCTGCAAACATCGAGCGCATGCAGCTGAACATCGCCAAATGCCACACCGATATCGCTCTCGAACACATCGGTTTAACTCTTTATGAAGACGCTTTGGCAGAATATGAACTGGCACTTGAAATCTATGAAAGCATAGAGCCCGTTGTCACCCCCGAAGAAGAGATCAAAGAGATGATCATGGGCTCCTATGGAAATATCACCTATGTAGCCGAGCTCGTGGGAGACCATGAAAAGACCCTTCTTTATTACGACAAAATCTTGGAAGAAAACCCCAACGACGGCGAGATTCTCAACAACAAATTTGTGCTCCTGCGCGATAAGATCAAAGACGAAGACGCAGCCTTTGCAGTTTTGGAAAACTATGTAACGGTGGCCGAAGGTGCAAACGCATATAGCGCATACATCATGCTCGCCGATGGCTATGCCCAAAACAACAGATTTGAAGACGCGGAAGGCGCCTATCTTGAAGCCGAAAAAATCCGCTCCGATGCCCAGACCTTTATCCGCATCGCAAATTTCTATCGCGCAAACAGCGAATGGGCAAAGGCAAACACCTATTTAGAGAAGTTTTTGCTCACCGGTCCCGCTGACGACGAAAGAGTGAACGTATATAAGCAGATCGGCGGCAACTATGCCCAGCTCGGCGTAAAGGCAAAAACGGTTGAATATTATGAGAGAATCCTCGAAATAGCACCCGAAGCGCCCATCGCCCTCTATCTCGCCAGCCACTATAACGGACTCAAAAATTGGAACAAGGTGATTCAAAATGCCACCGTAGTCCTGAATATTGATTCCAATAACGTTGATGCGCGCATGCTTCGCGGAATCGCTTACTATTCCCTGAAAAACATGAACGCCGCAAAAGCAGATTTGCAGAGACTGGAAAACGATCCCAAATATGGAACCCAGGCAAGCAACATCTTAAAAGCTATTAAATAATTTAAGAATGAATAAGGTGGGCGGACGAAGCATGAGATTTTGTCCGCCCTTTTCTTAAGATGAAAAAGATCAAAACAGACGGTTCCATCAAGTCCATCTTCCGCTATGTTCCCGGCAAGAAGATCTCGCGCCCCGTTGTCGGCGCCACCATCCCCGCCGGCTTTCCCTCGCCTGCTCAGGACTACATCGACGGCACCTTAGACCTCAGCGAATATCTCATCCAACATCCCGCAGCCACCTTCTTCATGTATGCAGATGGATATTCCATGATAGATGCCGGCATCCACCCGGGCGATCTGCTCATAGTGGATCGCGCCATCGAGCCTGCAAATAACAAGATTGTAGTGGCAATAGTTGATATGGAATTCACGCTCAAGCGCCTCAAGATAGAGGGAAAGAGATATTGGCTGATTCCCGAAAACGATGAATTTGAGCCAATCGAGATCACCGAAGACATGGACTTTAGAATCTGGGGAGTGGTTACCTATGTAATCCATCCGCTGTGATGACGCGCAAGATCCCCCTCATCCTCGCACTGCTTCTTCTTTCCTGCTTCCTGCAAGCAGAGCGATTTTATCACGAAGAAATCATTAAGTGTAAACCTGACACCATATCTTATCAACTAAGCCACACAAACCTCGTCAGCGGCTCAGAAAGCGTCCAAATCGGCGACAAGCTACTAATTCAGGGTAAGGACTACCATCTCAACTACAAAAGCGGCATCCTAAGCTTTCCCGGAGGCGCACCCGCAGCGAGCTTCACAATCAGCTATCTCATCATCCCGCCGGAAATCTTAGAGCCAAAACAGATCTATGCCCGCAGCGCCATCTCGGATAGCCTCATCACAAAGCGCCCTGCCCCGCCCCTCTTCCGCCCCGCCGCAAATACCAAGCTCAACATCACGGGCAGCAAAACCTTCGCCCTCTCGCTCTCCGAAACCGGCGATACAGACCTCCTGCAATCGCTGTATGTAAATCTCGATGGCGAACTTGCCTCAAATATCTTTATCAATGCCCAACTCTCCGATAGCCAGAGCAAACTCAGCCCGGAAGGGGATTCCAAAGAGCTCTCCTCGCTTGATAATGTTTTCATCCGCGTCTATGGCAAAAGCTGGGAACTGGGCATGGGCGATCTCGATCTCAGCTTCCCGCGCAGCCGCTACCTGAATTTTTATAACAAGATTGAAGGCATTGTCTTTAAATATGACAAAACCCATGAAGCCATGGCGGCATACAGCGCCGGAGGCGGAAAACGAGCCTCCCAAAAGATTGATATTATAGACGGCAAGCAGGGTCCATATTATCTCACGCCGGATAGCTCCCAACGCAGCTTCATCATCGTTGCGGGCACGGAAGAGATTCACGTGGACGGCGTGCTATTAGAACGCGGGCGCGACTATACAATCGACTATAGCGAAGGCTCCATCATGTTTCGCCGCATCATGAGTTCGCTGGATTCCGTGATCGCCTGGTTTCAATATTCAGACGAAAACTACCGTCAAAACACCTTTTTCAGCTCCTCAAACATCAAGTTGGGCGAGAGATTTTCATTTTTCCACCACCTCGTCCATCAATCCGATTCACGCCATCAACCCCTGCTTTTCAGTTTCACGGATGCAGATAAGGATAGCCTATATAACGCCGGTGATAACGCAGTTTTTACCGGTGGCATAATCCCCGTGGAAGAAGGCAGCGGAAATTATAGATTGATGACAGATGAGCTCGGCAATGAGTATTATCTTTACGCGCCAGGGCATGAGGAAGCAGACTATAACCTTATCTTCAGTTATCTGGGCCCCGGTCTTGGAGATTATGAAGAATTTTCCCCCGGCAGATATGAACATGTAGGCTGCGGACTGGGCTCGTGGATGCCCTTAAAGCGCCTTATCGCTCCCGCTCAGCGCAGCAATTTAGAATTCGGCTTTGTTCACAATAGCGACAAATGGCACAATCACATTGAATTCCTCTACAGCGATTTAGATAGAAACACCCTCTCCTCTTATGATGATGAGGATAACTCTGGCGGCATTCTCTCGCTGGGCATAAAGCGTCAAAACAGCCCCTTGAAGCTGGGCTTAGGCGCACAATATCGCCTGCCCAATACCCATCTGCCTGCCCAAAGCGAAAACATCTCACAGGATCTCGCCGCACTGGATACTCCCGATAATCTCGGCATGCAAACCCTGGATTTTGATCTCGGCTATCATAGCGAGGCTTGGCGTCCCTCAGTCTTTTTCCGCCTGCGCAATCTCGAAGAACAATACACCCAAAAAGCCCTGCGCCTCAGCTCCATCAGCCAAGCAAAGAGCATCTTGCCCGCGCTCAATTTCGCCGGCACGCTTTCTTCTCAAGATGGCAATAAAGAAAGCTTTCTGCAATATTATGACCTCACTGCAGATTGGCAAATAAAGCTGATCACACTAAAGCTCAACGGCATATTTTCTGAGATGGATGAACAGCAATTTGGCACGCGCAATCTAAAGCTCATGCCCACCATAGAAATCAATCATGAAAGTAGCTTCAGTGCACTGAGCTATAGCCAAGAAGAGCTGCAACACAAGCGCGACACTTGGCAAAGAATAAGCCGGCAAGAAACCTATAGCCTCATGCACAACAGTAGTTTCGGCGCGCAACATCTCAACTTGGAATTCAGCCACCGCACCCTGCATAAAGAAGATGGTGATAGCCAGCAGGAAGGCGAAGGCGGTGGCAAAAACTCTTTCCAGCTTCTCACTATGAACAATAGCAACAGCCTTTTTAAGGGCGCGCTCAGCCTCTTTGGCAACTATCAGCTAAATCAAACTGAGTTCTTCCCCAGAATCCGTGAGCTTGTCTATGTAGGCAGTGGCTTCGGTGTCTTGGATAGCACAGGCGTGGAGCTAAGTGGCGGCGAATATATCTACGAATATATCACCTCACCCACGGGCATGCTGTCTTCTGAACTCACCGCACTTCTCAGCCTCTATCTCAAGCCCGGACTATATCTTAAAGCACCAATCTGGAAGCGCATCCATAGCGATATTTCGCTGACTGCTGCCGAGCAAAATAGGAACATCAAAGACTGGCAAAGCTATCTCTTCATGCCATCCTATGTATTTAATAAAAACACCATTTACGGCAGGCAAAGTTTCTTACAAAACCTATATTTTGATCTCTATCAAGGCAAGATCATCAGCAACCTCAGCATTGAAGAAGGCAGAGACATTGATCAGCGCTACCAAAGCCCCGAACGAAGTCGCGATAGAAAGCAATTCATACAGCTGGATTTTAGAGGATATTTGGGGCTTAATACGCGCCTGAACTTAGAAAACAGCCAAAGCCGCGAAAGCCGCTACAATTCGCATGTGAACACCCAAAGCCTCAGCGCAAATATGGAAAAGCTGATAGACGCCAAAAGCACAGCCATACTGAATATCAAAGCCGCCCAGGAAAAAGGCAAAGATCAAAGCGAGAGCCAAGAATACAGCATCAAAAGCATACTATTCTCCCCCGCCCTGCGCAGCGTGTTCATGCAGAAATACCGTATCACGGCGCGCCTTGGGCTGGGCTATAACCATCGCGAAGGCAGCGGCTATCTCAGCTTTTTGCCCGATAAACGTAAAGGATTTTTAGCCGATGGCAATATCGCAGTCATGTATCGTATTAACGACTTCAGCTCGCTGAGCTTTGAATATAAAACCGCTAAATATCCCATGGATAAGGCGACTCATAACCTCAAACTGGAATTCCGCGCGGAGCTATAATATGCCGATCTTAAGCACTATCGATTACCTCATCCTCATGCCGCTCATCTTTTTGGCGGGCTTCATCGATGCAATCGCCGGAGGAGGCGGACTCATCTCCTTGCCGGCATATTTTAGCATCGGCATCCCGCCCCACATGGCGCTGGGCACAAATAAGTTCTCCTCTTTTAGCGGCACGGTGTTTTCCACGGCACGTTATTTCAAAGCCAAGATGATGGACGTCCCCATCGCGCTCACCAGTGCGACGTTGGCACTCATCGGCTCCTGGCTGGGCGCAAGAACGGCACTAAAAGTCTCGGCAGATTTCCTCAACTATCTGCTCATCATCCTCATCCCGCTTATCGCTGTATTTACACTCCTTCGCAAGAACCTCGGCTATGAAGATAGCGCAGATCAGATCAAGAAAGGCATTAGGTTTGTCCTTGCCGCACTCGCCGGACTAATCATAGGCTTCTATGATGGATTTTTCGGACCCGGAACGGGAACTTTCCTCATCATCATCTATGCCACGCTACTCAAATATGACTTTATCCGCGCTAATGCGAATACCAAGGTGGTAAATCTCGCCTCAAATACAGCCGCACTCATCACCTTCGCTTTTGCCGGAAAGATATTCTATCCCGCTGCCATCCCCGCCGCGATCTTTGGCATCGCAGGCAATCTCACAGGCTCCAAACTCGTAATACTAAGAGGCAATAAGTTTATCCGCCAAATCTTCATCCTTGCCCTTTTGCTACTGCTCATCCGCATAGCCTGGACCCTCTTTACTTAAGCTGCCACGGCCGGGGTCGGAACGTCCTCGTTGCGACGAGTGGCAGAATTCCCTATTGTCTGGGCTGGCAGCATCCTGTTGCCGGAGTAAGCGTAGATGACGTGACCGGTTTGGCAACGCCCTCATTGCCATGAGCAACTCTGCCACGGCAGGGGTCGGAACGTCCTCGTTGCGACGAGTGGCAGAATTCCTTATTGTTGGGCTACAAAAGCACTGTCTCGCTGCGCTCGATTTGGTCAGGTGAGATTCTCTCGCCTGAGAAAGCACAGCTTTCTATTAAAGGCACTATCTCGCTTCGCTCGAAAAAAGAGTATGCGCTCACGCGCATGCGGCAACGAGGACGTTCCCGCCCCAACCAATCAGACCCCTATTCATTTGTAAAACAACCCTTTACAGCTCTACAAATAAAAAATCCTATTGTTTTCACGACAAAACAGCCCTAAAAGCTTAATACACAATAACCTGAGCTTAAATCCAACTACTAAGTAATCCTTAGTAGTTCAAATTACAAGACAACCCTAACTACCTGATATACAAGAGCCTAAGGCAGGCTTCAACTGTTTAGTTATTCTAAATAGTTCACTTTATAAACTGCATAGAACAAGCAGTGACCAAGTAGGAACCAAGAGACCGACCAAGTAGTGACCATGTAGTGACCATGTTTAAGACACTGTAATTAAAGGTCTTAGTATAAATATGAGAATAATTAGTGACCATGTTAGTGACCATGTTAGTGACCATGTTAGTGACCATGTTACCGACTATGTTACCGACTATGTTACCGACCATGTTACCGACCATGTTTATAGTCTTGCAAATAAAAGCTTTATAGAAATATCAAGGGAGACCACCCACCTTGAAAGCGACCATGTTACCGACCATGTTGAAAATCATGAAGTTTACGATTCAACGCCCGGCAAAATAAACCTTTTTGCTGCAATCAGCCAACCTTAAATCCAGTTGTAAAGGAATCCTTTACATCTGAACCCATTATTATCGCAAATGCATCGATTTCTGCGTTATAAAGCTAATTCTATCTGTTAAAACATTCTCAGTAGCTCACATAATAATACCACGCGGCAAAGCACCCCTACACCACCCCTAACAATTTGAATTGACAGATTTTCTCAAATAATCAAACTTGGTTTAATGATCATAATGAGGATGGAGTACTTTATGAAACAGTCTTTTTTAAAGCTTAATGCATTAACATACATTTATCAATTTCGCCCGCGCAGCTCGCCTGCCCTACCCTCTAATATACCAAACATAGCAAGGCGATAATATTATGGCACACCAACAAATAGCATCTTTTATATGGAACATTTGCAACCGTTTACGCGGCACCTACAAGCGCAACGAATATCGCAAAGTGATCCTTCCCTTCACCGTTCTCAGGCGCTTTGACAGCGTTTTAGCAGATACCAAAGACGAAGTTTTAGAAAGATACTCCCAGATCAAACATAAGTCTGATAACATCATCAGCGCGACTCTGGAAGACATCACCAAAGTCCCTTTCTATAACACCTCACGCCTAAATATGAAGACCCTTTTGGACGACAGTGAAAACCTCGCCATCAACCTGCAATCCTATATCAACAGCTTTTCTCCAAATGTTCAAAAGATCATAGACTATTTTTCATTTTCAGAGCAAATTGGGCGCCTACAAGAAGCGAACCTGCTCTATCAAGTATTGCAGCTATTTGTAGATGAAGATCTCGACCTCAGCCCAAGCGCTATCGATAATATGCAAATGGGCTTAGCCTTTGAAGAGCTTATCCGCATCGGTGCCGAACAATCCAACGAGGAAGCCGGAGAACACTTCACCCCTCGTGAGGTGATCAAGCTGATGGTAAATCTCTTGCTTAACCCTGAAGAAGACCTCGCCAAAAGCCATGTAGTAAAGACCATCTTCGACCCCGCCTGCGGAACCGGCGGCATGCTCTCCGCAGCAGAAAGCTACATCAAGGAACTAAATCGCGACGCCATGCCCCATCTCTATGGACAAGACTGGAACAAAGAGTCCTATGCAATCTGCCGCTCAGATATGCTGATAAAAGGCGATAAAGCAAAAATTGAGTTCGGTTGTTCCTTTGAGCAAGATGGTTTCCCCACTAATAAGTTTGATTATATGCTTGCAAATCCGCCCTTCGGCGTGGAATGGAAAAGACAAAGACGAACCATCACCGCAGAACATGAAAACCTTGGCTTTCAAGGACGCTTCGGCGCGGGCTTACCTCGCATCAATGACGGCTCTCTGCTCTTCCTTTTGCACATGATCTCCAAGATGCGCAGCCCGGAAGAAGGCGGCAGCCGCATTGGCATCGTCTTCAATGGCTCTCCGCTTTTCACGGGTGATGCAGGCAGCGGCGAAAGCAATATCCGCAAATGGATCATCGAAAACGACTTGCTTGAAGCAATTGTCGCCATGCCGGATCAGCTCTTTTATAACACCGGCATCAGCACCTATATTTGGATTATATCAAACAGAAAAGAAGCAAACCGCCAAGGTAAGATTCAGCTTATCGATGCGCGCCTTTTTTATCACAAGATGCGTAAAAGCCTGGGCAATAAGCGCAATATAATCGGCGATGGAGATGATGGCAGGTTCGATCACATCAGCCTCATCACAAAAATACACGGCGAATTTATCCACAATCAAGAACTCGAATTTCCCACCAATGGCGATACTCAAAAAGCAGTCGTCAGCAAGATATTTGATAACGCAGACTTCGGCTTTCAAAAGATTACCATTGAGCGTCCCTTGCGTATGAACTTCCAGACCTCTGAAGAGCGCATCGCACGCTTGGACGATAATAACACATTTAGCCGATTATCCCAAAGCAGAAAGAAAGATCCCACCCAGCGCCAACGCGAGATTGACGAAGGCAAAGCACTGCAAAAGCAAATCAAGGAAACACTTGCCGCCATGGATAACAGTATCCTCTATAACAACCGCGATGATTTCCAAAAAGAGATCAGACAAAACTTTTTGAAGCAAGACATCAAACTCTCCGCGCCCCAGCTTAGAGCCATCATAGACGCCCTCAGCGAGCGCGATGAAAGTGCAGACATCTGCACGGACAATAAGGGCAATCCCGAGCCGGATAGCGAACTCAGGGACACCGAAAATGTTCCCCTTACTGAAGATATGCACGAATACTTTAAAAGAGAAGTTTTGCCGCATGCGCCGGACGCTTGGATAGACGAAAGTAAAACCCGAATAGGCTATGAGATACCGCTAAACCGCCATTTCTATGTATATCAGCCTCCGCGCGCATTAGAAGAGATTGAAGCCGAGATGAAGGCATTAGAAAAAGAGATTGCTGAGCTATTGGAGGAATTATGAACCTTCCCACAAGTATTGAAAACCTGTTAAAGCCGGGCACTATTGAAAGTGAACGCATTGAATATAAAAGCGGCTGGAATCCTGAGCCCATCATGCACACCATCTGCGCTTTTGCCAACGACTTCAGGGACTTGGGCGGCGGATACATCGTAATCGGAGTGGAAGAAGAAGATGGCATACCCATCCTCCCTCCAAAAGGGCTAAATCCCAGATCGATTGATAAGATTCAAAAGGAATTAGTTCACATCAGCAAGTTCATTGAACCGAACTATGTGACAATAGCTACTCCCGCTCAATATCAAGAACGCACGCTGTTCGTAATATATTGCCCAGGCGGAAACTTAAGACCTTATCGTTGCCCCATAAGTTTAGCAAAAAAAGCAAGCAAGACAAATAAGGCATATTATATTCGTCAGCATTCCAGTACCGTAAAAGCAAATCAAGATCAAGAATTAGAGCTTATTCGCCTCAATCAAAGAATCCCCTTTGATGATCTCATAAACATGCGTTCAAGCATTTCTGATCTCGAACATGGGTTGATTCGCAGTTTTTTAGGAAAGGTTAAAAGCGATCTCTTTGAAAGTTCTGTAAATATGCCTTTTGAAGACTTACTCACGCGCATGAACCTCGTAGAACGAACACACGAGAGATATTATCCTAAAAATGTGGCATTGATGTTTTTCAACCCAGAGCCTCAATGTTTTTTTCCATATACGCAGATTGATATTGTTCACTTTAATGATGGAGCAGGCGAGGATATTTTCGAAGAATACACCTTTAAGGGTCACTTAGAAGAAATGCTTGATAAAGCTCTTAGCCATATTGAAAGTAGATGTATTATTGAGCTTGTTCAGAAAGTGCCCGGGGAAGCAAGAGCAAATAGGTTTTTCAACTACCCTTATGAGGCAATTAAAGAGGCTCTTTGCAATGCTATATACCACCGTTCATATGAGGTTCGTGAACCCGTAGAAGTGCGCATTTTCCCGGATAAGATCACAATACACAGTATCCCTGGACCCGATGTATCTGTCACAGAAGAAGAGATTAAAGGACTTAACTTTATTTCGCGCAGATATCGTAATCGAAGAATAGGCGAATATCTCAAAGAACTAAAGCTCACAGAAGGAAGAGGAACCGGCATGCCAAAGATTATCAGAGCTTGTGAGAAAAACGGTTCACCAATGCCCATAATACGCACCAACCCGGATCGAACTTTCTTTATGTTTGAGCTTCATATTCACCCTAAATATAAAGAATTGACCGACCAAGTGACCGACCAAGTGCAAGAATATGATATTAAAGAGCTTAGTAAGATTTCACAGAAAAAGACCGACCAAGTGACCGACCAAGTGACCGACCAAGTGCAAGCGCATAACATTAAAGAGCTTAGCGAGTTTTCACAGAAAAAGACCGACCAAGCAACCGACCAAGTGACCGACCAAGTGCAAAAACTGTTATTTTTATTAAAAGGTGAGCCTCTTTCACGTAAAGAACTTATGGTTGAATTAAACCTTGTGCATGCTCATTCTTTTAGAAATGTATATTTACTGCCTTCTATAAAAGCTGGCTATGTGGTTATGACAATTCCAGATAAACCAAACTCTAATAAACAAAAATATAAGCTCAGTGCTTTAGGGCTTCAAACTCTAAATCTTCTTAACAATAATGGCATCATTCCCTCGGAGAAAGAATGATTTATAAACAAATAGTTAGTGACCATGTTGATAAGACTGCATATAAAGGAGTTAGTGAAATTATTGACTTAAACTGCGACTATTTTAGTGACCATGTTAGTGACCATGTTGATAAGCCTATAAATCAAGGCTTTAGCAGAAAAACAGATACAAAAACAGATACAAATACAGATATTATCAGTGTCCATGTTAGTGACCATGTTCAAAAGCATAAAAATAAAGATAGAATCACCCAATCGTGCCAAAGAAATTTATCTAAACCAGTGTGGTCTAATAAGACCATACTGCTGTTCAAAAAAGCAACTATTCGATATTATCGAATAGTTCGATCTATTGCAAATAAAAGACTTAACAGCCTTAACGTCTATTGTTCACATAAAAACAACAATTTGGAATATACGTTTAGAGCACAATTGAGGAATACCTAAAAGTCATGGCACACCAATTTCTTGAATTTGTAAATCAAAATATTGGCAACATCATATCTTCCGGTGCTATGCTGATCGCAGCATTGTCACTCTGGGTAACACGGTTGGCTTTTTTAGAAAACAACAGACCTTATGTGACTTTCAATATTGAAGGCGAAATACAGTCAGGCTCTTATTTTTTCTATTTCAGGAATACAGGAATCCGAGCAGCTCATAATGTGCAGATACATATAAACCCAACACCAAAATCATACGCTTTTTCAAGATTCGCTGACTATGAAGATAGAAATGAATATAGTTTTGCATATTTAGCACCCAATCAAATCATAAGAACTATTTTTGATGATGAACATACGCGTTATGGCAATGATAAAAAGAATAGACCTGATAATGAGGTATTTGATATTACGATAACATATTATTATAAAAAGAAGAAGTTTAAAGATATATATACATGCGATATTTCATATTTAGCACATATTGATGATAAGTTAGTTTCTAATGACCTTAAAAAGGGTTTCCTTGATACCAACAAACACCTTGAACGCATTTCAAAAACTTTAAGTAAATGGAGTGGCAATGTATAAACCATATTTAAAATACAAAGATAGCGAGATTGATTGGCTGGGCGAGGTGCCTGAGCATTGGACGCCAAGCAAAATCAAAAAAGCCTGTACTTTAACTTATGGCGATTCTTTGTCTGAAGAAAATAGAAATCATGGTGAAGTGCCAGTATATGGGTCAAATGGGATAGTTGGAAAACATGACTCAAGTAATACGCTTTATCCGGTGATTGTGGTTGGCAGAAAAGGATCTTATGGCAAATTAAACTATTCAACAATTCCTGTATTTGCTATAGACACCACATACTATATTGATCAAAGAAACACAAATTGTAATATTAAATGGTTGTTTTATATTTTATCATGCTTAAACTTGGATGAAGGTTCCAAGGATTCCGCTGTCCCCGGCCTCTCAAGAGATGATTTCTACAAACATTATTTACCGAAATGTTCTAGTCATGAGCAACAAGCCATTGCTTCATATCTTGATGATTCAACCTCTCGCATAGATGCTTTGATTGAAAAGAAAGAGCAGATGATTGAGCTTTTGAAAGAAAAGCGTATTGCTCTCATCACCCATGCTGTCACCAAAGGCTTAGACCCAAATGTTAAAATGAAAGATTCTGGGATTGAATGGCTTGGGGAAGTGCCGGAGCATTGGGTTCATACAGTTTTAAGCCATGTTTGTAATATACAGGGCGGTTTCGCATTTGATTCAAACTTATTCAGTGATGAAGGACATTCAATTGTGCAGATGAGTAATTTAAAAAGAGGAACCTTAGACTTATCTGATGCAAAGAAATATCCTTTCGATTTATGCCCGCGAGAAGTTGAGCTAAAAGAAAATGACATACTTATTGGCATGTCTGGTAGTATAGGCAAAACAGGAAGTTTAGGTAACTATGCAGTAGTAAGTAAGAGTGATTTACCTTGCTACTTAAATCAGCGTGTCGGTAGGTTTAACATGTCAACGAAGCTGTATAGCAACTTTTTGGCATACATTATACAGGCAACTCCTTTCTTTGAACAAGTCCAATTATCTGTCACAGGTACTGCACAATTTAATATCAGCCCATCTGAGTTAGGAAATATTTGGATAGCAATCCCCCCGATAATAGAACAAAAAATGATTGCAAAACATCTCGACAAAGAAACCTCCCACATCGACACCCTCATCCAAAAACAAGAACAAATGATAGAACTATTAAGCGAATACCGCTCCTCCCTCATCCACCATGCCGTCACCGGCAAAATAGACTTAAGAGGCTACCATGCAAAAACCCAATGAACACGCTTTTGAATCTTATATAGAATCCGCCATGCAGTCCGGCTGGACATCAGTTCCAAACACCACCTTTGACGCCGAAAAAGCCCTTTTCACACGAGAGACCATCAGCTTCATCAAAAGCAGCCAAGCAAAGCTTTGGGCAGAACTGGAAAAGGTCAATGGCGCCATGCTCCCCGAAATGCTCATCAATACCCTGCTCAAAGAGCGCATAAACAAAGGCACCTTGCACGTCCTGCGCCACGGCTTCAAGTTCCAAGGCAAGATCATCCGTCTGGCATATTTCAAGCCCGCACACAGCATGAGCAGCGAAGCGGAAAAACTCTATCAGAGCAACACCTTTCAATTTTGCCGACAAGTCTATTATCATCCCGAAAAACAGCAATCTATCGACATCGTTTTGGCTATCAATGGCATTCCCATCTCCACCATAGAGCTAAAGAACCCGGGAACCGGTCAATACGTTAGAGACGCAATCAAGCAATATAGAAACGACAGAGACCCTGCCACTCCCCTACTCAGCTTCAAGAGCGGCGCACTCGTTCACTTCGCAGTTGATGCCGATGAAGCCTTTATGACCACCCATCTCAAAAAGAAAAAGACCTTCTTTTTGCCCTTCAATCGTGGTAGCAATCCCCAAGAGATTGATTGCGGCAAGGGCAATCCGCCCCATCCATCAGGATATAGAACTGCTTATCTCTGGGAAGAGATTTTGCAGCCGGATAGCATCTTAGAGATTATCCGCAACTTTATGTTCATCGAAAATGCAGGCAAGAAAAATGAGCGCATCATCTTCCCGCGCTATCATCAATTAGACGTGGTGCGCATGCTCATCGATCGCGTAAAAGACGATCTCGCCGGCAAAAACTATCTCATTCAGCATAGTGCCGGAAGCGGCAAAACAAATAGCATTGCTTGGCTTGCCCATCGCTTGGCAAATCTTCACACTTTGGGAGATAAGCTCGTCTTTGATTGTGTAGTCGTGATTACTGATAGAGTGGTCTTGGATAGGCAGCTGCAAGATGCTATCTATCAGATCCAACATGCCTCGGGGGTTGTGGTTCCCATCAAAGAAGGTAGCAGACAGCTTGCCGAAGCACTGGTCAGCGGCAGTAAGATTGTCATCACCACCCTGCAAAAGTTCCCCTTCGTTCTTAGAGGACTTTTACGCATTGCAGGCGCAAAAGATGTGGATCTACCCGATGAATCTTCAATCCTGCGCTCCAAAGAGTGGCAAGAAAGGATTGCGGATCGTAAATACGCCGTAATCGTTGATGAGGCGCATAGCAGCCAAACCGGTGAAGCGGCGCGCGGCATGAAACAAGTATTGGGCGATAGCGTGTCCATTGATGGTGATGAAGACTGGGAAGATGGCTTAAACATGATAATGGAATCAAGGAGCAAACAGCCCAATCTCAGCTTCTTTGCTTTCACTGCTACGCCCAAAGGCAAGACCATAGAGCTCTTTGGCAAAGATGGCAAAGCTATGCACAATTATAGCATGCGTCAGGCAATTGAAGAAGGCTTTATCCTCGATGTACTAAGCCGTTATACCACCTATAGCACCTATTTTAAGATAGTCAAAAACACAGAGAACGATCCCAATATGCCCGCGCAAAAGGCAGCAAAAAAGCTGTGTCAATATATGCGACTTCATCCTCACAATGTGAACCAAAAGACACAGATAATCATTGAGCACTTTAGGTCTTGCATAATGCCGCTCTTGGGCGGAAAGGCGAAAGCTATGGTCGTCACCGATAGCAGGTTGCAGGCGGTGCGCTATATGCTTGCTTTCAAGAAATATATCAGCGAGCATCACTACACGGATATTCATCCCTTGGTGGCTTTCAGCGGCACGGTGATCGATCCCGATACAGAGCTGGAATATACCGAGCCCGGGATGAATATCGACTATAAGAATGGTAGGCATATATCTGAAACGCAGCTAAAGGATCGCTTTGGTAGCGCGGATTATCAGATCTTGCTGGTGGCTAATAAATACCAGACCGGCTATGATCAACCTCTGCTCTGCGCCATGTATGTGGATAAACGCTTGGACGGAGTGCAGGCGGTGCAAACCCTTTCGCGGCTAAATCGCATCTATCAAGGTAAAGAAGAGCCCATCGTCATAGACTTCGTGAACAAAGCTGAAAATATCATTGCAGCATTTAAGCCATATTACACCATCACGGAACTTGAAGAACACTCCGATCCCTCCCATCTCGAAGAGCTAAAGCATGAGCTCAATCACATGCAGGTTTATAATTGGGATGAAGTTGAGGCATTTGCAAAGGTCTTTTATAAGCCGATGAGTAAGCATAGGCGCAATGATCCTGCCATCATGCAAAAGCATCTACAGAATGCGGTTGAGAGATTCAAGGAGCTGGAAAATGAAGAGGATAGGGATAAGTTCAGGAATAAACTAAAAGCCTATGTTCGCCTCTATGCCTTCGTGACGCAGTTGATACGCTATACCGATAAAGAGCAAGAGATGCTATATAGCTTCGGACGCCTGCTTTTGCCACATATACGCCCTACCGATGGCAGAGAAGCCTATCCGGAAAAGGATGTGGAGCTGGAGTATTATCGCCTGCAAAAGGTGATGTCCGGTGCAATGGACCTCACTGAAGGTGAAGAAATCAAGGTGAAGTCGCCAACCGAGACGGGAAGCCGTAAATCAAAGGAAGAAGATAAACCGCTATCGGAAATCATTGAAGTGCTAAATGAACGTTTTGGCACTGATTTTAGTGAGGCTGATAGGCTTCTCTTTGAACAAGTTGAGGAATCCGCAATAAATAATGAGGATGTGCGCAAAACTGCGGCAGCGAATCCCTTGGATAAATTTGAGCTCGGGATTGAGCAGATTATCAAAGATATCATGATGATGAGGCTTAAAGAGAATGATAAGATCGTGAGCAGATATATGGATGATGAAGCTTTTAGGAAGGCGATATTTGGGATAATGGCGAAGAGTATATATAAGAGGTTGGGGGAGTCGGTGGAGGAGTGAAGTATGTTCCCCAGTATTGTTTTTGTTAAATGTGCAAACCTGCAGTAATATGAATAGGAGATACCATGATTCGGAAGATAAATTATGTCAGAAATCTTAGCGTTTTTAAAGACTTTATTTGGGATAACGAAGTTAAGGACAAAGACAACAATGTAAAATACTTTAAGGCGATTAACATCTTTTACGGCAGGAATTACACTGGAAAAACCTCATTATCACGAATATTTAAGAGTTGCAAAGATAAACAACTATATGAAAAGATCAAAGATGCAGAGTTTGAGTTGCTCTGCGAGATAGGTGAACAAGAAACAATTCAAATCTCAAACAACAATTTAGACGATTGTCCTTATAATGTAAAAGTATATAATAGCGATTTCGTTGAAACACATCTGCAATGGCTTACAAATGAAGATTCGGGTGACATAAAGCCTTTTGCAATAATTGGAGGGGAAAACATAAAGATTGAAGAAGAGATTGAGGCTCTTAATGAATGTCTCGGTAGTGAGATTAATAAAAAAGGGTTGCTTTATGAACTAGCAAATGAGAAAGCAAAACATGAAGAGAAGCATAAAGAATATGAGCGGAGAAAAACTGCTTTAGACAATTTGTTAATCAATGAGGCTGTGAATATTAAAGAAGCAGGAATATATAAAGAATACTCATATAATATTACAAAAATTAATAATGATATTAAGTTGCTCAAAGCTGCAGCACAAGAACTTCTTTCTGATGAAGATGTCCAAATGTATAAACAGTATTTAAAACAAGAATACAAAAATAAAATCCAAACTCTGGAAATTGACTTCACGGACACTTTAGAGCTCGCCGGGAAAGCAAATTTACTTATCGAAAAAAAAGTTTCCCCTTCGCAGATTATAAAAGAACTTCTCGAAGATAACCATCTTCGAGAGTGGGTGCGAGAGGGAATGTCTCTACATAAAGCAAAAAATAAATGTGCATTTTGCGGAGGTGTCCTCTCAGATGAGCTCTGGGAGAAGCTTGATTCTCATTTTACAAAGGAGTCAGAGAATTTAAGGAATGATATAATTGAATTAAAGGAACAAATTGATTTAAATATAAAGTTAAGCAGTTTTCCCATCCCCAATACATCAAATGATTTTTATGCAACATATTCTAAAGATGCTGACGAAGCGATCAAAAAGATAAATGAAAGCAAAATAAATCATTTAAATATCTTATATACTATTAGTAATAGGCTGAATCAAAAGAAAAACGATATATTCTCTTACACAGACTCTTTAGACATGAGTCAAATGACATCTACTCTACGAAACATACTGGATCAGTACAATGAATTGGTTATTAATAATAACAAAGAAAGTCTTGAACTATCTGAAAAACAGAAAAAATATAGGGAAAAGCTGCGGTTTGATACTGTGTCAAAATTCATTTTGAAAATAGGATATGACTCTAAGCTTGAAGAAATAAGGGTACTGAAAAAAGCAAGAAACAAGCTAAATGAGGATGTTGAGAAAATTGAAGATAACATAAATAAAACAAACGAAAAACTTGAAAGCTTACGATCAAAACTTGTGGATGAAAGTAGAGGCGCAGAGAAAATAAATGAATACCTATCAAATAGTTTTGGGCATAACGCTATTTCTTTAGAAGCCTACGAAGACGATGAATCAGGCAGGCATAAGTATGATATAAAAAGAGGCAATGAAATAGCCTATAACCTTAGCGAGGGAGAAAAAAGCATAGTGTCTTTCTGTTATTTTATGGCCAAACTGAGTGAAGCGGATACAGATGATAGAGATACAATTGTATGGATCGACGATCCAGTATCCAGCTTAGACTGCAACCATATTTTCTTCGTTTTTAGTTTAATTAAAAACCTCTTAGCAGCACCTATTACAGACAGTAAAAAGGTTTCGAAATTTAAGCAGCTTTTTATAACAACACATGACCTAGAATTTCTAAAATATTTAAAAAGATTGAGTAGAGATAGTAAACATCAATATTTTTTAATTCATAAATCTGGAGATGAAAGCACAATTAATGTTATGCCTTTGTATTTGAAAGAATATGTCACAGAATTCAACTACTTGTTTCATCAGATTTATAAGTGTGCAAAAAAAGATTTTCCAACAGATAATCCAGAATATTACTATGATTTTGGAAACAACTTGCGTAAGTTTTTAGATATTTATCTTTTTTTTCAGATATCCTTGCTGTTATGACTATTTAAGCTTTGAAGATAAAGCTCTTAGGTTTTTCGATAAAGACTCCTTATCACAGACAGTGATTAATAGAATAGTAAATGAATTATCGCATTCTGAACGAAATCCTGAGAGAAGTATGAATCCTATTGATGTACCTGAACTTCAAAAGGCTGCAACATTTACTCTAAAGACAATTAAAGCAAAAGAACCTGCTCAATATGAGGCTCTTTTAAATAGCATCAATGGTGTTGATTTCATTGAACTAAATGAATAATTGCGAGCTATATTTTAGGTTAAAAAATGACATCGATATCTGCATAACAAGTAAGATTCGCATCTTCCCTACTGGATTCTGGTGATGATGCGGTCATGATATGGTCATAGCCATGACCATATCATAGGCAGAAGCTAAGCTGTATCTAATAGGGAAGCAATAGGATATGCGCTTTTTGCCTGTGGATTGGGTGTGTTAGTCAGGTATATCACCTCGATATGAGGACAGAAAAAGAATACGGCAAAGCGGCAGATAATGGGGATATAACCCGACCGAAAAAGGTGTGCGCCGGTGACGTATGCGTAAACGGGGGCGTTTACGCACCAAAAGATAAAAAGCAGAGCTTTCTCAGGCAACAAAATGTTGCCTGCCCAGAATGTGCCGAATGCGTTGGTATGCAAATAGTTGAGGAGAAAGCTGAAGATTGTAATAATGAGGCTTTAGCCGAACGAGCGAAGCGAGACAGTGTTGAGTGATTCCTGCTGATGCTCGTCGCAACGAGGACGATCCGACCCTGACCGCAACAGCTTTCTCAGGCGAGAGGATCTCACCTGACCAAATGGAGCGAAGCGAGCAATAATCCGTATAAATGCTAAGGACTAATTTGTTTTTTCTTACCTAATATACTGATTCAGATATTCCACCAATTCAAAAACTGTAGTCGAAGGATTATCCTTATTAGGTATATGTGGATTATACGTAGCCAACAGACGTTTAGCATTGGCAATTGCTTCATCCTGCAATGGCTTAAGTGTATCATACATTTCATTGCTATTTTTTTCATATGTAAAGCCAAGCACCTTACTTAGTTTTTCGCCATATTGCTCTCGAGACATACCGGTATTATAATAATGAAAATGAAGTAAATACCACAGTTCGAAAGCCTCGTTTGAGTATGCCACATTATAGCCTCTTGCTTTAGCTTTGCCTATTGCATTGTCAAAATTGTCGTCTTTAAAAGAATCTTTATCGAAGACACACCATACAATTATGTTTTTGTTTTTAAGCTTTATGTCCCAATCATTTTGATATTTTTCCTTAGCTTTTTCAATTTCTTGCTCAACTAAACGCACCAAAGACAATGTATTTCTCCCAGTTCCTATTACAACTCTTTGAACTTGTTTTGCGGTAATAGGAAACTTTTTAAAATATAAAGGTTCTGTCTTTTCACCCTCACAAATGATCAATATTAGGTCTGGTGCCGGTTCTCTGGTTCGAAACTTTCTTTTTCTTCTACTCATTTTCATCTCCATCCGGAACAGTCGCTTGCATCTTAAACAGTTCAACGAAATCATCATAGTCCACAAATGGAACTGCTCCATACTTACCTCGGAAATAATCTTTTCCATAGGATGCATCATTACGGGCTTTGCCTTGTGGGAGCTTATATTCTGCCAAGGAATATAATTCAGAATTTTGGGAACTTGTTTTTTCCATAAACCAGATTTGGTCGCGGCGAAAGAGAGACCTATTTAAGTGTGTAATATCGTGGGTGGTGGCTATTAATTGAGCACCATTTTTGTTTATATCCGGGTCTTGATATAGGCGGAATATCAATCTACTGAGCGAAGGATGAAGGTTGGAACCTATTTCATCGATAAATAATCTATGGCCTTTTTGGATGCTGATATAAATAAGTCCTGCCAAGCAAAAGAGCTTTTTCACCCCCTCGGACTCCTGTGAATAGAAATCAAACCATTGCGATTTATATTTCTTCTCTAATTCATCATAATACTCATGTTTGACTTGAATCGTTACTTTAGATTTACCGCTACCATGAGTTTTAATAATGGAGTACTCGTCCCTTGGTTTAAGACTCTCTTCTTCATGCAAGCTTTCGTCATTGATGCGAATTTCTTTGATCTGCAAATCAGCCGCATTTAAAAACATGCTTATCCAATCTAAAGGGACTTTTCCATCTTCAATTAGCAATATGGTTTCAGCAGGCATATAAATATGGAGAGCCCAAATAAATGTCGCGTTAAAAAACCTTATTATCTGTCTTGATATCATACCATTGAACTGAGCAAAAAGACTGATCAGCAAGGTGTTTTCACGTAAGAATTTTTGCAGTGATTCGTCTCCTTCTGCAAAATCGCGATGCGCTTGAAACCCATCTTGTCCTTTGCGTTCAAAAAGGCAAATCTCACGAGCATAAGGTTTTGCATATTTTCTAAATAACCATTCAGACACCACTTTATTCCTTGTATAAGAAAAGCCATATCTGTAGATTGCGTCTTCTATTATGAAAATGGCCTCCATCTCGGTGGGCTCTTCTTTGCTGCCAGCTCCCAAGAGGAAGGGATCGTAGCTCATTGGTTCGTCTGCTTGGCTATCTTTTGCGGAAGACATCATCATCTTTCTCATCTGAGTCAAAGCCGCAAATAGATTGCTCTTACCGGAAGCATTTGCGCCATATATGACACTGGTTTTCAGAAGGCTATGCCTAGGAGTATGTGTGACGTGATCGGGATGCTCTTTCAGGCTGGTGGCTTCCATGCTAAGAGTGATCCTATCTTTGATGGAACGGAAATTCTGAACTGAAAATTCAATTAACATGATTCGCTCCTGTATTTCTTTTAGAACAAAATTAGGTGGCGCATGCAAGTTGTCAAGTGTTTTTGTGATATTTTCGTAAATATGACGATTATCTCATCGTATATTTGGTTATTTCGTGTTAATTCGTGTTAATTTGTGGATAAAAAGTAGAAAGCTTTGCTTTCTCAGGCAACGGGATGTTGCCTGCCCAGAGTGTGCGGAATGCACTGATGCGCATGGAGTTAGCAAGCCGACTGAAGTCAGCGGTACTGCCGGCTGGAAGCCAGCGCTACAGTTATGAGGAATGCGCTTTGCGCATGCGGCAAAACTAACGCGATCGGTGCGGTGACATTTTGTCGCCGCGAGCGTCATCTGTATCAATTTGTGTTAATTTGTGGACAGATAAATATAAAGCTGCGCTTTCTCAGGCGAGAGAATCTCACCTGACCAAATCGAGTGGAGCGAGATAGTGCCGCTCTTGGCAACGAGGGCGTTGCCAAACCAGCCGCGGCAAGCTTTCTCAGACAACGGGATGTTGCCAGCCAAAAGCGAGCGAGACGAGGCAGTGCTGATTAATTCCTGCTGTTGCTCATGGCAACGAAGGCGTTCCCATACCGACCGCGGCAAGCTTTCTCAGGCGAGAGAATCTCACCTGACCAAACCGATCGCGGCAAGCATCAAGACTTTGCCTGCCCAAAGCTAAATCGACCCACGTAGTGGGCATTCCCCACATTTATATTGACAGAATATGCAAAGAAAAATAAACTCGGTTCATCAAGAAAAAAGGAAATTCTTTTATGTTCAAAAGAATCTTAAAGCAGCAGATGATGAACCGGGTTCTCTATAGTTTGATCCCTGTCATCCTCTTTGCCGTCTACCTTTTTGGGTGGAGGGTATTCGCATCCGTAATCGTGGCAAATATTGCCGCATATCTCACGGAATACCTCTTCGTGATGAAGAAAAAGCCGGGCAAAGTATCCATGGCGGTATTCGTGACAGGAACGCTCATTGCGCTCAGCTTGCCTCCCACCATTCCTCTATGGATTTCGGCTGTGGGAGCGATAGTATCAATCGCTTTTGGCAAGATGGTTTTCGGCGGTTTTGGCATGAATATATTCAATCCCGCGATTCTTGGGCGCACCTTCGTATATATCTCTTTTCCAAACCAGATGACCATCTCTTGGGTAAAGCCATATCTCTTGAGAGACTTCCCCGGCGGTTTTGTGCGTTGGGCGGCGCCGGAGACGATGCAAACCGGTGCCACGATATTGAACCATATGCGCATGTCGGGTGAAAAGCTATATGGTTTCATGGATAGTTTTTGGGGCTTCGAGCCGGGTTCTGCGGGTGAAACTTCCGCTTTCCTCATCCTGCTTGCTGCCATCTATCTGATTGCCACGAAGACGGCGAAATGGCAGCCCATGCTCAGCACTTTGCTCTCGCTCAGCCTCTTTAGTTTCATTTTTTATCCGGGTGTAAATCCGCTTTATTTCCTCGTAAGCGGCGGCGCAATGTTTGGAGTGGTGTTCATGGTGACAGACCCCGTCACTTGTCCAAAAGGCACTTGGGCGGTGTGGATATATGGCATTTTGATAGGATTCTTAACGGTGTTCATCCGCAAGTATTCTCTTTTCGCAGAAGGTTTTATGTTTGCGCTTCTGCTCACCAATGCCTTCATGCCCTTGATAGAATACGGACTTGAAAAAGTGGGGGTAAAATGAAAGATAGCTTCCTTTATCCCATAATCTTCATGCTGATCACGGTGCTGATCTTCACCGGAATATTGGCGGTGATGTATAGGCTCAGTCAGGGAAAGATTCAGGCGCATATAGATGATAGTTACAATCGCAAGGTGCTGATTACGCTCGCGGGTGTGATAGCCGAAAAGACGGGTATTGCGGAAGATGAGATCATTGCCGCATATCCTGAAAGTTATGATGAATATATCGCCTCGATAGAGGTGGATAGCTTCGAGCGCAATGTCTTCGCCGCAGTAGTTGATGGCGAGATCTTGGGCTATGCTTTCGAGATCGCGGGCAATGGACTTTGGGGCAGCATGTCTGCTCTGGTTTCGCTGAATACCGAGCTGGATACGATTCTTGAGCTGCGTTTGGTGAGCCAGATGGAGACTCCCGGCTTGGGCGCGCGCATAGAGGAAGATTGGTTTTTGAGCCAATTCAAAGACCGCCTCTTTGTGTATAATCCGATGAGTGAGAGCGATGTGAGCAAAAAGTATGAATTCATCGCCGAAACCCAGACTCCGAAAGACGATTCCGAGCTGCGCGGCGTGACGGGTGCGACCATCACCTCCGGCGCGGTCTTACAGATGTTAAAAGACGAAATCACATATATATACAATGCTTTTGAGAGGGAAGAACAGCTATGACAAAGAAACAGATATTTATGACGGCAGCGTTCACGGAAAACTCCGTCTGGCGCCAGATTTTAGGGATATGCTCGGCTCTGGCGGTGACGAACCTCATGATGAATTCGCTGATCATGGGTTTGGGCGTAATCTTTTCGCTGACGCTATCGAACTTCACCATTTCGCTGATAAGGGAATGGACTCCGCGCAGCGTGCGCATGATGGTTCAGACGCTGATCATCGCTTCCTATGTGATCATCGTGGATATCTTCCTGAAGGCAAATCTGCCTGAGATCAGCAAACAGCTTGGTCCCTATGTGGGCTTGATCATTACAAATTGCATCCTGATGGGCAGAGCGGAGGCATTTGCTTCGCAGAATAAGCCCTTGGATTCGGTGGTGGACGGGCTCGGTGCGGGCGTGGGCTACACTCTCGTTCTGCTGGCGATCTCGTTCGTGCGCGAGCTCTTTGGCTTTGGCACGCTCTTTGGAGTCCAGGTATTGGGTTCGTGGTGGACAAAGTGGAGCATCATGGTGATGGCGCCGAGTGCTTTCTTCCTGCTTGCCATGCTGATTTGGATCATAAATTCGAGATTTTATAAGGGGAACGCATAATGGATATCAGTGCATTTGTACTATTTTGGGCAGCGATCTTCACGAGTAATATCCTGCTGACAAACTTCCTGGGGATGTGTTCATATCTCTCGCTCTCGCGTGAGATGGAAAGCTCAATCGGTTTGGGGATAGCGGTGTTTTTTGTGCTTACATTCACCGCGGCTTTGAACTGGCTGGTCTATCACCTGCTACTTGTTCCCTTCGATCTGGTTTACCTGCAATTCATCGTCTTCATCATCGTGATTGCAGCTTTTGTTCAATTCTTGGAACTCATCATCGAGCGCTATCTGCCGGCTCTGTATTTCACGCTGGGCATATTCTTGCCGCTGATCACCGTGAATTGTGCCATATTCGGCGTGAGCCTCTTTATGGTGATTCGTGATTACAGCTTCTTGCAAACCATTGCCTTTGCGGCGGGAAGCGGGATTGGCTGGCTTTTGGCTATCATGCTGCTTGCGGCAATCCGGCGTAAGCTGCGCGAAAGGATGATCCCCATGGGGCTCCGCGGTGCGGGCATCAGCCTCATCATCACAGGCATCATGGCACTGGGCTTTGTCGGCTTTTCCGGCATTGTGCAGATTCAATAAGGGGCTATGGCGATGATAGAAAGAATATTATTAGACATTGCTTGGATGAGCGGGATTGGAACGAGCCTCGCGCTGCTCATGGTGATAGCGCAAAGATGGCTCAGCAATTATGGCGAGGTGGAGATCGATATCAATGGCAAGCGCAAGCTCACGGTGACGGGCGGGAATAGCCTGCTCTCCACGCTTAGCGATAGCCAGATCTTCATCCCCTCAGCTTGTGGCGGACGCGGAACCTGCGGCGCTTGTAAGTGTCAAGTTTTGGAAGGCGGCGGGCCTATTTTGCCCACTGAAAAGCCTCTGCTTACTGCTGCCGAGATGGAAGATAACGTGCGCCTCTCCTGTCAGGTAAAGGTCAAAAATGATGTGCGCATCATGATCGCGGAAGAGTTTTTCAATATCCGCCGCTATGATGCCACTATCGAAGAGATCATTGATTATACATACGATATCAAGGGCATCACCTTCAAGTTCAAGGAAGGCGAAGAGATAGACTTCAAGGCAGGGCAATATGTGCAGCTGGAAAGCCAGCCTTATGAAAAGGTGAAAGAGAAAGCTGTGCGCGCCTATTCCATCTCCTCAAAACCGCAGATCAAAGATAGATTGCAGCTCATCATCCGCCTCGTGCCGGAAGGAATCTGCTCGACTTGGGTGCATAAACATCTCAAGGTTGGCGATGAAGTCTCGCTCACGGGACCCTATGGAGATTTCATGCTCAAAGATAGCGATGCGGATACTCTATTCGTGGCAGGAGGCTCCGGCATGGCGCCCATCAAATCCATGCTGGAATATCTGCAGGAAGCGGGAACCAAGCGCAATATGACTTACTTCTTTGGCGCAAGAACTACCAAAGATCTCTACCTTGATGACGAAATGAAAGCCTTTGAACAGCACTTTGATAATTTCAAATATGAACCGGTCTTATCGCATGCCACGCCCGAGGAAAACTGGACGGGCAAAACGGGCTTCATCATGCCCTATTTCGAGGATGTGATCAAGGATCCCGCAAACACGGAGGCTTATCTCTGTGGCAGCCCGGGAATGATCGCCGCGGTGACCAAATCACTAAAAGAATATGGTGTTCCGGATGAGAATATCAGATACGACGACTTTGGATAATTGCTATGAAAAAAACACCTCAAGAGATAAAGATTACACAGCGAATGCAGCCCGGAGCGCTTACCCTCAGCGGGTTTCTGGGTGATGATCCGCGAGACTTTCCTCGCATCATCGCAGACGACGCCAAGACCCTGGAAAATCTGGGCGTCACCGCCGAAGAAGTGGGCAAAAGACTGGACTACTTCCAAAAACAAAGCTTTGAGAGCTTTCAAGGACCCATCATCATAGACGAAATCTATGAGGTGGAAACCGATGTGGTGCGCGGCTTCTTGCCCTGTCCCTTCATGCATAGAGGGCTGTTTCGCAAAGCCATCACCAAGGTTAAGAACCTAAAGAGCGGGAAAAGCTTTACATTTACCTCGATGAATATACACATGATTCGGGCGCATGGCTTCTTCGAGGGGAAAGGCTCGAAGTTTCGCCTGGAACCCGAAGAGGTGGTAAGAGAGCTCTTCCCCTGATTTCAAATAAGAATCAAATAATATAAATCCTGCTTTCACGGCTTTCGGGCTGTGAGAGGCAGGGCACAAAAAATGCCCATGCAGGCATGTCGTTCTGCATGGGCGTAAGCTTTGTTGTCTTTTAATTAATGAGAGGTTTGTCGTGAAAAAGGCTGTAATCGCACTGGTGTTCATCTTATGTATTGGCATGGTTTGGGCGGAAATGGTTCAGGAAAGCGTTGCCGGCTCCGTGGCGCTGAAGTTCTTCGAGAATGTGAGCAAAGACTCTGCAAGCCTGTCGTCCATCAAGGGCTATCCTTTTAGTGATGCACCTCAGCCGGATTTATATATAGTCAGTTTCGAGCCCGTGGGCTTCGTGCTCATCGCCGCTGATGATAGATCAGAGCCCGTCTTGGGTTTCGATACGCAGTCTCTCTTCTCCCTTGACCGGCTTCCTGCTCATGTGGATTGGTATCTCAGTCAATATAGTAGGAGCATGGCGGAGATTCGTGAACATCCCGAGTGGGTGAAAGACCCCAAGTGGGAAAAGCTCATGAATCAGGACTTCTCGGATTATGATTTCAGTCGCAATGTGACGCCGCTCTGCGCTACAACCTGGGATCAGAATTGGCCATATAATGCTTCATGTCCCTTGGATAGTGATGGTCCCGGCGGCAGGGTTTATGCAGGTTGCGTGGCAACAGCCATGGCGCAGGTTATGAAGAAATGGAATCATCCCATCACGGGGCAAGGCTCACACTCCTATAATGCCACAGGCTATGGAATGCAAACGGCAGATTTTGGGAATACTACCTATAATTGGCAGGATATGCCCAATAGTCTCACGCAGCAGAACACTGCCGTTGCCACCTTGATTTATCACTGCGGAGTGGCTGTGAACATGCAATACTCGCCAAACGGCAGCGGGGCATATTCAAGCGATGCCCGCAATGCATTGGTGAGCTACTTTAAGTATCATGATAGCGCTGAGATGATCTACGCTCATGATTATTCTGCAACGGTTTGGGCAAACAAGATGCGGGCAGAATTAGATCTATCGCGTCCCATGGTTTATCGCGGACAAGGCGATGACGGCGGGCATGCCTTCGTCTTGGATGGCTATCAGGGAACAAACTACTTTCACTTTAATTGGGGCTGGAGCGGGCATTACAACGGCTATTACTATCTGAATAACCTCAATCCGAGTTCATACAGCTTTACGGACTATCAAGGCGCGATATCAAGCCTCTACCCCGTCATAGAATATCAAAACGACTTGGCGGCTACCGCTATCTCCGGCAACCAAACGCCTACGGTGGGAGAGCAAAGCAACTATCAAATCAGCGTGGAAAACACGGGGCAAAATACTCAAAGCAACTTTACTATCCAGCTTTGCAGGGATGACGGAATCGTGATCGGCAGCACTAATGGCAGCTATATCTCGCCCGGGGAAACCTCAGTATATCACATCAGCTGGACTCCCGATGCAGCGGGAAGCCACACTCTCTATGGTAAGGTAAGCCTCAGCTCAGACCAATATCCCGATAACGATGCAACTAACGCCCTTGCTGTCCATGTTTTGCCTGATGGCAGCATTTCACTGCAGATCGGGCATGGCACTTCCAGCAATTCCACCACGAATGCGCACACGCCTTACGGAACCTGGTATAAATCTTTCCGTCAGCAATATCTGCTTCTGAGCTCGGAGCTTTCGGATGCCGGGGCTGTAGTAGGAAGCTTTGCTGCCCTCGGCTTTAATGTGGCAAATGTGAATAACTGCTCCCCCATGCCAAACTATACCATAAGATTGAAGCATACTGACCTCAACTCTTTGAGCGGCAGCTTTGAAACCGGAACCTATCAAACCGTCTGCGAATATGATCAGTTCATGCCTGTAAATGGCTGGAATACTCACGTCTTTGATACTCCTTTTATCTGGGATGGACAGTCAAACATCATCGTGGATATTGCTACGGACATCATTCCCGGCTCATATACTCAAAATGCTTCGGTGTATTACACATCAACTACTTATAATAGCTGTCTGCGCTTCCAAAGCGATAGTGTAAGCGGCATGGATGGAACTTCGGGCACAGCTTCTAACAATCGTGCTAATATAAAGCTTCTGTATGTGCCGCCCGGTTCAGATCCTATGTTGAGTGTATCTCCCAATGTCATTGACTTCGGCGGAGTTATAGCGGGTGTGAATACAGAAATCGGCTCTGTCTATGTGTCGAATGCGGGTGGTGGAAACTTGGTGCTAAATGCAGGCAATCTCTCTTTCGCGGGCGCTCATGCTGATCTCTTCAGTTATGACGACATCGCTCTGCCTGTATCCCTCGGCACAGGAGAAAGCGTTGAAATCCCCTTGTTTGTCACTGGATCGATGGTGGGGCAAATATCTGCTGCTTTCCTCGTTAGCTTCGATGGTGAAACTCACGAGGTGGAGCTCACGGGCTCTTGCTACGATCCCGTTATCAGTCAGTTCCCCTTCTTTGAAGGCTTTGAGGTGGGAAATGCTCAAGGCTCAACCGATATCAATCAGTGGGATCAGCTACTCGGCGGGCAATTTGACACTCAGCGTTGGACAGCGAATAGCAGCTCTACAAACTATGGGCGCACGCCAAGAAGCGGGGCTTGGAATGTAACCCTGCGCTATAACGGAGAATCTACGCTCTTTCGTCCCATCATGTTAGATGGAGGCGAAGAGTATTATCTCGAGTTCTGGGCGAGGCAGGATACCAATACCGGCGCAACTATCAAGGCATTGCTGAGCGCTAACGATCAATTCAGCACAGATGCGCTCGAGATCGTTCCCGCAAGCGCCGTTCTCAGTGGGGATTATCAGCAGTTCTATGGTGAGTTCATCGCACCCGATAGCGGAATCTATTACTTGGGAATCTATGGTCATACCACGATCAACCCTTGGTATATCAGCCTTGATGATATCACTGTTGCTCTTACTAATCCGCCGGAAGAGCTTGTGCCTCCGAGCAACCTGCAGGCATCGGTTGACGGCATGGATGTATCGCTTACGTGGAACGCACCCGGTGATGACCCTATCGATCCGCAGTGGATCACTTGGTGTAATGTAGATGAAGTGGGCAATGCCATCGGAACAAACAGTGCAACAGTATTCGATGTGGCTCACCGCTATGATGCCGGCGACCTTGCAGCTTTCCAGGGCATGTCGCTCACCAAGATGAAGTTCGTGCCCAATCAGGAACAATGCATATATACTGCAAAGATTTGGACGGGAACCAGCGCTTCTGCACCCAGCCAGCTTGTTTACAGTCAGGTTATTCCCGCTCCCACGATTGGCGCATGGAATGAAGTTATCCTCAATACTCCCGTCCCTATTCCCGCCACAGGCGAGCTCTGGATAGGCTATGAAGTGGACACGCAGACAGGACACCCTGCCGGAGTTGACGCAGGACCTCCCGTTGCCGGAAAAGGCAATATGATGTATTTCAATAATCAGTGGATACAGCTCACAGATGCCGGTGCAACACTGACATACAACTGGTCTATACAAGGCTTTGTGGATAGCCCTTCATCGCTTGCACTTCAGCCTGCGGTGGATGCAAATCGCTCAGCTACGCGCGCTCTGACAGGATATAAAGTATATCGCGATAACAGCTTGCTTGCCACCATCAACGACCCTGCAATGCTCAGCTATCTCGATGAAGTGGACACCGCCGGAACATACTCCTACACCGTCACAGCCATCTATGATGGCGGCGAATCCGAGCCCGCAGGACCCGTGGAAATAGAAGTTATAGATCCCTTTGCCCCCGTCTTTGCAATCACGCCCACCGAGCATGACTACGGTGAGGTAAATATAGGACTCTCTGCAAGCCAAGAGTTCACCATCTCAAATGCAGGCGAGGGAATGCTGACCATCAGCGATATCACAATCAGCGGCGCTATGATGAGCTTAGACACCCTGCCAATGCTTCCTGCAGATCTCGGTGCAGATCAGACTCTTCAATTCAGCGCCATCTTTGCACCCACCGAAGCCGGCACACATACAGGAACCATCACCATCACAGACAACCTCACTCGCTCAGTTCACACCGTTGATCTAAGCGGAACAGGCTTTGAACTTGAACTCCTACCGCCCACAAACCTGCAAGCAAGCGTAGATGAAATGGACGTCACCCTCACATGGAATGAACCTTCTGTAGCCGAATGGATCACATGGTGCAATCCCGATGAGATCGGCAACGCAATCGGAACAAGCAGCGCAACAGTATTTGATGTTGCCCACCGCTATGATACCAACGACCTCACAAAACTCAGTGTGAAGCACACGCCCGCCATCACCTCTTCAAGCCCCGGCGAAACCCGTGCACTTACAGGATACAATATCTATCGCGATGAAGAACTTATCAGCAACATAGCTGAAGGCGAAGACCTCGTTTATATAGATACCCTCACAGATTATGGCAGCTATTCTTATACCGTTACAGCCCTCTATCACGAAGGCGAATCAGCTCCCGCAGGACCCGTGGAAATAGAAATAGAATTAATACAGTCCATCTTTGCCATCACGCCGGAAAGCCATGACTTCGGCGGAATTCACACAGGACTCTTCGAAAGCCAAGAATTCATCATCTCCAATACAGGCAACGGCATTCTCACCATCAACGAGATCACCATCAGCGGCGCTATGATGAGCTTGGGCACCCTCCCAACGCTCCCCGCAGAGCTCGATACAGATACAAGCCTCACCTTCGAGGCAATCTATGCGCCAACCCAAGAAGGCACGCATACGGGAACCATTACCATCACTGATGATCTTGACCGCGCTGAACACACAGTTTCGCTCAGCGGAACAGGCTTAGAAGCCTTAGAGCCGCCCACGAACCTACAAGCCGACGTGGATGGAATGGACGTCACGCTCACCTGGGATCCCCCTGCAACCGG